>Ga0209573_1005677_pt1 | contig 11007 bp, 9 predicted proteins | sample TNRBio252014_DNA_FD_185870 | JGI IMG/M metagenome (GOLD analysis project Ga0209573, IMG submission 185870) | Wastewater treatment Type I Accumulibacter community from EBPR Bioreactor in Madison, WI, USA - TNR Reactor_6/25/2014_ DNA (SPAdes)... | ecosystem: Engineered > Bioreactor > EBPR >...
CCATTCAGCTTTCATGATCGTATCCTCATATTTTATAATAAATTATCAATCAGAATCGCATTGGTTTGGACAACTCATCTATAAATTTGGTTCCTCGATCATGTAGGGATTACTATTAAGTAGACTATAATGCTTGTCGCGTCATAATCTACAAAAATATCGCGCTGTCTTAACCAGCAAGCTTGCCGTCTCATTCCTCCGCCAGGCTGGCGAACTGAATCTGGCGCGGCTCCAATCCCAGTGCATGGCCGGCGAGTCGCTGATTTCCCTGACGCTGGGGGGCGTAGCGCACCGCCGCTGGCTCCCCCAACACCCGGCTCAATTCCCGTTTGAGCTTGCTGGCGCGTTCCTCGAAAAACTCCTTGGTGACGCCCTCCTCGCGCCGCGCCCTAATTAACGGGTGATCGTCATCGGTCAACGGATTATTCAGCGCCGCCTTGTGCTCATTCAGAAACGCCTCCAACTCCGCTGGACCGATCCGCTTCCAATGCAGCGGCGGCAAACCCGCCAGCGCCCGCCGGGCGAACCAGGCCAGCCAGGCGAAGCTGATAGGCGTCAGCCGCAGGACGGTTTCGCCGCAGCGCGCCCGGCCAGTCGCGGGATCCAGCGTCAGGCTGGGCGCGGCCAGATTGCGCTGGGCCTGGCGCACCACGTCGCTGAAGCTCGCGCCGTCGCGCAGCAATGCTTCCTGCAAGCCGTCGCGCAGCCGCACGAAGGGGATGTCAGCCAACATCACGGTGGCGGCGCTGGCGTCCAGCGGGCGCTGGTCGGGGCCATTGCCGAAAATCACCCGCTCCACCGGGGCAGGATAGAAAAAGTTGGGATTGGACTCGAACGGACTGGAGACCAGCACATGGGACAGCCGGTCTTGCGGGCGGCCAAACAGCGACAGGGCATAGCCCAGATAGAAACCCATGGTCTTGCGCCCACCAGCGATGGAAGCATGGATAGCGCACTCCGGGTCGGCGGTCAGATCGCGCACTGTGGCGGTGATGGCGTCGGCGATGGCCTCGTTGTCAGCCAGTTGGCGAATGTCGTCGAGCGGGTGACCGTCGGCAGCGCGCAGGATATGAAGGGTATCGAGCGCAAAGTGGATAGCGGGCAAGCCATGATCCCGGCGCAGCCGGTGGAACCAGCCAGGTTCCTCGCCGAGCAGCGTCAACCGCGCCCGTTCCGCCCCCTCGGCGGTGGTCAGCAGGTGGATTTCAGTGGGAACAAAGCGGGGTTCGCCCGTCACCGTCAGGGCGTACAGGGTCTCGGTGACGATTTGTGGCGACAGGCCAGCGACGCACAGCAGGATACGGCGGGAATAACGTTCCGGGTTCATGGCGGTGTCCTCTATTCAGCATAGTGTAACTGCCGCCACGATAAACCCCTGGCAATGGAAAGGTTGAACCGGCAAGCTTGCCAGCGATTCCAGCTTTCATTCCGCCGGTGGCTCAACCGGCAATTGCGGCGGCGTCTCCCGAATCCGCAACGCAGCGGCCTCTTGCAGCAATACCGGCAACAATCCATCTTGCACCCATTCCACCGTTTTTTTGCGCCAGTCGTCTTCAGACACGGGCCGGAAGCCGTGGGCCCAAATCGAGTGATTGCGCATGTCCAGCCAGTCGATCAGCGCGTTCCGTTTAGCACGGAAAAACACGCCCGCCGGACTGGCCGGCTGATGGTGGGCCAACAATTCCCAAGCATTCAGCAAACTTGCCAAGATTTTGCCCTTGCTGCCGGGTGTCAGCGTCATGTGCGGCGGAATCTGCTCTGGCCGCACATCGCTGGTGTTAATGCCGCATCGGCTGCGTAGCAACCATTGCGCCGACCATTCCAGCAGCCGATAGACCCGCGCCACTGCGTCGTCGTAGCGGCCCTGCGCCGCCCGGCGTTCGGCGTTGCACCACAAATCCAGCAGCCGCGCCGGCTCCTGCGTCTCGTTTTCGGTGGTCAGCCGCTGGAGCGCCGCAAACAGCGCCGGCCAACTCGCGCCAATCCGGGGCCGGTACGGCTCCAGACATGCCCACGCGGTCTGATGGTCGAACCGGTCCCAAGCGTCCAGCCCTCGGCTCAAATCGCGCAGCATGGCCAGGCGGGCGGCCAAATCCCGGTCGCGCGGCCAGGGTAGCGTCGCCAATCCCTGCCACGTTTCCGCGTAGGCATAACGCCGCCATGCCGCTACATAGGGCCGCATCGCCCGCTCCAGGCGCACTCGCTCGACATTGGCCTGGGTGACGGCCTCCATGCCGGAACGCACCTTGACCAAATCAGCGCGTGAACCCGTCACCAGTTGCAATTCCACCCCATCGCTTTCCAGCGCCGCGCTGACCAGCCCGGCGGTCATGGTCTTGGTGCCGCCGGTGTAATCGGCCAGCAGCCGCGCATTGGGAAAGCGCAGGCTGAGACGGTGAATCGTACCGCGCAGGATGCGGAATACCTCGTCCAAATCATCGGCGGGAACCTGCACAACCTCGTACTGGTCGTCGCGCAATCCGGCTTGGGTGGGAATGTTGAAAAGACTGGGCTTTTCGTCACCGGGCCGGACCTTGATGCATTCTCCCTTGCCGAGAATCTGCACGTCGGAACCGGGACGGCTGGTAGCCAGGTCGCGGCCGGTGCAAATGAAACAGGCGAAATCCGGCGTGGTTTGCCGCAGGGCGGTCAAAATGGGTTCGTGCGAACCGCCGACGGTGCAGAGCAGAATGACGGGGGACGTAGCGGGGATTGCAGGCATAGTAATCTCTCTTAAAATCAACTGAATGATGGCGGGTACTGGAATAACGGGCTGTCACAAACGGCTTGCCAGTTCATGAGGGGGTTTTTCCACGTTCAGCGGTTTGCAATCAGACGATGCCGGTAATCCGCCAGTTGTCGCCGCCAATCCGCTCGACCATCAGAGTGACCGTTATCGCCCTGCCCCTATCCAGTTGGCTCCGTTGCTCGGCGCTGAGTTTCTCGCGCAAATCCACGCCTTCCTTGCCGCTGACGAACGCCTTACCCTGAGCCGACGTGCTATACAGTTTATGATTGCCCTTGGTCCAGGACAGCGCCACATTTTCCCAACGCAGCGGGCCAGTTTCGGGCGCGGCGGCCACGGATTTGTTGGTCCCGTCCGGCGTTGCCCCCTGCCCGGAAGTGGTATCCATCTTGGTGCGGCGCATCGCGCCATAGCCGACCGCCGTCTTCGCGCCGAACCCCAGCCAATCAAAGGCATGGGTAAAGGCGGCTGCCAACAGCGTGCGCCAGCGATCCGCCAACCGGTCGCCGGGCAGGCGGGAGCGGTCGCACTGGACATGAAAGGTGAACTGGCTGTTTTCCGGCACGGTGAGGAAAAAGATTGGAATGGGCTGGCCGCAATCGGTGGGTGGGGTATTGCCCTGGTAATAATCGCCATGATGCGAGTTCATGATGTCCACCGCCAGCCGGTCGCATTTCGGGAATACATCCCAGAAGATGAGCGCGCCACGGGTGCGCTCGGTTTCGGTGTCGCCAGATTCGGTTTCCTTGCCAAACAGTGCGTCAATGGCGGGTTTATCCCAACCTTGCGGGTCGCCCCAGTCGCCACTCGCCAGTTCCTCCGCCGCTCGGCGCACGACGCCCTTGACGCCGGAAGCGGGCAAATAAGGCAAGCCGTAGGAATTCAGGAACGCCATGCCGTTTTCCAGCGGATGTTCGATGCCGGTTCCGGTCACAAACGGGGCAATGGATTGGGCTTCGATACGCCAGACGGCCTCGCTGAGAGCGGCGGCGACATGCGCCTGACGGTCGCGCAGGGCGTTGCGCAATTGCTGGTTCTGGGGCGTCAGCGAGCCAAAGTCTCGTTTCAAATCAGCCGGGGCGATATTTTTGACCCGCTGCCAGTTTTGATCCGGCTCCCAGAAAGTGCCGTAGAGCGTGAAGCGATGTCCCGGAGGCGCGTCGCTGAAATTCTGTCCCAAATACGCGGGTACGGCGGGTTTAGCCATGATTTCGCTCCTTCTCACTCATCGCCGCAAACGGCCGCCGCAAACTGGCGAATCCACTTGAGCAAGGCCAGCGTTTCCTCGGTGGCGCGGCGGAAGGTCGGCGCATCCGCCCCATGAAGCGCCGTCATCACGCTGGCAAAATCCGCTTGCTGGGCAATGCCACGCTGATAAAGCCAGTCGCACAAATGCCGGTTCAGGGCCAAGTGATGTGCCTTGTCCTTACTTTGATAAAACGCCAGTGCCTGCATCAGGCCGTTGTTCATGATGAGCGCCGGCGCGGCCTTGGCGAGTTTGGTATAGTCCTTCGAGCAACCCTGCACCCGTTCCCAGGCGAATTTTGCCCGTTGTTGTTCAAGGCTCTCGGTTACCTTGGTTCTCTTCCCAACCGAGGCAGATATATTGGTGTTATATGTTTCGGGTTGCTTGGCCATCGCGCTTACTCCACCGCCGTGATGACGACCTGCCCGCGCCCCGTGGTGGCGTCGCCGCCCACCTGCACAAGCTGCCCATTCAATCCCTTCAGTCCCTCACCACCCTTGAGCACGGCGTCCATCACCTCACCGGCTTGCATCGCGCCCTTGCCGCTGCGCTCCGCCGTGGCCATCAACGGAGCCAGCAACAGCGATTCGGGCGGCAAGTTTTCGGTGTAGAACAACCCGGTCCCTTTGGCAGCGCCGGTATCATTGTCAATGCAGACATGCGGCTCGACCACCGTGGCGTTGCGAACGAAGTAGCCAAAATCATCGTCGGGCAACAATACCAAATCCGTCTTGAGCTTCTCGCGGAAGAAGGCGTAGGCGTTGTCGGCGGGCAGCGCCTTTTCGGCAAGAAACTGGGCGATTGCCGCAAGCTCAGGCGAATCAATAGCCTTCAACTCAAAAACTTCCAGATGCAATGGTTGATTATTGCCCACCGGCCCCTTGTCTTCGACAACCCGGCAAAAACGCTCCTGAATTTCCGGGATAGGCCAGTCGCAGGCAACGCCGAGCGTTTGCAGCAAGCGTTTAGCTCGCGCCAGCGCCGTGGGCGAAGTGGCGTACACATAAGCCCGCTTGGCGCAGCGCACCGGAAACGCCACCAATTGCGCATCGCCGAAGCTGATGGCTCCAGCGTAAAGATTGCCGTCGCCCGACTCAGGGCCAAACAAGCGGTTAAGCAAATTCTCCTTGCGCTTGCGCTCGGCTTCGTCGAGTTGCGCCCATTGCCAGTGCCGCGCCGCGCCCTTAAGTCCCGAACCGGCCATCATCGGGTAATCGGTATGCCGTTCGCGCTGGATGGGGTTGTCAATCAGTCCGATAGCCGTGCTAGCGCCCATATGAACCGGGCTGATGCAATAGATAAACAACGCTTTTTGTGCTTGAAACATGAGAACTCCTCATTCCCTGGCTGAATCCAGCGGATTGATAATTTGCAAGCGGTTGGCCGCCGCCGACTTCAGGTGAAGATCGTTGGTCCAAAATTCCGTGCAGCCGTGATCAATGGCGGCGGCCAGATGCAACGCATCAGGCGTCTTGAGATTTTGGAAAGCGCGCAACTCAGTAGCGATTTCAAAAACCTGTTCGTTGATCGGTAGCCGACTCGTTTCGGGCAGGCCGAAAAAATTGTCGTATTCCTCCAGAACTCGCCGTTGTCCTTTACGCAGTGGCAGCGTCCGGCATTCCAGGCAAGTCAGGTCAGTGAAGCACAGTTGCGCGCCACCCGCCTTGCGGGCCACCAGCGCCCGATAGCAAAGCTCCTGAAAATCGTCTGGCCCCTCAATCAAATGGATCACGATGCAGTTATCGAGGTAAATCGCGGACATCATCACGCTCCCATGAGTAACGTTCTTCTTCGAGGCCGCGATCTATCTCTTCCCTGGTGCGACGGGGAATATCCACATCCCGCAAACGCTGCATGAATTCTTCGAGCGACCGGGGTTTGCCGACAGCCGGAGTTTCTGGATACAGCACAATAACCTCCGCCATGCCGGGCGGGACATCGGCGGGCAATTGCAGACTCAGCGTGTGTTCATCGCTGATCCGGGCGGGCAGCCTGATAGCGCGCATGAGATATTCTCCTTTCAGATTCAGGCGGTTTGCGGCCATGCCGCGACCAGCACGTTATTGAATCCCTCGGCCCGGCGGCCACGGTCAGGATAGGGCGAAATCGCCCAGAAGCCCTCGGCGGCAAGCTTGCGGAGGGCCACAGCCGAGCCTTGCCATTCCTCAAACCAGTACACCGAACCCGTGGGAGCAACCCGAAAAGCCGTCTTGGGGCCGCCCCCGCCGTGACTCCACTTCGCCAAATCCCAGCCACTAATCACCTCGGCGCGGTTGACGCTGGCGGCAACCAGCCTGGCCGCGCAGCCGTCCGGTCCCCGCCAAATGTCGTTCGCATCCAGCCCCGGCAAGCGCCAGCCGTGTTCAAACAGGCCCGGCGTGGCGAGAATCAGCCGGAATCGTTTTTCACGCTCAATGCGCGGCCAATCCGGTTCCGGCGGCTGCGCCGAACAGGCAACGACCGCCGCGCCGCGCCCGTCGCCGCCAAAGCGCAGCAGGCCATCTTGTGGTATCAGGCCCTCCGCGCCGTTCACGCCCACGAACAAGCCGGCGTCGTGATATTCCCTGTTGGTCGCGGCGTCCCGGCCCTTGCGCCGCAACGCCACCGTCTCGGCGGTGTAGAGCATTCCGGTTTGCGCCACGCCGCGCCCGACTTCCAGCGCGATGCCCAGACGCGGATCGGTTTGCCACAGGTCGGACACACGCAGCAGATGCGCGGCGGTCAGCCGTTCGCCATGCAGATAAGCCCGCCAACCCGCGCCATTCAGCCAGAGTCCACCAATCGGTTTATCCGGCTTCTCGGCGCGCAGCAGCGGCAATTTGGCGAACGCCGCGCTGCAACGGAGCGCGGCGGGAACCGTGGCCGGTTGCAAGTAACTTGCGTCGCTCAAGCCCTCATCCGTCACCACGACATCGGCGGGCAAGGGAAAACAGGGTTCGATGGCCTTGCCCACCCGTCGCGCCAGCGTGAACCCGGCGATACGGAACTCTCCGGGCTGACCGGGCGTTCCCAGCGCCCCGGCCAGACGCGGGTCGGACAACGGCTCACCCTGGGCAAAGGCCGCTATATCCACGCCGCCATCGGCCAGCATCCGGGAGCGCAGCGCGCCCGCCGCCAGCGACGGCCAGGGCGGCATCAGCGCCGCGCCGTGCGCCCCGGCTCCGTCAAATAATTTGTTGCCGCGCAGATAAAGCACATCTAGCGGTTCGATAAAGCGATACTCGGTCATGCCGCATCCTCCCTGGCATTGGGTGAACGATTCTTTTTGCCCACCCGGTCTTTGCGGGCCAGAAATTCGGCCACGGCCAGAAAATCACGGACAAAATTGGCGGTCGCCTTGGGTTTCACCGCGTGCGCCAGCTTGGCCAAGCTGTGGCCCAAACTTTTGGAAAGCTGTTTGTCTTGCGGGTTGCCCTGAGTTTGGCGCTGGAATTGGTACGCCAGCATCGCTTGTAGCGACTCCGGGTCGTCGCTGGGCATGTCGTCCAGCCAGCCCTGCGTCAGATAGGCCGCACGGCGGGAGAAATCCTCCCCGGCGAAACGGTCGCGCAGGCGGATAAGTTGCCCCATCGGCGTGGTTTCGAGATTCCCGGCGGAAAAGCCGGACCAATCGGCGCGTCCATCCGCATCGCGGGGCGACAGCCACGGACAGGTCAATTGAATCGCGCCGCCGGAACGCTTCAACAGGTCAATGGCGAAGGCGTCGCGCCCGCCCTCGGTTTTGGCCCGTTTTTCGGCGGCCCGCAGCTTGCGCAGCACCCAGGCCAGCGGCGCTTGATGGTGCGCCACCACCGCGCCCGCCGAGGCCGTGGCCTTGTGGCCCATGACGCGGAGCAATCGCTTGTCGAAGCGGATGTATCCCCGGCTGATGTCCAGCCGGCTGGAATCGCCGCCAAGCAGCCTCCAGGCTTGCTCGCCCTGCTGACCGGCGGGAAACGCCCCGCTGTAGGCCAGACGCAACAGGAACATGACCGACAACAGGTCATCAACCGACACCATCGCCAACACATCGTCGCCCCCGGCATAAATCAGCTTGCCCTTGCCGATGTCCTCGACGATGTAACGGGCCAAGCGCAGCGCGAAGCTGTTGAGCGCGGCGGAAATCGCCATGTGCCGGGCGGGCGAAACCGGGCGGGGTTGGCCGGGATAGCTCGCCAAATCGCCGCCAGCCCGCTGGACGCGCTCGGCGACGCCCGCACGGATTTGTGGATGCCAAGTCTCTTGGTAAGTCAGTTGATAGCGGGATTCCTTACCGGACAGCCACGCGCCCATGCTGTCGCCATCCATCATAATCAGGGCGTAGTAAGCTTCGGGCTTGGCTCCCAGCACCCGCTCAATCAGCTTCCGATGCTCTCCAAGTTCATCCTCCCCAGTGGCGGCGGCATCGGTTTCCTTGACGAAATCCAGATAGGCCGGCAGCCGTTCCGCAATGTCCCGCACCGGGTCCGCGAATCCCCGTCGCCGCAAGTCATCCGCCAGCCGTTTTGGCAACGCCACGGTCTCGAAACCCTGAAGTTTGCCCGCCAGACTCACGACATCGGCGTGCATGGGCTGGGAGCAGCCTTGCTCACCGGCTAGCCAGCGATTCAAGGTAGTCGTCAGCGCCATGACGTGGGTGCTGATGACATAACGGCTCGGCTGGCGCTCCAAAACATCGGCAATTTCTGCCACAAACAGATTCGGCCACAACCGCTTGAGCGTACAGGGCGCACACAGATGTTCACCCTTGCGCGCCCAGGCGCTGCCTTGCACCTTCGCCCACAGCGTGGCGGTTTGCTGGCGCGGGGAGTAGCGCAGCAGGTCACGCTGATCGGTTAGCCATTCCCGTTCGCCGCACAACGAGCAGCGGTAGCCTTCCTGCGGCAATTGCCCAAACTCCCGCACGGATTTGGCGGCGGCTTGCAGCCGGTCGAGCAGGTCGTAGAGCGCCGGGTACAGCATCCCGGCGTTCGGATTGAAAAAGGTCGCGCCGTCGGGCAATTTCAATTCCTTACTGAGCAACTTCCAGGCGTCACTGCCGAGAAAGCCGGGCTTGTCCGCTTTTGGATAAAAGCAGCCGAGCGCTTCGGTCAATAGCGCGACATCGGGCGCTTGTCGCTGCCGCTCCACCACCAGCGGCGACCAAGGCACGGCGGCCCAATGCACTTCCGGGAAACCGGCGAGTTGTTGCGCAATCTGTTCACGCGCCGGGGCCGCATCGGCAATGCCAGCCTTCTTCAGCAGGCCATCCAGCGCAGCGTTGGCCTTTTCTTGCGTCCAGTCCCGGACTCGCTCCGTAATCCGCTGGGCCAGCTCCTCGGCCCGGCTGGCGGGAACGATGGCGACGAATTTGTTGGGCAATGCGGCGGCGAATAGCGGATTGGCGTCGGTCCGGTCCCGCGTCCACTCCTCGCTGGCGAACCGCTCCTTGGGTAGCCCCATTGCATCCCGCAGCCATAAATCCACTTGCGGCACACCGCGCAGTTGTGGAAACAATACGCAATCCGGCCCCAGTTCCTCGCAAATCACTCGAAGTCCTTCCCAAGCGATGCGTGACAGCAGGTGCGAACCGGCCCACAGGTCGGAAGTGGTGCGCGCTTGGGCGATGAAATCCTGAACCGGGCCAAGGCTCACCGCCAGCAAGGCCGGATTGCCGGCGGGATCGGCGTGAAACGCGGTCGCCAGCGCCGAAGACAAGTCAAGATGCGCCCAGATGGTGTGATCGGGAACCCGCGTATCGGCGGGTAACAGTTCCCACAAGGCTCCTAAATCGGCGGCTGGCGTACTCGGCCCAAACCGCCAGAAATTCAGGGCGGTTCGACGCGCATCGACCGGACCGGCGGCGTCCGGCAGGATGAGTTGCCGAAAATGGTCGGTGCTGACCGCCTTGATGGCGGCGGGGCTGATTTCCGCAAGTTTGCCAAGGTCGTATTTCTCGCCGGACAGGGGATGAATCAGAATCGGCGCTTCGGTGAAGCGAACCTGGGTCCAGTCCGCGTAAGGCCCGTCTTCCTTCACGCGGGGCCATTGCGGACGGTCGGCGGCGGCGGCCCAATGGTCGGCTTTTCGGACGGCTTCCCGCAGCGAATCGGGCAAGCCAGCCGCTCCGAAAATGTCCTGTTGCAACGCGGCGACAGTGCCGCGCTCGTGACCGGCTGGATCGCGCAACAGCACCAGCGCCTTTTCGGCGGGGTCATGAGTCCAGGCGGCGAGTTTGGTATTCCAATCCAAGAATTGCATAATCATTACTCCGACTAAAACAATGGCTTTAAACGATTATTCTTGCGAAGATTGCCATGTATTTTTTCCCAAACCAGATGCTCATTTTCGTTAATCCATTTAGCCTGCTTATCATCTAATTTTATTTTTAACTCATCAGGAAATTTACAAGGAAAATGAAAAATTAAACCAATAAACCCGTTGTTAATTTTGAGGACTTTAAACCTTATCTGGCTTGCTAAACGTGCTTCTTTTCCAAATTTTTTTAATTCCCATTTGCCACCGGCCGGGTATCCCAGAAAGTGGATTCCCCCTATTCCAATAGGGCCTTGAAAAGCTTTAGCGATATGTCGCACCTCGATTTTTATATTTGCGAGACAACCCATTACTGTACGCCAGTCAGGTTTTTCTTCTGTTATCCAAACCAATGGATTATCCGACTCAGTACCTAAAGCATGTGGCCAGCTCTCTCCAAGACACTGTCTCCAAGGTCGGCAAATTCGATTGAGTACCAAGCTATCAAATTTTGGCAATATCGATAAAGATGGTGTGTTCTCTTGAGCAGACTCAAGCATAATCGACCCCCAACCGTTACGAGATCGACTTCCCAAAGACCCAAACCACTGAATGAGTTGCAGAGTCTCAAAAATATCGTCTTGTAGGTTATTTTCAAATCCCAGATATAAATTTCTGGAATCTTTGGGGTCAATAGCATTCCGAATTGTAATATGTGGGCGATTTTCTTGTCTGCTTGGAGGCATAACTGGCCCATATCCCATATAAACATCATAGTCTATCCAATAGATATCCAGACATA
>Ga0209573_1005678_pt1 | contig 11006 bp, 9 predicted proteins | sample TNRBio252014_DNA_FD_185870 | JGI IMG/M metagenome (GOLD analysis project Ga0209573, IMG submission 185870) | Wastewater treatment Type I Accumulibacter community from EBPR Bioreactor in Madison, WI, USA - TNR Reactor_6/25/2014_ DNA (SPAdes)... | ecosystem: Engineered > Bioreactor > EBPR >...
ACGGGAGAGAAAATAGTATTTGCCTGTCTCGATCAGCTTGAGGGCAAAGGGGGTCTTGTCGACATAGTAGCAATCGTCTTCGCGAATCTCGCGGAAGGTCTGAATGCCGATGGGGAGTTTTTTGCGGGTCATGAGTGGGTAACCAGGCCGGTCGGGAGAGCGGGGGATGACGCCATTTTAGCGCCCGGCAAACAGCGACGGCGCGGGATCGCCATTCAATCCATGTCGTTCGGTCGTTCGGCGGCTGTGTCGTGTACCGCATAACTCAACCGCGACCCGCCAGGAAGGCGCGCACGACTTGTTCGGTGACGGCGGCCAGATAGTCGTCGCCCGCCGCCAGCGCCTGTTTCAGGCTTACCGGTCCCGGACACAGGCTGAAGACCGCGCTGACGCCCAGCGCGTGCAACGATTCCAAGCCGTCGCCGATGCCGCCGGCGATGGCGATGCAGGGCACGCCGCGCGCCCGGGCGCGTTCCGCCACCCCCGCCGGCGCCTTGCCGAAAGCGGTTTGCGCATCGATCCGGCCCTCGGCGGTGAGCACGAGATCCGCGCCGCACAAATGGTCGTTCAGCCCGACCAAGTCCAATACCACGTCCACGCCGCGCCGCAATTCCGCGCCGAGAAAAGCCCGCAATCCCGCTCCCAGGCCGCCCGCCGCGCCCGCGCCCGGCAAGCCACGCACGTCCAGACCGAGGTCGCGTTCGATCACCGCCGCCAGGTTGGCCAGCCCATCGTCCAATTCCCGCACCTGCGCGGGCGTGGCGCCCTTCTGGGGACCATAGACCCAGGCCGCGCCGCGTTCACCCAGCAGCGGATTGTCCACGTCGCAGATGGCTTCCACCCGGACCCCGGCCAGCCGTGGATCGAGGCCGCTCGGGTCGATGCGGCGAATCGCCGCCAGCGCGCCGCCCACCGGCTTCACCGGCGCACCATCGACGTCCAGAAAACGCGCGCCCAGCGCCGTCGCCATGCCCACTCCGCCCTCGTTGGTGGCGCTGCCGCCGATGCCGACGATCAGGTGGGACGCCCCTAAATCCAGCGCCGCCGCGATCAGTTCGCCAACGCCGAGGGTAGTGGTCAGCGTGGGATCGAGCCGGTCCCGAGGCAACAGTGCGAGACCGCTGGCGGCGGCCATTTCGATGACCGCCAACTGGCGCGTGGGGACGTGGCGGAACGAGGCTTGCGTGGGGTCGCCGTGCGGGCCGGTGACGGTTGCCGTCCGGGTTTCGCCACGCAGGGCGTCGGCCAACACTTCGGCCAGCCCATCGCCGCCGTCGGCCACCGGCGCGAGCGCGATCTCGGCCGTCGGGCAAGCTCGAACCACGCCGCGCGCCATCGCATCTGCCGCCCTGGCGGCAGTCAGGCAACCCTTCAACGCATTGGGGGCGAGCACGACTTTCATGACGGTTCCACGAATCGGGTTCTGCGACGATGCCTCGGTTGTGCGCGGGAGCGAACTTGCCCGTGATCGCCAACCCTTGTCGCGGGCAAGCGCGCTTCCGAGATCAACAGGTCAAGGCTTTGTACAGCATCTAGTTCAGATCGGTATCCCGGAAATAGCGGGCGCCCCAATCGGTCTGTGCCGACACTCCCTTTTCGTTCAGTTTGTAAACCTTGATGCTGGGATCGCGGGAGGCGTCGGCCAGCGAGCCAGTCGCCATGAACTGGCCCAGGCGGCGGGGATCGCCGAACACCAGCACCTGCCAGTACGGACTCACCGAGACGCCGGGACCAAGGTCGGTCCGGGCCAGCCGCATGTAGGCGACCCTGCCGCTTTTCTTTTCCAAAACCATGCCGCGTCCGTGCGTCTCGGCCAGTACGGCGTTTAAGCCATTGATCTCGAATACCCCGTAACCGGCGGCCTGTTCGATCTCGATCCGGGCGAGCGGCTTGAGTTTGTAAAGCTGGTTCAAGGTTTGGGTGCGAACCTTGAGAATGGCCTGTCGCTGTTCCTGCCGGGCTTTCTCGCTCAACTTGCCGACCGGTGGCGTAAGGTTGGCCGGTTTGGTTTTGGCCGAGTCGCTGGCGCACCCGGCCAACAGCGCCGCCAGCAGCAGGCCACCAACGGCCAAGGCGACGCGACGCCATAAGGATGGATTCGCGCGCGGTGGGCGGGCGGGGACAATGGATTCAATCATCGTCGGCGGATTGCAGGTAAACCGTCACGTCGTAGAGGTCGCGTGGGTACAACTCCCGCGCCTTCTGGTAGGCTTCGTTCTCGTCGCTGGCCGCCACCGTATCCGCGACGGTCGGGCCGCTGGCCAACGGCGTGGCGTAAACCAGGTACAGCGTCGGCTGGCGTTTGGTCGGGTATTCTCCGCGCATCGATTCACCTCCGTCGCGGTTGGCGTCCATCCCTGAAGCAAGTTGAACTGATGCTATAGTATGCGCGGCCCTGCAACCATGGCCAAAACGGTTGGGCGGGGCTTGGCGGGTTGTCGATCCAGCGCCGGGCGTTGTTCCCGAGCGCTTGGGCGTCCTCTCTTGGATGCTGGGAAGGTCAATCATTTGCCACGTCGGCGCGCTGATTCGGGTTTGCCGCCGCCCCGTGCTGGCCGTGGCGGCCGGTTCTTGGCTTCGTTGCTGAAGCGAAACCGTCCGGCCAGTACGCAACCTTTCATGCCGGGATCGCAGGGCCGATCCGGAACGTGCTGGCACACCTCGTTAAGTTCGTGCGGACAACCCCAACCACCGGCCATGTCGTCACCTCTGGAACAGCCATTTCGCCGGGTGCGCGCCCGGAGCCTGGATTCATGATGAAGGATGATAGCGAAGAATCGGCGGTTGGCGCCATCGCGGGCGGACCCGCCGCCGACCGACAGGTGCTGTTTCAGAATCGTTTCACCCGGCGGCCATCGCCGACGCACGGAGCTTTAATCGTTTTGAGGATTCCGTCTTGGACCGCTTTTTCATCTTCTTGATCGCCGGATGGTCCGGGTTTTTCGTGATGGCCATCGAGCTGTTGAGCGGGCGAATTCTCGCCCCGAACTTCGGCAACAGCATCCATGTCTGGGGCGGGGTGATCACGGTCTTTATGTTGGCGCTGGCGCTCGGCTATCTCCTGGGCGGCCGATGGTCGTTGTACGACCCGAGTTTGCGCCGGCTGGCGCTCATCCTGATCGCCGGAGCGGCGGCCGCGATTCCGGTCATGCTCCTGGGTGATCCAGTCCTCGACTGGGTCTTTGACCTGATCCAGGATCCCCGCTACGGTTCCCTCCTGTCGGCAACGCTGTTGTTCTTTATCCCAACCACCCTGGCGGGTATGGTCTCTCCCTACGCCGTCCGCCTCCTGGTAGACCAGTCCCAACTCAGTGGCCATCTCGCGGGACTGCTTTATTTTTGCTCAACGTTTGGCAGCGCGGCGGGAACGCTCCTGACATCGTTCTATCTCGTTTTGTATTTCGAGATCAATCAGATTTTGACTGGCCTCATCGGTATTTCCCTGCTCCTCGGCTTGTTGACAATTTTCCCCGGAAATTCCAAAAATGCGTCAAGGCAATCGGTTTAAGACACTGCTCGCTCTCCTTGCTTCATTCATGACGACGCCCTCCACCGCAATGAACATCATTCACACCGAAAAGTCGCTTTACCGTAATATCCTCGTTTATGAAGAGGACGAGCAGAGATGCATGAGCTTCACTCGCCATAATCGGACAGCCCGACAAAGCTGCCAGTCCCTGGATGAGCCCGATCAGTTCGTGTTCAGTTATACCAAAATGATGATGGGCGCGCTGTATCTGAATCCCCACCCCAGGAACATCCTGATCGTTGGGCTGGGAGGCGGCGTATTGCCGACGGCGCTGTCCCGGATGTTTCCCGATGCCGGGATCGACGTCGTCGAAATCGATCCGGCCGTCGTCAAGGTCGCCCGGCAATTCTTTGGTTTTAATCCGAATCCGAATGTTCGGGTCTTCGAGGAGGATGGGCGCGTTTTCGTAAAGCGCGCGGGCAAGTCCAGTCAACGCTACGAACTGATCATGCTGGACGCTTTCGATCACGAATACATACCGGAGCATCTGCTGACTCGGGAATTTTTGCTCGAAGTCAAGACTCTGTTGACCGCTGATGGCGTTTTGGCGGCCAATACCTTCTCTAGTAGTCGTCTCTACCACCACGAATCGACGACCTATCAATCGGTGTTTGGCCTTTTCTACAATCTCAGGGTTGAGCTGAAAAATCGCGTCGTTCTGGCCAAAATGGATGGATTACCACTCCGTGATGCGATCGAGCGAAACGCGAATTTGCTGGAGGAGAAATTGAAATTGCTCGGTTTTGGTGGCGACTGGCTCATGCCGCTGTTTTCGACCGACCGCGACTGGAATCCCGATGCGCGCGTTTTGACGGATCAGTATTCTCCCTCGAATTTGCTGAATTCAGCTTTTTAGGCACCGCCTTGACGAAATAGTCAAGGAGAAGTTGGGCGTAACTCGTCGATCACCGTTCCGTCACGGTTCAATCCTTGCCTTATTCCCGCATCATCATGTCCACGACCGACAACCGTCAATTACGCCAATCCCTGCTCGATACCTACGAAGCGCTACCTCCGCTCGAACAAGTGGTCGTGCAACTGCTGTCGGTGATCTACGAGGAAGTGGGGAAAACCGCGCTCGCCGATTGCGCGCGCCGCTGCGACGCGCCACAGATCAAAACCAAGGGTTTTCCGCAACCGGGTCTGATGCCGCTGCTGGAGCGGCTGGTCAGCAGCAAACTGGTGATCCAGGCCAACAACCAGTGGCTTTGCCATCGCCTGATCGTCGAGGACATGACGCGCCGGGCGGTGCGGGAAGGCCGCTTCGAGAGCATGGCCAAGGCCGTGCAGGAAGTGATCAGGAGCACCGGCTGGAGCGATTCGTATTTCCGCAGCTACCGGCAGGCGCTGGCCGGGTTGCGCATCGCCTTTTACCGGGGCGACATGACGCGAATGCATCGTATTCTCGAAGCCTGCGTCAAATATTACCCCGCCGACCTGGCGCAATATCCGCCGTGGCTGCTGATCTTCAACAACCCCTTCGACGCCGACAACCTGCGCGCGCTGCCGGACGATCTGCTGGGCGAGGCGCTGGCCGCCATTTTCGCGGCGGCGGCGCGGCATTTCGAACCGGCGGATGCACTCATCGCTTTCGGAGAGAGCCTGCTGGCCGCGAACCGTTGCGCCGATGCGCTGCGCTATTACCTGGCGGAACAGGCGCTGCTGCGCGGCGAGCCGGCGAAAGCCCGGCAATACTTGGGAGCGCATGACACTGACTACAGCGAAGCCCTGCGCGGCTGGCTGGCGTTCCTGGATGGTAACGATGAGCAGGCCATTCAGCATTACGAGGCCGCGCTGAAGCTGCTGCGCAAGCGCACCGGCAAGCGCAAGATTTTCTTCGATCACTTGGCCGGGGTATTTTTCATTCTGGCGCTGCTGGCCAGCAATACCCCCGCCCGCCTGCGCCAGGCGCTGGACATGATGGCGCCCGTGTTCGACAAGGGCGCGCGCTATGCCTATCCCGGCCTCTATCGGCATCTGTGGCAGGTGGTGGAAGTCCAGCAGGGCCAACTTCAGAAAATCGCCGCCCCGGACCTGAGCGCCCCGCTGCCGGCGCTCAACCGCTTTTTCCAACTGCTGGTGCTGTTCTGGCTCAAAGCCGCTGATCTCCAGGCTTTGCGCGGTCTGGCGACGATCCTGGTAGGTACGGCCCAGGAGAACGGCTACCACTGGTTCGCGGTGGAACTGACCGAACTGGTGCGGCGCCTGGTCGGCCCGACCTACAATTCCCCTGAACCCTCCACCCTCTCCCACAAAGGGGAGGAGGAGCTGGACGGCGGGCGCCGTCTCGTCCGCCTGTTCCAGCTTAAGGAGCCTTGGGAACACGCCCTGAACGCGCTGCTAGAACTGACCCAGCCCGGGGCGGAGCCGCCGACGGCGCCGGCAAACCGACTGGTGTGGTGGATCAGTTGGCACAAGAGCGGGAGTTGCACGATCAGCCCGCGCGAACAGAAACGCGATGCCCGGGGGCAATGGACCCAAGGCCGGCCCGTGGCGCTCAAGCGGCTGCACCACGCGGAAAAACTGGACTTTATCACCCCCCAGGACCGCGAAATCTGCGCCGCCGTGTGCGTGGACTACAGCGGCTATTACGGCCAGACCAGCTACGAAATAGACCCCGCCCGGGCGCTGCCGCTGCTGGTGGGTCATCCACTGGTCTTCTGGGAGGATACGCCGGGTGTCCGGGTGGATCTGGTCAAGGGCGAGCCGGAACTGCTGATTACCCCCCAGGGTTCGCAGTGGCGGCTGGAACTGTCGCCCAAGGCAACCGCCATCGAGTCGGTGAAGGTGGTCAAGGAAACGCCGACCCGGCTCAAGGTCATCGTGTTCAACGAGGCGCACAAGCAGGTTATGAGCATCCTGGGGGATGGCCTGCTGGTGCCCGGCGCGGCCAAGGCCCGCGTGCTGGAAACGGTGGCGGCCCTGGCGAACCTGGTGACCGTGCAGTCGAGCATCGGCGGCGGGGTGGAGAACCTGGAGGAAGTCGCCGCTGATTCCCTGCCGCACGTCCATCTGCTGCCCTTCGGCGAGGGCCTGAAAATCGAGCTGCGGGTGCGGCCGTTCGCCACCGGCGGTCCTTCGTACCGGCCCGGCGCGGGCGGTGAGTGGGTGATCGCCGAGATTGACGGCAAGCGGGTGCAGGCCCGGCGCGATCTGAAACTGGAACGGCGGCGGGTAGCGCAGGTGGTGACCGCCGTGCCCAGCTTATCGCGCCAGCCCACCGTCGGCGGCGAATGGATTCTGCCCGATCCGGAAGCCTGTCTGGAGGCGCTGCTGGAATTGCAGGCCCTGGGCGATCAGGCGGTGCTGGAATGGCCGGAGGGTGAGAAATTCAAGGTCAGCCGCCCCGCGACTCTCAGCCAGCTTCGCCTGAACATCAAGCGTCATCGGGACTGGTTCGACCTCGACGGCGAACTGCGCCTGGACGAGCAGGTGTTTAACATGCGCCAGTTGCTGGAGTTGCTCGAACGGGCGCCGGGCCGGTTCCTGCCGCTGGGCGAGGGTCAGTTTCTGGCCCTGACCGACGAGTTTCGGCGGCGGCTGGAGGAATTGCGCGGCTTCGGTGAACCGGGCGGCAAGGGGGTACGGTTTCACCCGCTGGCGGCCCAGATGCTGGAGCCGCTCACCGCCGAGGCGGGGTCGGTGCGCGCGGACGCCGACTGGAAGGCGCAGATTCAGCGGCTGCGCGAGGCCGAGGCGCTGCAACCGGCGATTCCCTCGACCTTGCAGGCCGAACTGCGCGACTATCAGGCGCAGGGATTTGAATGGCTGGCGCGGCTGGCCCACTGGGGGGTGGGCGCCTGCCTGGCCGACGACATGGGGCTGGGCAAGACGGTGCAGGCGCTGACCCTGATCCTGAGCCGGGCGCAGGATGGGCCGGCGCTGGTGATCGCGCCGACTTCGGTCTGTCTGAACTGGGTGGACGAGATTCGCCGGTTCACGCCCACCCTGAACCCCATCGTGTTTGGCGGCGGCGACCGCGAGCAAACCCTGGCCCGGCTGGGGCCGTTCGACCTGCTGATTTGCAGCTACGGCCTGTTGCAGCAGGAAGCGGAATTATTGGCGGGCCGGGAATGGCGGACCATCGTGCTCGACGAAGCCCAAGCCATCAAGAACATGACCACCAAACGCTCCCAGGCGGCCATGGCGCTGCGCGGCGACTTCCGCATGATGACCACCGGCACCCCGATTGAAAATCACTTGGGCGAGTTGTGGAACCTGTTCCGCTTCATCAATCCGGGCCTGTTGGGTTCCCTGGAGCGCTTCAACCAGCGCTTTGCCACGCCCATCGAGCGCGATCAGGACGTTCAGGCCCGCCACCGGCTCAAGCAACTGATTCAGCCGTTCATCCTGCGCCGGCTCAAGTCCGAGGTGCTGGAAGCGTTGCCGTCGCGCACCGAGATTCTGCGGCGGGTGGAACTGGGGCCGGAAGAAACGGCCCTGTACGAGGCGTTGCGCCAGCAGGCGCTGGAGCGGCTGGCCAAGGTGGACAACGCCGACAGCCAGAAGTCGTTCTGGATTCTCGCCGAGATCATGAAGCTGCGCCGGGCCTGCTGCCATCCGAAGCTGGCGCTGCCGGACACCGACCTGCCAGGGGCCAAGCTGGCGGCGTTCGAGGAGATTCTCGACGAGTTGCTGGAAAACCGGCACAAGGCGCTGGTGTTCAGCCAGTTCGTCGATCATCTGGCCATCCTCCGCGAGCTGCTGGACCGCAAGCAGGTGGCCTATCAATATCTGGACGGCAGCACGCCGGCGGTGGAGCGCAAGCGGAGCGTGGACGCCTTTCAGTCGGGCAAGGGCGACGTGTTCCTGATCAGTCTGAAAGCGGGTGGATTGGGATTGAACTTAACCGCCGCCGATTTCGTCATCCACATGGACCCGTGGTGGAACCCGGCGGTCGAAGACCAAGCATCGGACCGGGCGCACCGCATTGGCCAGCAGCGGCCGGTGACCATTTACCGGCTGGTGGCGCAGGGCACCATCGAGGAGAAGATCGTCGCCCTGCATCACCAGAAGCGGGACTTGGCCGAGCAGTTGTTGGAAGGAACCGGCGCGGGTGGACGGATTTCGGCGGAGGATCTGCTGCGGCTGCTGCAAGAGGCGGGGTAGGGGGACGCGAGCACTCCCGCCACCCATCTCCAAGCCGTATTGCCATGCAATTTCCACTCAAAACGGAATCCGGTGTGATCAAAAGCCTCCATTATTTCGCCCGACTTTTACCCTGCGACCCTGACCGCCATGCTCCTCCACGAACTTTATCGCTCGGTGCGCGACAGCGTGCGGGATTTGTTGCCGATCGTGATCGTGATCGGCGTGTTTCAGGGACTGGTCCTGCGCCAACCCATTCCCCATCTGGAGCACATCGCGCTCGGCGGGCTGATGGTCGTCCTGGGCCTGACCCTGTTCGTGCGCGGCCTGGAAATGGCGCTGTTTCCCATCGGCGAAACGCTGGCTTACGGCTTGGCCCGCAAGGGCAGCATCCCGTGGCTGATCGGGTTCAGCTTCGCGCTGGGCTTCGGCACCACCGTGGCCGAACCGGCGCTGATCGCCATCGCCAACCAGGCCGCGCAAATCGCGGCGGGGGGCAACGCGATTCCGGCCACCCAGGAAGCCCGCGAATCCTACGCGCTCGGCCTGCGCCTGACCGTGGCTCTGTCGGTCGGCATGGCGGTGGTCATCGGCGTGTTTCGCATCCTCAAGGGCTGGCCGATCCAATGGTTCATCGTCGCCGGCTATATCGGGGTGGTGATCATGACCGCCTTTGCCCCGCCATCGATCATCGGTATCGCCTACGACTCCGGCGGCGTGACCACCTCCACCGTGACGGTGCCGCTGCTGACCGCGCTCGGCGTGGGGCTGGCGCAGACCATTCGCGGCCGCAACCCGATGATCGACGGTTTCGGCTTGATCGCTTTCGCCGCGCTGGCGCCGATGATCTTCGTCATGGCTTACGGAATGCTGGTCCATGGTTGACCTGATCATCGGCCTCGCCCGCACCCTGCTGGATACGCTCTGGAGCGTACTGCCGATCGCGCTGGCCCTGTTCGGCTTCCAATTCTGGATTCTGCGACGACCGATTCCGCACCTCGGCCGCACCGTGCTCGGCTTCCTCTATGTATTTCTGGGGGTAGGGCTGTTTCTACAAGGGCTGGAAACGGCGCTGTTCCCGCTCGGCCGGCTGATGGCGACCCAGCTCACCGATCCGGCTTTCCTTTACGGGGGCGCCGCCGCGCCGGACGCACCGCACTGGGCGGACTATTTGTGGGTCTATGTCTTCGGAGCCGCCATCGGCTTCGCCACCACCATCGCCGAACCGGCGCTGATCGCGGTGGCGATGAAGGCGTCGGCGGTGTCCGGCGGCACCATCACAGTCTGGGGCCTGCGCATCGCGGTGGCGATCGGCGTGGCCATCGGCATCGGCATCGGCACCCTGCGCATCGTCACCGGCACGCCGCTGCATTTTTACATCATCGCCGGCTACGTGGTGGTGGTGATCCAGACTTGGTTTGCCCCGCGAATCATCGTGCCGCTGGCCTACGATTCCGGCGGCGTGACCACCTCCACGGTGACCGTGCCGCTGGTGGCCGCGCTCGGCCTCGGCTTGGCCAGCACCATTCCGGGGCGCAGCCCCCTGCTGGACGGTTTCGGCCTGATCGCCTTCGCCAGTCTGTTCCCGATGATCACGGTAATGGGCTACGCGCAACTGGGCGAATGGCAAACGAACCGGCGGCGGCGCCAGGCGCGCGGGGAGCCAAACTCGCGAAAGACGACCGAGGATTGATTTCATGCACTTCAAACTAATCGTGGCAATGGTCGACGAAGACAAAACCAACGCCGTGCTCGATGCCTCGCGGGCGGCCGGCGCCACCGGCGCCACGGTGCTCAACCAAGCCCGCGGCGAAGGTCTCAAGCCGCCCACCACTTTTTTCGGCCTCAGCCTGGAAATGCGCCGGGACGTGTTGCTGCTGCTGGTCGAGGAACATCTCAGCCGGCGGATTCTGGAAGCGGTCGCCAGAGCCGGCGAGTTCGATGACACGCCGGGCACCGGCATCGCGTTTCAGGTCGATGTGGAGGACGCCATCGGCGTTAGCCACCAAATCCCCACGCTGACCAAACTGGTCGAGGACGAATTATGACGCAGGTTCGAGAAGTCGTTCGGGTTCGTAACGTGATGAAAACCGCTGTGGACATGGTGGATGGAGCGACCACCGTGGCCGAGGCGCTGCGCATGATGAAGCACATCGAAACCAAATGCCTGATCGTCAACAAGCGGCACGAGGATGACGAGTACGGCATCGTGCTGATTTCCGACATCGCCCGCCAGGTGCTGGCCAAGGATCGCGCGCCCGAGCGGGTCAACGTCTACGAGATCATGTCCAAGCCGGTGATCGGCGTGGACCCGCTGATGGACATCCGCTATTGCGCCCGGCTGTTCCAGAAATTCGGGCTGTCGCGGGCGCCGGTGGTCGATCTGGGT
>Ga0209573_1005679_pt1 | contig 11006 bp, 6 predicted proteins | sample TNRBio252014_DNA_FD_185870 | JGI IMG/M metagenome (GOLD analysis project Ga0209573, IMG submission 185870) | Wastewater treatment Type I Accumulibacter community from EBPR Bioreactor in Madison, WI, USA - TNR Reactor_6/25/2014_ DNA (SPAdes)... | ecosystem: Engineered > Bioreactor > EBPR >...
TTAAGATGCTGGCACACCACGCACCGCCACCGAAATTCCTCCACCTTGCTCACATGTCACGCCTCCCACACAACCCGCCGGAAGGCCGCGCTATTACTGGCCTAAGCGGTACTTTTGAGGCCCATAAGGGGCTACCTCATATGGGAGAGCCTCAACGGGCAACACCTCTAATGCAAGCTGGCTCTGCATTGATGAATTTTATCGCGCATAAACTTTTTGGGGACGATGCCTGGGAGCAGTCCGTAGAATTTACTTGAGCAGCACCGCCTCCTGCTCCTTCCAGCTATAGGGGAAGGAGTGGATCAGGCGTTGCAGGGTGAGGCCGGGCGGCTGGTTGCCGGCCATGACGGATTCAATGATCGTCGGGGAGAGATACATCAGCCGCAGGATGCGTCGTGTGTAGGCAGGCGTGCATCCCTCGCCTTTAGAAAGCTCTTCGATCGTTTTCACCTCAAGCAAACAACATCACGCCTTCATTCTGGACGTCAATAATGGGGAAACGGTACTGTCATAATAAAACCTACAGGTATGGTTCCTTAATGTTTTTTGTTTTCAGTAAGTCACGAATATGGGCAATAGGATCCCGGCATCACCGCAAGGTACTAGAAGCCTAGCGACCTACAAATCGCATAATGTGGTTTATGGAGAGCAGGGTGCGAATCGGTCCGATTATGCAAAGTACCTTTCTGAATTATGGCCAGTGAAGCGCCTCCCAGGCTTGGCAGGTTCTTCCCTAACAGGAAGCGGGCCATATTCACTCTTTTAGAGCCCGCACCATTTTCTGCGCGTGATCTAACTCGGAAGGAGACATTTTTTTACTTAAGGCATCCAGCGAGCCTGTCGCCATGGCATAGCTGCCTTCCTTCGCCAGGCTGTAGTAGAGATAGGCCTGAATACTGTCCCGAGGAACTCCCAGTCCCTGCTCATACATTTCCGCAAACAGAAACTGCCCTTCCGGGTTTTTCTTGAGTGCAGCCTGGCGGAACCATGCGGCAGCCTGTTTATTATTGATCTCGCCGCTTTCTCCACTGCGATAAAAATTTCCAAGCTCAATCATCGCCGGTATATAGCCGCCCTTGGCCGCTTTATGCGCCCAGTCCAGAAAATTATTATAATCCGGCTGGCCGGTAACGCGCCCGCGTTTATAGGCAAGCGCAAGATTCAACTGCGCCATCGTCGAGTCCTGCTCTGCGGCGCGCTGCAGCCATTTGGTCGCCTCGGGAATATTTCGGGGGCCGGCCGTGCCATTATATAACATGGAAGCATAATTATTCTGGGCATATGCATTCCCTCGCTCTGCTCCCGTTTTATAATAGTCCAGCGCACGCTGGATATCTTTGGGCTTATATTCTCCGTATTCGTAAATACGCCCCAGTTCGTTTTCCGCATCTCCGGCGGACAAGGGATTATCGGCGGCCATAGAGTACCAGCGGATCGCTTCGTCAATATCGCGCTGGATTACATTCCCTGGCGCGAGCCGGTAAAACTGACCTACGTTGAATTGAGCCATAGGATGCCCCAAAGCGCTCGCCTCTTTATACCAATATAATGCTTTTTCTAAGTACGACTGGCCACGAGGGTCGCGTGAATATTGTGAGCTCTCATTCGTATGGGCCGCAGCGAGAAGATACTGATAATTCGCATCCCCCGATTCTGCTTTAGGCGTCGCCGTTTTTATGACCTCCTGATTATCGACGCCGATAAGGGAAACCAGTCTTTCCAGCTCTTTTTTTTGCTCGTCGCTGGGATGATTAATCCAAACCGCTTCAACGTTACTGGCCTTGATGGGCTTGGGAGGAGCAACTTTTGACTGGAGCGGCTCGTGTTGATCCGGCGCGTCCGCCACCGGCGCGAAAGACGGGGCTGTCGCCGCAGCTGGAGAAGACGGCAGCGACGTTGCATCCGCTGACGATGTTCCCGGTAAAACACCGGAGATATCGGGAAGACCACGCGCAAGCACCAGCACGAGCACACCCAGCACCACCATATCCACAGCGCCTCGCCATACGGCGTCATTGCGATAAAGTTTTAAAACAGCATGGCCAAAGGTGATTTTGCCGTCATCCTTATATTGCTTGTTGTCTGGTAATAAAGCGCCAGGATTGGACATATCATCATCAGGGGTTCAGCATATCCGTTCCAACACGAGCAACAGCCTCGGACGTCGCCGTCTTGGCATCCTCGGCATTCTGCCGAGCCACGTTGCTGGAGTGGTCTTCTTCTTGCTCTTCCTCCGTCTTATAACTGTCTATCTGGGTAAAGACCCGATGCCCGTCGCTTTTAATGCTGATCGTCTTGGCGCCTGCGGTTTTTGCATCGATAATGCCGTCGCTGATCTTGTGCTCTATGGCACGGGCAAGCTCACGGACGCCGCTTCCGCTATATTCTTTCTGCTTCTCTATGGCTTCCAGCAAGATCGCCGGGTCGATGCCCTGATCTGAAAGCGTCAGATTGTATTGCAGTACCAGCTTCTCGATCTCCAGAGCGACCACGCGGGCGATATCCAGCCCCTTGAGCGGTTTGAAGGCGAAGAAATCGTCAATGCGCGAAAGCACTTCCGGCGCGAACCCTGCCTCCTGCAGAACGGTTTTGATCGCATGGGAGAATTCCGAATTATCCGATCCCTTTTTGTAGCGTTCGTAGAGTTCCGGCAGTTTTTTCGCGGCGGCATTCGTCGTCAGAACGAAGATGGCGCCTGTGGTGGAAATTTTAGACCCGTCGCTGACTTCCGTTATAAATCCATCATTCCAGGCGGTCAGGAACCGTTTGTGAATTTCCGGATGCGCTTTCTCGAACTCGTCCAGCAACACGATGGAGTTCGGGAAATCGCGCAGCCCTGCGGTCAGCGATCCGTAAGTGGTGGAGCCGACATAGCCTTTCGCCTGCCCGAACAGGCTCGCGGCGGAATGCGGCTGGGAATATTGCGACATATCGTAAAACAGGAGAAACTTCTGATCGCCGTAGAGTTTCTCGGTAAGTATTTTGGCGAAATAGGTTTTGCCGACCCCGGGTGGACCGGCGAACATAAACACCGCTTTGGGTTTGTCTTTACGGCTGGCGGCGATCCGCCTTCTCAATTGCTGCGCCACGGAGTCGATCACTTCGTCCTGGCCGATGATTTTGGTTTTCATGTAGGCGGCCAGCGCCTCGGCATCGATCACCAGCGACGCTTCCTGAGCCTTGTTGTATTTTCGTTCAATTTCGCTTTTGTTTGATAATCTGTCGAGAATATCCATAATCCTACCGGGTAGTTTTTCCATCATGTAAAGCAATTTCACCAGAATTATGGCGGCAGCGGCGCCGATCATCACCCATCCCAGCGAAGGTAACGCTTTGGCCAGTATAATGAACATAAAGATTAAAAAGAAACGAAATTGCCACGGCCCAATCATAAAGTGCACTACCTACTGCTGACCGCTATAGTAACGGTATCTCAATGGACTGTCCAACGGCCATTACGGGGAGCGGCGCTTCTCCCGAATGCGTGGAAATCGCCGCGGTAATTCCGCCACCCCCGTCGCGTATTCCGGTAATAACAAGCGATTGACCGGGTTTGTACGGGATGGAGATCGTCTGCATAGCATGCGTCAGTGGCACGGTAATGGAAACTTCGCCGGTCGTCACCTGCACGATATCGCCGTCCTGATCGAAATTATCCCATAATACGATGGAGGTGACCTCCGATGTGCCCGACTCCACATCGGCGGCAATCTGCGAACGCATCTGCGGCGTCAAATACGGCGCTTCCAGGAGTTGTTCCCGCAGTTCTTTATTCTCCATGGCAAGGGGCTGCAACTCTCCCGTATAGCGCATGAAGCTCGCCTCTATGCGTACGCGCTGATCGTCGCTCAGCTTATCTCCCTGGCCGACGGTATCTGCAACTACGCCGCCAGGGGCGGAGGATCCCGGAGCGTCGATACGCCCCATCACATAACTCCCCGACAGCGCCATGCCACCGGCAAGCAGCATCACGGCAAGCAACTGACCGTAGCGTTTCCACGGATGCGACTCAGTCGTTTCCGGCTGGGGCTTTTCCAATACTGGCTGCGGTTCTTTCTGTTCCATAGGGATTATTCCTCATTCGCCCCCTGCAATGACGGTGCATTAAAGGCCTGCGCCCTTTTTTTGGCTTCGTCTAATTGTATCGGTGTCATTTTATCCGAAATCTGCATCTGCGAAACAGCAGCAGCAGGAAAACCCGCACCTTCAGAGCGCGCATAGTAGAAATACGCCCGGGTTAAATCTTTGGGAACGCCAAGACCAAGCTCAAACATCTGGCCGAAAAAAAACAACCCTTCCGGACTATTCTGCGCGGCAGCCTGTTCGTACCAATGCGCGGCCTTGACGTTGTCGATTTCTCCCCCATCGCCCTGGCGGTAAAAATGCCCCAGCATCAGCATTGCAGGAATATAGTCGTTCTCGGCTGCCTTTTGCGCCCAGCGAATGAAGCCTTCCGGGTCCTGCGCGCCTGTCACATATCCTTTCATATAGGCTTTCGCCAGATTTAGTTGCGATTTGGCGTGTCCCTGCTCTGCTGCTCTGGTAATCCATTTCATCGCCTCTTTGATGTCCGGCGCGCCAATCTTGCCTCGGAAATAATAGATGGCCACGCTTTGTTGCGCGAGTACGTTCCCTCGCTGTGCGCCCTGCAGATAATAACGGAATGCTTTTTTCTCGTCTTTTGGTTTACCCTTACCGGATTCGTACATAACCGCCAGCTCGTTTTCCGCATCGCCCATTGACAATGGGTTCGCCGCCGCCATTTCATACCACCGGATGGCCTCATTCAGGTCATGTGGAATATCTCCTGGCGCTAATTTGTAATATTGGCCGACTTCGAATTGCGCCTTCGGGTGCCCGAGCGCCGCGCATTCCTTATACCAGTACAGTGCTTTCTCATAGTTGGCGGCCTTTTTAGTACGCTCCGCTTCGGTGGCGTAAATCACGGCGAGGAGATATTGATAATTCACATTTCCCGCTTCGGCTGCAGGTGTCAGCAATTCAATGGCTTTTTTATTATCGACAGATATCAGATCGATACCCGCGCTCAACGCTGCGCGCTCCGATGCGTCGGGATTGTTTATCCAGACGAAATCGACATTTCCCCTTTTCTCTATATATACTCCCCGCTGCTGCGCATGAACGGGAAAAGGCATCGACAGTGCCACGCAAAGCGTCACCAGTATCATTATCAATCCCGGTAGAGAATAGAGAGGTCTCTTCATCTGTTTACTCCTTCAATACAGCCATTAATTTTTCGGCGTGCGTGAGCTGTGCCGATGTCATTTTTGCACGCAATGTTTTCATCGTTGCAGGCGGGAGGGGGTAGTTTCCGTCCTCCGCCAATCGATAGTAGATATAGGCTTGGATAAAATCCTGGGGCACGCCGCGCCCCTCTTCGTACATTTGCGCAAGCATAAACTGCGCGTGCGGTATTTTTTTCAACGCAGCCTGCCGTAACCATTTGGCGGCCTTTTTTTCGTCGACGCTTCCTCCTTCGCCCGAATGGTAAAACTCACCCAGCGCCAGCATCGCGGGTGCGCCATTGGCTTTTGCCGATTTGGTCGCCCAGAATTCAAATTGTCCGAAATCCGGCTGGCCGGTGATCTGCCCCAGCCGATACATTTCCGCCAACCGGTATTGCGCGATATAGTTATCGTCGTGCTCGGCCGCCTTCCTGGTCCATTTCGCCGCTTCCTTGAGATCGCGAATCCCGGCTTTGCCGGTATAGTACATATCCCCCAACCTGTCCTGAGCCACGCCGAACCCTTTTTCGGCGCCGCGTTTGAAATATTCCTCAGCCTTTTTATAATCGACGGGCTTGTCTTGCCCCGCCACATAAATCAGCCCCAGAAAGGTGTCCGTTTGCCCATCTGAAAAGGGACTGGCGGACGCCATTTCAAACCAGGTAATCGCTTTGTCGATCTCATGCAGGTTCAGCCAGTAATAAAGCCCCGCCAATGTCTGCGCGCCAATATGTCCCTGATAGCCCGACTCTTTATACCAATAAAGCGCCTTATCTTGCTGAACCTTCTTTTCCTTGTCGGATAAGGCGTAGTGAAACTGCGCCATATACGCCGCGCCGAGAAGATACTGGTAGTTAGGGTCGCCGGTTTCTGCTTTCGGTGTCAGTAACGCTATCGCCTGCCCGGGGAAGTTCGAAATTAATTCTGACGCTTTTTCGAGCTCCTGAATTGTTGCCTTATCGGGGGAGTTGATCCATAGCTTCTTAAATTCGAACGGCGCTACCTTTCCCGGTGGCACGGAGCCGATGTTTTGCGCCACAGCGGGAAGAGGAATCATGCTCCCCCACCAGAACCCAAAGGTGAATATCATGGCTAACTTTAGGACAAGCCACGCATTTCTCCATGCCTTATCTATAGAATCAATCCTCATAAGCAAGCGAGTGTTTGACTGGTTTGCGAATCGTACAATTCGCTACAGAATCTATTTTTCATCCCCACTTTTAGGCGGCTCTTACCGCCGTCTAACATTTCAATATTCAACTGTAAAGAATAGTTTGTGGATTTTTCGTACAGAATCTGCAGCCCTGCTGTGGTATCCTTAAGCTTTGGTCAAATTTCCGCATCCGTCCGGTTCATTATTCAGGAGTCCTGCACGGGCCGTCGTCTTCGAGGATAGCACCTTTGGCGCGAGGATCAAAATCTTCCGGTTTTGTTCCATCTTGCAATACCCACCCCCAGAAGGTGCGACAGTCGTAGCGAACGCCGGTTAAATCCATGCTTTCGATACCCGAACGATCACCGAAGCGAACATTCTTTAAAATAGCATGCCTGAGGTTCAAGTTACCTATGCCGGCCGTATCCATTTGCACATTCGTTAGATCGGCTCCCTCGAAATTTACCCCTGTCAATGATGTGCTAAACTCTGCGCCGCGCAGACTGGCATGTGAGAAATTAGCATGATGGAGCGGGGTATGCCGGAATGCCGCCCAATCGAGTTTGCTGCCGGAAAAATTTGCCCTCTCCAGATTCATATCGTCGAATTCTTCACCGCGCAGATCCTGGCCGCTGAAATCCTTTGTCGGAGCTTTTTGGTCTTGTTGAGGAAACATTGCCAGGCCACGAATAAGCCCGGCGGTTTTTTGCTGCTGTTGATTATTGCAACTTCCTTCCGTATTGACGAGCCCCACGCCTTCGGGTGGCGTCCCGTTCGACCATTTCGTGGCGCAATCGTACTCGGCCCCTGTGAGATTGGCCTCGTGCAACGTGACGCTGTACAGATTCGCCCCCTGCAGTTTGGCTCCCGATAAGTTCGCACCGCTCAGGTCGGAACGCTCGAAACTAGCCTGGCGCAGATCTGCGCCTGAGAAATTGATCTTCTGAAGAGAAAGATACGCAAAATTTTCATTTGTCAGGGAACGGTTGGAGAAATCGGGAACGCTGTAATGTTTATCCCGGCAGTCTCCGTCACGCGCCAGGGCATCGTGTTTTCCGGGATCGAATCCCTCAGGAAAACGGGTGCTGCTGCATTCGTAACGCGCCAGATACATACGCACTCCATCCATTACGGCATGGCTGAAATCGACCCCGCTCAGCTCCGCACGGGAGAGATCGGCTTTTTTTAGATTCGCGTTATTGAAATCGAAGAGACCAATGCGTTTTCCACTTAAATCCCTACCTTCCAGATCCGTCGGTTCATATGTACTATTCTCGCACGGTTCCTCCAGCACCGCGCCTGCCTTCGGTGGGCTGAAGCCTTCCGGCCATTTCGCTCCGCAACCGAATTTGGCAAGCGTCAGATTCACCCCATCCAGTTTGGCGGTGGATAAGTCCACATCACCGAGGTAGGAAAAACTTAAATCTGCATCGCTGAAATCGGCCTGCTCCAGCTTCGCGGGTTTGGGTGGAGTGGTTTTATAATTATCCTCTTTCCTCCCTTCGCCGAAATTAGTGGAAACGTAAGAGTAATGAGGGTTTTGCAGGAGCGCGGTGGAAAGATTCGCTCCTTTGAAGCTCGCTCCGCTTAAATCAGCGCCGGCGAATTCCGTGCCTGCCAGATTTGCGCGATCAAAACGCACGCCTTCGAAATTCGCGTCTTCGAGTTTGGCTCGCCGCATTTTTCTGCCGGTATGATCCGTGCCGCGCATATCGACGCCGGTGAGATTAATACCGTCCATCAGTGTGTCGGTGAGGATGGCGTCTTTGAGATTGCTGTTTTCAAACGAAGTTCCGTTAAGGCGCGCGTTGGAAAAATCCGCTCCGGTAAGCGTGGCTCCGTCCAGACGCGCCGCGTTGATATTGGCCCAGGTGAGATTGGCGTTGGATAGATCCGCATTCTGCAAATTGGCGAACAGAAAATCCACGCCTTCCAGATTAGCGCGTTGCAGCACCGCTCCCGGACGCTCCGCACGGTTGAAGCTCATACCACGAAGATCGGCGCCCCCTCCGCACGCGCCGTCCGAGGACATGGCGCCGGCGGCAGCGTAGTCGAATCCTTCCGGCCATTTCGTTTTGCAGTCATAGACGCTGAGCTTGAGCGAGATACCATCCATTTTCGCACCGGTAAAGTTGGCGCCTTTCAGGCTGGAATTGCGCAGCTCTGTTCCTGTCAGATCCGCGCCGGTGAGATCAGCGTTATCGAAGATCGTACCGCGCAGAATCATGTCGCGCATATTAGCATTGCGGAAAACACCGCCGCTGAAATCGTCTTTCCGCCCCATATCATCCGAAGGTGCGCCTGGCAAACGAGGTGTACCATCCCCGTTGTCGCTATAGTTAAATGTGCCGATGGTGCCACCGTGCATATCCAGGGGAGGTTCCTGCCGATCACTACAGCGGGCATCAGTCAGCACCGCGCCGGCTTTGGAGGGCGTCATGTCTTTGGGCCAGACCGTGTCGCAGTCGTATACCGCCATGTAGAAACTGGTTTTTCCGGGATTCGTATTTCCGGAACGATTGTTGTGCTCAGCATGATGTTCATAGCCGACATATCCCAGCGCATCTGTTCCGGTGCTGCTCATATTGGGCGTCATCACGACATTGTCGAATGTGACGCCTTTTACGCTGGCAGCATAAAAACTGGCTTCGGTGAGATCGCTATCTTTGAATACGCTCTTATCCAGATAGCTTTGAAAAAATTTTGCTGTTTTTAAGTTGGATTTAACAAAAACTGTCCCTTTCAAATCGCTGTTATTCAGGCGGGCATCGGTAAGATTGGAATTCTCGAAACGCACATTCTCCAGTTGCGAATTGGAGGCACTGAAGGAAGTAAGATTGGCATCGATGAAGCGCACATTCTTCAAGGTTCCGATGACAATGAGGCCGGTGGCGTCAATGTTTTTGAGCGTGATGTTTTCCCATACGGCGTTCTCGAATCGCCCCAGCCCCTGCGGCACGGTATCGAAGGTCATGTTGCGCAGCGTGACATTGTACAAGCGCGCCCTTCCAAGAACGGTGCTACCCAGCTTCGTGCGATCAAAGGTAACGTCGTAAAAATTGGCGTTGGTAACGTCGGCTCCGGAAAAACTTGCACCCGTAAAATTGACGTTGTTCAGTTGCGCGCCGACAAAGCTGGCCAGTTCCAGATTGGCAGCGCTGAAATCGACTCCCGACAGCTGGGCACCGGAGAAATCCACCTTTCTCAAATCCATTCCCTTGAAGCTGATATTCTCCAGGCGTTTCCCCGCCAGCTTCAACAGACGCCCGTCCTTGTTCGGGAAGATTTCCGCTATCGGAATCCCTGCCCTCATCTGCGCTTCCTGCCATTTGTCTTTGACGTCATTCTGGCCGGGCTTCAATTTCAGGGATGTCTGCAGTGCTCCCGCCGCGCCCTTGTACTCTTCGAGCCCCAACAGCGCCTGCCCCAGCACACGCCAGTAATGAGCGTCGCCCAGAGCCGCCTGGCTGTCTTTAAGTGGCTCCAAAAGCGTTCTGACGCTGGCGTGATCACCTTTTTGCAGCAAATAATCTGCTTTCGTGAGTTTGGGGGCTAACGCATCGGGCTGTTGCTTAATGGCAGCGTCCAGCCCGCTGACTTCGCTGAAATAGGCATCCAGCTTCGTCACGTCTTCGGGTAGCTGATTGATCGGACGGCTACCGCTGCACATGCTGGTGTAGGCTTTCCCGTCCTTCATTGTGCCGTAAATGAGGTAAGTGGCTCCGTTGGAGAGGTACATACCACAGCCCACACAACCGTCGGACATCGGCATTTCCACAGTATCGGGAAGATCGCCCTTCCAGGTCTTGTTGACTTTGATGGTAGCGGTCTTGGGGCCGCAACGCCCGCCGGAAGCACCTGTTACCTCGTTAACCGTGCCGGAAAAAATGACCTGCGAATTGGCAATCCTGTCTTCTAGTGATGTTTGTGCACAGGAGCACGCATATGCGTTGTATGCAGAGAAGAGGAGAAGACAGGAGAAAAGGAATATTTTCATCACCCACATGGCGGCCACATCGTGTTTCGGTTGCATCTGTTTTATGCCATTTCTTCCTATTGCTTCGCAAGCACATGTAACAGATACAGAAGTTTCTACCTGTTCTCCGCCGTAAAAAACAAGATTCCCTGCTTCGCCATTATAATTTGTGTTTCACGACGCAAACTTATCTCCGCCATAGAAACCTCGAAATTACGGCGCCTAAGAGACCCTGCCAATCACTGTTTCCCGCCTGCATTAGCTTGTTTGTCTAAATTATTTCCCTGTTTTCAAAGAATGACCGTACTGCGTGAGAATCGCAGTTTCGCTCTGCATTTCGGACAAGCCAAAGGGATTTTCACTGTTACAGTGCCAAAAACCCTATTATTTAGCCATAGAACAGCGAAATTGATCCGGAGACGAAAGCGGTGCACACTACCTCCACCGCCACCGAAATTCCTCCACCTTACTCACATGTCACGCCCTCCACACAACCCGCCGGAAAGCCGCGATATTATTGGCCTAAGCGGTACTTTTGAGGCCCATAAATCGCCTCAAAATCGCCCTAAATTCCGCGAAATACGCCCCCCGTCTCAGATGGCCTGTTTCGCGAAGTTCCCTTAAGAAAGTG
>Ga0209573_1005680_pt1 | contig 10999 bp, 8 predicted proteins | sample TNRBio252014_DNA_FD_185870 | JGI IMG/M metagenome (GOLD analysis project Ga0209573, IMG submission 185870) | Wastewater treatment Type I Accumulibacter community from EBPR Bioreactor in Madison, WI, USA - TNR Reactor_6/25/2014_ DNA (SPAdes)... | ecosystem: Engineered > Bioreactor > EBPR >...
TAATTTACGCATGGAACTCCTGACACGACTGATGGAATTACCGACACGACTGATGGAACTTCCAATCCGACTGTTGGAACTCCCGATACGACTATTGGAATTCCCAATAACTTTATAAACTTTACAAACTTAAAGCTTTGTGTATTTTGTGCCTTCCTTGAGGTCTTTGTGGCAAAAAACCCTTTTGAGCGCAGCGAAAAAGAATTAGTGTTCATTTATACCCATTCAAAAAATCCGTGTAATCAGTGTAATCTGTGGCAAAAAACCTTTAAGCGCAGCGAAAAAGCATTCGTATTCATTTTACAGTCCATTTTCCAATTCACTCCTTCACAGAAGATTTAGTGTTCATTAGTGAATTCGTGGCAAACCCCTTTTGAGCGCAGCGAAAAAAACTAAAGTGTCCTCAAGTGACTTATGTGGTTCAAAATAAATTTCAATTGCTAAAGATCTAAATTGCCATGATGAAAAAAATACTTCTCACACAGTTAATCATCCGATGAACTCTAGTCATCGGATGATTTCATAATGCTTAGTGTATTTTGTGACTTCTTTGAGGTCTTTGTGGTAAAATCACCCTTTTGAACGCAGCGAAAAAGCATTCGTGTTCATTCATACCCACTCAAAAATCAGTGTAATCTGTGTAATCTGTGGCAAAAACCCCTTTTGAGCGCAGCGAAAAAAACTACAGTCTTCTCAAGTGTCCTTATGTGGTTCAAAGTAAATCTCAATTGTTAAAGATCTAATTTGTCATGATGAATAAATTACTTCTTACCCAGTTAGTCATCCGATGAGCTCTAGTCATTGGATGAATCCTAATAATAACTCAATAACTTTAAAAACTTTAAAAACTTTACAAACTTTACAAACTTTACAAACTTTACAAACTTTAAAAACTTTACAAACTTTAAAACTTTGCAAACCTTACAAACTTTAAAAACTTTTCAAACCATACAAACCCACTACCCATACCTTCCTCAAAAGCAATATTTTCTTTTCTAACGTTGTTTTTTAACATGCGCAAACCAACAAAAAAACCTACTTTTGTGCTATGAATGCAGGTTTTTTTATCAAGTTTATAGCAATCTTCATACTGTATGAATCCTGGTCGATGTGTCTTTATGCCCAAACACCCAACGATCGTTCCCCAGATGACAATATCGCTCCCATCATCGCTGCTACCGGCAATCAAATCTATTGCCCCCAAACCCATCAAAAAATCGTAACCGACATCACCATTACAGACCCCGACGATACCTCTATCGATGCTGTATACATTCAAATCACCTCCGGATACATCTATGGAGAAGACCAACTCACCCTTACCGGCGTTCATCCCAATATTACCACAACTTGGTTGGCATCTGAAGGAAAGTTGAAATTGTTCAACGCCGCAGGCAATCCGGTTTTATACACCGATTTTATCGCAGCCATCAAAGATGTGGAATTCTACAACAGTTCCAACAACCCACATGGCATCCGTAATTTTTCCATCAGCATCGGGCAAGCCAATTACCTGCCCAGCAATGGACATTATTATTACTATTTCCCCCAACTGGGAATTTCATGGACGGATGCTAAAATAGCCTCAGCCAATACCAATTACAATGGTTTGCAAGGATATCTGGCAACCATTACGGCTTACGACGAAGCACAATTAGCCGGAGCCCAAGCTGCCGGTGCCGGATGGATTGGTGGTAGTGACAGCGCCGTAGAAGGTCAGTGGAGATGGATGACCGGTCCCGAAAATGGAAATTTATTTACTTATACTTATTGGAATAATGGAGAACCCAACAACCTTGGTGATGAAGATTATGCTCATGTGACAGCTCCAGGGGTAGGTTTACCGGGTTCTTGGAATGATTTGAAAGAGGCAGGCGAACCTAGTGGCAATTACCAACCCAAAGGCTATATCGTCGAATATGGTGGTATGCCCGGCGATCCGGTACTGCATTTGGCAACCAGTACGACTTTTACGATTTCAGAAATTACGCAAACCACAGGGGCTACTCGTTGTGACGTCGGAACGGTTACCCTCCAAGCTATTGCATCTGCCGGAACCATCGAATGGTACGACGTCGCAACAGGCGGCGCAGTCATTTTTACCGGCTCTAGTTTTACAACGCCTATTCTCAATGCAACCAAAATGTATTATGTACAAACGGCTTGTGGCATGGTGAGAACGCCGGTGACGGCAACCATCAACGTCATCCCGCATATCACCTCCACCAATTCTCCGGTCTCGCGATGTGGTACAGGTTCGGTAACTTTACAAGCGACTTCCACAGTGGGCATTATCAATTGGTACAACACCATAGATGCTGTTACACCGGTAGCAACCGGAAATACTTTGACGCTGCCCAATATTACTGAAAATACCGTCTATTATGTCGAAGCGGTTAACAATGCTTGCACAAACGGTATCAGAATTCCCATTACTATTTCAATTTATGCCTATCCTGAGGTTACTGATGACGAGATGTTTCTTTGCGAATCAGGGTTTGTAATTTTGGATGCCGAATTAACTGGCATGTCCTATTTATGGTCCAATGGGGCTACTTCACAACAAATAAATGTTACCCATCCGGGGATGTACTTTGTTGATATTACCAATGCCAACAACTGTAGTAAAAGAAGAAACGTATCGGTTATTCAACAACTCAATCCTCAAATCAACCATGTTGCCGTAGTACAAGATCACGTTTCAATCGAAGTGAATAATCCACAAGACTATTTTGAATATTCTATGGATGGCATTGAATACCAAAGCGATCCCGAATTTTGGAATGTTCCCGGTGGCTATCAAACCGTTTTCGTCAGAAATAATTCGCTGTGTGGATTGGATATGGAAACCATTATCGTTTGGGCTACTCCCAAATTTTTTACGCCCAATGGAGATGGCTACAACGATGATTGGGAAGTAAAAGGCATGGATGTTTTTCCAAATGCCGAAGTGGTCATCTTCAACCGATTTGGTAAACCAATTTACACTTTAAACGCTACCAATCCCAAATGGAATGGTGCCTACAGTGACACTCCATTACCCGCCTCCGATTATTGGTTTAGTTTGAAATTGGACCCATCCATACCCGAAATCAGAGGACATTTTACCTTGAAACGCTAAAAATTAAATCCAACGTTCCCAGTATCATCTTGCAACATCAGTATCATATCATCATCATAGGCGGAGGAGCAGCCGGCTTTTTTACCGCCATCAACATCAAAGAAAAAAATCCTTCTTTGAGCGTGGCGATATTGGAAAAAAGTGAGAAAGTACTGTCCAAAGTCCGCATTTCAGGTGGCGGTCGTTGCAATGTGACCAACAATTGTCCCGATGTCCAACTTTTACTCAAACACTATCCCAGAGGAGAAAAAGAACTCAGAGGTCCTTTTCAAAGATTTGGAAACAAGGAAACTGTCCAATGGTTTGAACAAAGAGGTGTTCCCTTAAAAGCACAAGATGACGGCAGATTTTTTCCGGTTTCCAACCAATCGGAAAGCATTATTCAATGTTTTTTGGATAAAGCACTCCAACTCAATATTCCCATTTTCACCGGACAAAGTGTTATGGATTTTCATAAAAACGAAGCCCATCTTTGGGAAATAACAACCACACAGAATACCTTAGTAGCCAAAAATCTGGTCATCACTACTGGTAGCAATACAAAGATTTGGAACTTGTTGGAAAAATTAGGGCATACCATCATCACACCGACTCCATCTTTGTTTAGTTTCAATATTTCCGACCCCAAATTGCATGAAATGATGGGCATTGCCTTACCTGTTGAAGTAAAAATTAAAGATCATCCTTTACAATCAGAAGGCAATATGTTGATTACCCATTGGGGATTGAGTGGACCTGCCATTCTTAAATTATCGGCTTGGGGCTCCAAAATATTGGCTGAAAAGCAATACCATTTCAATTTGGAGGTCAATTGGATTCCAAAATTACCCTACGAAGAAGTTTTAAAAGATCTGAATCAAAATCGCATCAGGTTTCCCAAACGCAGCATTCTCAAAAATCCGCATTTTGGTTTCACCCACCGCTTGTGGGAATACTTGGTTACCAAAGCAGGTATTCAGGAAAAAGTGAATTATGCAGAAATCTCCAAAACAAACCTACAGAATTTAGCGCGCCAACTCCATCAAACTACTTACGAGGTCAATGGAAAAAGCACCTTTAAAGATGAATTTGTGACCGCTGGTGGGGTCGATTTAAAAGAAGTCAATTTCAAAACCATGGAAAGCAAACACTTTCCCGGACTCTACTTTGCCGGTGAAGTGCTCGATATAGATGCCATCACCGGTGGCTTTAACTTTCAAAATGCTTGGACTGGTGGTTGGATCATCAGTGAAGCTTTCAAACCCTAAGGGTTTTAAAAACCCTTAGGGTTTGGACTTAAAACTTTCAGCTATTCTGAAAACTTCATTTTTTGTTTTGGTATTGAAGGTTACGATAAACGAATTATTATTGATAAACATCTTCCCCAAATAAAAAATATGGATAACTTCTTCTTTATAAACAAATACCAATTTAAACATATCGTTTGGGTTTTCATTGAAAATTTCGGATTGCTCTATACCATTTGAATTGAATTCAAATTTGACCCAAGTGTGTTCTTTTCCAAATTTATCTTTACTTTTCCCACCAGTTACACTCTTAAAATCATCTTTAGTAAATATAGGGATACTGTCAACACTCACTTTCCTATGAGTTAATTGATCTCTAACTTGAATCCCTTCATGAGCATCAGTCAAATAAAAATAAAATCCATTTTCAATTTTATTGGAATGAGAACTTTGGATCTTGCAACCCAAAATGAAAATAAGACTCATCAAAATAAATACAATTTTATGCATGGTTTGAATTATTTATATTGTTTGATATAGATGCCATCACCAGTGGCTTTAACTTCCAAAATGCATGGACCGGTGGCTGGATCATCAGTGAAGCTTTCAAACCCTAAGGGTTTTAAAAACCCTTAGGGTTTGAGAATCGCTTCAATACGAGATAAATCTTCAGAACAAAAGTTTTATTTTGAAGCGCTCCCAAATTATTTTCCAATTGCACCACCGAACTAGCTCCTATCAATACCGAAGTGATTCGGGATTCTTTCAACAACCAGACAAGTTAAACCCTAAGGGTTTTAAAAACCCTTAGGGTTTGAGTATCGCCTCAATTCGAGATAAATCTTCAGAACAAAAGTTTTATTTTGAAGCGCTCCCAAATTATTATCCAATTGCGCTACCGAACTAGCTCCTATAAATACCTAAGTGATTCGGGATTCTTTCAACAACCAGACAAGTTAAACCCTAAGGGTTTTTAAAACCCTTAGGGTTTGAGTATCGCCTCAATACGAGATAAATCTTCAGAACTAAAAGTTTTATTTTGAAGCGCTCCCAAATTATTTTCCAATTGCGCTACCGAACTGGCCCCTATCAATACCGAAGTGATTCGGGAATCTTTCAACAACCAAGCGAGTGACATTTGTGCCAAACTCTGATCTCTTTGTTGGGCAATTTCGTTCAAAGCTTTGATTTTAGGCAACATTTGCTGTACCCTATCTTCTTTGAGAAATACCGCTTTGGCGGCACGTGAATCTGAAGGTATGTCTTTGAGATAACGATCGGTGAGTAATCCTTGCGCCAAGGGCGAATAAGGAATACAGCCCACTCCTTCTTGTTCCAAAACATCCAATAAGCCTGCTTCAACCCAACGATTGAACATACTGTAATTGGGTTGATGAATCAAGCAAGGCGTACCTAGTTCTTTCAATATTTTCAAAGCTTCCAGCGTTTGTTCCGGTTTGTAATTAGACAAACCTACATACAATGCCTTTCCCTGACGTACGATGAGATCCAATGCCATCATGGTTTCTTCCAAAGGCGTTTCGGGATCGGGACGATGGTGGTAAAAGATATCCACATAATCCAATTGCATCCGTTTTAAACTCTGATCCAAACTGGAAACCAAGTATTTTTTAGAACCCCATTCGCCGTAAGGTCCCTCCCACATATAGTATCCGGCTTTGGTGGAAATGATTATTTCATCGCGATACGGACGCAAATCGGCAGCCATCATCTTTCCAAAATTTTCTTCCGCAGAACCTGGTGGTGGTCCGTAGTTATTGGCCAAATCAAAATGAGTGATACCTTTGTCAAAAGCTTTGAAAACAACCACTCTTGCAGTTTCAAATGAATCTATATGTCCGAAGTTGTGCCACAAACCGAGTGATATTTCAGGTAATTTGATACCACTGTGTCCGCAACGGCGGTAGGGCATTTCTGAGTAACGGGTTGGGTTTGGAAGATATATCATTTTTTGTTATATTTATAATTTTAAATTTAATTTCTACAAAACTCTGTGGACTTTCGATTAGTTCATCAAATTGATTAAAAATAGGTCTTCACTGCAAATTCATATTGATCTATGAAAATCTTTTTGATAGCTGAAATATTATTTTGTTCATAAAAAAGCAACATGGCTTTTTTGTAATCCACAGAATCGACGGTTCGGAATGAAAGTGGACAATGATGGTCATGGAGTAAAATAGCATTACTCACGATACGGGCAGTGCGTATATTTCCATCCTGAAAAGGTTGAATATACGACACTAAAACCAAGGCCAATAAAGCTTTTTCAAATGCATTTTCTTTACTGTTGATAAGGTCACATGTAAAATTCAAAGCATCGATGATTTGAAATTCATTATCCAATGGTTTGTAGTTGGTTCCCGATATACCCACCCTACTTTTTCTAACATTTTTATCGATATTTAAATCCTTAATCAGTAAGGAATGAATATCCACAATTTTGGAAATAGTCAATGGAAATAAATAATCAGGTTGTGCAATGATAAAATCAATAGCCACTTTGTGATTGAGCAACATGACGGCTTCATCTTTGGTCTTTCCCGAAGCTGTTTCCTTATCTTTTAACAATTTCTCAGTCTCCAATAAAGAATACGTATTGCCTTCAATTTGTGATGATTTCCAACTTAAATCAATAGCCAATCGTTCCATTTCTTTTTGATACGTTATAGGAGAAATGCTTGTAGTATTCAATACAAATCGCGATTGCAATACATCCAATTTTTCAATTTCTTTGGGATAAAATAAGTTGAACTTCTTCAAAACACCCTCAAACAATTCAAAATTGAATGAATTCTTTATGATTCTTTCATCAATTTCTTTCTGAAAATAAAGGTCAATATCAATGGTTTCGATGCATTCAAAAAAATCAGCCAATTTGTATTTGGTTGCCTTTCCTCTTCCAATAGTTTCTATCAATTGTTCATTCGAAAGTTGACTTAAAATACGCTTAATGGTGGCATAACTTCCCACATGTGATAGACTTCCAAACACCTCTTTGGAAGAGCATTCCGGGTGTTCCCTGACAAATTCAACTATTAATTTATCTCTATGATCCAACATAATTTTTACTTTGAGCTCACGAAGATACTAAATACAGCTCAAAAACAACCTATATTGAGCTTTATTTTTACTTATTTTGAGCTACAAATAAAATTTCTAATTCTGAATTCAGAATTCAAAATTCATAATTCTTACCCAATCACGCCACTACCCACCAATTCGTCTTCTAGATACCAAGCCGCAAATTGTCCTTGTGTAATTGCCGATTGTGGTTTGTCAAATAAAAGATAGGCGCCGTTTACATCTTGATATAAAATGGCTTTTTGCAAAGGTTGACGGTAGCGAATTCTCGCCATGACCGAAAGTGTTTCTCCTTCTTTTAAGGCTAAATCGGGTCTTATCCAATGCAGTTCTTTTTGGGTGATGAACAAACCTCTGCGAAACAATCCCGGATGTTGATTGCCTTCGCCTACATAAATCACATTTTCTTTTACATCAGTCCCGATGACATACATGGGTTCAACCGTACCACCTATAAAAAGACCTTTCCTTTGTCCAATGGTGTAATAATGTGCCCCTTGGTGCTTGGCAATTACTTTTCCATCACTAGGTTGATAGTGAATTTTCCTCGATAAATAGGCTAATTCTTGTGCTTTATTGTCAAAAATTGGAGACGCATCTTGGTATAAAATTGAATCGGATTCAATGCGTACGATGACGCCTTCTTTTGGTTTTAACTGGGCTTGCAAAAAATCGGGTAAATGTACTTTCCCCACAAAACACAAGCCTTGAGAATCTTTTTTAGTGGCTGTGACCAAATCCAATTGACTGGCTATTTCCCGCACTTCACTCTTTTGCAATTCACCAATGGGAAATAGAGATTTAGCCAACTGCTCTTGCGACAACTGACATAAAAAATACGATTGATCTTTATTGTTGTCCTTACCTGAAAGCAAGGTATAAACCGTTTTTCCATCAATCGTAGTTTCTCCTTTTCGAGCATAATGTCCGGTAGCTACATAATCGGCACCTAGGTTGAGTGCGATGTCCATAAATACATCAAACTTAATCTCTCGATTGCACAACACATCGGGATTGGGTGTACGACCGGCTTTGTATTCGGCAAACATATAATCGACGACTCGTTGTTTATAGGGTTCGCTCAAATCCACCACTTGAAAAGGAATCCCAAGTTTTTGAGCCACCAACATCGCATCATTGGAATCTTCCAACCAGGGACATTCGGTTGAAATCGTCACCGAGGTATCATGCCAATTTTTCATAAATAGCCCGATGACTTCATGACCTTGTTGTTGCAACAAATAAGCAGCCACACTGCTATCCACGCCACCGGAAAGTCCAACAATTACACGCATAGATTGAGGTTGATATTTTTAAAGATTAATACATTTAAAAAATGAAAATTTCATCACCTTTTAAGGCACAAAGATAACCTAAATAACTTTTATTACAGAAAATACAAGGAGAATCCCTACCTTTGTCATTCGATTTAGATACTTTAAAAAATGTCAAATAAAATAATAGATCCTTTTACCAAAAACGCCAAAACACCCTTACGTACTGATGCATTCGACTTGAGTGATGCCGAAAAAATGGAACGTTTGGAGAAAAATGTGTTTGACATGATGCAAACTTTGGGCATGGATATGACCGATGATAGTTTGCGTGATACCCCAAAAAGAGTAGCCAAAATGTGGGTCAAAGAAATATTTGCCGGCTTGCATCCCGAAAATAGAACCAAAATATCCGTGTTTGAAAACAAATACAAATACGGCGAAATGCTCATCGAAAAAAATATCGGGGTACATTCTACTTGCGAACACCATTTACTACCCGTGATAGGTAAAGCCCACATCGCTTATATTTCCAATGGTACCGTTATAGGATTATCCAAATTGAATCGCATAGTCAGACATTACGCCAAACGACCACAAGTGCAAGAACGCATGACCAAACAAATCGTGGAAGATCTCCAACAAGTTCTCAATACAGAAGATGTAGCTTGTATCATAGACGCCAAACATTTTTGTGTCATTACCCGTGGCATTGAAGACGTCAACTCCAGTACGGTTACAGCCGAATTTGCGGGTAAATTCAAAAATCCGGAAGTACGTCAGGAGTTTTTGGATTTGTTGAATATCAAAAGCGAATTTGACTTTTGATGTTTCCGCACGTTAGAACATGAGGTAATTGGTAGCTATGCTTTTACATGGAAAAGAACATGCATTTTATTTCAAACTTGAAACTTGAAACTTGAAACATGTAGGGTGATGGGTGATGGAAGTTTGATGTTGGATGAAGTGAAACTAGAAACTTGAAACATTCTAATGTAATATCTTAAAAACCAATTCCTTCAACAAATCGTCTTGATCCATATCACGGGCGCCAACGCCTTTGCTCTTCATATCGGCGTCTCTTAAATATCCTATGATTTCTGAGACTTTGCGCATGGGGTAATTCTTTCCGGCTTCCATATAATCACCTACAAAGAACGGATTGACTTTGAGTAACGCTGCTACCGCATTTTTATCGGTTTTATTGGTCAAACTATGGAATTGTAACAATTGGGTGAAGAATGCATTCAACAGAGAAATGGTTACAACTGTCGGATTATTCTTGGGGTTTTGTGCAAAATACTGAATGATTTGATTGGCTTTCACAACATTTTTGGCCCCAATGGCTTTACGCAATTCAAAATTATTAAAGTCTTTACTGATGCCGATATTATCCTCCACATCTTTGGGACTGATGACATGTCCTAGCGGTAAAACGATAAAGAGTTTACCCAATTCATTGGCAATTCTACTCAAATCCGTTCCCAAAAACTCTACCAACATAAGGGCTGCTTTCGGATCCATCTGATAGCCCTTTTGCTTGATGAAAAGACTTATCCAAGCCGGAACTTGATTTTCATACAGCGGTTTACTTTCAAACAAAACGCCTACATTAGCCAACTTCTTAAATACAGTCTTGCGTTTATCGGGAGATTTGTATTTGTAATTGAAAACCAAAACCGTACTGGGTACCAAATTGTTGATATAAGGTTCCAATTGGTCAATCGATCTCGATAAATCCTGCGCTTCTTTTATAATAATCACCTGTCTTTCTGCCATCATAGGAAAGCGCTTGGCATTGGAAACCACCTCACTCATGTCCACATCCCTACCGTATAAAACCATCTGATTGAAACCTTTTTCATCCTCACTCAACACATTTTTTTCTATATAATCAGAAATCTGATCAATAAAATAAGGCTCATCCCCATATAAAAAATAAATGGGTTTGATCATTCCTTTTTGAATATCATTGATGATTTCTTCGTAGGTCATGGGTGGGATTAGAGTTTAAAGTTTAAAGTTTGGGTTATTGGTTATTGGTTATTGGTTATTGGTTATTGTAATTTGGAATTTGGTTATTGGTTATTGGATATTGGTTATTGGTTATTGGTTATTGGTTATTGGAATTTGGTCCCCAACTCGTTGAGGATGGAATTTGGATATTGGTTATTGGTTATTGGGATTTGGAATTTGGATTTTGGAATTTGGTCTCGATAGCTTTCGGGATTTCAACCTAGTACTCCTTCTTATCTGTTTTATTTTTCCAATTG
>Ga0209573_1005681_pt1 | contig 10998 bp, 11 predicted proteins | sample TNRBio252014_DNA_FD_185870 | JGI IMG/M metagenome (GOLD analysis project Ga0209573, IMG submission 185870) | Wastewater treatment Type I Accumulibacter community from EBPR Bioreactor in Madison, WI, USA - TNR Reactor_6/25/2014_ DNA (SPAdes)... | ecosystem: Engineered > Bioreactor > EBPR >...
CCATCCGCGGCGTTGCCAGCGGCGGCCTCTTCCGCCCGCATCCCTGAGCCGGAGCGGACGGCGATGTCGGTTAGAATTCCGCCACCATGAGCGGATCACACCTGCAGCAACACGACGCGCACGCGCTTGAGAACTGCGCGCACGGGCACGCACACGACCACGACGACCACCGACACGGCGAGCATGCGCACCGACACACGCCGGACGCCGGCCCGCGCCTGCTCTGGGCTTTGCTGCTGACGCTCGGTTTTGCTGGCGTCGAGGCTGCCGCCGGCTTCTGGTCGGGTTCGCTGGCGCTGCTCGGCGACGCCGGCCACATGGTCACCGACAGTGCCTCGCTTGCCCTCGCCGCCTTCGCCGCCTGGCTCGCGCAGCGGCCGCCGACGCAGCGCCACACCTACGGTTACGGTCGCGTCGAGACGCTGGCGGCACTCCTCAACGTCCTATTCATGGTCCTCGTCGTCGTCGGCATCTCGGTGGCGGCGGTCGAGCGCATCCTGACGCCGGTCGCCGTCCAGGGCGAAACCGTGGCGCTGGTGGCTGCCCTCGGCCTACTCCTCAACATTGCCGTCGCCTGGCTGCTGATGCATGGCGAACAGACGATGAATACCCGCGGCGCGCTGCTGCACGTGCTCGGCGACCTGCTCGGCTCGGTCGCCGCGCTGGTCTCCGGTGCGGTCGTCATGTGGACCGGCTGGACCACCGCCGACCCGCTGCTCTCGCTGCTGATCTGTGCGCTGATGCTGGCCTCCAGCCTGCGCTTGCTGCGCGAGGTCTTGCAGGCGCTGATGGAAGGCGTACCGGCCAGTCTGTCGACCGAAGAGGTGGCGCGCGTGCTGGCGGGAATACCCGGCGTCGCTTCGGTCCACGATCTGCACATCTGGACCCTCTCTTCCAGTCGCGTCGCGCTGTCTGCGCACCTCGTCGTCGACTCGCTGGAGCAATGGCCGACGGTGCTGGCCACCAGCCGGGAAGCCCTGGCCGCCAGCGGCATCACGCACGTGACGCTGCAGCCGGAGCCGCTCTCGGCGCCGGTGCGCTGGCTGCCGCGCGCCGCTGGTTGGCAGCCCGGCGCAGCGCGACCGTCATGAGCGCTCTGCTGCCGGAGCCGGCGCTGGCAGGCGATCTGCCCGATCTGCTGGCGCTGCTCGCCGCCTGTTCCCTGCCAACGGCCGACCTTGCTCAGCGACACCTGGCGGATTTCCTGGTCTGCCGTGACGGTGGGCGAATCGTCGCCAGCGGCGGCCTGGAGTTTCATGCTGCGGCAGCGCTGCTGCGATCGCTGGCGGTGGCACCCAGTCACCGCCAGCGCGGACTCGCGACCCGGTTGGTCGATGAACTCGTGCAGCGCGCGCGGAACCGCGGCCAGCACGAAATCCTTCTCCTGACGACGAGCGCCGCCGGTTTTTTTGCCGCCCGCGGCTTTCAACCCTTCGATCGCCGCCAGGTGCCGCCCGAACTCGCGCAATGCAGCGAGTTCCGCGACCTGTGTCCGGCATCGGCGGTCTGCATGCGGCGAACGCTGGCCAACGGCGGCGCCGCATGAGGGTGGTCGTACAACGGGTCGGCGCGGCGCGTGTCGACGTCGCCGGCGAAACCGTCGGCGCCATCGCCGCCGGTCTGCTCGTCTTCGCCGGCTTCGAGGAGAGCGACGGCGACGGCGACCTCGACTGGATGGCCGGCAAGCTGGCCCGGCTGCGCATCTTCGCCGATGCCGCCGGACTGATGAACCGCAGCGTCATCGACATCGGCGGCGAGGTGCTGGCGGTCAGCCAGTTCACCCTCTTCGCGTCGACCCGCAAGGGCAACCGGCCATCGTGGCAGCGCGCGGCAGCGCCGGCGGTCGCACAGCCGCTGTTCGACGGCTTCGTCGCACGCCTCGAGAGCGTCCTCGGCCGCCCGGTGCCGACCGGCGTTTTTGCCGCCGACATGCAGGTTCATCTGGTGAACGACGGGCCGGTGACGCTCGTGATCGACTCGCGGCAACCGGAATAGCAGCGCGCCCGTACCGACGTCCAGCCGGCACCGGCCACGCTGAGCTTGCCCGCCGCAGGGCGCAGCCCGCCGCTGTGCTGCAGCGTAGCGGTGTGCTCATCCGGCCCCGGCGGCCAGTCAGCAGCGGCAAAGGCCTGCTGGCGCAGTCCGGCACACTCCGCCGCGGCTCAGGGTCTGTCCTGCCAGCCCGCGAACCACTCGCTCAGCGTGCGGACTTCGCCAAGGCCGGCAAGCCAGTGGTCGATGGCATCGTGGTTGCCCCAGACGACATCGGCCAGTGCGCCACGCGCGACGCGTGCCTCGATGTGGTGGCAATACAACCCGAGTTCGCGCTGGACGTAGAAGCCGTAGGTGCGGCAGGCGACCGGCCGCCAGGCATAGACCGTGCAGGCCCCTGCCGCCTGGTCGAGAAGCGGGCAGACGAGCGGGCCCTGCGGCCGACCGTCGAGGGTCGCGACGTCGGCGTCGATCTGCCGCAGCCGCTCTGCAGGCAGCGCGGCCAGCCCTGCGCGCAGCAGATCCCATTCGGCAGCCGTCAGCCGCGGCTCGGCGGCGAGCCGCCGGCAGCAAGCGTCGCAGCCCCGGGCGCACTGCCAGTCGGGCCGCGCCGAGCGGATCGCCAGCACGCGCGCGTCGATCTGCCGGTGCAGTCCGGACAGAGGCGTCATCGCTCTGCCGGCGCGGACGGTGGCACCGGCTCGACGGTCCGGCTCGCGGTCAGCCAGGTCCGTTGCCCATTCGCCTTCCAGCAGTCACGGCGACCCATGGCCCACCCGCGTTGCTCAGCGCGCAATCGCGTCGCCAGCTGGCCCATGGCCTGCGTTGTCATCGCCTTGTATTCCCTGCATTGCCGTTCTCCGTCCCGCGTCAATCGCCGCGCCAAGCGAATTGTAGTGGAACGAACGGTCAGGGCGCGACGCGGCGTCACCCATCAGGGAAGCCATGCCCGTCCGGCGCCGCATCGGCCGCCCGCCGCCAGGGTGCCGCCAGACGAACTTGGCTGGGCGGCAAGCCGGTGCTCCCGCTCGTTTCGCATCCCTGGAGAGCCGGGCCGCGGGCGGCATGTGCGCGCGCACGCCGACGGTGCCGGTGGCGCGTTGACGCCCGCGGGCGAGTGGCGATCGCCGGCGCGTCGCAAGCCGTTTCCGGCGCTCAAGGCGCTCGCGGACTCCGTACTCAAGCGCAGTGCCGTGGCGACGGCTTGATCCAGCCAGCGGACGCGCACAATCCCCGCAACGGGCCGCCAAGGAGGCGCTTCAGTCCGACGCGGTCCCTCCCAGATTCAGGGCGTCGCCGTTACCCAAGAACAATTCCGTCTGGGAGCCGTGCCGGGCCGTCCCGCGCAGGACTGGCAAGCCGCTCGCCAGCATCTTCTCGACAGCCGTGCGACCGGTGCAATGATTGCACGCCATCTTGGCGATCCCATAGCCAGCCAGGGCCTTGACGATCTCGTCCCGGGCCGCGTCCCAGTCCTCCAGGGGAGAGAGGTGCAGCCCGCCGTAGATCGCATGGATGCGCTCGCCACCCGTGAAATTCCGACGTGCGTAATCCAGCAGGTTGAGCACCCCTCCGTGGCCGCAACCGGTGATCATCGTCAACCCCTGATCCTCGAGGTTGGCGTACAGGACGTTCTCTCCCTGCACCTGCAGCAATGTGCTCATCGGAAAACTGACAATGGCCAGCCCCGGAAACAGCACCAGCGGCTGCGCGCTGGCAACGGTGGATAACGTTCCGGTGTGACCCTGCTGACGAATGAACGTCAGGCCCGCCGGCTGGAAGCCCTCGGGAAGGTAGATCGGGATGTCGGGGCAGTGCCTGAGGGTCGAGCGGATCCCCCAGAAGTGATCGAAATGCTCGTGACTGACGATCAATGCCTCGATCCGCCCCTCCTGCAGCAGCCGGTCGATGCCCTCCTCGGCAAAGCGACGATCCATCCAGTCGGGGTTCCAGCCGGTGTCGAACAACAGGCGGCGCACGCTTCCATCGGTCGTCTCGGCTTCCAGGAGCGCCGAGAAGCCGGCTGCGTTCTCCGCGTGCAGCGGGCCGAAGGGCGGCCACGGAATGGCGTATTGATCGGTCTGCACGCCGCCGGCGGCCCGAATGTCGTCGAACACGGTCGTGGTGTCGAACCAGCCGGTTTCCGAGATGCACACAATGCGCAAGCGCCGGAGGGCGCCGATGTCGTACGGGGGAGCAACGGGGGTCATGTGATTACCTCGCGAAATGTCAGTTGCGAAGCATGCGGCCGCTTCAGTGACGATCGAACTTGCCGGGCGCTAAGGCGATGCGTGCTGCCGTTCGTGGCAACGATGGCTCCGGCGAACGGGCAACCGATCGAGGTTGTTGGCGAGCAGGGCGGCTACCGCAGCATCGGGGTCTTCCTCCAGTGTAATGACCGGAAGAATGCCACCCTGCATCAGGCGGTCAAAAAGACCGGGCCCCATACCGCCGGCGATCAGGACGTTGATTCCGGCCAGCGGCTCGGCCAGTTTCTGGCGATTGGCGTGCAAGACCTCGTGCATGGAAACATCGATCAGATTCTTGCCAACGACGAGACCCTCCTCGACTTCGTAGATCCAGAACCTGCGGCATTTCCCCGCGTGCTCGGTGATGGTCTTTCGGTTCTGGCTGGTCACTGCGATCTTCATGATGCGTCCTTTCGATCAGGCCTGCCCGCTCTGGTCGCTGCCGATGATCAGGCGGCTGTCAGTCAGGCAGGTGTGCGGGGGCATTCCCAGATTGGTCGGCGCCGGCTTGTCCTTGAAAACGCGGCCGGCAAACTCGAAGGTTGCACCGTGGCATGGGCAGAGAACATCCCCGGGCCAGTCGGCACCCAGAGCCTGATCGCCAGCATCGAAAGCGTTGCCGGGAGAGCAACCGAGATGCGTACAGGTGCCAACCGCCGCGAAGTACTCCGGCTTTCGTGAGCGATGTTCGTTGGTCGCATGGTCTGGTTGCTGCGCTACTGCCGAATCAGGATCGACCAGGTTTGACACGCCATTCAACAACCTATCAGCACTTCCTTATCAAGGATCGTGCCAGCTTTCTGTGAAAAGAGGTAAATATCAAATAATCAATTGGTTGATGTTTTCTGTGCGCACGCACTGCCGTCTTCTTTGACTGCCAACTGCCGCTATGGCAGCATGCGGCAGTTCGTTTGGCAGAGTGGGGGCATCGCGTGGCAGTCGATCAGAAATCCTTGGCAGAGCTGGTGTCGTTCCTGGAAGCTCTTCCTGAACCGCACATCCTGTGCGATCGCGACTATCGGATACTGGCTGCAAACGAGGCGTATCGAGCCAACTGGGTCGACCAGATCGAGGTGGTTGGCCGCAAGTGCTTCGAGGTTTCGCATCGACACACGGTGCCCTGCGACCAGGCGGGCGAGTCCTGTCCGCTCCAGCGCAGCCTGCGATCCGGCCGGCGCGAGCGCGTGTTGCATCTCCATTACACGGCACAGGGCGAGAGCTTCGAGAACATCGAGCTATCGCCGATACGGGATGCCAGCGGCGCCATCGTTCTCTACATCGAGAAGCTCGAAGCCTTGCCCGGAGCGCAGAGTCGTTCGCATGCCCAAGGTCTGATCGGTCGTTCGCCAGCCTTTCTCGGCATGATGGAACTGATCTCCCGGGTGGCTCCGTCGGAGGCTTCCGTATTGCTTCAGGGTGAATCCGGGACAGGCAAGGAACTCGTCGCCAATGCCATCCATCAACTCAGCCCGCGCGCCAACGCGCCCTTCGTCGCGGTCGATTGCTCCGGACTGCCAGAGACCTTGTTCGAGAGCGCATTGTTTGGCCATGAGCGTGGCGCCTTCACCGGGGCGACGACACGGACGACCGGATTGGTCGAGGCAGCGTCCGGTGGCACGCTGTTTCTCGACGAACTTGGCGACATCCCGCTTTCCATCCAGGTCAAGCTCCTGCGCCTGCTGGAAAGCGGCACGTATCGCCGGGTGGGTGCCCCGGAACTGCGCAAGGCCGACGTGCGAACGATCTCGGCCACCCATCGCCCGCTGACGGAGATGGTGACCAAGGGCCTTTTCCGGCAGGACTTGTTCTACCGCCTCAACGTCTTCCCGATTCACCTGCCACCATTGCGGCAGCGCGGTGACGATGTCCTGCTGCTGGCCGAAACCCTGCTCGCCCGGCTCGCTGGCGGGAGTTCCTGCAGGCGCCTGTCGCCGGAGGCGGCCGACTGGCTGAGTCGCTATGCCTACCCCGGCAATGTGCGCGAGTTGCGCAACATTCTCGAACGCGCCAGCCTGCTCTGCGATGGTGATGAGATCCTTCTGCAGCACCTGCCACTCGAGTTGGTTACGGCAGCGTGCACACTCCCCGGCGCACCGCCGCAGTACCTGCCGGCACAACCTGATTCCCGCGAACGCGAAGCGGTTTCGCTCGCGGAGCAGGTGCGTCACTTCCGCGGCAACCGCAAGGCGCTGGCCAGGCACCTCGGCCTGTCGGAACGGACGCTGTACCGTCGACTGAAGTGCCTGACGAAGACATGAGGGCGAGCGGCTGACGGCACAACCGGTGTTGCGGCAATGGCCCCCGGACACTCTCGTTCGCGTCTTCGACAGGAACCCCGCGTCGCGGCGTGCACTGGCAAACGAAGGACTTATGGGAGATTGACTGGGGAGCGGTCGCGCGGCGGCACTGCCGGCGCATCCGCCGGATCGCGAAGGCGGCGAGCTGCTGGCGTCCCCACGGGGATTCGAACCCCGGTACCTACCGTGAAAGGGTAGTGTCCTGGGCCTCTAGACGATGGGGACCCGGAACTTCTCTCGGCTTGTGGTGGAGGTACGCGGGATCGAACCGCGGACCTCTTGCATGCCATGCAAGCGCTCTCCCAGCTGAGCTATACCCCCGCCCGAAAGAAGCGGCGATTATAGGCAGTCGACCCGCCGCTGTAAAGCGCGAATCGCTGCCCTGGCCGCTGCCCTGCCCGCGCCTGGCGCGTGAAGGTCCTGCACTGCCGGCGCCCCAAGCCGCGCGGAATCACACACTGCGCGGCGCCGAGGACGCGACGCGGCCGGCGCGCGCGAGCCGTTCGAGGGCGGTGGCGCGCGGAAAAAGCGCGATCAGCGCATCGACCGATGGCGTCTGCTCGAGACCGGTCAGGAGGACGCGCACCGGCATCGCCAGCTTCGGCATCTTGACGCCATGCCGCGCGACGCACTCCTTGATCAGCACGCCGATCGCCGCCGCCTGCCAGGGAACTTCGGCGAGCGCGGCAGCGAAATCGTCCAGCAGCGGCAGCGTCTCGGGCGTCAGGTGGCGGGCCAGCAGTCCGCTCGGCGGCTGCAGGTCGATGTAGAACGGCTCGGCGATGTCGGCCAGTTCGTTGAGGTTGCTGACACGCTCCTTGTGCAGTTCGATGATCGCCGCCAGCGACGGCATCTCGCTGACGACGACGCCGCGCGCTGCCAGCCGCGGGCGGACCAGGGCAGCCAGGCGACCGGAGTCGCTGCGCCGCAGGTAATGCGCGTTCAGCCAGTTGAGCTTCTCGCTGTTGAACTGGGCCGCCGACGGCGTGATGTGGTCGAGGTCGAACCACTCGCAGAACTGCTGCATCGAAAAAATCTCATCGTCGCCGTGCGACCAGCCGAGACGGGCGAGGTAGTTGAGCACCGCCTCCGGCAGGTAACCCGCATCGTCGTACTGCATGACGCTCACCGCGCCGTGGCGTTTCGACAGCTTCTGCCCGTCGTCGCCAAGAATCATCGACAGGTGCGCGTAGAGCGGCACCTGTGCACCGAGCGCCTGCAGGATGTTGATCTGCCGTGGCGTGTTGTTGACGTGGTCGTCGCCGCGGATGACGTGCGTGATGCCCATATCCCGGTCATCGACGACGACGCAGAAGTTGTAGGTCGGCGAACCGTCGGCGCGGGCGATCACCAGGTCGTCGAGTTCGCTGTTGGCGACTTCGATGCGCCCCTTGACGAGGTCGTCCCAGGCGACGACTCCGTCCACCGGATTGCGGAAACGGACCACCGGCTCGACCCCGGCCGGCGGTGCCGGCAGCCGCTTGTCCGGCTGCGGCCGCCAGCGGCCGTCGTAGCGCGGCTTGCGACCCTGTTCCCGCTGCTCCGCGCGCAGGCGGTCGAGTTCGTCGGGCTGCATGTAGCAATGGTAGGCGGTGCCGGCGGCGAGCATTTCGCCGATCACCTGACGATAACGCGCCATGCGCTGCGTCTGGTAGAAGGGGCCCTCGTCGTGCGCGAGACCGAGCCATTGCATGCCGTCGAGAATCGCCTGCACGGCCTCGGCAGTCGATCGGACGAGATCGGTATCCTCGACGCGGAGAATGAAGCTGCCGCCGTGGCGACGGGCGTAGGCCCACGAGAAGAGTGCGGTACGCGCACCGCCGACATGCAGGAAGCCGGTTGGCGAGGGAGCAAAGCGGGTGCGGATCATGGTCGCTGGTCGCAGTCGGAAAAGGGCTCATTCTAGTTGAAGCGCCGGCCCGACGGACCGTCGATGCGCGATCGCCCGCCTGCGCTGCGTCACCGGAACCCGGCGCCAGCCATGGCCGAAGCCCCCCGCAACGGCCAGCGACCGCAGTCTTCCCGCCCGCCGCCGCATGGCGTATCCTTCGTCGATGGGAATTCGTGGCGTGATCGCTGCTTCGGAGGCACACACGGCTGCAGCCGGGGTGCGCCTGCTGCAGCGCGGCGGCAACGCGGTCGACGCGATCGTCGCCGCCAAGCTCGCGGCAACTGTCACCGAATTGCCGTTGACCTCGCTCGGCGGCGGCGGCGCCTGCATCTGGGGTGACGCACGCGATGGCTACGAAGTGCTCGACTTCTTCGGCGCGGCACCGGGACTCGGACTCACCACTTGGCCGATCCTCGATTTCGCACCGATCACCGTCGACTTCGGCGAGACCAGCCAGATCTTCCACATCGGCAAGGGAGCGGCTGCGGTGCCCGGAGAACTCGTCGGCCTGCTCGCGCTGCACCGGCGCGCCGGCCGTCTGCCGTTGCGCGAGGTGGTCGCGCCGGCAGTGGCGTGGGCGCGCGACGGTTTCCGCGCCAGCCCGCAGATCGCCATGATTGCCGGCCTGATCGCGCCGATCGCCAGTCACTCTCCGACGGTGCGCCGCCTCTTCCTGCCCGCGGAACGGCTACCCCGCGCCGGCGACCGGCTGGCCAACCCGGAACTCGGAGATTTCCTGCAGGCACTGGGCGATGGCAGCCCGGATGCGCAGGTCGCCACCTTCCACGCCGCGCTCGTCGAGCATTTCGGTCCGGAACACGGCGGGCTGATCAGCGCCGAAGATGTCGCGGCCTACGCACCGGTGACGCGCCCGCCACTGCGTATTCCCTTCGGGCACCATACGGTCCTGACGAACCCACCGCCGTCGGCCGGCGGCGGGTTGATCGGCGCCGGCCTGCGGATCGCCGAGGAACTCGGCCTCGGTCGCGAGGAGTTTCTCTCGCGGGCCCATCAACTGGTGATCGCGGCGGTGCTGGCAACCGTGTCCGAAGTGCGACGGGCCGGCTACGATCACCGCCTGCACGCCGACCCGGAAGCGATCCGGCAGCTCGTCGCGGGTGGCAGGCTGCCGCAGTGGGCCAGCCACGCACGCGCACTCTGCAGCGAGAACAACCTCGGGGCGACGACACACATCTCGGTGATCGACGCCGAAGGCATGGCAGCGGCGATCACCACCAGCAACGGCGAGGGCTGCGGCCACGCCCTGCCGGGGCTGGGGATTCACCTCAACAACTTCCTCGGCGAGGACGACATCAACCCGGCCGGATTCCACCGCCTGGCGGCGGGCAGCCGCATGAGCACCATGATGTCGCCAACGATCGTCCTCGCCGGCGACCGGCCTCGCCTGGCGCTCGGCAGCGGCGGTTCGAACCGCATCCGCAGCGCCATCCTGCAGACCCTGCTCAACGTGCTGGCCTATGGACGTCCGCTCGACGAAGCGGTCAATGCCTCCCGCCAGCACATCGAAGGCCGGCAGTTGTGGTTCGAGACCAGCGGTCTGGCAGCCGGAGCCGCCGAAACCCTGCAGGCGCTCTGGCCTGGTGCCACCCGTTTCGACGCGGCAAGCATGTTCTTTGGCGGCGTCAACTGCGTCGCCAGCATCGATGGGCAACTCGCCGGCGCCGGCGACCAGCGGCGCGGCGGCATCGTCATGTTCGCCGACGACAAGGGCACGACGGGCCTGCCCGCCTGATGCCGGAAAACCGCGGCTGCCGCGCACGGCTGGCTGAGCGGGAAACGGCGCCGCGAGCGGCTTCATGGACGCGCCGCAGCGCCCGGGCTGCAGGCCTGACACGACACAGCCCCCGGGCAGCCGATGCCCGGCCGCCCGCACCACCGCGGACGCCGATTCAGGAAGCCGGCGGCGCTGGCAGCTTCAGCACGTCACGGATTTCGTCGAGACTGGCGGGAACGCGATTGACGATCGCGTCGGTAGCCTGCTGATTGGCCTTGGCGACGATCTCGGCAAGTTCGCGCATCTTGCTGACCGCCGTCTCGAACGCCTTCTTCGCCAGTTCGGTTTCGGCTGCCATGAGTTGCTGCGGCGAGCCCGCCTTGGCAAGGCCGCCAACGGCAGTCGTCATCCCCTGGATGGTCTCCTGCAGGATCTTCAACTGCCACTCTCCGACCGCCTTGACCCCTTCCATCGCGGCGCGGTTGGCGGCGTTCAGCGCCTCGAGGTTGTCGCGCTGACTCGCCACCAGCGCGTCCATGTTGACGCCCGGCACCTGAAGGCTGGCGAGCGCGTTCAGCAACTGCTCGCTGCCCTTGCTCGGGTCCAGGCTGCTCAGCGCCCGCAGCCAGTCGCCCATCTGTTTCGACATATCCGTCATGGTCGTTCTCCCGCTCAGGTTACTGTCCAGAGAGCGGCTGCCCATTCGTCACCGGCAGCAGCTCGCGTCCGCCGGCAAGCGTGTTGATCATCTGAGCCACCGCCCGGATCTGCTTGCCAGCCTGCGTATGGTACCCCGTTTGCGTGTAGTACTGTCCCCACCAGTCCCAGCATCCC
>Ga0209573_1005682_pt1 | contig 10997 bp, 11 predicted proteins | sample TNRBio252014_DNA_FD_185870 | JGI IMG/M metagenome (GOLD analysis project Ga0209573, IMG submission 185870) | Wastewater treatment Type I Accumulibacter community from EBPR Bioreactor in Madison, WI, USA - TNR Reactor_6/25/2014_ DNA (SPAdes)... | ecosystem: Engineered > Bioreactor > EBPR >...
TGTATGCCAGTTGCGGCGGAAAGAATATGGCTTGAAGTTCCTGCCGGGTTCGCATCCAATGTATCTTCCAATTCTTCCCCATCGATTGAAAGGCGGCAGGTTGGTCTTTTAATAAAAATCCCAAATTTGCCCGGGTCGGGAGCGGCGGGGAAGCCAGGGTTTGATTTGCATCCTCATCCATTAACTCCAGGATGTCCAAAAAAGCCTGCCGTAGTTCTGGATCAACCATGAGTTTTTGATAAAACCCCGGGTAACGCCTGGAGACATCCACGCCATGTCGGGCTTCCTCAATGAACAGGGACAGGAATTCAAGGTCTGCGCTCCTTGAAGGATCGTTTCCCGAATTTCCAGTTGAATTTAATGTCATCTTATTCATTAATATCCCTGTTTCGGCCCAAAATCTTCTGTAGATCAATCAGTGCATTGAAATGCAGGCTGTGGATGGCGCCCGCACTTTTCCCCATTTTTTGGGAAATTTCACGCACGCCCAGTCCCGAAAAGTACATATCCTCGATGACACGTTGGCGGGCTTCCGATAATCCCAGCATGGCATTTCGCAAGTCTGCGCCCAGTTCGCTCTTCTGCCGGTCCTCCTGCGCATGATGATCCTGCAGGTGTTCAAGCAGGTCTTCAAGGCTCAGTTGATCATCCTCCATCGGCTGGGTTTTCTTGAAGCGCTGTTGGATGAACTTCTGACAGGCGTTTTGGACGATGACATGCGCCCAAGGCTTGAAATCCGTATCATACGGAAAATGAGCCTTTAGGATAAGGATGGCTGCCTCAGTGGCGCAGTCCGTGGCGTTTTCCTGGGTGACGAGGGTTCCGTTGAAATCCCTCCGCTTGAGGTGATAATAGGCCCACTTTTGCATCTCGGCAAAGAGCGGTTCCCAGACCTCGGTCGAGCGCTCGATCATGATCTTCTCCAGATAGATGTTCTGGGCCTCATAATTTTCCGCCACACGAAATACATACTCCCGGATGTAGCCGGGGTTGCCGTTCGTATAGCGCGCAATGCGCCCCTTGCCCAGATTGGCGTACAGGATCGGGCGGATCCGGGCAACAAGGTCCTGCCTGCCCTGGTCGACAAGCAGATCCAAGGCCCGCTCAATTTCCATCTCGATCGAATCGGTCGGCACGGGTTTCGGCATGGGTTTCATGGCTGACCGTGATTATACAAGCCTTTCCCGATTTCAAGGATTCCCCGGGCATTTGAAAGAATTGCCACCATCTTCAGGATATTGATATATATCAGTTCCTATTTCCGGGGCTGGACATGGGAAGGGGATACCAGCCCGCTGGGGGGAACCTCCACATAAGAATGAAACTGTCCTATTGGCAGTGTGGACAGTTTCATTCTTATCATTTTCTATTGTGACAGGCTTTTGAGCCGGGAAGCGTTGTTCAAATCAGATTTTTTCCACCCGGTTATAAAAATGCAACAGCCAGGGTGAGGGGGGCACCCTGACTGTTGCAAGCAAGATTATACCAAATTATCACGGGGATGAAATTTCCGGCCGTCGACACTTTCCGACCTTGGATCAGGTTTCACTGGCATCCAACGCTGTGAAGACTTCGACAGTCTGATAAACCTGATTGCGCACATACCCGGTCACTTCGCACGCAATGGATCGGATTCTCATCCAAGCAAACCCAAAAGATTATCCCTGGAAACCAGTTTCATATCTTCATCTGATATAAGGAAGGGACGCACATCCAGAGAGGCGTGTTCAAAGGATATGTTTTCGGATCTCCTGCGTACGATCCTACAGCAATTCTCCAAGATCAAGTCCAGACCGATCATATCCCGGAACTGAAAGCAACTACAATTTATCCATCCGGTTTATGAAGCAGGGCTGACAACACTTCCGGGGATTTCAGCACCTTGCGGGCAGTTGTGCTATTCAATTGGCCCAGGCGGGCTAGGTGCAATAATGCTGCATATGCGCCATTTCCCACCTTTGCACTGAAGCTCTTTGCCTTCTTTCTGACAGATAGATCGTCAAACCCCGGTTTGGAACGCAACTCCAGCATGATTGAGTTCGCCTTTTCTTCTACCTCGCCAATCAGATGAAGCAAGCTTTTTTCATCATCATCACCCCACGCCACAACTGCAACGGTTTGTTTCGGTGAAGTTCTTGTCTCTTCCAAATACCTCTTCCGGACCTGCGCCCAATGATTGGCACGGCTGGGAACAGAGATACACCTGAAAGACGGCAAGAGAAGACCGGTCAAAGCCTTTCCAGTGACACAGTCCGTATCCAATCCAAACACGCGATCCCGGTACACAAAAGGTTGATCTGTGCCTGAATAATTATGGTGTCCTACAAGCAGCGGCTTCTCCCCATCATACAGTTCATACCAGGGACGGTCATATGCGGTACGAAGGTGTTTGTCGCCGCCCATTGTTCCACACAATACCGTTGAACGCTGTTGCGACAGGGAAAAACCCGCTTCAAAATATCCATGTACCACCAACGCCTCCGGCAGGTCTAGATACAACGGCAAGGTGTTCATGAATGCCAAAGCATCCGGATAGGTCTCCCCAAATTGAATCCTGCTGATTTTCTGGGATTGCGCCAATTTGACCTCATGCCTGCCGGCGCGCACATGCTTGCGTTCATGGTTCCCCATAATCAGAAAAGCATTTGGCGTATTCTGGAAAAACTCCAGGACAGCCGGCGTATCGGGACCCCGATCCACACAATCCCCCACCGAGACAATGGCATCGCCCTCGGTCAAGCCTGCCTTGTCCAACAAGGCTTGCAGCTCGTCGTAACAACCATGAATATCGCCAATCACCAAGGTCTGCATTGAATAATTATAGCCAGATTGAAACAATTTATGCTTGAGGTGCCCCACTGGAATTCTAAAATAACACTTACTGTCGATTCTGTAAATTAGAGGTTCTCTAATTTACAGATGTCATTCACATGATCTCCTTGTAAAAATACCGAAACAATACCGACACGAAAAACTCTCCCCTCTTTCCATTCAGATATTCTTGCGCCCACTGAATGGAAACGAACCTCTTTCTCACCCAATCTCCAAATCTGGACATCTACCAGACCTCCAATCTGCGCAAGTGGATCGGCATCTACCTGCACGCCTGCCGTTCGCGCAACCTTGCCGGCGGCACCATCGAGTTTTATAGCAAGAAACTCGGCGCGTTTTCCAAATTCTGCCTGGAACACAACACAGCCGACATCCCGCAGATCAGCGCGGACCTGATCCGTCAGTTCCTGATCGCCCTGAACGAGAGCGGACATCGCCCTGCCGGCGTTCACTGCTACTACCGCTCGATCAAGACCTTCCTAAAATGGTATGAGCGGGAAACCGAACCGGAAGGCTGGCGCAACCCGATCAACAAGGTCGCTGCGCCGCACGTCCCTCTCGAACCGCTGGACCCGGTCAGCATCGAGACCATTAAAGCCATGCTGGAGACCTGCAAACGCGGAAAACTCTCCGATGCCCGCGATAAGGCTTCCCTGCTGGTGCTGCTGGATACCGGCATGCGTCTGGCGGAGTTCCTCGCGTTGAACATGGAGGATATCGACCCTATCACTGGCATGATCCTGATCCGCTCGGGGAAAGGCAGGAAGCCGCGCAATGTATATCTGGGCGATAAATCGCGCCAGGTTCTACGCAGGTACGTCAAGGAACGCAAGGATTACAACCCGGCGCTGTGGGTCTCCAGGTCCGGCGAGCGTCTGACCGAGACCGGTCTGCGCATGATGCTGCGGCGGCGAGCCGCGCAAGCCGGCGTCCCCGTACCATCACCGCATGACTTCCGGCGTGCATTCGCCATTGAGCGCTGGCGTGCCGGGGTCGATATCCTGACGCTCTCCAAACTGATGGGGCATACCTCGTTGCAGGTTCTGAACCGCTACCTCAAACAGATCGGCGAAGACCTCGAGCGGGCAGCCAAACAATCCTCCCCTGTAGACAGAAACTTCTAACAAAGGAAACCAATGACAACCATCCTCACCATTGCCAATCAAAAAGGCGGGGTCGGCAAGACCACTACCGCCCTCACCCTCGCGCATGGACTGGCACGCCGCGGCAAACGCACTCTGCTGTTGGATTTCGATCCGCAGGGGCAGGCGGCGCGTGCCTTGCACCTCTCCCCTTCTGTCGGCATCTACGCCCTGCTCACGATGGACACCGGTCCGGGTGAAACCGCCTACATCCAAAGCAAGATCGTAGAAACCGGACGAGAAAATTTATGGCTGCTGCCCGGCAACAAACAAACCGCCGATGCGCAGGCGATGATCAACTCACAGGGCAAACCGATCTCTTGGGTGCGGGAAGCCTTGCAGCGCTTCTGCACCTCTCAATATCACTATCTGGTGTTGGACACCGCTCCCAGCCTGGGAGGGATTCAGGAACGCGTCTTGTGGGCAAGCGACATGGTGATCGTGCCGACTCCGGCGGAAGCGCTCGGCTCAGACGGTCTTCGGCAGGTACTAGACACCATGAAGCGACTCTCCGCTGAGAAAGGGTGGAAAGGCGGTCTGTTCGGTGTATTGCCCACATTCTTTATGGAGCAGGTCAAGGAACATCGCATCAACCTGGACGCCATGCGTGTCAATCTAGGAGAGTTGATCCTGCCGCCCATTCATCGTGCCGTGGTGTTGGCAGAATGTCCTGCCTTTGGAAAAACGATCTTCGAGCATGCACCAGACAGCCGGGCAGCAGAAGAATATGCTCGTCTGGTGGATATCGTACTCAAGGCATAGGGGTAAAGATGTCACGCAAGGATATGCTCACCGACACACATGCCGACACGGGGCAGAGTGAATTTGCCGACAGTATCCCGCTTGCCGCTACAGCTGGAAGATGGAACCAACCTAGTCGCCGCCCCGCCAAGCGCAACCGCCAATGGGAAAAGGCACATCGTTCGTATCGATATGTCAACGTGCCGCTGGAGGTACGGGAAGAAGTTTTGGCTTTGGCGGAACATCTGCGTGTGCCTGCCGGTGATGTGGCACATGCCTTCTTCGAATATGGCTTTGATTGTGTCGATGAAGGAAAACTGCAATTGACGGCGCAACCCAATCCGCTTGGGCGAAAGATGACTCTCTTTCCGCAGAAGCAGATTGGGGCGTGGGAAGAAGCGCAAGGTCCACAAAGGGATATCCCCGCTCGCAAAAAGAGAAAGGTCGAACGAAAGCAGAAATCCGTTCCGGCTGTCTCGTATCGCATCCCACCTGGCATTCACACGGATCTGTGCTCCTTGGCAGAAGAACTTGCGGTTCCTGTTGGTGAAGTGGTCACATTTTTTCTGCGGAATGGGCTGAAGGCGTATCGAGCCGGCAAATTGAAGTTGACGCCTCATCCTGCGACTGTGAAGATGACCTTGAAAGGATTGGATCCATGAGTGTTCGCGGAAAACTGAATGATTTTTTCAGGGTCAAGTTTTTGGGTATGCGGTTCCGCATAGCCTCCGCACATGTGCCGTATACATGCCGCGACTGTCTCCGCATAGTTTGCCGCATACCTTCTCTTTACAGGAAAGGATGTGTGCCGCGATTTGAACCCAGGATGACCTGTGACATATCTTTAGAAAATCGTTCGTCAGCGAGCTTCCTGTGGGCTTTCCAAAATTGGAGGAAGGCATGAGTGTCGAAACATCAAACCGCGTATGGAAGCAAAGCGGCAAAGGCGGGACGCCGTTGCTGTTACTGCTGGCATTGGCGGATTGGTCGGATGACTGGGGCTATTGCCATCCAAGCATCGAGCAGATGGCAATCAAGTGCCGGCAGACCGAACGCAATATCCTGAACCTGATCGCGGACCTAGAGAAGTCCAGCGAACTGCGCCGGCTGGCACGCGGAAAAGGTGGCAGAGGCAAAGGCAGTGGGTCGGTTTATCAGGTCATCACGGGATTGAACCAAGTGGAGATCACTGCCAGTGAACAGTCATCGCCACTGGCACGTGAGACGTTGGCAAAATTAGCAAGCGGAGAAGTCGCTCCCCCATCTGTGGCAAAACCGCCATTGGAAACGGATGAAAAGATTTCAGGTGAAAAGTTTTCACCTGAAAAACAGAGTCGCGATTTTTCACCAGTTTCTATAGTGCGCTTAAATGAATTAATTAACGTCAGTGACTCTTCTACCCCTCCTTCCGGCAGCACGCAGAAAATTGAGCCATCGCCGGAAGAACGTGCGGAAGCCTTATACCGGCTGGTGCGACCCGGTCATTTGACTCTGCCGAATTCCGAACAGCGGACGGTGGCATTGCGTGTCTTAGGCATGTACCTTCAACGCTATGACTCGCCTCAAGCGGCAGCGCATGCCTTGAAGCCGTTCGCTGCCGAAGCCGACGCGCGCGGAATCCGTCCCACCAATTTGTGCTGGCTATCCGAATGGGCGGCGGTCGGACAGATCCCCAAACAGCGCAATAAATTTCGAACCAACGCAAAGCCGGCACCGACTACAGAGCCAACAGTCGATTACGAGGCAATCCGCCAGCGGATGGAAGCAGAACTCCCAACCTTGATCGAAAAGAAAGATGACGCATGAACCATATCTCAGACCTTACCCCGGAGAGCATTCAAAATGCCGGCAAGGACGAGCCTATTCCGAAACCAATCCAGCACGGAGATTGCTCCCCAGACTGCCCGGAATGCGGCGGGATTGGATATGTCCGCTATGAGGTTCCAATAGGACATCCAAAGTTCGGTAAGGTGGAACGTTGCCGTTATGCCCAGTCACGTAACTTTGCTGCGTATCTGCGTTCTGGAAACATCGATCCACGTATTGGGTTGACCGCCGATGAGATCCGCCATTTGAACTGGGACCTGGTACGCAAGGGAGTCAACCAGGCAGACCAGGCTTGCGCTACCACGCGCAAAGCCTTTGAGGTGGGACATGGATTGGTGTTTCTCTACGGTGGATTCGGACAAGGCAAGAGCCTGGTCTTGAAGGTCGCCGTGGCAACGGCAGTGCGAGCCGGCAAACGTGCAGCATATGCCAACCTGGCTGGCGTACTGGATGATATCCGCAGTGCCTATGATGAACGTGAGAACAAGATGACCGAACTGGTGCGGCGCATGGAGTGGTGGACATCTCTGGATGTGCTTGCCATCGACGAGTTGGACAAGGTTGGGCAAACGGATTGGGCGAAGGAACGAATTTTCCAACTGTTGGATCTCCTCTACCAACGTGCCGTCCGGCAGGAAGCACTGACTATTATTGCTGCCAACTACCAGAGCACGGATGAACTTTCCGGCTACTTAAAAAGCCGCATCGAGGACAATCGCTTTGCCGGCAATGGGTATTTGATTCACCTCAAAGGCGCAGATGGGCGCAAGAGCATGCCCAAGAATTGGAAGTATTAGCGACGCGTACGAACCTCCCCTGCTCATGACTCCATAACATGGTTTTCCAAAAAGGAGAATCATGTCCCATACACCTGAATACGAAAAACTATTGGCAGAACTTAACGCTGGCGAATTACCAATCATTGCTCGAAAGATTCTGAATACGTTGCTACAGGCACCCAAAGGAATTACCCGTAAGGGGCTGATCCGGGCTGTGTTTGGTGAAGAACCCGGCAATAACCTATCCAATGACACCCGTGACCGCAAGATTCGCAAGGCGATTGAAAACCTGCGAGATCTCGGTTTCCCGATCGTTTCCACCTCAGGCAAAGCCGGCTACAAACTGGACACCGATCCGGAAAACATCGAAGAGATGATCCGTGAATGGGAAAGCCGTATCGTCCACCTGCAGCATAGAGTGGATGCCGCTCGCCATTACCGTGAGACATTTCTAAGGATATTTCCTCACAAGTGACCAATATAAATTTGTCGTCCAGCCTTCCGTTGGAATGGGCGCCCATCTATCCGATGAACAGAAAGGATGTGGTGTTTGATGTTTTCAAGCACCACATTTCTTATAAGGATGGACTGCCGCCCTATGCCCAGGCGCGGATCATCGACCTGATGTCCAATCGTTTGATCAAAGCCCGTCAGTACCCGGCTCTATGGGTGTCAGTGGATGCGCCTGGCGACTGGTATGTTTTGGAAGTCAAACGGCTGGTCAAGAAAAGAATCCCGATGACCATTCAGCCGTCATGGAAAACTTTCATCCTTGAAAGGGACTTCTATCAGGCAATTCACCCGACCTATCTTCGAGAGGGCGATATGCCTATCATGGCACCACGTTTTGACCCTGCGGATTACAGTATCAAGGAATCTGAACTGCGTGTCTTGCAAATCATGGCAAGGCTCAAGACAGCCTATAGACCTGAAATTGCTTCGCTGGCAGGTTTCAGCGAGAGTCATGTTCGGAATCTTTTGAAGCAACTTCAAGCGGAGAATCTGATCGAGCGCCGAAAGATCGGCAAATACGAAGGATATGCGATCCGCACGAAGGGACTGAGGCTGGCACATCGTTCGTGGAATATCCCCAAAGGCGTTAAATTCTCAAAATATCGCGGGGAATTTCGATACGCCGGCGAGCGTCACCGTCGTGTATCGCGCAGGTGGCGGGCATGGCTGGAGACTGCGTATCCGAATATTAAAGTTTTAGAAAGTTGGACTGAAGTGCCACTCTTTTATGGTATTCCTGATGCTTTGGTATGGGGGCGTAAGGGCGAGTACGAAATGCTATTCTGGCTGGAAGTGGACAGCGGTCATAGTTCTGAAAAAGTGATGAGTCGCAATTACTTTCACCGACTTCAAAATGCGTATCAACATGCAAACCGATTGGGAATCTCAATTGTCTTTTGTATTATGGGTCCGCCTTGGGCTGTGAAAGCATTTTCATGGCACCTTCCACCCTTACCTCCTAACATGGCTGTGATCGGACAGGACTGGCGGGCATTTGGGAAACTACCTTTTTATGAGACTGGCAGATGGTTTTCTGGAATCGACGACCGAAAGAAATATCCGACCGAAAACACCCTGCCCTTTGACCCGAGTCAATATCCACCCAAACCAAAGAAAGACAAAAAGGGAATGCCAGCCAAGCCGAAATCCACAAAACCCAAGTATTCCAAGGGAATTGATGATGCTGACTGGTGGTATCCAGACAGTTCAGAACGGGAAGAATGATGCACTAATGAAAGTGGCGTGATGGGGGTGCAGTGTTTTGGCACGAATATCTGTAGAAAAGCGGAGAAATTACTTGGAATCGCAAAATTCAAAAATCTCGTTTTCAAGGCGTTCAATATGGATATCAAGATCATTCAAGACTCGATCTACATCCAAATCTCTTCTTTTATCTTTTCTGTTATGTGAGAATTCTTCAAACAACTTCATACCGCTTATATCGTTTTTTGTATCGCCAAAACGGACCTCCAACTCTGGATAAGGCGTCCCTTGAGTGGTGAACAATCTATGGACTCGAATCCTTCTACCAACAGCCTGAACGCCTTTGTCGCCTGTACAAATCATAGCGAGGGGAATAGGTGCATTTTCATGGCACAACATCAACTCTGGAAGGCGGAGCAAATACATGTCCCAAGCAGTGGCTTTCATTCTTTTGAGTGTGTTTTCAGCGTTGGCATTCTTTTGCAAAGGGATGAATTTATCCAATTCTCCTGAAAAATAAAAGGAAGCCACGCCTAATTCCCGTGAAAATAAAACGCCGAAAATCTCATACACGAATTCGTACAATTTTCTTAACTTGGCTTCAAAATCACCTTGGAAAGTTCGATGGATAAGTGCAGCCTTGAGAATAATGAGATACAGGACTTTCCAATCCGTACCTGGAACATGCATTTTTTGCAGCATTTCACATTGACGCTTTGCCATCTCGTCAACGTCATTGGTGCCAAACTTCTCAGCGTATTTACCCAACGTCACTTCATTGACGCGCATCTCCCTTTTTTGCAGAAAATAAAGTTCATCCATCATATGCAAAGTCAGGATACTTTTTGTATACTCTATTATTTTCTGAGAAGATTCTGCCGACTTTGAGAACGATTCAAGGTAATAAAAACTGGGATTGTAGTCAAATTTTGTGTGGAGTAGATAATCGAGCAACTGAATTACGGTTTTTCGCTGCTTTTCATCCTGCGTCTCTCTCGCTGTCACAAACTGATGCAAATATGCCATTACATTCGAGTCTAGTATTACCGTTGGGGCAAGTGCGGGAGGATAATTACCCAACAGCGTTTCCTTGCTCATAACAGCAGGGACTCTCCCACTAAACTGATCGATCACGGAAATCTTGAAGTCTTCAGTTCCAAAATCAAAATCACGCTTCTGATACTCCAACCCAGGCGCGGAAAAATTCCACAACCTGGCTGTTGCGTCTCTTCGTATATAGGTGGCGACTTCTGCTCTGTTGTTGAGATCTGGGATCATGTTTTACGTGTTATTCTCCCCGAAGTTCGCTGATGTATTCCCAATCTCCAGTTTCAGGGTTTTCATACTTCCAAAACTTCCAGCCGTTGACCTGTTTCCAGTCGGTCGCAATTATTTTGGCAGCAATGGAAGGTTTGGAATAATCATTTCCTTCAAACCGCATGGTTCCAGTTATATCCAGCAATTCGCCAATGTAGGTTTTACCGCGGTGTCGAGCTTCAACCGCTAATGGAAATTTGACTTTAGACTTATTAGCCTTTTTTGCCACAGACAACACAGGTGTTTCCAGTGGCGCGCCCAGAACATCAGCCCAATATTCTGGGTCGATGGAATGGATGATTCTTTCTTCCTGTTTGACGCCAACTTGAAACTGGAAAAGTAACTCGATGAGTTGTTTACCGTCAATCAAAGTGATCGGCATCTTCCCATCAGCTTCCGATTCGGTTTTTGCTTCAGGAGTGAAACCACTTGGCGTGACAATGATTCCCTGCTCACCATTTACCATGCGCAAAGAACCACGCAAATTGCGGACCGTATCAGAGCCAACGTTCGTCTTCCAACGTTTGGCTTGGATGACCACTTTCATGGCAGTGAGTTGATTGGTTCTCAGAATACCGCGTACGTCGATTCCCTTGTCGTTCACATAGGGCGTGGTTTCGGTTTCTTCAAAGCCCATTTCCTC
>Ga0209573_1005685_pt1 | contig 10987 bp, 10 predicted proteins | sample TNRBio252014_DNA_FD_185870 | JGI IMG/M metagenome (GOLD analysis project Ga0209573, IMG submission 185870) | Wastewater treatment Type I Accumulibacter community from EBPR Bioreactor in Madison, WI, USA - TNR Reactor_6/25/2014_ DNA (SPAdes)... | ecosystem: Engineered > Bioreactor > EBPR >...
CTGGAGCAGACGCCGCTGCGCTGGTTCGGCTTGTCGCATTTGTTGGTTGTCGAGCGGTTCTGATGGTAAAATAGCTGAGCTGACCGATATCATTGCTTTCAGGCACGCCCAACGACGTTTTTCTTGCCAAGGTGGTCGTCATGGGGCGTGTTTTCTTTGGGTGAACTATGAGCTACGAATCTGAACACATATTGATCAAACGCCGCCGCCGCGACCGGCGCTGGCAGCATCGCCCGCGGCCGCTGCTGCGGCTGGCTCAGGCGCTGGCCGTGATTCTAAGCGTTGTTGTTGGCCTGAACGCGCTGATGGTCGGCTCGGCCGTGGGCGCGGTGGCCGGCGTCTATACCTTCTTTGCCCGCGACCTGCCCGACGCCAGCGCGATCGAGACCGAGCAGGTAGAGTTCGAGACGGTGCGCATCTACGACCGCACCGGCCAGCATTTGCTCTATGAGAGCTTCGACCCGCGGCCCTTCCGCGGCGACCGCACCTACCTGCCGTTGGAGGAGATGTCCAGTTGGGTCATCAGCGCCACGGTGGGGTTGGAAGACCGCAGCTTCTGGGAGAACCCCGGCATCAACCCGGTGGGCTTGGGCCGCGCGTTCATCTCCAACGTGCGCGGCGGGCAGGTGCAGGGCGGCAGCTCCATCACGCAGCAGTTGATCAAGAATATCATTATCGACCCTGAAGAGCGTTACGAGCGCAGCTATACGCGCAAGGCCAAAGAAGTGATCATGGCGATGGAGATCACCCGCCGCTACTCCAAGGAGCAAATCCTGGAGTGGTACCTGAACTACAACTTCTATGGCAACTTCGCCTATGGCATCGAGGCTGCCTCGCGGGTCTATTTCGACAAATCGGCCAGCGAGCTGACCATGGAAGAGGCCGTCATGCTGGCAACGGTCCCGCAGTATCCGGCGCTCAACCCCGTGGCCAGCCCGCAAGATGCCTATCGACGCCAGCAGAAGGCGTTGGATGCCCTGGTGGTCGAGGCGGGCGCGCTGACCCAGGACGAGGCCAATGCGGCCAAGAAGTTCTTCGACGACAACGTGCTCAAACTGCTGTATGACGAAGGTCTCATCAGCCAATACGATCGTGAAAACGCGGCCAGCAACAAGGCCGCCAGTGATCGCGTGCTGGATGCCCTGGTAACGTTTGGCTGGATCGACCAGCCAACAGCCGATGTCGCCAAAACCTATGGCGGCAACCGCTGGATGTTCCTGCGCCCCAAGGCGACCGAACGCTTCGAGAACCTCGCCGCTCCGCATTTCGCCCTGTACGTGCTGGACGAGCTGCAGCGACGCTTCAATACGGTGGACGACCCCTATTACATCTGGCGCAACGGACTTCAGGTCTACACCACGCTAGACTATGACTTGCAGCAGGCGGCCGAATGCGCGGCGCGCGTGCGCATTGCCGCGCTGGAAGGCACTCCGCCTGCCCAATACGTCCCGCCGGAAGGAACGCCGACGGATGCCTGCGCTGCCTTCCGCGATATGGATATGCAGCCCAACCTGGAAGGGGTGGACCACAACGCGCATAACGCCGCCGTGGTGGCGATCCGGCCCCCCACAGGCGAGATCCTGGCGATGGTAGGCAGTATCAATTACAACAACGAAGATATCGACGGCGAAGTCAACATCGCCACCTCAGCCCGCCAGCCCGGTTCCAGCTTCAAGCCTTTCACATATCTGGAGGCGTTCCTACAGGGCTATACGCCAGCCACCCGCATCATGGATGTGCGCACGGTCTTCCCCAACGCGCCCGAGCCGCCCTATGTGCCGGAAAACTACGACCGCAAGTATCACGGGCCGCAACTGGCCCGCTATGCCCTGGCCCGCTCCTACAACATCCCGGCTGTCTGGCTGATGGACAAGGTCGGCGTTAAGAACGTCATCGACCTGGCTCACAAACTAGGCATCAATACTCTGGACAAGGAGTACTACGGCCTGAGCCTGACTCTGGGCGGCGGCGAAGTGCGCTTGCTGGATATGGTCTTCGCCAACTCGGTCTTTGCCAACGGCGGCATCATGGCGGGCCAGTCCGTGTCGGAGGATCGCCAGCGGCCCGGCTATCGCAAGCAAGACCCGGTCAGCATCCTCCAGGCGCGCGACAAGAACGGTCAGATCATCTACCAGTACGAACAGCCTGAGACCGAGCGCCTGGTCGACGAGCAGCACGTCTATCTGCTCACCGATATTCTGTCGGACTACAACGCCCGGCTGGCCGGCTTTGGCGATTGGTCACGCTTCATGGAGCTGCCCGATCGCAAGATAGCGGCCAAAACCGGCTCGACCAACGGCTGGAAAGACGGTTGGGCCATCGGCTATGCGCCCCAGTTGGCCGTGGGTGTCTGGGTGGGCAACGCGGACAACGACGCGATGAAAGAGGTGACGGGCAGCCGAGGCGCTGCGCCCATCTTCCGCGCGGTGATGGAATATGCCCTGACCAAGCGCGGCGAGCCGGTGCTGGAGTTCCAGCGCCCGCCCGGCATCATCCAGCGCGCCGTCTGCTGGGAGTCGGGATTGCTGCCCACGCCGGACTGCGGCCGCGTGGTCAACGAGATCTTCATCGAAGGCACTGAGCCGACCCGTTTCGATACGGTCTGGCGCGCCTTCGAGATCAATCGCGAGAACGGCAAGCTGGCGACGGTGTATACGCCGGCGGAACTGCGCGAGCGTCGCGTCTATCAGATGTACCCGCCAGAGGCAGCCGACTGGGTGCGTGAGCAGGGCATTGCCCAGCCGCCCACCGAGTACGACACCACGGTCGACGCCGGCGTTGTAGACTTCGAAACGGCCATTATCTCGCCGACGGTGTACTCGTACGTCAAAGGTCCGGTACAGATCATTGGCAACGCCCGTCTGGAAGGCTTCGCCAACTACCGGGTCGAGTTCGGCGAGGGCATCAACCCTGCCGGCTGGGCTCAGATCGGCTCCACCCATGGCGAGCAGGTCGGCGAGGGCTTGCTGGAGGTTTGGGACACCACGCCGTACAACGGCCTGTACAGCCTGCGCGTGGTAGCGACGCGCGGCGACGGCAGCAGCAAAGAGAGCACGATCCAGGTCACGGCCGACAACCAGCCGCCCCGGGTTACGATCGAGGCGCCGGCCGAGGGTGAACGCTTCGTCACCGAAGATAACGAATGGATCAGCATCACGGCCAATGCCACCGATGACTGGGCCATGGACCGGGTGGACTTCTTTGTCAACGGCGCCATGGTCGGTTCCAGCACGGTGGCGCCTTATAGCCGGCGCTGGGATCTGCGGCTGCTGGGCCAGGGCAGCGGCGCTGGCGCCAGCTATTCTTTGCCTGAAACCGGGCGTGACGGCAGCCCAACCGGCCGGCGCTACACCGTCTTCGAGAACGGTTTCGGCTTCCTGGTGGGCGCCAGCGGCGCCTATACCGAGACCCATCTGATTCAGGTCAGGGCCTTTGATCGTGCCGGCAACGAGACTGCCAGCGAGTCTGTGCGGGTCTTTGTGGCCAAGAAGATCAGGGACGAGGACAAGGCCACCGGCCGACTGCCTGACCCGCCGGCGGCGGTCCTGCCTACTGGCCGGTCAACCTGATCGCGCCTGGCAGGGCCTGAAGCCAGCGCGCCACAAACCTTTCGACAGCAACGACCCCGTTTTCGCGGGGTCGTTGTCGTTGCAGAATCGTTGCACTCGTTGACCTGTTGTTAACATGCCTCACTAGACAGCACGCACAACCTGTGCTAGACTTCAGCGCATGGCCGAGAACACCAACCTTGCTCACCATGAAGCCAGCAAGCGCTACCAGAGCGCCCGGCGCAAACTCTTCGTCCAGGATCTGCTGAGCCTGGTGCGCGGCCGGGCGCCGGAGCTGTTGTCGTTCGACTCGGTGCAGGCAGCCCTGCAAGCCTGGCAGCAAGTGGAACAGCGCGAGCCAGAGATGGTTCCCCTTGACAAGATCGTGGGCAGCGTGGGAAGGTATCGCGATTTCACCCGCGAGTTCTTGCCGAAGGGATCGATCAGCCAGGAGCGCTGGCGGGCCGTCGATGCTGCCATGCACAGCCAGGCTGGCCTGCCGCCCATCGAACTGTACCAGGTCGGCGATGCTTATTTTGTGCGCGATGGCAACCACCGCGTGTCTGTGGCCCGAGCCAACGGCCTGACGGACATCGAGGCCTATGTCACCCGGCTAGAGACCCCCGTTGCTATCGATGCCACCACCCAGACCGAAGATTTGCTGCTAAAAACGGGGCTGGCCGAGTTCCTGCGCAAGACTCACCTGGAGGACATTCGCCCCGATGCCGAGGTCGAAGTCACCGAAGTCGGCAGCTATCATGATCTCATGCAGCACATCGAGGTTCACCGCTATTACCTGGGCATCGAGCAGCAGCGCGAGATTCCCTGGCAAGAGGCTGTGGCAAGCTGGTACGACACTGTCTACCTGCCGGTGGCGGCCGCCATTTGGGCCTCTACGATCCTCGATCGGTTCCCCGGCCGCACCGCTGCTGATCTCTATCTGTGGGTCTGTCGCCATCGAGAGGATTTGGCGCGCGAGGGGGGTGAAGTGCCCTCGCCCGTAGTGGCCGTCACTGATCTCGCGAGCGAGCAAGACCAGTCAGCCGGCCGCGTGGCGAAGTCAGTAAAGCGTGTGTTCCGCTCAAAACCAAAAACAGCCGACCTTGCTGCCCAAGCTGTCGAACTAACCAGGCAAGAACACGTGGCAGCATCAAGCGATCATTCGTCACCTTAGTCAAGAGAGGAATCAGCCATGCAACGGACAAAAATTGTCTGTACCATTGGTCCGGCCACCCAGTCACCTGAGATGCTTGCCCGCTTGATTCAGGCCGGCATGGATGTGGCCCGTGTCAACATGTCCCACGGCGCGCATGAGGTTCACGCTCAGAACATCAAGAACATCAGAATCGCCTCGCAGCAAGCCGGCAAAGCGGTGGCCATCCTGGTGGATTTGCAGGGGCCAAAGCTGCGCGTGGGTACGATGCCACCGGAAGGGGTGCTGCTGCGCAACGGAGAGGACGTCATATTGACGATCGACGACATCACGGCCACCTCTGAGCGCGTCCCGGTGCAATACAAGCGATTACCCGCGGCGGTGGAGCCTGGCGATCGCATCATGTTGGACGATGGCCTGCTCGACCTGGTGGTCAACAGCAAAGACGAAGCCAACGTCTATTGCCGGATCGTCACAGGCGGCGTACTGACCTCTAACAAAGGCATCAATCTGCCCAAAGCCAGCTTCTCCATTGCATCGATTTCCGAAAAAGACAAGGAAGACCTGAACTTCGCCTTGAGCCAGCGAGTTGACTGGATTGCTCTTTCCTTCGTGCGCCGGGCTGAAGATGTGCATGAACTGCGCAACCTGATCCGGCAGCAAGCCGAATTTGGCCGGCTGACCCCGATCGTCGCCAAGATCGAAAAACCTGAGGCGGTAGAGAACATCGTGGAGATCGTCGATGCCGCCGATGGCATCATGGTAGCCCGCGGCGACCTGGGCATCGAAGTGTCGCCGGAGGGGGTGCCAATGATGCAGAAGATGATCATCCAACTGTCCAACAAGGCTGGCAAGCCTGTGATCACAGCCACCCAAATGCTGGACTCGATGATCCGCAACCCGCGCCCCACGCGCGCCGAGGCCAGCGATGTGGCCAACGCCATTCTGGACGGCACAGACGCCATCATGCTGTCAGGGGAGACGGCTGTGGGCAAGTACCCCATTGAAGCGGTCGAGACGATGGTTCGTATCGCTTCGGAAACCGAGCCCCACGCCCGCTTTGGGCCGCCGAACATCGGCGATAGCAAGCACTCGATCAGCGAGGCGGTGTGCTATGCGGCCACCGACACGGCCAATATGCTGCGCGCCAGCGCCATTATCACGCCTACGATGACCGGCGGCACGGCCCGCATCCTCTCACGCTTCCGTTCGCCCAGCCCCATCATCGCCATCACCCCCAACCCGGCTGTACAGCACCAGTTGGCCCTGTTCTGGGGCGTTCGTCCGTTGCTCAGCCGCCGAGCGCCCGACACGGACACCGTGATCGACGAAGCGGTCAATACGGCGGCCGCGGCCGGGCTGATACATGAAGGCGAGACTGTGGTCATCACGGCCGGCACGGGAGGCCACATGGCAGGCACTACCACCCTGATCAAAGTGCATGTCCTGGCCCGAACCCTGGCACGCGGACAGGGTGTTGGCAGCAACACGGTCATGGGCCGGGTGCGCCGGCTGGAGGGGCCATTGGCCCGGGATGTGGTGCTGTACCACGATGAAATCGTCGTCGCCGAAAAAACCGACCGTTCCTTTGTGCCGGTGCTCGAGCATGCCGCGGGCCTGATCACCGCTCAAGGCGGGCTGGGATCCCACGGCTATCTGTTAGCGGCCGAGCAGGGCTTGCCTGCCATCGTGGGCGCCGACACCATCGATGCGCTCCATGAGGGGGAGTGGATTGTGCTGGATGCCAGGGAGGGCGTGGTGGTGGAGCGCCAGGGGATGCGCACCGCGTCAGAGCGCTAGCTGGCCTGTCCATCTGAGCGCCACGCTGTCTTGCCAGCGCTCGGGCCGGTCTGCTGACCGACGCCCGCCCGCTTTTCATCTCGTAGAGCGCCGCGCTTCGCACCAGACGGGGCGCCTGACCAATGGAGAATGCAAACAGGCCGCTGCTTGTATAGCAGCGGCCTGTTTTGTCTTCCTGACGGGGCAAGAAGGGTGAGGCTACTTGACCTCGACTGCGGCGCCGGCGGCCTCGAGGGCAGCCTTGGCCTCAGCGGCCGCTTCCTTGGACACGGCGGCGACCACGGTCGCAGGAGCCGACTCGACCAGATCCTTGGCTTCCTTCAGGCCAAGGTTCGTGATCTTGCGGACTTCCTTGATGACGTTGATCTTGTTGTCGCCGACGCTCTTCAAGACGACGTCGAACTCGGTCTTCTCTTCCTCGGGCTCAGCGGCGACAGCAGCGCCGGCAGCGGCCGGGGCGGCGGCCATGGCCATCATGGGAGCGGCGGCGGTGACGCCCCACTCGTCCTGCAGTTCCTTGGCCAGCTGAGCAGCCTCGAGCAGCGTCAGCGAGTTCAACAGCTCTTTTACCTGTGCGATCTTGTCAGACACGGTGAAAAACCTCCAATGTGGTTGATGGTACTTGTTTACGGTAATTTTGATTCTGTCGCCATCTTTCGCTGGCAACAGCCGGCGCCAAAAGCGCCTCGACGTTACAACGGCTCAGGCGCTGGCCTGAGCGCCCTTGTCGGCGTACGACTGAATCGTCAGCGCCAGCTCGCGCAGCGGGGCTTGCAGCGTGCGGTAGAGCTCGCTGGCGGGCGCTTCCAGGGTGCGCACCAGTTCACTGGCCGGGCCCTGAATCGCGCCCAACAGTTGGGCCAGAACATCGGTCTTGCTGGGCAGATCACGCAGTTTGCGGGCGCCTTCGGCGTCGAGGACCTGGCCGTCCAGGATTGCACCCCGGACTTTGATGTACTCCAGATCTTTGATCGAGTCAAAGAGCGCCTTGGCTGAGGACGCGATGTCCTCAGGCAGGTACATGACGGCTGTTGGCCCGACAAGATAATCTCGCGGGGCCGGCAGGCCTGCTTGCTGCAAGGCAATGACCATCAAGCTGTTCTTGACCACCTGGACACCCGTGTTGTGCTCCCGCATCTGGCCGCGCAGCCGTTGGATCTGCTGCACGGTCGTGCCGCGGTAGTCGGTCAACACGATGGCCTGGCTTTTGGTCAACTGCTCGACGTACGACTCGACGAACTGTTCCTTTTTCTCTCTTGAGATCGCCAAGCGCTTAACCTCCTATACCACAGGGTTATCGAACGAAGCTAGCGGCAGCAGGTCAACAAAAAAGCCTTCGCATCAGCCGATGCGAAGGCTCTCAGACAGCATAGATCCTGGAATTGTCATCGCCCAGGACGCAATTCCAAAACACCTTGGCGCGGCCGCTCGCGTGAGTGGCTGGCCAGGTAATGCTCTCCAGATCCTGTCGCTTCGGCGGGCTGATGGATTAAGCCGTTGAACCTTCCCGAAGGAAGGGTCTGGCGCCTGCTGTCACTAGCAACAATCTCGGAAACGAATCGGTTGTTAACTCGACCTGCAAAAGCGGTGGCTCTACAGGCCAGGGAAAACTCAGGCAGTGCGCAGCGCCCCGGCCTGGTTGGCATCCAATTTGATGCCAGGGCCCATGGTCGAGGTCAGGGTTACCCGCTTGATGTAGGTACCCTTCGCGCCTGATGGCTTGGCGCGCGTCACGGCTTCCATCACCGCGGACAGGTTAGCCATCAGTTGATCTTCGGTGAAACTGACCTTGCCCAAAGGAACGTGGATATTAGCCGTCTTGTCGACCTTGAACTCGACACGTCCCTGGCGCGCCTCTTGGATCACGCGCGGCAGGTCGTCGTCTTCGACAATGGTGCCGGCCTTGGGGCTGGGCATCAGGCCGCGGGGGCCTAACACACGGCCCAGCCGACCAACCTTCTTCATCATCGGCGGGGTGGCGATGGCCATGTCGAAGTCAGTCCAACCGCCCTGGATCTTATTGACAAGCTCATCGCTGCCGACAAAATCAGCGCCAGCCTCTTCGGCGATCTTGGCGGCGTCGCCTTCGGCGAAGACCAGGATACGCACTTCTTTGCCGGTGCCGCTGGGCAGCAGCACAACGCCGCGCACCTGCTGGTCAGCGTGGCGCGGGTCAACACCCATGCGCATATGCACCTCAACGGTGCTGTCGAACTTCGTGAAAGCCGTGTCTTTGACCAGCTTCACCCCGTCAGCGGGCGCATACTGCTGGGTTGGGTTGATCTGTTTCTGGGCTTCGAGATACTTCTTGCCGTGCTGTGTCATGCTTTTGCTCCTTGTGGTGTTAGCGGAACCGACAGCTTGCCGGTTCCTCCCACCAGCGCTGGCCAACGGCCAGCAAACTAATCGACGACGGTGATGCCCATGCTGCGGGCAGTTCCCTCGATCATCTTGACGGCGCCATCGATATCGACAGCGTTCAGGTCCTTCATCTTCTGCTCGGCGATGTTGCGCACATCGGCGCTGCTGACCTTACCGACCTTGTTGCGATTGGCCGATGCAGAACCCTTGGGAATGCCTGCGGCCTTCTTCAGCAGGTCAGTGGCCGGCGGCGTCTTCAGCGCCAGTGTGAAGGAACTGTCCTGGAAGATGGTAATCTCAACGGGGATAATGCTACCCACCAGGCTGGCCGTCTTGGCGTTGTACTCCTTGCAGAAGCCCATAATGTTCACGCCATGCTGGCCCAAGGCAGGACCCACCGGCGGCGCAGGATTGGCCTTGCCCGCAGGGATCTGCAGCCTGACAATTGCTTTGATCTTTTTTGCCATGCGTTACCTCGAATCTGTTGCCTGTTGGCTCCAGGGTATGACTCTTTGAATAGTCGATCAGGTCGCTAGACCTTCTCTAGCTGCAAGAAATCAACGTCAACAGGCGTATCGCGGTTGAAGAAAGAAACCATCACCCGCGCCCGGCCCTTGTCGGCATTCAGCTCCTGCACGATGCCGGTAAACTCAGCAAATGCGCCATCCACAATGCGCACCTTCTGGCCAATCTTGAAGTCCACCTTGATCTTCGGTTCCTCGGACTCCAACTGGCGCATGATGCGCTTGACTTCTTCATCCGGCAGGGGCGTGGGTTTGTTGCCCATGCCGACAAAGCCTGTCACGTTAGGCGTGTTGCGCACTACATACCAGGAGTGCTCGTCCATGATCATCTGGACGAGGACGTAGCCCGGGAACACCCGGCGCTCCACTACCCGGCGCTGGCCATCCTTAAGCTCGATCTCCTCCTCGGTAGGGACAACGACCTGAAAGATCTTGTCCTGCATCGCCATGGACTCAATGCGATGCTCGAGGTTCTTCTTCACCTTGTTCTCGTAGCCAGAATAGCTGTGAATGACGTACCAGGCGGTCTCAGGTGGAAGCTCTTTGCTATCAGTTTGTTCAATTGTCGGTCCAGCCGCTTCCGGTTGGGCTGCTGCACGTTTGTCTGTCTTTGCCACGGTTCATCTCAGCTAACAGCTTCGAAATCGAGTCTTTCGTCGAACGACGCCTGGCCTAGCCGATCAGCGCCGACATTACACCGGTGAAGAAAATGTCCAACACCCAGAGTAATAGGGACATAGCGACCGTCACGGCCAGCACAATACCGGTCAGATGCAGCGCCTCTTCGCGGGTAGGCCACGTTACTTTGCGCATTTCGGCCCGCGCCTCACGAAAGTACTTGACGATACGATTTTCTTTCTTCTCGGTGTCGGCTTTGCTCACGGTTGAAATCTCTCTTGCTTATGGATTGAAGACACCGCCTGAAGCTCAGGGCGGTGTCTTACCTAAGACGTAGCTCGCAGCGTGTTGGCGAGGGTATGGCAGGCGTGGCAGGGATCGAACCCGCAACCTACGGTTTTGGAGACCGTTGCTCTACCGATTGAGCTACACGCCTGTGCTAATAGTCACTGTTCAACAGTTGACGCCCACGGCGCCTCTGCGCTCATCGACAATTTGCAATTGAACATTGACAATCGATCAACTAAACTGGTGTCCACTGGAAACCGGGAGTTCATAGTGCCCTGCTTGAGCACCAAGCGTCCGCAAAAGGTCCCAATCTCTTTGTGCCTTCAGCTTACTTCGTTTCCCGATGTGGCGTATGCGTGCGGCACCTGGGACAGTATTTCTTCAGCTCCAGCCGCGCCTGGTCGTTGCGGCGGTTCTTTTCGCTGGTGTAGTTGCGCTCTTTGCACTCTGTGCACGCCAACGTAATAACAATTCGAACTGCTTTCTTTGCCATGAGAGTCTCTCTGTTTCTGCGGCCGGAGGGGTGAATTCGCCCCTCCGGCCGGTTATGTCGTCAAAACGGCCGCGCGCTTAGCTCGTCACCTTGGTGATGACGCCAGCGCCGACGGTGCGACCGCCTTCGCGGATCGCGAAACGGGAGCCGGCCTCCAACGCCACTGGCACGATCAGCTCGACCGACAGGTTGACGTTGTCGC
>Ga0209573_1005690_pt1 | contig 10977 bp, 10 predicted proteins | sample TNRBio252014_DNA_FD_185870 | JGI IMG/M metagenome (GOLD analysis project Ga0209573, IMG submission 185870) | Wastewater treatment Type I Accumulibacter community from EBPR Bioreactor in Madison, WI, USA - TNR Reactor_6/25/2014_ DNA (SPAdes)... | ecosystem: Engineered > Bioreactor > EBPR >...
CGTCACGGACGCATAAGCGGCGCCCGCCGCGAAAGCCAGCCCGAGATCTTCTCCATCTGGGCGGCGAGCGACAGCAGCGTCTCCTCGTCGCCCGGCCGGCCGGCGGCCTGGATGCCGAGCGGCAGGCCGGCCGCGGTGACGTGGACCGGCAGGGCGATCGACGGCTGGCCGGTGACGTTCTGGATCGCCGGCCAGTGGGTGAACCAGAGGCTCTTGTCCATCAGCTGCCCGAGCAGCGAGCGTACGCGCAGCAGCCTGGTCAGGCGCAGCCTGTCGAGCGTGTTCTCGAGGAACTCGTCGGCGCCCTTCGGATCCATCGCCCCGCAGGCGAGCGGCGGGTGGGCGATGATCGGCATCAGCACGGCGTCGAAGCGCGCCGTGGCGACGAGCATCTGCCGGGTCGCCAGCGACAGCCGCTCGAGCGCCTCGTAGACCTCGCCGCCGGTCATCACGTCGCCGAAGCGGGCGAGCACGCGGGTCGCCCGCTCGAGGTCGCCGAGGATCGGCCGCCCGACCCGGGACGCCTCGATGCGCATGGCGCCGGCGGTGGCGGAGGCGACGGCGACGCAGAAGTCGGCCATGAAGTCGCGGCCGATCATCGGCAGGTCGATCTCCTCCACGGTGTGGCCGCCCTCGCGGGCGAGCGCCACCGCGGCATCGAGCGCGGCCAGCGTCTCCTTCGAGATGTCGAGCCCGAGCGGCGACCTGCGGTAGACGGCGAGCGACAGGCGGCCGGGATCGCGCGCCGCGGCTTCCGCGAAGGTGCCTTTCGGCGGCCGCGCGGCGTAGGGCGCCAGCGGATCGGGGCCGTGGGTCAGGTCGAGCAGCAGGGCGCTGTCGCGCACCGAGCGCGTCACCGCGTGGTCGACCACGTAGCCGTACCAGGATTCCGAGACGAGCGGGGAGAGCGGGATGCGCCCGCGCGAGGTCTTCAGGCCGACGAGGCCGGTGGTCGACGACGGCACCCGGATCGAGCCGCCGCCGTCCGAGGCGTGGGCGGCCGGCACCACGCCGGCGGCGACCAGGGCCGCGGCACCGCCCGACGAGCCGCCGGACGTGTGGCCGGTGTTCCACGGATTGCGCGTGATGCCGAAGGCCTCCGTCTCGGTCATCAGCTTGACGCCGTACTCCGGCGAGGTGCTGGTGACGATGGGGATCAGGCCGGCGGCGCGGTATCGCTCGACGAGGACGGAATCGAAATCCGGAACGAAGGCCGGAACCTTGCTGCCGGCATGCGTCGGCACGCCCTTCTGGGCGATGGCGAGGTCCTTGATGGCGAAGGGCACGCCGGCGAGCGGCGCCGAGCGATCGACCGACTTCGCCGCGGCCCGCGCCTGCTCGTAGGTCTTCTCGACGACGGCGTTGATCTCGGGATTGACGCGCTCGGCGCGCGCGATGGCCGCATCGACCAGTTCGGCGGGCGAAACCTCGCCCTTGCGCACCCGTTCGGCGAGGCCGCAGGCGTCGGTTTCCCACAAGAGTCGTTCGACAGACATTCCTTCGCTCCCCCCGCGATCCCGGCGCGAGGCTAGTCCATCGGCGTCGCCCTTGGCAATTGCGCCCGCTTCGACCTTTTTCCGGCATTGCAAATGCGAAGGGACTTCGTAATCTGGCGCCAATGACCGCCCAGGACATCACCAAGCTGATCGTTCGGACCTCGATGGGGGACCGCGGCGCGTTCGATCTGCTCTATCGGCAGACGAGCGCGAAACTGTTCGGCGTCTGTCTGCGTATCTTGGGTGACCGGGCAGAGGCCGAGGAAGCGCTGCAGGAGGTCTTCGTCAAGATATGGACGAAGGCGGACCGCTTCGCGGTATCCGACCTCAGCCCGATCTCCTGGCTGGCGGCGATCGCGCGAAACCACGCGATCGACCGCATCCGGGCCCGGCGACAGCCTTCGGTCGATATCGACGCGGCGCTGGACGTCGCCGACCCGACGCCGGGGCCCGAGGCGGCGGCGGTGGCGAGCGGCGAGAGCGAGCGCATCCACGTCTGCCTCGACGAACTTGACAAGGACCGGGCGGCGGCGGTCCGCGGAGCCTACCTGAAAGGTGAAAGCTACGCCGAACTCGCCGAGCGCCACGGCGTGCCGTTGAACACGATGAGGACGTGGCTGCGCCGCAGCCTCATGAAGCTGAGGGAATGCCTGGAGCGATGAGCCCGGCCGACGACAACAGCCCCGACACGGGCGGCGACGACATCCTCGCCGCCGAATACGTGGTCGGCGTGCTTCCGGCGGACGAACGCCGCGAGGCCGCGGCGCGCATCGAGCGCGACCAGGGCTTCGCGCGCCTCGTCGACAGCTGGGAGGTGCGCCTGTCGCCGCTCGGGGCATCCTATCCCGAGGTCGCGGCTCCCGCGGCGGTGAAGACTGCCATCGACCGCCGGCTGTTCGCGGCACCTGCGCCGGCACCCGCGCGCGCCTCGCTGTGGTCGAGCCTCGCCTTCTGGCGCAGCCTCGCCGCCGCGGCGGCCGCGGTCGCGGTGGCCATAGCGCTCGCTTATTTCGTCGCGCCGCCCTCCGACCAGAGCCCGCAGCGCTACGTCGCCTCGCTGGCGCCGCAGCAGTCGGACGTCCACTATTTCGTCGTCTACGACGCCCGTACGCAGGACATCGGCCTGTCGCACGTCACCGGCGCTAGGCCGGAAGGCCGCGACTTCGAGCTGTGGGTGATGGAGCAGGGCAAGGATCCCGTCTCGCTCGGCGTCATCCCGGTCGGCCAGTCGGTCCATCTCGCCGTGGCGCAGGCGTTCCGCGAGCGCATCGCTGCCGGTGCCGTGTTCGCCATCAGCCTCGAGCCGCCCGGCGGCTCGCCGACCGGCCAGCCGACCGGACCGGTCGTCGCCTCGGGCGATCTCCACAACGTCTGATCGCCCGGCGATCCTCCCGATCAAGCATCCGTGACCGCTTCGTGAGGAGCGGCGGCGAAACTTTCCCGGCGGACCTCCCGTAACTCCCCGCGTCCCCCGATGAAGGGAAAGCAACCAAGGGAGAACCAAAGATGCGCACTTTCACTGCGCCGCTGTTCGGCGGCGTTGCGGCCCTCGTCATGCTCGCTTCCGTGGCTCACGCCGAGAACCCGATGGTCGGCGGCGCGGCCATGTATGCCGACAAGAACATCGTCGAGAACGCGGTCAACTCGAAGGATCACACGACGCTCGTCGCCGCCGTTCAGGCCGCCGGGCTGGTCGAGACGCTTTCGGGCCCCGGCCCGTTCACCGTCTTCGCCCCGGTCAACGCCGCCTTCGAGGCGCTGCCGGCCGGAACCGTCGACACGCTGCTCAAGCCCGAGAACAAGGACCAGCTGACCAAGGTGCTGACCTGCCATGTCGTCGCCGCCAAGGCGATGGCGGCCGACGTCACCAAGATGGTCATGGACGGCGGCGGCGAGCACAAGGTCAAGACGGTCGGCGGCTGCGAGCTGACGCTCAAGGCGGCTGACGGCAAGGTCACGGTCACCGACGAGACCGGCGGCGTCGCCACCGTCACCATCGCCGACGTTGACCAGTCGAACGGCGTCATCCACGTCGTCGACAAGGTCCTGCTTCCGAAGATGTGATCCGCCCGCCGCCGCGAGGCGGTCTTTCCAGGGCGAACCTGCCGGCCGTGCGGACAGCGCGGCCGGCCTTTTCATGCCGGCAAGGCCGGTTCAGCCGCCGCCGGCGACCAGCAGGATCGCGGCGCGCAGCTCGTCCAGCCCCTCGGCCTTCTCCGAGGAGGTGGTGATCACTGCGGGGAAGGCGGCCGCGCGCTTGCGGATCCGCTCCTGCGTCTCGGCGACGAGCTTCGGCACGCCGGCCGGCTTGATCTTGTCGGTCTTGGTCAGGACGATCTGGTAGGACACCGCCGCCTTGTCGAGCAGCGACAGCACCTCCTCGTCGTTCTTCTTGATGCCGTGGCGGGCGTCGACCAGCACGTAGACGCGCTTCAGCGTGGCGCGGCCGCGCAGGTAGTCGAAGACCAGCCGGGTCCACTTGTCGACCTGCTCCTTCGGCGCCTGGGCATAGCCGTAGCCGGGCATGTCGACCAGCGCCAGCGGCGGCAGGTCGGTCCCTTCGCCGGAATAGCCGTCCGGGACGAAATAGTTGAGCTCCTGCGTGCGGCCGGGCGTGTTCGAGGTGCGCGCCAGGCCCTTCTGGCCGGTCAGCGCGTTGATCAGCGACGACTTGCCGACGTTGGAACGGCCGGCGAAGGCGATCTCCGGCGGCCCTTCCGGCGGCAGGAACGACATCGCCGGCACGCCCCGGATGAACACCCAGGGCCGCACGAAGAGGTCCGGGTCGAGGCCCCCCGGCGCCGCGCCGCTCACGTCGCCGACTCCAGCCGGGCGATGTCGGCGCCGCGGATGGCGTCGAGGTTGCGCGAGATCTTGTCGACCGGCCAGTCCCACCAGGCGACCGCGAGCAGCCGCTCGACGGTGCGCTCGTCGAAGCGCATGCGCATCGTCCGCGCCGGATTGCCGCCGACGATGGCGTAGGGCGGCACGTCGTGGGTGACGACCGAGCGCGCCGCGATGATGGCGCCGTGGCCGATGGTGACGCCCGGCATGACCATCGCGCCCATGCCCATCCACACGTCGTGGCCGACGATGGTGTCGCCGCGGTTCTCGGCTTCCCAGGTCTTGACGTCGAAGCCCTGTTCCCAGCCGTGGCCGAAGATGTTGAACGGGTAGGTGGAGAAACCCGACATGGCGTGGTTGGCGCCGTTCATGATGAAGGCGACGCCCTGCGCCAGCGCGCAGAAGCGCCCGATCACCAGGCGGTCGCCGACGAAGTCGTAGTGGTAGAGCACGCAGCGCTCGGCGAAGTGCTCCGGCCCGTCCGGGTCGTCGTAGTAGGTGAACTCGCCGACCTCGATGTTCGTCCGCCCCTCGAGCAGGGGCTTGAGGAAGCCGACGCGCGGATGCATCGGCATCGGATGCTTGATGTCGGGGTTGGGTCCGCTCATCCGTCGCCTCGCTTCCTTGCCGTCGGGATCGCGCCGGGCGGTTTCGCGTCCCGGCTGCGAAAGAAGGCCGAACCGGCTACTCGGCCGGTTTCGGTTTCTTCCTGATCAGGCCGCCGAGATTGTCCCACAGCTCGATCTTGGCGCCCTGGCGCTTCATGATCACGCCCTGCTGGACGATGGAGAGGAAGTTGTTCCACGCCCAGTAGATCACGAGGCCCGCCGGGAAGCTGGCCAGCATGAAGGTGAACACGATCGGCATCCAGTTGAAGATCATCGCCTGGGTCGGATCGGGCGGCGTCGGGTTCATGCGCATCTGCAGGAACATGGTGACGCCCATGACCAGCGGCCACACGCCGATGTGGAGGAACTCCGGCACGGCGTAGGGCAGCAGTCCGAACAGGTTGAAGATCGAGGTCGGGTCCGGCGCGGCGAGGTCCTGGATCCAGCCGAAGAACGGTGCGTGGCGCATCTCGATGGTGATGTAGAGCACCTTGTAGAGGGCGAAGAACACCGGGATCTGGATCAGGATCGGCCAGCAGCCGGCGACCGGATTGATCTTCTCCTTCTTGTAGAGCTCCATCATCGCCTGCTGCTGCTTCATCTTGTCGTCCGCGTACTTCTCGCGGATCTCGAGCATGGCCGGCTGGACCTTCTTCATGTTCGCCATCGACTTGTACGACTTGTTGGCGAGCGGGAAGAAGACCGCCTTGACGACGACGGTGGTGGCCAGGATGGAGAGGCCGAAATTGCCGAGCAGCTTGTAGAGCGTGTCGATCAGCCAGAACATCGGCTTGGTGATGAAGTAGAACCAGCCCCAGTCGATGAGCAGCTCGAACTGGCGGATGCCGCGGTCCTTCTCGTAGGCGTTGATCTGAGCCACCTCCTTGGCGCCGGCGAAGACGAGGGTCTCCACGGTCGCCGACTGGCCGGCGGGAATGCTGATCGGATCGGTGATGAAGTCGGCCTGGTAGCGCGGGCGGCCGTCGCCGAAATAGGCGAAGCGCGGCTGGAAGGGCTGGCTGCCCGAGGGCACCAGCGCCGCCGCCCAGTACTTGTCGGTGATGCCGAGCCAGCCGTCGGACGACTTGCCCGGCGTGACCTGCTTGTCGTCCTCGATGGTCGAATAGCTGATCTCCTGCAGGCCCTCCTCGCCGGTGACGCCGATCAGGCCCTCGTGGAGCACGTAGATCGACGCATGCGTCGGCTTGTCGAAGCGCGTGACGCGGCCGTAGTTCGACAGCGCGACGGGCGCTCCGCCGGCGTTCTCGATCCGGTCGGAGACGGTGAACATGTATTCCGCATCGACCGTGATCGTGCGCCGGAAGGTCAGGCCCCTGTCGTTGACGTAGGTGAGCGTGACCGGCGTCGCCGGCGTCAGGACCGGGTCGCCCTCGACCGTCCACACCGTGTCCGGGCCGGGCAGCGCGCCGGCCTCGCCCGTGCCCGCGTAGCCGACCTCGGCGTACTGGCCGTTGGGCAGCGATGCGGGATTGAGCAGCTCGATGATCGGCGAGGTCTTGTCGATCGTCAGGCGGTAGTCCTTCAGGCGCACGTCGTCGATGCGCGCACCCGTCAGGTTGATCGACCCGGCGATGCTCGGCGTGTCGATCCTGACGCGCGCGTTCGCCGCCAGGGCGGCGTCACGGCCGCCGGGCGCCGCGGGACCGTCCGTCCCGGGAACGCTGCCGGGCGTGCCGCCGGGCACTGCGCCCTGCGGCGGGATGTCGGCGCCGGCCACGCCGGGCGTCGCCGGATCGGTCTTCTTCTCCTGCTCGACGCGCTCGGCCTCGATGCGCGCGGCCTCGCGCTGCTCCTCGATCCGCGGGTTCATGTAGAACACCTGCCAGAGCGTCAGGATCAGGATCGACAGCGCGATGGTGATGAAGAAGTTGCGGTTGTTTTCCATCGATGGACCCTGGATCTCACCGCTTTCCGCGGATGCGCCGTGACAGTTCGGCCTTCAGTTCGTCGAAGGGCACCGACAGGATCTCGCTGCGCCCGACGATCACATAGTCATTGCCCGCCGCCATGTCACTGCCGGCGTCGGTCCTGACCGCTTCCTTCAGCCTGCGGCGGATGCGGTTGCGAACCACCGCGTTGCCGACCTTGCGGGTGACCGTGTAGCCGACCCGCGGGGCGCCTTCGTCGCCGCGGGCCAGGACCTCAAGCAGGAAAAGCCGCCCGCGGCGCTTGTCGCCCCGCCGGACGGCCAGGAATTCTGCCCGTTTTCGCAGCCGCTGGGGGGACTTGCCGGTCGCCGGCAAGGCTGGCCCCCGGCTCAGGCCGAGAGACGCTTGCGGCCACGGTTGCGGCGGGCCGCGACGACGCCGCGGCCACCCTTGGTGGCCATCCGCGCGCGGAAGCCGTGGCGACGCTTGCGGACGAGTTTGGACGGTTGATAGGTGCGCTTCATTTGTTTGATACCGCGGTGTGCGGCCCTTCTTGGTTCTGTCTCTCGAGGAGCAGGAGCGTAGCCGGCCCGGTCACTGCGCAATCGAAACTGCGCCGGACCGAAGGCCCGAGCGTGGCGGGCTTATAGGAACACGGCCTGCCCGAGTCAATTCCCCGGTCGATTCCGGTTCGCAGGCACGCGGCTGGTCCGCGCCGGGGCGCAGCCGGATGCCCGGCCTTCCCGCGCCGGGTGCGGGCCGGTCCCGCCGGATCGGTGCCCGGACGGCCCGCCTGCCGCCCGCTCCGCCGCACGGCGTCCTTGCGCGCCGCCGCCGGCTCGGCCATCTGTGCCGGATGGAACCTCCGTCGGACGGGAAGAGACCCGCGGCCTCCCTGCGCCGCTACGCGCCGCTCGCCGCGCTCCTCGCGCTTGGCGCCGCCGTGCATCTGGCCGGCCTCGCCGACGTCCTGTCGCCCGCCGGCCTCGGCGAATTGCGGGCCGGGCTCCAGGCCCGGATCGACTCGGCCTACGCCTGGGTGATTGCCGCCTACATGCTCGCCTATGCCGCGGCCGTCGCCCTGTCCTTCCCGGCCACCGGGCTGCTCACCGCGGCGGGCGGCTTCCTGTTCGGCTGGCAGGCGGGCGTCGCCGCCGCGCTGGTCAGCGGAACGGCGGGCGCGGGCGTCCTCTTCCTCGCCGCGCGTTCCGCCGCCGGCGACGACGTCCGGCGAAGGCTGAAGGGGGCCGGCGAACGCCTGGCCCGCGGTTTCGAGGAAGACGCCTTCGGCTATCTTCTCGCCCTGAGGCTCGCCCCTGTGATCCCGTCCTTCGTCGTCAGCGTCGCCGCCGCCCTGTTCCGCGTGCCGGCAAGGACGTTCCTCGCCGCGACCTTCCTCGGCCGGGCGCCCGCGACGCTGGCCTATGCCGTCCTCGGCCAGGGGCTCGACCGGGTGCTGGCGGACGCTGCCGCGGCCGGCCGCGTGCCCGGCTTCGCCGACCTGCTCACCGCCGAGGTGGCGCTGGCGCTCGGCGGCCTGTCGCTGCTGGCCCTGGTCGCCGTCGCGGCGAGGCGTTTCGGCGCCGGCCGCAGGCCGTGAGCGGCCGGCCTGGGCCGCGCGCCGGGCGAAATTGGCAAACCCGCGCCCGTGACGTATCCTGTTCGCGTTCCCGTGCGGTGCGTCGCCGCCGGGCGAGGGGCGGCCACGGAGGCGAGGGGTTGGAACAGGAAACGCAGGCGGGCACGGAGCGGCTGGAGAGCTACCGCCGCGTGCCGTTCGTCCGCCGCCTGTCGACGAAGCTCATGCTGCTGACGCTGGGCTTCGTCCTGGTCGCCGAGATCCTCATCGTCATCCCGACCGTCGCGGCCTACCGGCTGCGCTGGCTGGAGGAGAAGCTGGGCACCGTGGCGGCGGTCGGCACCGTCCTGATCCAGGGCGGGCCGGAGACCCTGTCGCGCGCCGTCCAGGACGACGTGCTGGCGGCGATCGGCGTGCAGGCGATCGCCGTGCGCGACGTCGGCGTTTCGCGGCTGCTGGTGGTCACCGAGGTGCCGCCCGAGGTGGACGAGCACATCGCCGTCGACGAGGTCGGCTGGGCCGATGCCCTGGCGGGGGCCGCCGACGAGCTGCTCTGGGGCGGCGGCCGCCTGCTGCGCGTCTACGGCCAGGTCGGCGACAGCGAAAAGCAGTTCGAGCTGGTGATGAACGATTCCAGCCTGCGCTCGGCGATGCTGGCCTATGCGCGCAACATCGCTCTGATGTCGATGCTGATCCTGCTGGCGACGGGCGCCATGGCCGTCGCGGCGATCAACCGGTTGATGATCCGGCCGATCCGCGGCCTGCGCCGGGCGATGCTGCGCTTCGCCCGCGCCCCCGACGATCCGGCGCGCATCATCCGGCCGACCGGGCGCCGCGACGAGCTCGGCGTGGCGGAGAACGAGCTGGCCAGCCTGCAGACGCAGCTGCAGAAGACGCTGTCCGAGCAGAAGCACCTCGCCGACCTCGGACTGGCCGTGTCCAAGATCAACCACGACATGCGCAACATCCTCGCATCGGCGCAGCTCCTGTCCGATCGCCTCGCCGCGGTGAAGGATCCGACCGTCCAGGCGTTCGCGCCGAAGCTGGTGCGCGCCATCGACCGCGCCGTCTCCTATTCGGAGGGCGTGCTCGCCTACGGCCGCACCCAGGAGCCGCCGCCGCAGCGCCGGCGCGTCAGGCTGCACCAGCTCGTCGACGAGGTTTACGGCCTGTTCGCCGCGGGCGTCCCCGGCGTCGAGTTCGTCAACGACGTCGACGCCGCCTTCGAGGTCGACGCCGATGCCGAGCACCTCTACCGGGTGCTGACCAACCTCGCGCGCAATGCGGTGGAGGCGATGGCGTCCGACCGCGGCAGCGCGCTGGTGCGCCGCCTGACGATCTCGGCCGAGCGCAGCGGCAGCGTCAGCCGCATCCTCGTCGCCGACACCGGCCCGGGCCTGCCGCAGAAGGCGCGCGACAACCTGTTCGCCGCCTTCCGCGGCTCGGCGCGCAGCGGCGGCACGGGACTCGGCCTGGCGATCGCCAGCGAGCTCGTGCGCGCCCATGGCGGGACGCTCGAGCTGGTCGAGAGCGTCGGCGGGCGCACGGTCTTCGCCATGACCATCCCCGACCAGCCGGTGCGCCTCGACGTCGCGCGCTCCGTCCTGCGCCGCCCCGCCTGACGCGCTGCGCGGGGAACGCTCTCGCCGCGGCCGCGCCGCGGCAGCGGCCGGTGGACCGCGGCCGTCGCCGCGTGGTCGCCGGAGCGCGTGCATTTTGCGCCGCGACCGGCTTGCAATTGTCTCCACCAGTCGCTAGTTAGCAGCGCAGATCGGAGACCGGCCTCACGCGGGCCGGCTCGGGGCCGTTTCGCAACGGCCCGGCGCGCGCCCGTAGCTCAGCTGGATAGAGCACCAGACTACGAATCTGGGGGTCAGGAGTTCGAATCTCTTCGGGCGCGCCATCGTTCCATTCTGCCGCGCCTCGGCTCTCCAATCTTGGTCACAGACAGGTTATTTCCGTGTTGCGGTGGATGCAACGGAGTCACCAGGAGAAGAAGCAGGATCGCCGGCCGGCCGGCATGGCGGTAATTTTGTCCGATCCCCTCGCTTGGAGGCGAGGGCGGTCAACTCTTGCACCGCGCTCATACCAGTTTGATGCGCTAAATATTCGGGAAGCAGGATCGGGCCGACCGCTTCCCCCGCCGCGGGCACTGTAATCCAGATCACGCCGTCCCTATAGCTCGGATCGAGTGTGCTAACCAAGGTTTTGTCATCCGAGACAAGAACGCTCATCGCGCGGCCCGACGGCGATATAACGCAAAGGCCGAGGTTGCCTTCCATCAAGTTGACCATCAGCACCCAACCGCCCGGCCATGCCAGGAGTTTTTCGGCACCACCAAGTCCGGGACTAGCGAGAAAACCCGAGCCCCTAACCGGAATCGATCTCCGCTTCTCGACATTCGCCTCCCGCATCCCCCGCCGCAAGTTCAGGGCGTAGTCGGTCTTTAGAAAGTTCGGGCCGAGCAACTTGTATCCGACCGCGAGTCCGAGTTTCGCGAGCATTCTGCTTCCCAGATCGAGCGATACCGCTATCTGGGTTCGCAGTTGGCTTCCCATACG
>Ga0209573_1005691_pt1 | contig 10976 bp, 10 predicted proteins | sample TNRBio252014_DNA_FD_185870 | JGI IMG/M metagenome (GOLD analysis project Ga0209573, IMG submission 185870) | Wastewater treatment Type I Accumulibacter community from EBPR Bioreactor in Madison, WI, USA - TNR Reactor_6/25/2014_ DNA (SPAdes)... | ecosystem: Engineered > Bioreactor > EBPR >...
GCAATAAATCCACAATCTGCGCCTGCACCGACACATCCAGGGCGCTGGTGGGTTCGTCGAGAATCAACAGGCGCGGTTGCAGCGCCAGGGCGCGGGCAATGGCGATCCGCTGACGCTGACCGCCCGAAAACTCGTGCGGATAGCGATCCTGCGTTTCCGGGTCCAGTCCCACCTCTTCCAGCGCCTGCGCGATCCGGGCGCGTCGGATTTTTTGGTCGCCGGCCAGCCCATGAACCCGTAGCCCTTCCTCGACAATCTCGCCCACTGACAAGCGGGGACTGAGCGACCCGTAGGGGTCCTGAAAGACGATCTGCATGGCTTGGCGCAACGGACGCAGGATCTTGCCCGACAGGTGGTCGATGCGCCGGCCCTCAAAACTGATTGGGCCTGCACTGGACAACAGGCGCAGCAACGCCAATCCCAATGTCGTCTTGCCGGAACCGCTTTCGCCCACCACGCCTAAGGTCTGCCCTTCCCGCACCCGGACGCTGACCCCATTCACCGCCTTGATATGTGCCGTCACCCGCCCGAACAGGCTGCGTTTCAGCGGGAACCAGACTTTTAGATCATCGCCGGTCATGACTTCCGGCGCGTCGTCCACTTCCAGCAACGGCTCACCTTTCGGTTCCGCAGCCAGCAATTGCCGGGTATAGGGATGCTGTGGGCCGGCGAAAATCTCCGCGACCGCGCCGGTTTCCACCATCAAGCCCGCCTGCATGACGCACACCCGGTCCGCCATTTTGCGCACGATGCTCAGATCATGAGTGATAAACAGAATCGCCATGCCGAGCCGGGACTGCAATTCTTTAAGCAATTTGAGAATTTGCGCCTGAATGGTCACATCCAGGGCGGTAGTCGGCTCGTCGGCGATCAAAATATCGGGATCATTGGCCAAAGCCATGGCGATCATCACCCGCTGGCGTTGACCGCCGGATAATTCATGCGGCAGGGCGTTCAGTCGATGCGCGGCGTCGGGCAAACCTACCCAATCGAGCAATTCCACGATCCGCGCCCGGAGCCGGGCGCCGCTCAAGCCCTTGTGCAGCCACAGCGTCTCGCCAATCTGTTTCTCGATAGAATGCAGGGGATTGAGCGAGGTCATCGGTTCCTGGAACACCATGGCGATCTGATTGCCGCGAATCTCGCGCAACCGGCCTGGCGCGGCGCCCAGCAACTCTTCGCCACGCAGGCGGATGCTGCCGCCGGGATGCCGGGCGTGGGGATAGGGCAGCAGTTGCAGCAGCGACAGCGCGGAAACCGATTTGCCGGAGCCGCTCTCCCCGACCAGCGCCAGCGTCTCGCCGCGCTGGAGCGTGAAGGAAACCTGCTTTACCGCCGGCGCGGCGCCAAACGAGACAGATAAATCGCAGACTTCGAGGAGCGGTGCGGGTTCGGTCACTTCAGCACGGACCTTCACGGTTCATCCAACACGGCGGGGCGTCGGCCCCAGCAAAATTGACCGGCACCAACACGGTATCCTTGACCGGCGTCGTTTCGTGGGCCTGGGGATAGTCGAGCGTGTAATGCAACCCCCGGCTTTCCTTGCGCGCCAGGGCGCAGCGGATAATCAATTGCGCCACCTGCGCCAAATTGCGCAGCTCGATCAAATTGCCGCTGACGCGGAAATTCCCGTAATACTCGGCGATTTCCCGCAGCAACAGTTCGACCCGATGCTGTGCGCGCTGCAACCGTTTATTGGTGCGGACGATGCCCACATAGTCCCACATGAATTGCCGCAGTTCCGCCCAGTTATGGCTGACTACCACCTCCTCATCGGAATCGGTCACCCGGCTTTCATCCCAATCCAGCAACTCGGCCGGCGCCGGCGCCTGATCCAGTTGCCGCAGGATATCCCCGGCGGCGGCGGCGGCGAACACCAGGCATTCCAGCAGCGAATTGCTCGCCATGCGGTTCGCGCCGTGCAATCCGGTAAAAGCCACTTCACCCACGGCATAGAGACCCTCCACATCGGTGCGCGCCCGCAGGTCGGTCATTACCCCGCCGCAGGTGTAGTGCGCTGCAGGCACCACCGGGATCGGCTGCTGGGTCATGTCGAAACCAAATTCCAGACACTTGGCGTGAATATTCGGAAAATGGGAACGGATGAAATCCGCCGGCTTGTGGCTAATGTCCAGATACACGCATTCGGCGCCCAGCCGCTTCATTTCATGGTCAATCGCTCGCGCCACGATGTCGCGGGGCGCCAGTTCCATGCGCACGTCAAAATTCCGCATGAACCGGGTTCCATCCGGCAACAGCAAATAGCCGCCTTCGCCGCGCACCGCTTCGGAAATCAGGAAATTCTTGGCTTGCGGGTGATATAGACAGGTCGGATGGAACTGCATGAATTCCATGTTCGCCACCCGGCAACCCGCCCGCCACGCCATGGCGACGCCGTCGCCGGTGGAGCCGTCCGGGTTGCTGGAATAGAGATAGACCCGGCTGGCGCCGCCTGTCGCCAGGGCCACAAATCGCGCCGCCAGCGCCTTTACCTGGCCGCTGCGCCGATCCAACACATACGCGCCCAGACAACGGTTGCCGGCCAGGCCCAGCTTGCGGCGGGTGACGACATCGACCGCAATATACTGGTCCAGCAAAGTGATGTTGGGATGGGCGCGGGCGCGCTCCTCCAGCGTGGTTTGAATGGCCCGTCCGGTGGCGTCGGCGGCGTGAGCAATCCGCCGGTGGCTGTGGCCGCCCTCCCGGTGCAGGTGATAGTCAGCCACGCCTTCAATATTGGTTTCGCGGGTGAAGGGAACTCCCTGCTCGCTGAGCCATTCGATCACTTCCCGGCCATGCTCCACCGTGCGCCGCACTGCGTCAGCGTGGCATAAACCCGCCCCGGCGATCAGCGTATCCTGGATGTGCGAATCAATCGAATCGCTCGCATCCAGCACCGCTGAGACGCCGCCCTGGGCATAGTAAGTACTGCCCTCATGGACGGGGCCTTTGGCGAGAACGACAACATGGACAACATCGGCCAATCGCAGCGCCAGACTGAGGCCAGCGGCGCCGCTGCCAATAATCAGAACGTCAGGATGAAGGGGCGAGATCATAGCTTGTGAGCGACTCCGTGAATCAGGTATTGTTCCAAGTACGCTGGTGTTGCCGCGTTGAGGCGTCAAACTTTATTGACCACAACCGCACTATAACCATATCCCGGCGGGTCTGCGAACTTACGGAAAGGGCTTCGGTCTATCGTCATGTCCGCACGGAGATTGCTATTGAGTCGAAAGGGGTCTGCCCGGATGGGCGAGGGGCATCTGGACCGCGATTTGGTCCAAAAGGTACAACAAGGCGATAAGAGCGCATTCGATCTGTTAGTGCGTAAGTATCAGTATAAGATCATTAAACTGATTTCTCGCTATGTACACGATCCGAGTGAAGCCCTGGACGTTTCTCAGGAAGCCTTCCTCAAGGCGTATCGCGCCTTGCCGGGATTTCGCGGGGACAGTGCGTTCTACACCTGGCTTTATCGCATCGCCATCAATACGGCGAAGAATTATTTGGTTGCGCAAGGTCGGCGCCCGCCCGGCTCCGACATCGACGCCCAGGAGGCCGAGCAATATGAAGGCCAATCGGCGCTCAAGGAATATGAGACCCCCGAACGACTCCTGCTGAAGGACGAAATTGAGGCGACCGTGTTCAAAGCGATTGAAGATTTACCGGAAGATTTGCGCACGGCGATCACGCTCCGGGAACTGGAAGGAATGAGTTATGAAGAAATCGCCCAAACCATGGGGTGTCCAATCGGTACAGTGCGTTCCCGTATTTTCCGGGCGCGCGAGTCGATTGACGCCAAACTGCGTCCACTATTGAGCTAGTTTCAGGTGTAAGTCATGGCTGAGAAAACGGCTGAACAACGGCCAGTGCAAGCCGCTCACGATGTCGCCCAAGTCGATCTTGCGGCGAGTCAACTATCGGCGATGGTCGATGGAGAACTGGTTGATGCGGAAATCAACCTGGCCTTGCGCCGATTGAGCCGGGATGGCGATGTGCAGGGGCGCTGGGAGCGCTACCATTTAATCAGCGATGCATTGCAGGGCCATTTGCCCGCAGCGCTTGACGCCAAATTCGCGATGCGCCTCCGTCAGGCGATCGACCGCGAACCTGTATCGCAACCTACCACCCGCTCATTGCCGACCTGGTACAAACCAGTCACCGGTTTTGCGCTGGCCGCCTCGGTGGTTCTGGCCGCCCTGTTCGGACTTCAGTTAACCCAGCCCGACGCAGCGCTCACCTCCAATCACTCCATAGCTGCGGCTACACGGGCGCCATCCACCGCCTCCCCGGCGCAAACCGCCTTGCTGAGCTCGTCATCGGCCAACGACGCCAACGAACCCACTGACGCCCGGCTGAACAGCTATTTGGTCAATCATAACGGTCATGCCTCCAGGAACAGCGTCAACGGGATGCTGCCCTATGTGCGTATGGTCGGCTATCAAACTAACCGCTAAATCGAATGAAGCGGAAATTGTTGCTCTGCGCCGCCCTGGCGCTTGCCGCCAGCTCATTGTCTCCCACTGGCTGGACGCAACCGGCCCCGCCGGTCGCCGATGAGGCTAAACAGTGGTTGGAGCGGATGGTGGACGCCACCCAGAACCTGAACTACGAAGGCACCTTCATCTATGTCCAGGGGCCACATGTGGAAGCCATGCGGATCGTTCATAGCAACGGCCCGGACGGCGAGCGACAGCGACTGTTTTCCTTAAACGGCCCACCTCGTGAAGTCGTGATCGCTAACAACAACGTGATCTGCCTGCTGCCCTCGCAACAAGCCACGTTCGTCAATCGTGATTCCCCGCGTTCTCCCTTCCCCCTGTCAATCCCGCGCGAGATTGGACGGTTGGAAAGCCACTACCAGCTTGAAATCCTGGGCGAGGATCGGGTCGCTGGCCTGGAAGCGCGTGTAATCGCCATTAAGCCCCGGGACGCCTGGCGGTTTGGCTACCGGTTATGGCTAGACCAGCGCAACGCCATGGTGCTTCGTTCGGCGTTGTTGGATGATCGGGGACATCCGGTCGAACAGTTGATGTTCACCGATTTGCAGGTCAAACCGCAGATCGACGAAACAGCCTTCCAGTCCCCGGCGCTGCCAGAGAGTTCCGCGAACCGAAACGATGCCGATGCGCCTCCGCCCGTCGGTGAACCGGTCAGGGAATCCGCCTGGCGCGTGGAGCAGTTGCCGGAAGGTTTCATCAAGGTGCTGCATAACCGGTTCGCGGAAAGCACTGGTCGGCATCCGACCGAGCATCTGGTGTTCGCCGACGGACTGGCGACCATCTCCGTCTTTCTGGAAAAGCTCGATGGCGCGCCAGCGCTGTTGCAGGGCGCATCGCAACTCGGCTCGATGAACGCTTTTGGCAAGGCGGTCGATGGCTATCAGGTGCTGGTGGTGGGTGAAGTGCCTGCTGCGACGGTGCAACACATTGCAACCATGATTCAGTATGATCCGACGCAACTGAAGGCGACCCCACCGTGATTGAAGAACGAGCCAGAGTCGCGGAAACGGGTGATGGCTACGCCTGGGTGGAAATCCAGCGCCGTTCAGCCTGCGGGAGCTGCCAGGCCAGCGACGGCTGCGGAACAGCGCTGCTGGCGAAGGCGTGGGGCGTCCGCTCGATGCGAACCCGCGCCCTGTCGGCATTGTCGTTGCAACCGGGCGACGAAGTGATCGTCGGGTTAGCCGATGGCGTATTGCTGCGGGGCGCGTTGCTGGCCTATCTGTTGCCGCTGGCGTTATTGCTGGCGGGGGCGTTGCTGGGTCAGACGGCCTTTTCTGGCGCGGGCGAGGAGCCTGTGATTCTGTCGGGGGCGTTGGGATTGGGTCTAGGCTTTCTGGCCGTGCGCGTCATGTCGCGGCGCTTTCTGGATGACGTCCGGTTTCAGCCAGTGATCCTGCGCCGGGCTGACGCGACGATGGGAAATATGCTTTCCGCACCGCAATAACGCTATAATCCCACCTCTTTTAAAACAGATTCCGCAAGCCTCGACGCCCGGTCGACGAAGGCTTGAGAGTGTTCGCCGCGAACTTCGGGCGGCCGGAAACGACAAATCAGCCACCCGACGCCACTGGAATTCATGGATCACATTCGCAATTTTTCCATCATCGCCCATATCGATCATGGCAAATCAACCCTCGCTGATCGTTTCATCCAGATTTGCGGGGGCCTGAGCCAGCGGGAAATGTCCGAGCAGGTGCTGGACTCCATGGACCTCGAACGGGAGCGCGGCATCACCATCAAGGCGCAGAGTGTATCTTTGCGCTATCCGGCCCGCGATGGCCGCACCTATCAGTTCAATTTCATCGACACGCCCGGGCATGTCGATTTCTCCTACGAGGTTTCCCGCTCGCTGGCGGCCTGCGAAGGCGCGTTGCTGGTGGTGGACGCCGCTCAGGGCGTCGAGGCGCAGAGCGTCGCCAACTGCTACACCGCCATGGAGCAGGGGCTGGAAGTGCTGCCGGTGCTTAACAAGGTTGACCTGCCCTCCGCCGATCCCGAACGGGTAGCGCACGAGATCGGCGACATCATCGGCCTAGACGCCAGCCACGCACTGCACGTCAGCGCCAAGTCCGGCCTCGGCATCGAAAATCTGTTGGAAGCCATTGTCACGCACATCCCGCCGCCCAAGGGCCAACCGGACGGGCCGCTCAAGGCGCTGATCATCGATTCCTGGTTCGATAATTTCGTTGGCGTGATCTCGCTGGTGCGGGTGATGGATGGGCGCATTGTTCCCAAGCAGAAAATTCAGGTGATGTCCACCGGCCGGGCGTTTCAGGTTGAATCGGTGGGCATTTTCACGCCCAAACGCACTGAACAACCCGGCCTGAATGCGGGCGAAGTCGGTTACGTTATTGCCGGCGTCAAGGATATTGACGGCGCGCCGGTCGGCGACACCCTGACCGGAGCGGATCGGCCGGCCGCCGAGTCGTTGCCAGGTTTCCAGAAAGTGCAGCCCCGGGTGTTCGCCGGGCTATTCCCCGTCGATTCGGACGATTTTGGCAATCTGCGCGAAGCATTACAGAAATTGCGGCTGAACGACGCCTCGCTGTTCTTCGAGCCGGAAACCTCGCAGGCTATGGGCTTCGGGTTTCGCTGCGGCTTTCTCGGCCTGCTGCACATGGAGATCGTTCAGGAGCGACTGGAGCGGGAATATCATATTGATCTGGTGACGACTGCCCCGACTGTGATCTACGAGGTGTTGACGACCGGCGAAGAGATCATCAAGATTGACAATCCCGCCAAATTGCCGCCGCCGAATGAGATCGCCGAGATTCGCGAACCGATTATCATCGCGCACATTCTGACGCCGCAGGATTATCTGGGGCCGATCATCACCCTCTGCATTGAAAAACGCGGCGTGCAGCGGGGTCTACACTACGCGGGCGGTCAGGTGCAATTGAGTTTTGAATTACCGCTGAGCGAGGTCGTGCTGGATTTCTTTGACCGGCTTAAATCGGTCAGCCGGGGCTATGCGTCGTTTGAATACAGTTTTGAACGGTTTCAGGCCGCGCCACTGGTCAAACTGGATGTGCTGATCAATGGCGAGAAAGTGGATGCGCTGTCGATCATTGTTCACCGTGAGCAGGCGCAACGCCGGGGTCATGCCTCTGCGGTCAAGCTCAAAGAACTGATTCCCCAGCAGATGTTCGAGGTCGCGATTCAGTCGGCGATTGGCAACCAGATCATCGCCCGCACCACGGTGAAAGCGCTGCGCAAAAACGTGCTGGCCAAATGCTACGGCGGCGACGTGAGCCGCAAGCGCAAACTGCTGGAGAAACAGAAAGCGGGTAAGCGGCGCATGAAGCAGGTGGGTAAAGTAGAAATCCCGCAGGATGCCTTTCTAGCGGTGTTGCAGATGGATAAAAACTCATGAATATTGATTTTGCTGCTGTTCTGGTAGTGTTAACGGTCGTGACTGGCGTTATCTGGATGCTGGACGCCCTGGTGCTGGAACCGCGCCGCGCCCGTAATGGGAGCGCTCCAGCGGCGATAGCCAAGTTGCCGTGGTACATCGACCTGTCCAAGTCGTTTTTCCCGGTGATTCTGGCTGTATTGATATTGCGCTCGTTCGTCGTCGAACCGTTCCGCATTCCCTCGGAATCCATGTTACCGACTCTGCTCAATGGCGATTTCATTCTAGTCAACAAATTTTCGTATGGGTTGCGCTTGCCGGTGCTGAATACCAAACTGGTCGGGAGCGGCCAGCCAGCGCGGGGCGATGTCGTGGTGTTTCGTTACCCCCGCGAGCCGGCGGTCGCTTATATCAAGCGCGTTATCGGTCTACCGGGCGACCGGCTGGAGTATCGGGGCAAGCAACTATTGATCAACGGCCAACCTGCGGCGCTGACCCTGTTGCCTGATGATCCCCTTAATCCGGCCTATCAGCAGTTTGATGAGCGGCTGAATGCGGTCAATCATCGTATCCAGGTGTTGGCCGATAGTCGCTGGGGGCTGGCGGGATTGTGGCCGGGTCTGCAACTGCGCCGGGCGCCCGATGGAACGGTCGCCTGGGAATATCAGGTGCCGGAAGGGCAGTATTTTGTCATGGGCGACAACCGCGACAACAGCAGCGATAGCCGGGTCTGGGGGCCGCTGCCCGAGGATAACCTGATCGGCAAGGCATTTTTCATTTGGATGAATCTGGATTGTATAACCTTTAATGGCCAGTGTGGCCGAATTGGCAATAGCATCAAGTAATTGAGTAAGAGAGGGGAGAAAATGATGGGAACCAGACTGTTGCGGAATAGCAAACAACGCGGCATGACCGTGATCGGCGTGCTGCTGCTGCTGGTTGTGCTGGGATTCATGGCGTTGGTCGCGATGAAGGTGGCGCCGATGTACATTGAATACTACACGGTTAAATCGACCGTTGAGAGCATCCGCAAGGAGCCGCAATTGGCGCAGATGAGTGCGACCGATATACAAAACTCCATCCAAAAACGCTTCGATATTGGTTACGTTGAGCGGCTTAAGGCGCGCGATCTCAAAATCAGGAACGATGCCGAGAGTCGGGGCCGGGTGATAGAACTAGCTTACGATGATGAACGGGAACTGTTTTACGGACTGCATGTTGTGCTGAAAGTGAATGAGGTCATTCCGCTGACGCCGAATTGAACATAACGTGGTCAATCCGCCAAACGCCCGTTTGTGTGCGGCGCTGGGATACGAATTTCAGCGCCCGGAAGGGCTGGATGAGGCGCTGACCCATCGCAGTGCCTCGGCCCATAATAATGAACGGCTTGAGTTTCTCGGCGATGCGCTGCTGAATCTGATCATCGCCGAATACCTGTTCCAGCATTACCCCAAAGCCAGTGAGGGCGAATTGAGCCGGCTCCGGGCCAGCCTGGTCAAGGGCGAGACGCTGGCGGACTTGGCGCGTGAGCTGAAACTGGGCGACTGGCTGCGCATGGGGCCAGGCGAATTGAAGAGTGGCGGCTACCGGCGCGAATCCATCCTGTCGGATACGCTGGAGGCGATCATCGGCGCTGTTTATCTGGATGGCGGTTTCGGCGCTTGCCGTGATTTAGTGCTGCATCTCTATCAGGGTTGGCTGGCGCGTCTGTCCAGCGCCAGCGAGTTGAAAGACCCCAAAACCCGTCTGCAAGAATATCTACAAGCCCGCCAGCGCCCCCTGCCCGTCTATAACGTGCTGGAAATTCGCGGTGAACCCCATGCGCAAAGTTTTACGGTGGAATGCGTCGTCGTGGAGCTGCGCGCCATCGCCACCGGCAACAGCCGCCGCAAGGCTGAACAGGAAGCCGCCCGCCTGTTACTGGAACAAATCAATGATTCTACCCTCCCCACCCCTGCCTTCCTTCTCGCCAGCGGACAAGGCGCGTAAACCCTTGCGCGCCGGTTACGCCGCTTTGCTGGGCCGACCTAATGTCGGCAAGTCTACGCTGCTGAACCGGCTGATCGGCCAGAAAATCAGCATCACCACCCCCAAGCCGCAAACGACCCGCCATGTCATTTTGGGCATTCAGACCTTGCCCGAGGCGCAGATCATCTATGTAGACACTCCGGGTCTGCATCGCCAGGGCAAGCGAGCGATGAACCGTTACCTGAATCGGTCAGCCGCCAGCGTGCTGGGTTATGTGGACGTCGTGGTTTTTCTCATTGAGGCGCTGCGCTGGACGGATGAAGATGAGGATGTGCTGCAACGGTTGACGGCGTTTGCCGGACCGGTGGCGTTGGCGGTCAACAAGGTGGATCGGCTCGCCGACAAGCAGCGCTTGTTGCCATTCCTGGGCGAGATAGCGGGCAAACGTCAATTTGTCGAGGTCGTGCCGCTGGCGGCGATCAATGGCGATAACGTGGCGGCGCTGGAGCAGATGATCACCCGCCTGCTGCCGGAGCAGGAGTTCCTGTTCCCGGAAGATCAGATCACGACCGCCAGCGAGCGCTTCCTGGCCGCTGAATTGATCCGCGAGAAGCTGACCCGCCTGCTGCGTGAGGAACTGCCCTACGCTTTGACGGTGGAGATTGAACGCTTTGCCGAAGACGGCCGACTGGTGCGCATTCATGCGCTCATCTGGGTCGAACGCGCCAGCCAGAAAGGCATCGTGATTGGTGAAAAGGGCGCGACCTTGCGGGAAGTGGGCCGCCAAGCGCGTCAAGATTTAGAGCGCCTGCTCGACCGCAAGGTGTTTCTGGAAACCTGGGTCAAGGTGCGCGAAGGCTGGTCCGATGACGAACGGGCGTTGCAGAGCCTGGGCTATGCGGACCCGGGCATGACGACGCTCGTGCGAGGGAAGGATCAAGGGTAAGGACGTCGTCTCATGCGCGTCTTGTTGCAACCGGCTTTTATTCTGCACCGCCGTCCGTATCGGGACAGCAGCCTGTTGCTGGAAGCGTTCAGCCGCGAATATGGCCGATTGGGACTCATCGCCCGTGGCGCGGCGTCGCCCCGGTCGCGGTTGAAAGGCGTGTTGCAACCGTTTACGCCCTTGCTGCTGTCCTGGAGGGGCGATG
>Ga0209573_1005692_pt1 | contig 10974 bp, 11 predicted proteins | sample TNRBio252014_DNA_FD_185870 | JGI IMG/M metagenome (GOLD analysis project Ga0209573, IMG submission 185870) | Wastewater treatment Type I Accumulibacter community from EBPR Bioreactor in Madison, WI, USA - TNR Reactor_6/25/2014_ DNA (SPAdes)... | ecosystem: Engineered > Bioreactor > EBPR >...
ACCTTCATCGACCGCTAATCGGATGATGCGCCCGCCGACCTGAAACGCCAGGTCCACTTCCCGCGCCTCGACCGTGCCGGACAGTTCGATGCGGTCAGGAGCCTCCACCGGCTGCCACGGCCAGCGAAAGGCGCATAACAGCGGCAGCGCCGCCCAGACCAGCAGTCGCAAGAATCGGTATTTCAAGGCTCCTGTCCTTTGCGTTGATGGCTTGTCGGTCAATCCTGGCGCATCCGCCACAGCGGCTGCTCCCGGTCGTCGATCAAGCCCTGCTCAATCAGCCAGTTTCGGGCATCCTCCGCGTCCTGCTCAAACCAGGTGCGGGCGGAACCCAAGCGGAAACTATACCCCCAGGCATCCATGTCCGCCCACATCCGTTCCCGCCCGACGTCGGGCAAGGCGTCCGCCAAGAGAATTTGCAAATAGCAAACGCCATCTTCCTCAATACACGCGCCGCCGGCGTCGGTATGCAGCCGGGCGCGGCGTTCGGCGTCCATGCAGATCGCATGACAGGCTTCATGCAACGCGGAATGCACCGGAGTATCGTCCCGGACAAACAGGCTATCGCTGATCAGCCCAGCCTCGCAGTCACCCCAGTAACTGCCAGGAATCGCGCTGCCGGCAGGCGTCCATTCAAGGCGCAATCCATAGCGCCGCAACAACGCCGTCAATACTTCGCGACCCAGTTCAGCGCAGGTCAATACTGGGTTTTCATCAACGGTTTTTGTCCCATGATTGGTCATAGATATAACTAAATCGAATAAAAATACCGATGCAAATGCAGGATTTTCCGGTTAAACTGGCGACCTTTTCCTGACTGTCGCCGCTTCGGCGCACGAATTTCCTGTTTGCCGCAACCGTCGTTCAAGGATACGCCACCCCATGAGCCGCACCTATTTGTTCACTTCCGAATCCGTCTCCGAAGGGCATCCGGATAAAATCGCCGATCAGATTTCCGACGCCGTGCTGGACGCCATTCTCGCCGAAGACCCCAGGGCGCGGGTCGCCTGCGAAACCCTGATCAAAACCGGCGTGGTCGTCCTGGCTGGAGAAATCACCACCTCGGCCTGGGTGGATTTCGATCAGATCGTGCGCGATACCGTGGTCGGCATCGGCTACGACAACTCCCAAGTCGGCTTTGATGGCGCGACCTGCGCGGTGCTGTCCTGCATCGGCAAGCAGTCGGCGAACATCGCCCAAGGCGTGGACCGCGACAGGCCCGAGGAACAGGGCGCCGGTGATCAGGGTTTGATGTTCGGTTACGCCACCAACGAAACCGACGTGCTAATGCCCGCGCCGATCACCTACGCGCACCGGCTGGTGCAGCGCCAGGCGGAAATGCGCAAAAGCGGCGTGTTACCCTGGCTGCGCCCCGACGCCAAAAGCCAGATCACCTTCCGCTACGAAGGCAACAAGGCCGTCGGCATCGAAGCGGTGGTGTTGTCCACCCAGCATGACGCCGACATCAGCTACAAGCTGCTCTGCGAGGCGGTGATGGAAAACATCATCCTGCCGGTGCTGCCGGCGGACTGGCTGGACAAGCACACCCAGTACCATATCAATCCAACCGGCAGTTTCGTCATCGGCGGACCAGTCGGCGACTGTGGCCTGACCGGGCGCAAGATCATCGTTGACACCTACGGCGGCTCGGCGCATCACGGCGGCGGGGCTTTTTCCGGCAAGGACCCGTCCAAGGTGGACCGCTCCGCCGCCTATGCCGCCCGCTACGTCGCCAAGAATATCGTCGCTGCCGGACTCGCGGACAAATGCGAAATTCAGGTGTCCTATGCGATTGGCGTTGCGGAACCGACCTCGATCAGCATCAACACTTATGGCACCGGCAAGCTGGAAGAAGATCGGCTGGTGGACATTGTGCGCGGCCATTTCGATCTGCGCCCCTATGGCCTGGTGAAAATGCTCGACCTGATCCGGCCCATCTATCGCAAGACCGCCGCCTACGGGCATTTTGGCCGTGAAGAGCCGGAATTCACCTGGGAGCGCACCGACAAGGCCGACGCGCTGCGCGACGCCGCCGGACTGTAATTTTCCCGCCTCCATGCCGAGGGGCGCTGCAACGGTCTTCCCGTCAGGCTCGGCATGGAATGGCTTCAACTGCCAACGGCGCCCGTTCATTCCTTATGGAGAATGCGATGAACGCCGCTGTACGCGAAATACCTTTTACTGATTTTCATGTGGCTGATTTAAAACTGGCCGACTGGGGCCGCAAGGAAATCGCCATTGCCGAAACCGAAATGCCCGGATTGATGGCGATCCGCGACGAGTACCGGGCGCAACAACCGCTCAAGGGCGCCCGGATCGCCGGTTCCCTGCACATGACCATTCAAACTGCGGTGTTGATTGAGACCCTGGCCGATCTCGGCGCGGACATTCGCTGGGCCTCGTGCAACATCTTTTCCACCCAGGACCACGCCGCTGCCGCCATCGCCGCCGCTGGCATTCCGGTGTTCGCCTACAAGGGCGAGTCGCTGGAGGAATACTGGGATTTCACCCACCGCATTCTGGAATGGAACGATGGCGGCGCGCCGAACATGATCCTCGATGATGGCGGCGACGCCACGTTGCTGGTGACGCTGGGCAGTCGCGCCGAGCAGGATCGTGCGTTGATCGACCATCCCACCTGCGAAGAAGAGCAGGTGCTGTTTGCCGCGATTCGCCGCCGCTTGGAAAAACAGCCGGGCTGGTACTCGAAAATCCTGGCGAATATCAAGGGCGTGACCGAGGAAACCACCACCGGAGTGCATCGGCTTTATCAGATGGAAAAAGAAGGCCGGCTGCCCTTCCCGGCGTTCAACGTCAACGATTCCGTCACCAAGTCCAAGTTCGACAATCTGTACGGCTGCCGCGAATCGCTGGTGGACGGCATCAAGCGGGCCACCGATGTGATGATTGCCGGCAAGATTGCCGTGGTGCTGGGTTACGGTGATGTCGGCAAGGGTTGCGCCCAATCGTTGCGCGGCCTCGGCGCGACCGTTTGGGTCACGGAGATTGATCCGATCTGCGCGCTCCAGGCGGCGATGGAAGGCTATCGGGTGGTGACGATGGACGATGCCGCCAGTCAGGGCGACATCTTCGTCACCGCCACTGGCAACATCCACGTCATCACCCATGACCACATGGCGCGGATGAAGAATCAGGCGATTGTCTGCAACATCGGCCATTTCGACTCGGAAATCGCCGTCGCCAGCCTGCGCGACTACCGCTGGGAAAATATTAAGCCGCAGGTCGATCACATCATTTTCCCCGACGGCAAGCGCATCATCCTGCTGGCGGAAGGACGGCTGGTCAATCTCGGTTGCGCGACCGGGCATCCTTCGTTCGTGATGAGCAACAGCTTCACCAACCAGACCTTGGCGCAGATCGAGCTGTTCAATCACCGCGACCGCTATGAAAACAAGGTCTATGTCCTGCCCAAGCATCTCGATGAGAAAGTGGCGCGGCTGCATCTGAACCGGATTGGCGCGAAATTGACGGCGCTCACCCCGGAACAGGCGGCGTATATCGGCGTCGCTGTCGATGGGCCGTACAAGGCGGAGAACTACCGCTACTAACTTCAGAACCGCCAGAGCCTCTTTGTCAGCGCAACGAGGCTCTGTTTTGCAAACCGCGATGAATCTTCTTGAGCAGATTGCTGAACAGCGGATTCAGGAAGCCATTAACCGGGGCGAGTTGCGCGATTTACCCGGTGAAGGCCGACCTTTGCAGTTGGACGATGACTCGGCGATTCCCGAAGAATTGCGCGTCGCTTACCGCATCCTGAAGAATGCCGGCTTTTTACCGCCGGAACTCCAGTGGCGTCGGGAATTACAGGAAGCGGAGCATCTGTTGCAACAACTGCCGGAAAGCGAACGCAGTCGCGCCCGCGCCCGCCTGGAATTGCTGCAACTGCGCCTGGCCGCCAGCCGCCGCCAACCGATGAACCTGCTGCTGGAAGATCAATACCGGCAGCGTTTGCTGGAACGACTGGAGTAAAACACCGCCAGCCAGATCGCCGGGCGTGAGGTAAAGGTGACCCGGTGCCGGGTATGGGCGGGCAGATTCAGCGCATCGCCCCGGCTCAGATCAACCTGTCGGCCATCGGCGAAGGCAATGCTCGCCTGCCCTTCCAGCAACAGCACCCATTCATCCTGCTCCTGGTCATACCAGAAACCCTCCGGCGAAGCATGACCATCGGACACAATCCGCTCGATGCGCAGGGCGTCACCCCGGAGCAGTTCGGTAAAGACCTCTTCGCTCAGGTCGTCGGGCAGCGGGTGGAGCAGGTTCATGGCCGGGTCATCGCCCATCATGCACCGAGCGCTGCATCCAGCCGGCGTCGGAGGCAGCGGCGGGCGGGTCATCACGGTGCTGGGCGTAGTGCAGGACGGCGCCGACGATGATGGCCAGCAGTACGGCAATTGCCAGGTATTTCATTGGCAGCATCCCGATGATCCGCGCCAGGCGCGCTGTAGATGCAGTCGACAACCGGTTACGATATCTTTCATTACTCCTCCTGACTGATCGGCGGTGTGGCGAATATCCGCCGGACTCTAACCGAAGAACCATGACCATGACCCGTCAATCCCGCAGGAACGAAATTTTCAGTTGCGAATTTTTCCCACCGATCACCGCTGAAGGACTCGCCAAACTCCAGAGCGCCCGCCAGCAGTTACTGGCCCTGCGCCCGGCCTATTTTTCTGTGACCTACGGCGCGGGCGGCTCCACCCGCGACCGCACTGTGGAAGTCGTGCTGGATACCCAGGCGCATAGCGGCGTTCCTGCCGCGCCACATCTGACCTGCATCGCCGCAACTCGGCACAGCACCCGCGAGTTGCTGAGTCACTATCAGGCTCACGGCATCCGCCGCATCGTCGCCTTGCGCGGCGATATGCCTTCTGGAATGCGCGATCCCGGTGAATTCCGCTACGCCAATGAACTGGTCGCCTTCATCCGCGCTGAATTCGGCGATCACTTTCATATTGAAGTCGCCGCTTACCCGGAATACCACCCCCAAGCGCCCAGTCCGGAAAAAGACCTGGAAAACTTTCAGCGCAAGGTGGATGCCGGCGCGAGCAGTGCGATTACCCAGTATTTCTACAATCCTGACGCTTACTTTCGCTTTGTCGATCAGTGCGCCGCGCTGCGCATCGACATTCCCATCGTGCCGGGCATTATGCCGATCACCAACTTCACCCAATTGGCGCGGTTCTCGGACGCCTGCGGCGCGGAAATCCCGCGCTGGATGCGCAAAAAACTGGAAAGTTTTGGCGACGACCGCGATGCAATCCGCGCCTTCGGTCTGGATGCAGTCAGCGACCTGTGCCGCAAATTGTTGGACGGCGGTGCTCCCGGCCTGCACTTCTACACCATGAATCAGGCAGGATTGACCTTGGCGATTGGTGAACGGCTGGGATTGATCGCCACCCCGTAGCAGACTTTATCTGAAACAAAAACAACGACGCCCTTCCAGGCGGAAGGGCGTTGCGGAAAAGACCAATCCCCAGTTATTGTGCGGCGATCAGCGCCTTGGCGTCCGGCCCCAGCGGCAATACATAGTCATAGGAGGCCAGCACCAGATTGTCGGTGGCGCGAATCAGCCGGGCATTGACAAACACCGACTGTCGTCCGACCGCATAGGTGCCGGCAATCACCGCAGCGGCGTTATGCGACTGGCTGATTTCCTTGATGGAACGCGACAGGGCAAATTCGCCAGAGCCTTCCTTGACGAAGATGTTGTTGCGCATCTTGATCTCGATCACCGTAAACCCCTGTTGGGCGAACCGCGAGCCGAGTTGCTCGCCAATCACCCGCCCCAGGCCGGATGACATTTCCAGATTGTTGATATCGACAAAGGTCGCCGACAGCAGGGGTTCGCGCCGCTCCCGCAGCCAGGGCGCCCGCATCAGCAGGGCGTCCGCCGCCCGGTAGCTTTGATCGATCAGATTGGCATCCTGAATGATGGGCCGGACCGGCACGTCGTCCGCCGAAGACGCACAGCCCTGAAGACTGACTGCGCCCAATGCCGCAAGCAGCGCCAGCCCGGCGCGCGGGATCATATTCCAGCTCATGGTCCGACCACCTCCACAATCCGGGTGGTCACCGGCAATGGCCCACTGGCAACGTACTGCCCGACATTATTATCGCTGATGTAGTAGATATCCCGCACCCGGGCTACATAACGGTCGCCGCTCATCACGGAGGTGGTGACGATAATTTCGTTGTTCGGATTATCGGTGATATAACCGGTCGCTACATCCACTCCAACCGCGCCGAGCATCCAAGCCGCCGTTGAGCTTTCGTTCGCTACTTCGCGCAGTACGAACACACTGCTGGCAAGCGCAGTGAACAACCCCGGCATAGGCCGAATAAAGCCGCGATCCTTGTGCGACACGACCTGCACATCGTAGATCAGCGGTAAGCCACCGGCTGGGTTCTCGGTGATAGAGAATCCCCGTTCCATCAGATGCGTGATCAGCAGGTTGTGAAAGGCTTCGCCAAAATCACTGTCATACTTCGGTTGTTGGACGTACAGGGAAATCGGACGCCCCTGCTCTCCGGAACCGATCAGCGCATCGCGCAGTCGGTTGGCAACATCCTCAGTGAGGACGTCCCAATGCTGAGCAGCCTGCATCTTCTTCTGGAACGTCACAGGGTAAGTGGTCGCCACAGGCACTTGGGACATGCAAGCTCCCAGACCTAGGCAGAGAACAACAAGAGGGGCATACGAGATCTTCATTGAGTTTCTCCCTCGGCTTTTTGTATCCGTTATCAGCGGTACCCACCAGATTTTAGCTGGTTATACCACCGGTTCCACCCCTTGACAACAAAAGACCGGCTCACCTTGCCATTGAGGATAACTCCGCCCGTTTGATTTTTTTGATCATCAGCCGAAACAAAGCGTTATATACAGCCTATTGTATTTAACGCTTTATATGACCACAATATATAGGTTTCAGCCGCGTCATCTCCGACAACTTTTCAAAACAGGGACTTGCCACGGCGCAGCTTGTTTTCTCCAAAAATCTCCCTCAACGCCTCCCTGATTTCAGATACCGCCGCCAAGGAGACTGGTTCATGAAGACCGCGCACCTGCAACCTGCTGACCGCCCGACCACCGCCGCCGATGTACCCATGCAACCCGCTTCCTGGGATATCTGGGATACGAAATACCGGCTGAAGGCCAAGGATGGGCGGCCACTCGACGAAACGATTGATGGGACGTTCCAGCGGGTAGCGCGGGCGCTGGCCGAAGTCGAGGCAACCCCGGAATTGCGCGGATACTGGTATGAAAAATTTCTGTGGGCGCTACGCCACGGAGCGATTCCCGCAGGACGCATCATCTCCAACGCCGGTGCCTGGGATCACAAACCGGCGACCTCGACGATCAACTGCACCGTGTCGGGCACCATTCAGGATTCCATGGATGACATCCTGCACAAGGTGCATCAAGCGGGACTGACGTTAAAGGCCGGTTGCGGCATCGGCTATTGTTTTTCGACGCTGCGTCCGCGCGGCGCCTACGTTTCCGGCGCTGGAGCCTACACCTCCGGCCCGCTGTCCTTCATGGACATTTACGACAAGATGTGCTTCACCGTGTCCTCGGCGGGCGGGCGGCGCGGGGCGCAAATGGGCACTTTCGATGTCGGTCATCCTGATGTCATAGAATTCATCCGCGCCAAGCGCGAGGCCGGGCGACTGCGGCAATTCAATCTGTCGCTGCTCATCACCCACGAATTCATGGAAGCGGTCAAAAACGATCAGGACTGGCTGCTGGCGTTCCCCATCCTGGCTCAGGAAGCCGAACAGGACCAAGTCGATCTCCATGACGCATCACGGATCGTCTGGCGCGAATGGCCCACGACCCAAGGACTGATTGTCAATGAAAACAGCCAGATCGCCTGCAAGATTTATCGGAAAATCCGCGCCCGGCGGTTGTGGGATGTGATCATGTCCTCGACTTACGATTATGCGGAACCCGGATTTATTCTGATCGATGAAGTCAACGAACTGAATAACAACTGGTTCTGTGAAAACATCCAGGCCAGCAATCCTTGCGGCGAACAGATGCTCCCCCCCTATGGTTCCTGCCTGTTAGGATCGATTAACCTGACCCAGTTTGTGCAAAATCCCTTTACCGAAAAAGCCCGCTTTGACTGGGAAACGTATCGAGAAGTCGTCGCAGTCTTCACCCGGATGCTGGACAACGTAGTGGAAATCAACGGCCTGCCCCTGGAGCCACAACGCCGGGAGATTTTCAGCAAACGCCGCCACGGCATGGGCTATTTGGGTCTTGGTTCCACGTTGACCATGCTGGGCAAGAAATACGGCTCCCCGGAATCCCTGACTTTCACCGAAGAAGTCACCCGGGACATGGCGCTGACCGGTTGGCGGGTTGCGCTGGAACTGGCGCGGGAAAAAGGGCCAGCGCCGCTTCTTGAACAGGAATTCACGATCACCGCTGAGATGCTCCGCAAGCGCCCGGAAATGGCCCGTGATGGGATTCGGGAAGGAGACCGCATCAAGGGTAAGGCGCTGCATGCCCGCTATAGCCGCTATATGCAGCGGGTGGCTGAAGTCGATCCACAATTGGTCGAAGAACTGGCGGAAATCGGCGCCCGGTTCACCCATCATACCTCCATCGCCCCGACCGGCACGATCGCGTTATCGCTGGCCAACAACGTCAGCAATGGCATTGAACCCAGCTTCGCCCATCACTATTTCCGCAACCTCATCCGTCCCGGCAAGAAAACCAAGGAAAAAATCGACGTTTTTTCCTTTGAATTACTGGCTTACCGACACCTTATCAGCCCCAAAGCCCTGCCCAATGCGGAAACCCCGGCACAACAGCTCCCGGACTATTTCATCAGCGCCGATGAGGTGACGCCCAAACAGCATGTGGACATTCAGGCTGCTGCGCAACGATGGATCGATTCCAGCATCTCCAAGACCGCCAACGTCCCCATCGATTTCCCTTACGAAGACTTCAAGGGCATTTACCTCTACGCTTACGAAAAAGGCTTGAAGGGCTGCACGACGTTCCGCTTCAACCCCGCCGCCTTTCAGGGCGTGCTGGTTAAGGAACAGGATTTGGCGAACACTCGCTACCGGTTTGTGCTGGAGGACGGTTCGGAAATTGAGGCTCAGGGCCATGAGGAAATCGAATACGATGGTGAAACGCACACCGCCGCCAACTTATTCGATGCATTGAAAGAAGGTTATTATGGAAAGTGGTGAATTAGATCCCATGGCGCTGGAGGCTTGAGATGGCTATCAAAATCGATAAAAAAATTGTGACCTATAGCGTCGTCAAACCGGAAACTGTGCCCATCGTTCCCACACTGACCGTGCAGCAGATGCATGAGAATCTGGAGCGGCCGGATGTGTTGCCGGGAGCGACTTATAAGGTGAAAACCCCGTTGTCGGATCATGCCTTATACATCACCATCAACGACATCATACTCAACCAAGACACGCCGGATGAAATCCGCCGCCCGTTCGAGATTTTCATCAACTCCAAAGCGATGGAGCACTTCCAGTGGATCGTCGCCCTGACCCGCATCATTTCCGCCGTCTTCCGCAAAGGCGGTGATGTGACGTTCCTGGTCGAGGAACTGCGCTCGGTGTTCGATCCCAAGGGCGGCTACTTCAAGAAGGGCGGCAAATACATGCCGTCGCTGGTGGCAGAGATTGGCGATGTGATCGAATCGCACCTGCGCGCCATTGGCCTGCTGACGGAGGACGGTCCTGACGCTCATCAGCGCAAGCTGATTGATGAACAGCGCGTCAAATACGAAATGGGGATGAAGGCGGTCGAAGAAGCCGGCGTCAGCGCCTTCCCCCCGGAAGCCACGCTCTGCCACAAATGCCAGACCAAGGCAGTCATCGTTATGGACGGTTGCCTAACCTGTCTGAACTGCGGTGATTCCAAATGCTCCTGAAACGTCACGCTCTCCCCGTCCATCAACGCCTCAATTTTTCGAGATCGCACCATGCCTCCATTGCCTGATACCATGACTGTTGTTGAAATCACCGAACCGGGCGGTCCGGAAAAGCTGGTGGTCAGCCGCCGGCCACTGCCAAAGCCTGGAACCGGTGAAGCATTGATCCGGGTCGCCGCCGCCGGCGTCAATCGTCCCGACTGCCTGCAACGCCAGGGCGGTTATCCCCCGCCGCCCGGCGCTTCCGACATTCCCGGCCTGGAAGTCGCCGGAACGATTGCAGCACTCGGCGAGGACGTCACCGAATGGCGGATCGGCGATGCCGTCTGCGCCCTGCTAACCGGCGGTGGTTACGCCGAATACTGCGTTGCTCCGGCTCCGCAATGCCTGCCCATACCCGCCGGATTGAGTTTGCTACAGGCTGCTGCATTGCCCGAAACATTCTTCACCGTCTGGAGCAACGTCTTTGACCGGGCGCGCTTGCAGCCGGGCGAAACCCTGTTGGTGCATGGCGGAACCAGCGGCATCGGCACAACAGCCGTCCAGTTAGGCAAAGCGCTCGGTTCCCGAGTGTTCGCCACAGTTGGAGGCGTCGAAAAAATTCAACCCTGCCTCGACCTGGGCGCCGAGCGGGTCATCAATTACCGCGAGGAGGATTTTGTTCAAGTCATCAAGGAAGCTACGAATAACCGGGGCGTAAATGTCATCCTGGATATGGTCGGTGGCGACTATATCCAACGCAATTTCAGTGCCCTGGCGGTCGAGGGTCGACTGGTTTTCATCGCCTTCCTGCGCGGTGCCAAGGTGGAACTGAATCTGGCGCCAGTGATGATGAAACGCCTGACCATCACGGGCTCAACCCTGCGCGCCCGTCCAGTCGCTGACAAGATCCCCATCGCCCAAGCGTTGCGTCAGCGCATCTGGCCCTTGCTGGCTCATGGAACCATCAAACCGGCCATTGATCAGATTTTCCCGCTGACCGAAGCGGCTGCCGCACACACTCTGATGGAATCGAATCGTCATGTCGGTAAGATTCTAT
>Ga0209573_1005693_pt1 | contig 10973 bp, 6 predicted proteins | sample TNRBio252014_DNA_FD_185870 | JGI IMG/M metagenome (GOLD analysis project Ga0209573, IMG submission 185870) | Wastewater treatment Type I Accumulibacter community from EBPR Bioreactor in Madison, WI, USA - TNR Reactor_6/25/2014_ DNA (SPAdes)... | ecosystem: Engineered > Bioreactor > EBPR >...
TGCATCGCCGATCCGGCGGCTGGCCGCTGACCATGTTCCTGACCCACGATGACCATGCGCCCTTCGTCGGCGGCACGTATTTTCCGAAAACGCCACGTTATGGAATGCCCGCCTTCACTGACCTCCTGCTACGGGTCAGTGAGCACTACCGCCAGCACCCGGACGACATCCGCCGCCAGAATCAGGCGTTGCTGGACGCCCTTTGCGCTGAAGTCACGCCGACTACCACCGGCAACCTTACCTTGACCGCCGCTCCGCTCCAGGCCGGGCGCGATGAGTTGCTCAGTCATTTCGACCCAACGCATGGCGGCTTCGGCGGAGCGCCCAAATTTCCTCATCCCACCAGCCTGGAACGGTTGCTGCGTCACTGGACGGCCAGCCTCCGGTGCGATGCATTCCAGTGCAATGAACCGGATCAGCAGGCCGAAACCGCTGTGCGGCTCACCTTGCGTCAAATGGCGCTGGGGGGAATTTACGACCAGCTCGGCGGCGGGTTCTATCGCTACTCGGTGGATGCTGAATGGCAGATCCCCCATTTCGAGAAAATGCTCTATGACAACGGCCCGCTGCTCGCCCTTTATGCCCAGGCGTGGCAGGCGGCTCAGGAGCCGCTGTTCCGCACGATCGCTGAAGAAACCGGCGAATGGCTCATCCGGGAAATGCAATCACCCGACGGCGGCTACTACGCTACCTTGGACGCCGATTCGGAAGGCGAGGAAGGCCGATTTTACGGGTGGACGCCAGCGCAGGTTCGGGAATTGCTGAACACCGAGGAATATACGGCTTTCGCCATCTGCTACGGGCTGGAACTGCCGCCCAATTTTGAGGGTCGCGCCTGGCATCTGCGTGTCGTTGCCGAAGCCGCCGACTTGGCGCAGCGCCTGGGCGTCGCACCAGCGCAGGTCAGCGCCTGGCTGGCCTCAGCGCGCCAGCAACTGTTCACCGCCCGCTCCCGGCGAGTGTGGCCGGGCCGGGACGAGAAAATTCTGACGGCCTGGAACGGTCTGGCGATTCGCGGCCTGGCGATCGCCGGACGCTTGTTGGAAAGAGGCGATTTCGTGGATTCCGCCGAGCGGGCGCTGGATTTCATTCAGGCTCATCTCTGGCGGGATGGCCGATTGCTGGCGGTGCATAAGGACGGCCAAAGCCGGTTGAATGCTTATCTGGACGATTACGCCTTCCTGATCGACGGCGTGCTGGAACTCCAGGCATGCCGCCAGCGGGAGGGCGGCCTGGAATTTGCCCAGCAGTTGGTGGATGTGCTGTTGGAGCAGTTTGAAGATTCAACGTCTGGCGGCTTTTATTTCACCGCCCACGATCACGAAACGCTGATTCAGCGCCCCAAGCCGCCCCATGATGACGCCTTGCCGTCCGGGAATGGCATCGCCGCACAAGTGCTGTTGAAACTGGGATGCCTGACCGGACAGACTCGCTACCGGGAGGCGGCGGAACGGACGCTGCGTTGGGCCTGGCCAGCGCTGGGCCGAATGCCCACCGCCTGCAATGCCTTGCTGACAGCCCTGGAGGAATACCTCGCAGCGGCGCGGACTGCTATTAATGACGCCAATTGCGGATAATTTTTTAACACCCTGCTTGAAATCTACCATAATGACAGGGATTGTCATTCCCTGTTCAACCCTTGGAGAGAGCGCATTGCCATGACCATCCATTTGTACTTCTCATTGATCCCCGAAGCCTTGATCGCCTCCATGCTGCCGCCGGAGCAGTTCGGCCAGTACTACGCCACCGGCCACAAATATAAGTCCAAGGGGCAGGCGATCTTTTTCGAGGTCGATCCTTCGTTTCGGCATGAGTTTTTTAATCTGGAAGAAGGCATTGCCCGTTGTACGCCTCATCCCGACGGGACGCCGAAAAATTCCGTTTACATCTCGGTGTACCGGGTGCTCGAACATATCCCGGTCAGTGCGCTGGGCAAGCTGTATCTGAGCACCGCCTACGGTCATACCCTCGGCCTGAGCCGCAGCGACTCCGCGCCGCCGCCTGCTTCGGGCCTGCATATGTACCAGGATCTGTCGCCGGTCAACAGTCTGGTGGTCAGCACCCTTGGCCCGACCGACTACTATCATGGCGTGACCAGCCAGCCGGCTAAATTTATCCGCTTTCCTGGCTTGTGCTTCGTCGAACTGGGGCTGGGCGCGCTGGCGACCGACCCCGAAAACGGCCCGGTCGGCGATCTGCCCTACTCGTTCATGCATCACTTGCGTGAAGCTCTATTATTCCTGGGGGGCGACAAGACGAGCAAACTGGTGCATCGGGTTCACTCTCTGGAATTCCCCTATCGGATGGTCAAGAGCGGATTCTACATGGGCAACGGCCCCGATCTGGCGTTCTACCCCATGCCCACCCATGAAGTGCTGCGCCGCGAATACAATAGCTGGTGGCGTTCCGCCAATCTGTAGGGCAGGGAGGTAGCGAGACAGGGAGGCAGACAGTCCCTATCTCGCTACTCGCTTCTTGCTATCACCATTTCGGCCAGCGGACGCGGTCTGCCGATCCCGTACCCCTGCGCGTAGTTCACCCCGATTGCGCGCAGCTTGTCCAGAATCTGCTCGTTTTCTACGAATTCGGCGATGGTTTCCATCCCCATGACATGCCCGACCTCGTTGATGGAATTGACCATCGCCAGCGAGACCGGATCGCTGGCGATGTCCTCGACGAACATGCCGTCGATTTTGAGAAAATCCACCGGCAGCTTTTTCAGGTAAGCGAACGAAGAAAAACCGCTGCCGAAATCATCGAGAGCGAAACGGCAGCCAATGCCCTTGAGCGTATTGATGAAGTGCAGGGCGCTGGGAAAATGGGCGATGGCGGCGGTTTCAGTGATTTCGAAGCAAAGCTTGTGATTCAACGGCGACGGAGCCGCCAGCCGCTCCAGCAAATAATCCAGCAGATGCTGGTCGCTGAGCGAATGGCCCGACAGATTGATAGTGCAGAGCGATAGACCGTTAAGGTGTTCAGGATTGCTGGACAGCCAGTCCAGCGCCGTACCCACCACCCATCGATCCAGTTTACCCGCCAAATGATAGCGTTCGGCAGCAGGCAGGAATGCGCCGGGCATGACGATCTGGCCAGATTCGTCCTCCATACGCAACAGCAGTTCGTAATGATAGCCACTTGCCGGACCATGAGTGGGCACAATGGTCTGGAAGACCAGTTGGAAACGATTGTCCTCCAGGGCCTGGTTGATGCGGGCCACCCAGCGCATTTCACCCTGGCGGCGGGCCAGTTCCAGGTCGTTATCGGTGTACAGATGGGCGCGGTTGCGGCCGGCGTCCTTGGCGGCGTAACAGGCACTGTCTGCTGCGCTGAGGACGTTGGCGCAGCTTTCGCTGTGGTCGTCAATCGCCACCACGCCGATGCTGACGCCGACCCGGAAGATTTTATCCCCCCAGCTAAAGCGGAAGTCGCTGATAGCGTTGCATAGTCCGTTAGCAACCCGCATGGCGTCATGCAGCGAGCAATTTTCCATCAGCACCCCGAACTCGTCGCCGCCCAGTCGCGCCAGCATATCCTGCCGGCGCACCCGCGCTTGCAGAATGCGCGACAACTCACGCAGCAGGACATCGCCAGCGATGTGTCCGCAGGTGTCGTTGATGACCTTGAACTGATCCAGATCCAGGTAAAACAGGACATGCTCGGTTTTCAGCTCACGGGCGCTATCCAGGGCCTGCTGGAGGTGGATCTCAAAAGCCCGCCGGTTGGCTAATTCAGTCAGTGAGTCATGACTGGCTTGATAAGTGAGTTGCTCGGCGAGTTGCTGCGCTTCGGTGTAATCCAGCCACGAGCCGACCAGTTCCATGGGCCGGCCATCCGCGTCGCAAATCAGGCGAACCGTGTCCCGAATCCAGCGCCACTGACCATTCTGATGCCGCATCCGATACTCGCGGCTCATTGATGAGCGTCCTTCTCCCAGATCCGGACTCGACGCAAGGCGCGACCAATCGTCAGGATGGATCAGGCGTTCGAAAAACCGCTCATCGGCGAGCAATTCTTCCGCGCGATAACCGAGCAGGTCCCATATGTTGGCGCTGATGAAATTGATCGGCATTCCTGGACCTGGATGGCGTGAATAGATGACCGCAGGACTGGCGCTCACCACATGCTCCAACCGGGCGCTGGCGTGGCGCAGCGCTTCCTCGGCGCGCCGGCGCTCCGTGATGTCGTGCGCCACCATGTGGCTGCCGGCGTAATGCAATGTTGGGTTGTGTTTTTCACTGATGGCTAACGCGATGATTTCCACAATGACCAGTGGCGCCAGGCGTGGATAGTGGTGACGGAAGTTGGGGTCGCGCGTCAGACACAATTCCGTTGTCAGGGATTTCGTTGGGTTTTTGGCGAGCGCCGCCAGCAACTGCCGGGCCTTTTCCTGGTCCAGCGGTGTGACCAGTTCCAGCAGAGATTGCCCCACCAGCGATTCGGGTTCGAAACCGAGCAGGGTTTTGACGCGGTGGTTCAGGTAGGTGAACCGGCCGGCCGCGTCCAGGACCATGATGAGATCGGGAGAATGATTGACGATAAAACGATGCAGACGTTCAGAGGTTTCCAGACGCTGAGCCATCGCCCGGTTGGTTCGCTCCAGCCGCAGCTTGTGGATCGCATTGGCGACGCTGCTCAATAGTTCTTCAGGGCCGAAGGGCTTGCGTAGAAAAGCGAGGGCGCCCCGGCTCATGGCGGTAGTCGCCTCGACTACTGAGGTCGTGCCGCTGATCACGATAATCGCCAGATCCAGACCCTGCGTATTTACGAAATCCAGCACCCCGGCACCCCCCAAGCCAGGCATCGCTAAATCCAGCAGCAGCAGATCATAGTGGGTTTCAGCAAGGTGCGTCAGGGCCTGCGGACCGTTGGCGGCGACGGTGACTTGATAGCCCTGTGTCCTGATCAGTTGCTCAAGGCTCGTCAGAAGACCCACATCATCATCCACTACCAGCACTGAGAATGAAGTTGGTTCCTCCATTATCTTTCCCCTTTATCAATTTAATATTTTCTTCCAGTCTGAGTTCTGTACAACCCGAATCCCGCGCTTCGCACTACCTTTTCTTAGCTAAGGAAGAGGAGAATCCGGATATCTGGATAATATTGCGAAAGTCTATATCTAAGTTTATGCGCATCCTAGTTTATATAGTGTTCCTGCACGAGCTATCGAATCACCGCTTCTAATCACCCTGGCGCTGTGTGCCACCCCTCCTGATCTAAAAATCTGATAAGAGACTGTCTAAAAAAGCTCGTAAGAATTTGATTATAAAATATTTTGTCGCCAGTTCTCGCTAACGCTGCTATTTTCCAATCAGATAGTCCGATGAGTTTTTAGGCAGCTTCTTAATGGGCGTTGTCCTGGAATACGGTGTGCGGCAGCAACGCCAGAAATACGGCGCCGCCGCCTGGATTGGGACGATAACCGACCTGACCGCCCAGTGCCTCGACGAGACTTTTAACGATGGACAATCCCAGGCCGGTGTGTCCTTCACCCTTGGCGGTTGCTACCGGCTGGAACAGTTGCGTCAACAGCGCCTCGGGCAAACCCGGACCATTATCGGCCACCGCCATTTCCAGATACCGGCGTCCATGCAGATTGACGCCATCCTGCGTAGTCACGGTGATTTGGCCACCATCGCCCAATACTTCAGCGGCGTTGCGCACCAGGTTCAGCAGAACTTGCCGAAGGGCGTCGCGGCCCTGCGTCAGTGGCGCCAGCCCCTCCGCGAGCTGAAGATGCAGATGGAGGCCGCGTGGCCGACAGAGCGCTTCATCCAGCACCTGCGCCAGATCGCAAATGGTCCGGTTCAGATCAAAACCGGATTCCTCCAACGATTCATCCGCTTCAGCGAGACGCAACAGGATGCGGCTGGCCCGTTCCGTTTCTTCCCGTAAAGCCCGCAGTTCCTCAGCGGCCGGTTCCCCCAGTCGGGTGGACAGCAGATACAGCGAGTTGCGAACGATGGTCAGCGGATTGGAGATTTCATGGATCGCTGCCCGCAGGCGCTGCCGTTCCAGCAGTTCACGATCTTCCCGGGCGCGACCCTGAAGAATTTTCCGCTGCTCCTGCGCGGCCAGCGCCGCCGCCGCGGTCGCCGCGAACCGTTTCCATAACCGCTCCCGATTCAGCAGGCGCGGCAATTGAGCGCGTGAAACGCCGGCGGCCAATATCCCCAGCAAATGCTCACCGGCATAGAGCGGCAGGCACCATACGCCTTCACAGCCCCACTGCCGGGCCAACTGACGGTCAATGACGCCGGGGGAGATAGCCGGATCGAGTGAGTGGCTGATCCGTCGTTCCTGTAGCGCCCGTTGCAAGGCGTTGGCGGCGCCTTGGGGATCGATGGTGAATCCGTCCGGCCATTGCGCCGAAGGGCTGCCGCGCAGCGTCCCGGTGGGTGAATCGCAGTGGAAGAAATCTACCGAGGTCAGATCAGCGAGCAGGGTTGTACAACGCCTCACGGCTTCCCGCAGGTCCGATGGGTCATCGGCCCCGCTCAATTCGTTGCGCACAGCATCGATCAGGGCGATCTCGCTGAGAGTAGGCTCCCATGGAGCGCGGATCGACTTGGGTTCCGCTTCGCCTTCGGTCGCGGCGATACCGAGTTCTATCGCCAGTCGTTCAACTTTGTCCGCTATCCCGGCGCGGACCGATTCCAGGATGACTGGACTCAACCCTAACAGGACGCCAGCTTCGGCCAGGCCGACGGCTGCGGGTTCGTGGTCCTGGCTAAGTGCATTGGCGACATGGAGCAGGCGCAGCAGGGGATGTGCGCCGCGCAATTCTCCAGCGTGCAGATGATGGAACCGGATAGCATCAGCAAACCATATTGGCAACTGCCAGGCTTCGCTCTGTTCTGCGCCTAAAATGCAGTGATCGACGCCAAACAGTCGCTGTTCCAGTTCCACTACCTCGCCCGGCGTCCGGGCGACGCGGCCAAGGGTGTAAATCTCTTCGGGAGCCGTAGCGGAGTGGACGCTGATGACCAACTTGCCGAGATCGTGCAATAAGCCGCATAGATAGGCTTCTTCGGGATCGGGATAAGCGATCATTTCGGCCAGTTGTCGGGCCAGGCGGGCGCACCGCAGGGCATGACGCCAGAACAGGTTCAGTGCTGGAGTAGGAAGCGGAGAACCGGATTGTTGTATAGCGGTAGTGACCACCAGAGTTCTGATATCAGTCGGATTCAGCGCTGTCAGTAGGCGTTGCCTGATCGGTGTCGCCGATACCGTAGATAAATGGGACACAGACAACAGACGGGCGCTCAGAACTGGATCGCAATTGAACAACTGGATTTGTTTCTGGAGATCATTACTTTCTCCATCAACCGTTTCCAGCAAGGCATGCATAATTGCTGGCAGAACGGGGAGAGCCAGTAGATCACTACGGTCGAATACCTTCCACGAAAATGGTGTCGCCTGCATGATTGACTTGACGCCTGATAAAATCGGCCAGGAGGGCTTGCGTCAAGGCTTTTGCAATCGATATGCCTGAATTTTATCCAGTTTTTTTGGTGGTTTGCGTATCAGAATGAACGTTTGGTTCTTAGAAATGACGTGACTTGGATAAAAAAAGTCGTTTGTCATTTATAAATGACGAATGCTGATCTTGATTGGACCAAACTGGCCCGTTGGAGCAGACCGGCGGCAAAGGCTGGGTGGAAAGAAAGCAGGGCGATGGAAAAAGATGAGGGTAGCAAACTTGGCGAACGCAGCGGGTCTTGAATGCGGAACGGGCTGAAGCCCGTCAAGCCGGCTCGGCGCCGGCTCCACGAAGCGGGTTCTCAGTATGGCGGAGGATTGTAGTAACCGGGCGGTGGTCCGTAACGGCGGTAATAACGCGGCGGCGGCCCGGAATAGTAGCCATCATAATAGCCGCCACGCAACCGGTTGATCTCCTGATTCTGGTAATCCATCTGATTGCCGACTGCGCCGCCGATTAATGCTCCGCCCAGCGCGCCGGTCACAGCGCCGCCGGTCGGATCGATGGCGTGACCGATCGCTGCGCCCGCTGCTGCGCCCATTAATGCGCCGCCGGTCATATTATAGTTAGGAGGAGCGCCGGGCGGCGGCGGCGCGCACGCCGTGGCCAGACCTAGCGCCGTAGCCAATATCATTAATTTCAATGGCGTATGCATAGAACCTCCAAGACAATCTGACTCGCGTGGGGTCCCTGTGAAAAAAGTCGGCGGCGTTCGCTCATGCGAAGCGCATCGGCGACAACGCCGCCTCTAAACCCACAAACACCCACTTTGGTTGCATTACAGTATCTCCCTGGCAAGATGAATATCGCCTGAATCATTACTCTGGCGACTCAGCACGGGCGGCGGCGATCAATGCCAACAACGTTCGGCCGTGCCGACGCAGGGTTGCAGGCGGCAGCCTGTGAATTTGCGCCAGGCTCTCCAGATTGGTGGGCAGGTATCGGGCCATGTCCAGTAACGGGCCATCATGCAGAATCCAGCGGCGTGGCCGGTCGTCGCGAATCGCCTGCTCTTCCCGCCAAGCGGCCAGCGCCTGCAAAGCAGCTTGCTGCAGGCCACCGCGCAAGTGCCGATGATCCCGAATCCGTCGCCAGGCTTCCTGTGGTTGCGGCTGATAGCGGCCAGGATCGGCCAATACCGCGAAAGACTCAGCCAGTCCTTCCAGTTGGCCACGCGCTGTTAGCACGGTTAGCTGTTGCTGATAAATATCCCGGAGATGACGCACATCATCAGCGGCATAGGCCAACCACTCTGGGGCCAGCGGCCGTTGCCGCCAGTTAACGCGGGTATGAATCTTCGCCAGTTCCACACCAAGCATCTGCTGCGCCAGGCTGGCGTAACCCACCTGGTTGCCGTAGCCTAGCGCGGTGGCGGCTAGCTGTGTATCAAAGATCGGTGTCGGGACCGCCCCGCACAGGTTGTAGAAAACTTCCAGATCCTGATAAGCGGCGTGGAGAACCTTGGTCACCGTCAGGTCGTACAAAATCGCCAGCAATGGTTCCAGCGACGGTAACGCCAGCGGATCGATGCAGGCGATCTGATCAGTACTGGCAATCTGGATCAGGCAGAGTTGGGGATAGTAGGTTTGCTCGCGGATAAATTCAGTGTCCAGCGCCAGCCAGGCTGCGCCGCGCAACCCCGTGCAGAACTCAACCAGCGCCGGCTGGTCGATGATATAGAGCGCGTCGTTCATTAATCCTGGGCCGCCCGCCAGTGTCCCGATTTTCCACCGACCTTCTCCAATAAACGGATGTTAGTCAGCGTCATGCCCCGGTCCACCGCCTTGCACATGTCGTAGACGGTCAGTAGGGCGATTTGCACGGCAGTCAGTGCTTCCATTTCGACGCCGGTGCGCCCTCGGGTTTCTACGGTCGCTTCGCAACGCACGGCCTGGCGTTCCGGTACGGGTTGCAAATCCACGACGACCCGGGTCAGGGCCAGCGGATGACAGAGCGGGATCAAATCAGCAGTGCGCTTGGCGCCTATGATGCCGGCCAGACGCGCCACACCCAGCACGTCGCCTTTGGCGTGCAAACCGGCCACGATCCGTTCGAGCGTGGCCGGTTGCATGATGATCCAGCCCTCAGCCATCGCCGTCCGGCGGGTGACGTCCTTGTCGCCCACATCCACCATGTGGGCTTCGCCAGCGGCGTTGAAATGACTGAGATCGGCCACAGCTCTACTGCATCGCCACCAACAGCGGCACGATCAGCAGCGCGACGATGTTGATAATCTTGATCAGTGGATTCACGGCTGGGCCGGCGGTGTCCTTGTAGGGGTCGCCGACCGTATCGCCGGTGACTGCCGCCTTGTGCGCCTCGGAACCCTTGCCGCCATGATGGCCATCTTCAATGTACTTCTTGGCGTTGTCCCAAGCGCCGCCGCCGGCGGTCATGGAAATCGCCACGAATAACCCGGTGACGATGGTGCCCATGAGCAAACCGCCCAGCGCTTTCGGCCCGGCATCCGGCCCCATCAGCCAGGCCATGCCGAAAGCGACGACGATCGGCGTCAACACCGGCAACAGCGAAGGAATGATCATTTCCTTGATCGCCGATTTAGTCAGCAGATCCACCGCCCGCGAATAGTCAGGCTTGGTCGTACCTTCCATGATACCCGCGATTTCGTGGAACTGCCGGCGTACTTCGATCACCACACTGCCGGCGGCGCGACCGACAGCTTCCATCGCCATCGCTCCGAACAGAAACGGGATCATGCCGCCAATGAACAGACCGATAATCACCACGGGGTCAGTCAGGGAAAAATCGACTTTGATATGGGAGATCGTCAGCTTGTGTTCAAAATCGGCGAACAGCACCAGCGCCGCGAGCGCCGCTGAACCGATGGCGTAACCCTTGGTGACGGCCTTGGTGGTGTTGCCCACCGCATCCAGCGGGTCGGTAATACCGCGAATCTTCTCGTCCATCTCGGCCATTTCCGCGATGCCGCCGGCGTTGTCGGTGATCGGCCCGTAAGCGTCCAGGGCGACGATGATCCCGGCCATCGACAGCATCGAGGTGGCGGCGATGGCAATGCCGTACAGTCCGGCCCAGGAATAGGCCAGACCGATGCTCAGGCAGACGGCCAGCACGGGTAGCGCAGTGGCTTTCATCGACACTGCCAGTCCGGCGATGATGTTCGTCGCATGGCCGGTGGTGCAGGCTTCCGCCAGCTTTTGCACCGGGCTGAACTCGGTCGCGGTGTAATACTCGGTGACGACGACCATGGCCGCGGTCAGACCCAGCCCGATCAGCGCCGAACCGTACAGGCCCCAGGGATTGCTGCCGTCCATGAACAGCCAGATGACGGGCAGGAAGGCCACGGCGGAAATCGCCCCGGCCACTCCCAGCCCGCGATACAGCGCGTTCATGATCTTTTCGCCTTCCCGGGCTTTGACGAAGCTACAGCCGATGATCGAGGCGATGATCGACACGCCGCCCATCGCCAGCGGCAGAATAATAGCGCTCTGCGCGGCATCCCCGGTATACAACA
>Ga0209573_1005694_pt1 | contig 10971 bp, 8 predicted proteins | sample TNRBio252014_DNA_FD_185870 | JGI IMG/M metagenome (GOLD analysis project Ga0209573, IMG submission 185870) | Wastewater treatment Type I Accumulibacter community from EBPR Bioreactor in Madison, WI, USA - TNR Reactor_6/25/2014_ DNA (SPAdes)... | ecosystem: Engineered > Bioreactor > EBPR >...
GCTTCTCGAACCGATCGGCTGGGTCCCCCCAGCGGAATTCGAGGCGGCTTACTATCGAGGTCAGGAAACTCCAGCCCAACCGGCTGGACTCAACTAATCCGGTCTCCGGGATTCCCGGGGCGGTTCAGAGGCGGACTTCCCCTCATACGTCTATGGCGGGATCAAGGGGCGCTCGGCCAGGCAGTTTGCGGCCCGCCATCGGAACAAGTCCTGCGTGATCAGGTTGGACGTAGTCGAGTTCTTTCCGTCCATCACGGCGCTGATGGTCGAGAACGTCTTCAAGCGTCAACTGCGGTGCAGCAACGAGGTGGCACGCCTTGCCGCCCGGCTTCTGACGCGTGTCGAATCAGGTGGAACCTTTCTGCCACAGGGCTGCCCTACAAGCACGACCGTCGCCAATCTCGTCCTCGTGCCCGAGGATCGCCGGATTGAGCCGGAAGCTGCGCGGCTCGGCGTGGAATACGGGCGGTACATTGACGACATCGCTCTTTCCGGTAGAGACGCGAGGCTCCTTATCCCCCTCGCGATCGGCGTCCTCAAGAGCGCGGGCTTTCGCGTCTCCCGACGCAAACTCAACGTCATGGCGCACAGCAGTGCCCAGGATCTCGTGGGCTTGAACGTGAAGGGCCGTCTCAAGCCAAAGCGCAGTTTCGAGAAGAGTTGCCTGGCCCTGCTTCGCCAGGCGACCGACACGCATGTCCCAGGAGCCAGAGAGACACTGCTTCGAAGCCTCAAGGGAAAGCTGGCCTACGCGCGACCTTTCGGTGGGCAGTTTCCGATACGCCTCGCTCGCTTCATCGACACTCTCGAGAAGACGGGCGAGGGTGAAGAGTCGTCTTCTTAGCTGCTCAGGGCGTCTCTGAGGAACCCGTGTCGTCGAGACGATCGAGCACCCCCCAGCCCTGCTATGCGAGGCGATGACATCGCCTCGCCGCTCTCGGGAGCGACGACGTCGAGCCCGTAGCCGAGGGGATCAATCGCTGGCGGGTGGCCCGGCGGCGGCAACGGCCGCGGAGTAGGCGTCGCACGACTCCCGCATCGGGCAGGCGTGCCCCGCCTCCTTCTCGAACCACTCGCGCGAGTAGCACCGGCCGCTCTGCCTGGTGAGAGGCTCTCGATTCGAGACGGTGCGCTCGTACATCCGGGCCTTGTAGGTCCCGCAGAGCACCCGCCGCTCCCCGGGCAGCAGCTGGGACAGCATGAACGTGGCGATCGTGTCGACGAGCCCCACGACCTGCTCGTGTCGCTCGTTGAGGAGGCTCGTGATGTCCTCGCACACGAAGGAGCGCGGCCCGTCGACGAAGCTGGTGTGCATGTACCGGACGAGGCCGGTCTCCTTCACCCAGAAGGCGTTTCCGGACTCGCGATGAGTGATGCTGACCCGAAACGTCCTCAGCAGCGGGAACCACGATTCCTGAGCCAGAGCGAGAGGAACGCGGATCTCCTCCGGAAGCGCCCGGGTCTTTCCTTCCTGCGCGTTCTTGAACAGGCGGCTGGTCTTGTCGGGGAGATTCGCTTTCGGATAGGCGCCGCAGAGCGTGCGCCTGAGCCCGTCGAGCACCGCGTACAGCTCGCAGACGAGCGTCTCGCTGACTGCCGTGAACTCCTTCCCCCGAAGGGCGGGCGTGAAGCCGTGCTGCGCCAGCTCCTCGTGGTCCTTCTCGAGCTCGGGGCTGAGCCGGTTGGCGAGCCTCGCGAGCACGACGTACTTCTCCAGATGGGCCGCGACCATCATCAGCCCTTCGATGTACAGGCCCCTGTCGGGGAAAGGCGCTCCCGTCAGCTTCCGCAACCGGTCGAGCGGAGACCAGCGCTCCGGAACGAAGAAGGGCCGGAAGAGATCCGTGCCGGGCGGCAGCGTGCTCACCCGACGAGCTTTCGGATCTTCCCCTTGGCGACCAGGGCGTCGATGAGCTTGACCGCGGTCTCCTGATCGTCCTTCGGGAGCGTCTCGAGCTCGCGGAAGCGGCGCAGGAGGCGGAGATTCTTCACGTGGGCCTCGTCGGGGACCACGTCGCCGAAGAGCTGGTCGAGGGAGACCGACAGCGTCTTGGCGATCTCGAGCACGTTACCGACCGTCGGGAAGCTCACGCCCGTCTCGTACTTGGAGATCTGCATGTAGTGGACGCCGATCGCCGCGCCGAGCTCCTTCTGGGAGAGACCCCGGCGCTTGCGGAGCTCTCGGAGGCGGCGGCCGAAGGAAAGGGCCTCGGTCGAAGCTGGCATGAGCAACAAGGTAGCGTCGGTTTCGAGGGGCCTCCCGCTCATCGGCAATAAGTTTCATTTAACACTTGATCTGAAGTCAAGTCTTAAACAACAATATTTCTCGTCTGACCCCCTTGACAGGCAGGTCCCGGAACGGGGGAAGCGAGGACCTTCGATGCTGATCTCCAAGGCCGACATCGACGACGTGAAGGCGCGGCACGAGCTGGCGGCCTTCGTGGCGTCGTCAGGCGTCGAGCTGAAGAAGAAGGGGCGGTACTACGTCGGGCGCTGTCCGTTTCATTCGCCGGACAAAACGCCCTCCCTCGTCATCGACCCTCAGAAGCAGCTCTGGAACTGCCTCGGCGCCTGCCGCACCAACGGCAACGGAGGCGGAGGGAAGGGCTCCTCGGGCGGCGACCTCTTCGCCTTCGGCATGAAGCTCTGGGGCATCGACTTCCGCGAGGCCTTCAAGCGCTTCGGCGGAGAGGTCCGCGACGAGATCCCGCCGCCCCGCCTGCGCACCAGGCCCCCCGACAGCCCGCGCCCCTCCTCCCCGCCCGCCCGCCCTCGACACGCCGACCAGCCGGGCGCCCCGGATGGAGCTCTTCTCGCGAATCGTCGACCACATGGCCAGCGAGCTTTCCGCGCAGCCCCGGGCCCAGGACTACCTCGAGTCCCGAGGCCTCAGGACACGCGCCCTCTGGCGCGCCTTCAAGCTCGGCTACTCCTCGGGCTCCGTGGCCGAGCTGGCGGGTACGGAAGAGACGAACGACGTCAGGCGCCTCCTCGTCGACCTCGGGATCCTGGCCAGGGACGCAGAGGGCCGCGTCCACGAGCGGATGAAAGGCCGCCTCGTCTTCCCCCTCGTGGCCTTCAACCAGCTCCCCGTCGGCCTCTACGGAAGGGCGATCGACGAAGCCCTCGACCCCCACCACCTCTTCCTCCCTGGCCCGCGCCGCGGCCTCTTCAACTGGAACGCCGCCCGGCGCTCGAAAGAGATCCTCCTCGTCGAGTCCGTCCTCGACGCCCTCTCGCTCATCGAGGCCGGCGTCGGCAACGCCATCCCCCTCTACGGCATCCACGGCCTCACCGACGACCACAAAGAGCTCGTGAAGCGCTGCGGCCTGGAAAGCGTCGTCGTGGCCCTGGACGCCGACGAGGCCGGCCGAAAGGCCACTCCCCGGCTCCTGGACCTCTTCGAGAAGCTCGGCGTGAAGGCGCGCGCCATCGAATGGCCCGAGAAGGACCCCAACGACCTCCTCGTCAGGCGCGGTCCGGAGAAGACGCGCGAAGTCGTCGCGAAGCTCCTCGCGCCGGTGCTCGCACGCGATCTACCGCGTCCGTCGGCGCTCTCGCTCGACGTCGGCGCGACCTCGGATGCGATCGTGACCCCAGCAGTTAACCCTCTCCCCTTAACCGCTGACGTCGCTCGCGAGGAAGCTCCGCCGGAGAGGGAATCTGCGGTTAAAGAAGAGAACACGCAGCCGGCGGCCCTGGCCCAGCCCTCCGGCGATCCGCAGCCACAGCCCTCCGGCCTCTCTCGCGCAGAGCTGCTCGGCGAGGTCCTCATCCTCACCTCGGGCGATCGCCTCTGGCGCGTCGTCTGGAGCGACACCCACAGCCCCTCGCACCTCAGGGCCACTCTCCGCGTCCGCCTGGGCGAGGCCAGCGATGCCCCCGGCTACCTCGACTCCCTCGACCTCGTCACCGCCCGGGCCAGAGAGACCTTCGCCCGCAAGGCCGCGGCCTCCACCGGCCTGGCCGACCCTCTGCCGCTCCAGCGCGCCCTCGAAGCCGACCTCATGAGGATCGCGGCCATCGGCGAAGAGCGCCGCAAGGCGGCCGAGACGAAGGACGCCGTCTCCATCGCCATGAGTGAGCCGGCCCGAGCCCGCGCGCTCGAGCTCCTGCGCGCGAAAGATCTCCTCTCCCGCATCGCCCGCGACCTCGAAGCCGCCGGCTACGTCGGCGAGGAGACCAACAAGCTCATCGGCTACCTCGTCGGCATCTCCAGAAAGCTCGACATGCCGCTCTCCATGGTCATCCTCTCCCCCTCGGGCTCGGGCAAGAGCGGCCTGGCCGACGCCCTCGAAGCGCTGACCCCGGAAGAGGACTTCTTCTCCCTCTCCTCCCTCACCGCCCAGGCCCTCTTCTACATGCCCAAGGACAAGCTCGTGAGGAAATTCATCCTCATCGAAGAGAGAGCCGGCTCGATCGAGGCCGACTACTCCATCCGGGCCCTGCAGTCCAAGAAGAAGCTCACCCGCGCCGTCCCCGTGAAGGACCCGGCCACCGGGAAGATCGAGACGAAGATCTTCGAGATCCTCGGCCCCGCGGCGTTCCTGGAGACCACCACCGAGAGCCGCATCAACATCGAGAACGCCACCCGCTGCTTCGAGATCCACCTCGACGAGAGCCCCGAGCAGACCGAGAGGATCCAGAGAGCCCAGAGGCGCTCCAAGACCTTCGAGGGTCTGCGTGACCGGGAGAGCCGGGACGAGATCCTCCGCCTCCACCACGACGCCCAGAGGCTCCTGAGGACCATCTCCGTCGTCATCCCCTTTGCCGAGGCCATCGAGTTTCCGATCGCCTGGCTCAGGACCCGTCGCGACAACCTCCGTTTCCTCCACCTCATCGAGGCACTGGCCTTCCTCCGGCAGTACCAGAGGCCCATCGTCGGCCGCGGCACGACCCAGCCGCTGGGAAAGAGCCTGGAAGAGCTCAGCGGCGCCGAGCTTCCGGAGGCCGTCGTCATCGCCACGCTCGACGACTACGAGGCGGCCTACGAGCTGGCCGGCGGCCTCCTGGGGGAGTCGCTACTGGACCTGAAGAAGCCCGAGAGGGCGTTTCTGGAGGCGATCAGGAGCCTCGTCGAGCGCGCCGTCGCGGCCAGCGAGACGGACGACGTCGACAGGTACGGAGGCGACCCGGGCGACTTCTCCCGCCGCGAGGCCAGGGAGTGGACGGGCCTGCCGCACCATCGGGTGCGGCAGCTCTTCGAGACGCTTCTCGAGCTGGAGTACGTCGAGCCCTCGCGGGCGAGCCGCGGGGCCGGCGCCCGCTACCGACTCACCGAGGCAGCCCGCCTTTCCCAGAACGTCGTCCCCGGCCTCCTGACGCCGGAAGGGCTGCGGAAGAAGCTGGAAGCGCTCGGGCAGCAGGGCCAGGGCGATCCGCGGAGGCTGGGCGGCGATCGTGAGGTGTGACGGTGAAGCCGAATGGGTGGAATAGGCGAAACGGCTCTCCTATTGATTCAGACCGCTCCCGGAGCGGGTTTGATGGCAATGGGTGAATGGGCGGAGGAAGCTTGAGAGAGAACGCGGGAATCACCGTCGTCACCGTCGCACCGTCGAGCACAGCGGCCAGATCCGCCTCCCAGCTTTCTTCCCTTAATCGCTCGGAGCCCCAGCGCCGGGCCGAAGACGCCGAGGCGCGTCTTCGCTTCCGGGCCGAGCTGGACGAGCTGCTCTTTCGCTTCGAAAGGGCCAAGCGCGGCGAAGGCAACGCGCCCGGGACGCTCGAGACGACGTCACGCTCGCTACGCGAGCTCTTCCGCTTCCTCGTCCACGACGTCGCGCCCGCGCCGCGCTCCGTCGTCGACGTGACGGCCGCGCATCTCCTGGCCTACCGCGACCTCCTGATGACGCGCGAGAAGAGGACTCCCGGGGTGCAGGGCCTGAAGGCGTCCGCGGCGGCCGACGAGCGCCGCGAGGCCGTCGAAGGCTCGTGCCTTCTCTCGGCCAGCACCGTCACCGTCCACGTCGTGGCCATGCGACGCTTCTTCGACTTCCTGACGCTCGCGGACGTCCTCCTCGTCAACCCGGCCCGGCACATCAAGCCTCCCCGCGTCCCGCGCCACCTGCCGCGAAACGTCCCGAGCGTCATGGAGATGCGAAAGCTCCTGTCGGCCCGGGGCCGAAAGAGGCCGCTGGCCGTAAGGGACCAGGCGATCCTCGAACTCTTCTACGGCACGGGCCTGCGCACGGCCGAGCTCTGCCACCTCCTCCTGACCGACTTCGAGGCCGACAGGGGAATCCTCTTCGTCCGGCACGGCAAGGGCGGAAAGGACCGCGTCGTCCCCGTGGGCGAGAAAGCCGCGCAGGCGCTGCTTCAATACCTCGTTCTCAGAAGGAAGGCTCCGGCCTCTGCCGCGCCGCCCATCGCGCGGCCGACCCGCGCCCGGGCCAGGTGCGACGGCGGGCCCGGCCAGAGGAGGCGCTTCGAGATGGGGCCGCCCCTGCCCGCCGCCTGGTACAGCACCGCGCCCCAGCTCTTCGTGAATCAATTCGGCCGGCCGATGACGGGCGACGCCATCAAGGACGTCGTCGCGACCGCGGTCAAGCGCGCCAGGCTCAAACGGCACGTCAGTCCCCACGCGCTCCGTCACGCCTTCGCCACGCACCTCCTGCAGGGCCGCGCCGACATCCGCCACATCCAGACTCTCCTCGGCCACAGCTCGCTCCGGACGACCGAGATCTACACGAAGGTGGACACGACCGACCTGGCGCGCGTCCTGAAGCGGTGTCATCCCCGCGAACGTGAGGTCGCGAGCGGTCACGAAGGCCAGCGCGAAACCTGGGAGCTGCCCGAGCTCGATGCCTGACGAGGACCTCGGGGACCTCGCCGGCCTCATCGAGTCCTTCCTCGCGCGCCGAAAGGTCGAGCGCCTCGGCGCCGGTCACGTCGCGAGTCAGCGACGGGCGCTCTCCCGGCTCCTGTCGGCCGTCAGAACGCGGCTCGACGTGCCCGAGGAACGACCCGTCCCCGTCTCGGCCGTGACGCTGGAAGACCTTCTCTGCGTCCTGGCGTGGCTCTTCGAGCACGGCCGCGCCAACAGCACGGTCAGCGCTCACGCTTCGGCCTTCCGCCTCTTCTTCGACGACCTGGCCTTGCGGGGCCTCCTCCTCGGAAACCCTGCCGAGCGCTTGCCCTCGATCTCGGACGACGGACTCCCGCGCCACGTCCCGAGCTTCACCCAGATGCGGCGTCTCCTCGAAGCGCCCGACACGAGAACCGACGTCGGGACCCGCGACCGCGCCCTCCTGGAGGTCCTCTACGGCTCGGGCCTCCGAAGCGCCGAGGTCGTGAGCCTCGACGTCTCCGACGTCAACCTCGCCGATGCAACCGCTTTCATCAAGGACGGCAAAGGCGGGAAGGACCGCGTCGTCCCGCTCACCGGGCAGGCCGTCCGCTGGATCACGGCGTATCTCTCGCGCCGGACTCCGTCCTTCTCGCCGCGCCTCTTCCTCGACGCGCGCGGCAAGCGCCCTCTCCGGCGCCAGCGTCTCCGTAAGGACCTCAAGGAACTCTTTCGCCAGGCCGGGCTCAAAGAAGAGATGACCGTCCACGCCATTCGGCATGCCTGCGCGCTGCACCTCCTCGAAGGTGGAGCCGACCTCGTCAGCATCAAGCAGCTCCTCGGCCACGCCTCGGTCGACACCACGGCGGTCTACCTGAAGCTCACGACGGCGCACCTCCAGCGAGAGCTCGAGAGGGCGCATCCGAGAGAGCGCGAAGCCGCACGGGAGGCCGCTGGGAAATCGATCGTCAACGCTCCGAAACCGGGCGACGCCGACCCCTCCGAGGGGTAGCCTACGAGGCTGGAAATGAGCCCAGACCTCGCGATTCCCGCCTCGCCGGCAGCCCTTCGAAACGAGGGGTCGGGATTTCTTCCTTTAACTGCTAAAGCCGCTTCCTTCAGCGGCATCGGTTACGCGAGGAGGAACGGCGAGACCCTTTGTATGGGGCAGTTCCAGGGCGGCTTTGCTCTGTGTACGGTGTCGGGGGCCGAGTTCCTCGACAAGGACTTCCGGAGAATCGAACCGTTGCTCGTTTCGCAGCCCGTCCCGGCCTACCTCCGAGTCGTACGAGCGGAAGCCGACCCCGGCGCGAATACGCTGGTCTTGAAGCTGTCTACGAAGACAGATGACGGCCAGCCGGTCACACCGGCCACGAACATCAGCCTCGCGCGTGTCGGTTCCTCCTCGACGTTTCTGGGCGCCCTGACGCTTGTGCCGTCTGAATACCCCAGCCAACCGAACCTTCGGGCCGGTGAGGACCCAGCCCCGACGTTTGTGGCTCCCCTTGGATTCGGTGAACTGAAAGCGACTGAGGCCAGTGATGCGGAGATCGCTCTCAGGGGCACTCTGTTCGCTCCGAAGCTCGTCCTTTCCTTCTTGAAGCGGGAAGCCGAGTGCGCGTTCACGATCGACACCTGCCTCACGTCTGGGCCGGAAGGCACTCAGCCCGGGAGTCTCCAGCAGACCGAGATAGACCCTGGAAATGGCTATGCCGAAGTGGTTCGTGTGCTCGTTCGAACCGTCAATCCCTTCCGAGAGTCCATCCCCGAGGAGTTAAGGGGTAAGACGCTTCGTTTCGAGGAACATGCACTCCACGAGTACCAGGAGGAGCCCAGCCTGGGGAGGTATCGCAAGTTCTATGAAGGGGTGGAAGGTTCCTCGTCAATTGAAGAGGATGGAACGCTGAGAGGCCCGAGTGGCGCAGTGGAGGAGCACACACTGACAGAGGGACGGGCGGCGTTCTCGCTTGCCGCTGTAGCCACAGCAAGATACGACGCCCAAGGGCAGGTGATCCGGACGGATCTTCAGGGACCCGGCCTCGGGTACGAGACCGCAATCCGAGTCAAGACCCGACTAAGAAGCAGGTCCGGGAACGAATGGCCTCTCGAGAGCGAGGCTTTCCACATCGGTCAATGGGTCAATGAGCGGCGCTACTGCCGGAACAGAGTCGCTCCTTCCCTTGGCTGGTGCGATCCTCCAAGCAGAGCGACCGATTGGCTCGAGATGAGAGTATTGGACTTCCTCTCGGCGCCCCTAAGCGCCAAGGCACCTGAGGCAGATTCGGTGCTCGCTCGGGCGTCGACGATAGTGGACGACTGGGATCTAACCCCACCCGCCGACGGGAAGGTCCTGCTTTCCGCCCCGTCGGAGATCAGGATTAAGCCGGAGTGGGTGTACTTTCGGGTGCCGCCCTCTTTCTCGGGTCAGCCCTACTCCAGTAGCTACTGGGGCCTTGGGTACCAGATCAACAGTGAATTCTTCTTTGATTGGCTGATCTCTCATGAGGCACGGCATGCGTGGGCGTTTCAGCTTGGCTCGGCGGAGGGCAGAACCGACGATGACAGCGACAGGCTCTATCCGAACCCGCCAAGTACGACGCCTGAGCTCACCGATGCTGCATTTCCGGGGAATCCGGAGTTGACGTTTCAAGGGGACACCGTAAATGAGGTGGGCCGGGCGGAGTGGCAGGCGGCTCAAGAGCGGACTGCGGTCCGGTGGGCTGCGAAGAACGTCGGAGGCGAGGCCAGTTGCCGCGGCTCCTCCTGGTCTCTAACGTACGACAACAACCTCCAAGTAATTACGGCAAACGGCCTGTACGAGGCGTGGAATGGATGTCCCGCCGCAGCGGCGGGCTTCGCGTTTCGGGTCGATTCAGCACCTTTGGGAACGAGTTGCGAGGCCGCCGACGAGGCTTGGCATTCAGAGGGCGTTTTCTCACTCGACGAGGACGGTCGGGCCGTGGTCGCTCCACCCGCTGCCGGTGAGTACCGTTTCAGTCTCATTAGGCCACGGGAGTGCGCTGAGAAGATTACGCGTGCGTGCGCCTCCGTGCCGGCGCGATAGGAGATGAGATGAGATTCAAGGCTGTCCTTGCCGGATTGCTGCTAGGCATAGCGATGTGCGGCGCGGTCGGTGCGCGATCGGATGAGGGGCCTCGGGGCGTCTTCGATGCACGGGTGAAGCCGGCTGACGAGGCACTGAAGAGGGCGAGGGAGTCAGGGGACTTCTCGGGAATCCTGCAGGTGCTTCGACCCTTGTATGAGAGCCAGGACAAGAACGAGAAAGCGCTGTCTCTACAGTGGATCGGAGCCCATAGGAGCGAGATGCCCGAGGATGTTGTCGAACGGCTCGAGACGGCCTTCCTGGAGACAAATCCGAGATCGAGCCTGAGTAGGGGTCTGCGCGAGGCGAGGGCACGAGAGGCGTTCGGGAAAATGTCCCAGATAGAGCGGATTCCGCTCTATCGAGAGGCGATTGCGAGAGGCGGCCTGGACATTCAGGGTGGCTTCGTGCTCACGAGACGGACCGCCATCGTGCAGGCGGCGTGGGAGGGACTTACCGAATTCGCGCCCGACATCGACAGGTACCAAACGGAGATCGATTCGCTTCCCACGAGCGTAAGCCCTTCGGGCCGGCTGCGGTGGCTCGTGAAGCTCAGAGCTGGAGCGACGAGCCCCGAGGAGGCGTTCCGACTACACGCGGCCCGGCTGGCCGAAATGCCGGTAGGGGAGTTCGAGAAGCTGATGCAGACTGACGAGGAGTTTTCGGGCTCGACGCTCGCGCTCGCCCACGAAGCTTGTTCCGGAGGAGAGCGAGCCGAGGAGTGCCGACTTCTTGCGGGCCAGGTCGATCAGATACTGGCGAGCGAGAGGAAGCTGCCAGGCGGAACGCTGCGTCCCCTCCAGGAGAGCAGCGGAGAGCCGAGTTGGCTCGCGGAGCTTCGGACCAGTACTTTCTCGGCTCGGATTCGAAAGCCGACGCCGACGACCGCCCCATCGCCAAGGGGCCCCTAGACCGGTTGGATTGGTGCGAAGGCGAGGCGGTGTGCGCTAGTTGTAGGTGTCCTAGTCCAATGGCCTCCGGGACAGCTCCGAAGAGGGCCGTCAAGAACGGAGGCAAGGCGAAGACGAAGGACCGCCGCGACACCGGGGAACACCTATTCCATCGCCGACATGGGCCGGCGTTC
>Ga0209573_1005695_pt1 | contig 10970 bp, 8 predicted proteins | sample TNRBio252014_DNA_FD_185870 | JGI IMG/M metagenome (GOLD analysis project Ga0209573, IMG submission 185870) | Wastewater treatment Type I Accumulibacter community from EBPR Bioreactor in Madison, WI, USA - TNR Reactor_6/25/2014_ DNA (SPAdes)... | ecosystem: Engineered > Bioreactor > EBPR >...
AACTTCCTGCGTTACGACGGGTTGGCCGACGTGCCTAGCCAGATCCACAACTATCTTTCAACGAACTACCACGACCTGCGTAACCTCGAGAAGTCTGACCCGCGGCTGAAGGCCAAGGCCAAGGACCGCTGGTACGTGCCCGACCCGAACAAGGCGCAGGACCTAGAGAAGAAGCGCGAAAAGGCGCTGCTGAAGGAGTTCGAGGAGTATCGCAACACGCCCGGCCGCAAGCTCAAGGAATTCCGCCTCGAAGTCCTGCGGGCAGGCTTCAAGGCGGCTTGGGGGAGCAAGGATTACCAGACCATCGTCTCTATCGCCAACAAGGTGCCCGAGGACGCCCTGCAGGAAGATGAAAAGCTGCTCTTCTGGTACGACAGCGCCCTGACCCGGACAGGGGGCTGATCGGTGGCGGACGGCGGTGTCAGCTTTGGCGTGGGGGAGTGGTGTTGGCATGCGCGGCATGCTTCACCCTGCCGCGTCGTGGACCGCGAGACAGTCTGGGGCGAGACCGCCTATCGCGTCTGGCTGCCCGGCAAGGATGCTGTCGTCCGCGCCCGGGCACGCGATCTAGGCCCGCTCGACGCTGTCCAGCCATCGGTCGACCAGATCCTTCACACGGCTGCCTCGGCAAAGCTGCTGGACGCGCTGGAGGACAACCTGCTGCTCGCGCCGATCCAGTCGAGCGTGGTGCCGCTGCCGCATCAGCTCTATGCGCTCAACCGCGCCATGAGCCGCGACAGGATCCGCTATCTGCTGGCGGACGAAGTCGGCCTAGGGAAGACGATCGAGGCCGGTCTGATCCTGCGCGAGCTGAAGCTGCGCGGCATGGCGCGCAGGATCCTGGTTGTCGCGCCCAAGGGGCTGGTTCGACAGTGGCAGGCCGAGATGCGTCTGCATTTCGGCGAGCAGTTCACTTTCGTCGAACCGGCGGAGCTGTCCGCCTTTCGGCAGTGGCGGAACGATGAAGAGAACCTCTGGCGGGTGCATGATCAGGTGATCTGTTCGCTTGATTCCGTGAAGCCTATGGAAGGCCGGCGCGGCTGGAGCGTCGAGCAGCTTCAGACCTACAACCGGGAACGGTTCGAAGACCTGATCTCCGCCTCATGGGATCTGGTGATCATCGACGAAGCCCACCGAATGGGCGGCAGCACAGACCAGGTCGCGCGGTACAAGCTGGGTGCAGCTCTGGCCGAGGCAGCTCCCTATTTGCTCCTTTTGTCTGCGACGCCCCATCAAGGCAAGACAGACCAGTTTCATCGGTTGATGCAGCTGCTTGATCGGGACACGTTCCCGGACGTGTCGAGCATCGCGGCCGACCGTGTTCGTCCCTTCGTGGTCAGGACCGAAAAGCGGGCAGCTATCGACGCGGAGGGGAAACCCCTCTTCAAGCCGCGGATGACCCGGCTGCAGCCCGTCGCCTGGCTGGATCGCCATTCGGCGCAACAGGGACTGTACGAAGCCGTCACAGAGTACGTTCGCCACGGCTACAATCAGGCGATGGCGGCGAAGCAGCGCCATATCGGCTTCCTGATGATCCTGATGCAGCGCCTGGTGACCTCGAGCACGGCAGCGATCCGGACGACGCTCGAAAAGCGATTGCTCGCGCTTGACGACGATCATGCACAGCTGAAGCTTTTCCCCGCCGAGCGCGCAGAGGACTGGCACGAACTCTCTGGCGAAGATCAGATCGATCTGGCGGTCGCTTTCGAAGCGCTGGCTGACGAACGCAAGGATGTCGAAGCCCTGTTGTTCCTTGCGCGCGAGACCGAAGCACAGGGGACGGACGCCAAGGCGGAGGCACTGCTCGAACTGATCTACAAGATTCAGCAGGAAGAGAACGACCCCGACCTGAAGGTTCTGGTCTTCACCGAGTTTGTTCCAACACAGGCAATGCTCGCCGACTTCCTGGAGAGCCGCGGCTTCTCGGTCGTGACATTGAACGGCAGCATGGATCTCGAGGCGCGGTCGCGGACGCAGAGAGCGTTTTCGCAGGACGCCCGCATCCTGATTTCCACGGATGCAGGGGGCGAAGGCCTTAACCTGCAGTTCTGCCATGTGATCGTGAACTTCGACATGCCTTGGAACCCGATGCGGGTTGAGCAGCGGATCGGCCGTGTTGACCGGATCGGACAGCCGTTTGTCGTGCGCGCAATCAACTTCGTGCTCGAAGACACGGTTGAGTATCGTGTTCGCGAGGTTCTCGAGACGAAGCTGGCCGTCATCGCAGAAGAGTTTGGCGTCGACAAAGCGGCGGACGTCATGGACTCGGTCGAGGCAGAGCCGCTGTTCGACGAGCTTTTCGTCAATGGCCTGCAGAACCCTGATGCAATCGAAGCCGACTGCGAGACGGTCGTGTCCCAACTGAGGACGGCCATTGCCGAGCATAACCAGAGCAGTCAGCTTCTATCCGGTGGACATGATCTTGATGCGTCTGATGCTCGCAAATGGCGCGACCATCCTGCCCAGTTTTGGCTTGAGCGAGCCATAACGTCAGGGCTGCCAATTCGTGGCGGTCAAGCCACCAGAGAAGCTGATGCATGGCACGTCCGGTGGTCCGGTGACGGTGAGACAAGTTCGGTCTGTTTCGACGCGAGGACCGCAGAGGGGCGCCCCGACCTGGAGTGGCTCACACTCGAGGATCCAAGAGCCCGCGCCTTGATTTCTGATTTGCCTCGCTGTGTCGCGGGGCAGAGCATGCCCTGTGTCCGCATCTCGGGGCTTCCTGAGACCGTCAGTGGTGTCTGGTCACTCTGGGAGATCACGCTATCGGCAGATGACTTTAGCCGCCGTCGCTTCCTGCCCGTCTTTATTAGTAACGAAGGTCGGGCGTTTCAGCCGACCGCGAAGCGAATTTGGGATCTGCTGCTCACCGAGCGAGTGGAAACCATCGGCAGCACGACTTCTTCAATTAGCGCAGAGCTGTTTGGAACTTCGAAGGACGCAGCAGTCGTGCAGGGTGAGAGGGTGTTCTCCGAGCTGGTGGACGAACATATGACTCGGCTCCAGGAAGAGCGGGATCGTGCAAACTACGCATTTCAGTCGCGAAAGCAGGCGATCGGTCGGGTCGGACTTGCGACGGTGCGCGACTATCGCAAGAAGCGATTACAGGCGGAACATGAGGCGCGTCTGGCACGCTTGGACGTTGCTGAAGCCTTCGTTCCGGATCTGCACTGCGTTCTCGTCTTGCGCGTCGGCAAGCAGGCGGACGCCAGCAAATGACCCCCTGGACGGAACGGATACTTCAGGCCTTTCCCGAGGACCTCTCATCGTTCTGGATCGCAAGCGATCCCGACAACCTCCTGCTGGATGAGAACATCCTCCGGGTCTTGCGAGATCGTGGATTTGAGGTGCTCCCGTTTGAGGACTCGATCGCATTCCGGGTTGAGTACGAAGAACGCTACCGTGAAGCTTGGGATCGGGGCGCCGAAGGGGCCAGCAAGGCGCTCGTTCTGCAATTCCAAGGAGCGGACCTGAACCTTCTTCCTTGGGACTATCTTCGGCATGCACGAAGGGTTGACCTTAGTCTTGTTGATCTGATGCCCAAGCTGAATGCCAGCGTCATCCGGCAGATCGATAGCACCGACCTCGAAAGGCTCTTCGCCGCCCACAACAGTCATGCTTCCCAGGTTCTCGGTGAGAGCATGACGAAGGAGTTCCTTCTGACGCATCTATTCGAGGTGAATCCTCACCTCATGCGAAAGCCGGAAAACTTCTGGCGCGAAGCATTTGGGTTGCTTTATCGCGGCGTCGTTTTGCCCCCCGTCCTTGCTCAGTATGTTGCCAAGATCTTGACGGACACGGTCCTGGGGTCTTTGCCCGTCGAGGGTCTACTATCTTCGAAGAGCGTTATGGCCCGCACGGTACAAGCCGCATGGGGCCGTTTTCTGGAAGAGCGGGGTGTCGAGATTGAGCATGCAGATGTCGATTCAGGGTTACAAGCGACCAAGGTTGTCGACATCCCATTTGATCATGCAGACATTCGCGTCATCGTTGATACCCTCTTCCTTGAAGGTACGCTGCAGCCAGTAAACGCGCGGACCGTGCCGGCCACACTGCCTGATTGGATTAGGTTGGGTGCTATTCAGAGCCCAACCAGCCTGCGCGATCTGGTTGAGGGCGGCATTAGGTCGATGGCCGCGAAGCTCCCCGAAGCAGAGGCGACGCACCGGGACTGGACCGACGCCGCTAGGGGCTTGGCTGAGACCATCCATCGTCTCCATGAACTCCCGAGCGAAGAGGCCGCCACCCTTCGGCCCACGATGCGTGCGCTGCAACTCGATGCGGATACGAGACTGCGAGAATGGGTGCCAAAGCGGTATCAGGATCTGCCATCGCTGCCTGTCGCAAAGGCGCCAGTTATGGTGCACCACATCCCGAGATACCTGTCGATGCGCCGGAACGCAGGCGAAGAAAAGATCGCGCTTTTGGTGTTTGACGGGATGGCTCTCGATCAGTGGGTGCAAATTCGAGAGCATCTGAGCGCCCGCGCTCCGGACTTCACGACTGAAGAGAGCGGTTGCTTTGCATGGCTTCCAAGCCTCACTTCCGTCTCCCGACAGGCGCTGTTCTCAGGGTTAAAGCCTCGTGAGTTTCAGGCATCGATCGAAACAACCGCGCAGGAGCCTTCCCTCTGGAACCGTTTCTGGACGGAGAATGGACTGCGCACCGCCGAAGTCCTTTATCGCAAAGCGATCAAGCGAACTGAGCAGTTGCCCGACCTTGAGGCAGCTATTTCCAGCCCATCGATCAAGGTTGCTGGTATCGTCGTCGACATGATCGACGAGCTGGTCCACGGCGCCATGCTCGGAAAACGTGGTCTTTCGGGCCAGATTCGGGAGTGGTGCGAAACCGGCTTCGTCGAGAAGCTGCTGAACCTTCTAATCAGCCGGGGGTTCCAAATTTACGTGACTGCGGACCATGGGAACGTAGATGCCGATGGCATCGGTCGGCTCAATCAAGGCGTGATCAGTGAAGTGAAAGGGGAGCGGGTTCGGACGTACCGCAACGAGACGTTGGCAGCGTCTGTTCCGGCAGATATCGACGCCTTTGCCTTCGGCGGGCCTGGTCTACCGCCCGATTTTCTTCCGCTCTATGCGAGTGGGCGCGGAGCCTTCGTGCCCAACGGCCAACAGGTTGTCGCTCATGGAGGAATGTCGGTAGAGGAGCTGATTGTGCCCTTCGTGAAGATAGGGATTAGGAAAGAAGAAGATGCAGCCTAAAGCTCCTCAGATTGGTTTTGACCGGTTTATCCGCCTCGATTGGGCGGAAGCCGCGTTACGGGTGCGATCGGGTGCTGCTGATATAGGCGAACTCGACCAAATCCTTACTGGGTCTCATGCTGGACTGGAGGCAAAGAAGAAGACGAGAACGGTCTTGAACCGTCTCTGGCTCGAGCCGCGCGAAGAGCTCGCAGGCTTGGCAGATCGGGGCGTCGCCATTTTTCGCCAGGTAGCCGATCCGCAGGTCGCGGCTCTCACTTGGGGTATGGCGTTGGCGGTCTACCCCTTTTTCGCGAAGGTTGCCGAAATCGTGGGCCGGTTGACGTCCCTTCAGGGCGATTGCACCACGGCGGAAGTCCACAGGAGGATGGCCGAGATCTATGGCGAGCGAGAAGGCACTCGCCGAATGACAAATATGGTCCTTCAGTCGCAGGTTGACTGGTCGCTCCTTGGGAAGAGCGAAAATGGCAAGACGCTGACCCGGAAGCCTCCAATGGTTCTGCAAAGCCCAGAGACAGTCCAATGGATGTCTGAAGCGTTGCTGATGCATGTGGGCCGCCCGCTCACTCTTGACGGGCTTTCCGGTCAGCCAACGATGTTTCCCTTCTCCTTCGGAGATAATCTTGGCTATGTGCTCTCGTTATCCGAGGCATTTGATGTACGGGCGGACAGCGCAGGCACTCGCATCGTTGGCTTGAAGGCCCGCTAGACTGACGCCTTTTCAGCCGTTTGGTAGGGTTCCCCTGCCGACCTTACCGATCTGGGGGAACTTCGCGGCATTCAGGTTGGGAGAGTGCCAGCCAATACCGCGTATGCCGACGCTCGCCGGTGCGGTTGAGCGCGCCCATCTCCACCAGATCCTGCAGATCTCGGGTTGTGGTGGCGCGTGATGTGCCGGTGATGGCGATGTAGTTCTCGGCGCTGAGGCCGCCTTTGAACCCGTCCGGCCCCTCGCGGAACATGCGCTCGATAACCTTGGCCTGTCGTTCGTTCAGGCGATCACGGAATTGGTCGTAGAACTTTGCCTTGGCTATGAAGAAGGCGACCCGCGTCAGCGTCACCTGCTGCGCCTTCAGAACGATCTCGGCGAACCAGATCAGCCAGCCAGTGACGTCCAGCGTTTTCTGGTGGATCTCGAGCTGGTCGTAATAGGCCTTCCGGTCCCGTTCGATCGTATAGGCTAGCGCGATCAGGCTCGGCTGGCCGATGTTCTGGGCAAGGGACTTTTCCGCCAGGGCGCGGCCGAGGCGACCATTGCCATCTTCGAAGGGGTGGATGCTTTCGAACCAGATGTGCCCAAGCGCCGCTCGGGTCAGAGCCGGCAGGGGCGTTGGACCGTCTGGTACCGTTCGGTTGAACCAGTCGACGAACACGTCCATCTCACCTTGGACATGCGCCGAAGGCGGTGCTTCGAAATGCACCGTCGGTCGGTCGATCCTGCCGGAGACGATCTGCATCGCGTCGGCATGTCGCCGGTAGGCACCGATGGTCTCGAGGCTTCGGTCATGTGCCAGGAGCATCCCGTGCCAGCGGCTGAGGGTTTCGTGGGTCAGAGGCGCGCCGTAGGTCGAGTAGACGTCGACCATCATCTCTGCGACGCCCTGTTCCTTGGGCTTCGATGGCGCACCGTCAGTGATCAGACCGAACTGCCGCCGTAGGGAGGATTGCACACTGCCCCTGTCTAGCACCTCGCCTTCGATGGCGCTTGTCCGCATCGCCTCTTCACTCAGAAGTTCGATGCGCAGCCGGTCGCGTTCATCGCCGGTCACATGGCGGACGGCGCCGAGAATCTCGCCGGATGACAGCAGGAACCGCCGCTCGAGAGGTTCGATGGCAGCGCTGTCATAGACGAAATTCGGCCAGTCGGGTTGATTCCAGTTCCAGCGCATGAGCTATAGGATCCATTTCTATAACTCACAATAATGGCGATCCATGATGCATGAAAGCGAATTCTATGCATCATCCCGAGCGCTGGCGTTTAACCAGCTGGGCGTCTCCCCGCTTCAGGCGGCCTGTACCATGGGCTCGTAGCGGACCTCGGCCATGGCCTCGTTGATCCATGCCGGTTGGAGATCGCCGTTGTTCCACTGGTAAAGATAGCCCACGAGGGCGTCGGTCTTCTTGCAGAGGATGCGCATGATGGGTTCGCCTGTCAGGCGGGCTGTGTTGGACATAATCTGCTCCTCTACCTGGACCTCTGCACCGGGAACAAGGAGGCCACTCTATCCTTGGCAGGGTTGTTAATGACTGGTTTCTGCAACTGCAAGATGAACAGGTGCTTTCGGGAAAATTGTGATCGGACGCTTGGCGGAAACACGCCTAAACAATGGGTTAGACTTCGGCATCTCCATGCGGCACCGCAGCATAGGCAGCGATCTCGCTCAGGATAGCGTCGATCTCGGCCCAGACTCGGGGCTCCAACTGCCCGCGGATCAGGGTCCACTTACTCAATACGTCAAGGGGGTCTTGGGCGCGCAGGAGGGAGGTCACAGCCATCGCGTCAACTGCTAGAGAGGTCCGTGCTTGCCATTCGGTGATCCGCGTGCGCTGCTCTTCTGAGGGGGCGACGAAGTCAGGCCCGAGTTCCCAGTTCTTGACCGCGCGGCGCAGGGCTGCACGGATGACATGGGCCGGATCGACGCCGCAGTCGATCAGGGCTTCCTCCTGCCGTTCCAGCGCGTTCACCCGGATGTCGATCTTGCGCGTCGCCGGACTGCGGCGTGCGCGGGTGGGAGATACCATGGCCGCGGATGCTGCACGCCCGGCTGTCTCCTGTCTGGGCTGAGGAGCGGGCGCAGGCTGCGTACTTGGCGGCGAAACAGCGTGACTGTCCAAGACTACAGGCTCGACGTTTGCAGCTTCTGGCATCGTCTCAGCTCGCAGAACCTCTTCCCTTCCCGGGTCTTCTCCCACCTCTGGCCGCAGGGATGCAGCATAAGCCGGGTCGGGCCGCGTGATTGTCGGGATTCTCTTCCTCACAGCCCTGTCCTCACGCGGCCAGGATGTTGTTGAGGATGTCGGTCGCCTCTTCGAGTGCCTCGACCACATGGCGCACATGGGGGCGCATGAGAGGGTTGGGATCGGCCTGCTTCTGCAGGGCCACAGCGTGCAGGAGGCCCTTTTCGTCCATCTCCTTGTAGGCGTTGCGGCGCATCATCACGGTCTCGACCACCGGAAACCGCGCGATCGCCGCTTCGATGAGGGCTGCATCGGCGCGCGTGGTCTTTGGGTCCACCATGTTCAGAACGACATGGTGGCGCGGCAAGCTTTCGGGGTCATCGACGCGGGCGCGGAGCTTTTCGAACCAGTCAGCCGTCTGCGCACCGACGTCGAGATCCGAGGTCGAGAGCATGACTGGTGTCACGATGTGATCTGCCAGAACGGCGATCCCGTCCGACCACTCGGCCCCGACGCCTGCCGTGTCGATGAAGATGAAATCCGCAGAGTCCGCCGAATAGACCTGCTCGATCCGGCGGTCCACGGCCCCTACGCTTTCGACGGTCGCAGATCGCAGGAGCGGTGATCCCAGCCCCGCGGCTTCAGCCCGCTTGTGCCAGGTGCCGAGCACGCCTGTGCTGTCAGTATCGATTAGAAGGACGCGACGCCCGGCGGCAACGGCAGCACTGATCAAGGCGCGCGAGAGCGTGGTCTTGCCACTCCCGCCCTTCCGGGCCATCGCGGCGATCACCACGAGATTATCGTTCGGCATGGGGGCGGATCTCTCACAAGAATGGTGAAACGCAACAAAGATGTTTCCGCGTCGCTAACCCCCGCACGCGACGGCGTCAAGCAGAAGACGGGATGCGGGCTGCCTCAGGCAGAATGCGGGGTCCATGGTGCATCGTGCAGGGAGCGAAAAGCACCACGCTCGCGACGCCTGACGTTCTCCCGTCCGCGCGATGCGGTCCACAGATGACGTGCGACTTGCGACATCGGCCATAGTGCGCGACGCAGGAGGCGTGACGCATACCGCACGGGACGTGGACCATCGGGCACCACGCGCGATGCGGGTAGCAGGGGCCATCTGACACTCGCCAGAGGACGTGATGCGAGGCGCGCAAAACGCAGTCCAAAGGACGCGATGCGCGGTGCAGGCAACGCGGGACGCGTTGCATTGAGCGCCTTGCGCGCTGCATTTGCCAAAGGACGTCAAATCGGCCCCCGAGGCCGATTTTCTACATTGAGTACAAGCCCTTGATGCCTTCTCCGCTTGTGCTGGGAGAAGGCGGGCTTGTACGAAGTTGGCAAGAAATAGGAACGTATACTTCACATGGGCAGCAGTCGCAGACTGACCGATCAGGAGCGCCGTCAGATCGTCCGGGAACGGGCGAAAGGCGTCTCGGTTGGTGCGATCAGCGCGGCGCTGAAGGTTTCGCCCAAGACCGTCTACAACGTCATCGGCCGGGGCCGTTCCGCTGTCTCCGCCAACGACAGCCGCACCCGTGTGCTGACCATGCGCGTCACCGACCGCGACCTTCGTGGCTTCGATGCAGTTCTCGCGCGGCGCGGCATTGCCCATCGGTCAGATGCCATGCGCTGCTTGATGCTGGCCGCCGACGATCTCCTGCGCCCGGATGAAGGCATGACGGATGAGCTAAGAGGGTTGATCGCGGCGCTGAACCGGGTCGGTAACAACGTGAACCAGGTCGCGCGCCGTCTGAACGAGGCAAAGCTCAAAGGCGAGCGGCTGCCCTACACCTCTGCCAGCCATGCCGAAATCCGCGATCTCGCCGTGCTGGTCTTCGACATGGCCGACCAGATCCAGGAGATGTTCCGCGCGCGCCGCCGGACATTGGACGTCGAGGTCACCAAAGCGCTCGCCGGTCTGGCGCGGCTGCAAGCGGAGCAGGTAGCCGAGCATGGCGCGGAGTGAGGCGCGCGGTGTGGGGCCCGCCCTCTTCGATCGCGACTGGAGCCGGGTCTCCGGCAGCTGGCAGGGGCTGGCGAAGAAGGCGCAGATGGTTCGGGCGGCGCGCGGCTATTCACCGGCCATCTTCAAGCCGATCTCGAAGGGCGGGTGCCACACGGGCGCGCAGCTGAAGGCCCAGCTGACCTACCTCACCACAAAGTCTAGCCACATCCTCGACAGTCGTGGCACGCATGATGGCAAAAAGACCCTGTCCGAGGCCGAGATCGACCGGGTCGTGCGGCGCTTCGAGAACCAGTGGGGTGAGAGGCACAGCCCCAAGCTCGGCCATACCTCGCATCTGCTGATGGCGTTTCCCGTCGGCACCAGCGGCGAAGAGGTGCGCGCGATCACGGAAACCGTCTGCGAGCGGTTCTTTCAAGGTGAGGGGTCGCAATTCGACTATATTGCTGCAATACACCAAGATCGCGCGCATCCACATGCGCATATCGTTCTGAACCGCCGCAGCAAGGATGGCGATCCTTACCCTGCCCTGCACGCCTGAAGTGTTCACCAGCCCCCGCAGGACCCCTGCTGACCCACTGACAATCGCAGGTGCTGCGGCCACCATCATGTTGCCCGAGATCCCACGCACGATCAGCGGCGTTGCCGCGACGAAACCTTTCGCGAGGAACACCATCACAAAGAAGGGCACCAACGAGCCGATGTTGGTGGCGGAGTTCGGATCACCAAGCTGGGCCAAAAGCGAGTTTGCCATTCCGACGACGGTCGAGAACATGGCAGCGATGACGATGGGGTAGAAGGCGTAGCTGATCGTCGTCGAGACCCATCTGTGGAAGAAATCCTTGGTCGCATCGAAGAGCGACAGCGCGATCATGATCGGC
>Ga0209573_1005696_pt1 | contig 10969 bp, 8 predicted proteins | sample TNRBio252014_DNA_FD_185870 | JGI IMG/M metagenome (GOLD analysis project Ga0209573, IMG submission 185870) | Wastewater treatment Type I Accumulibacter community from EBPR Bioreactor in Madison, WI, USA - TNR Reactor_6/25/2014_ DNA (SPAdes)... | ecosystem: Engineered > Bioreactor > EBPR >...
GTGGATCGGCAGCCTTGGCCACTGTCTCTCTGCAGATGGCTCGTGTATATCGTGTTTGCAAGCTATCGATGGTTTTGCCCTGCTCGTTGACGTAAGGCGCTTTGTCTTCCTCCGAAAAATCGCTAACGCCAGCCCAGCGGGCGAAGCCCAGAAAATCCTGCCAATCCTTGGACGCTTTGCCTGCCAGACGAAGCATCTGCGAAAAGGCGCTGTCCCTCCGCAATGGGCTGGCAATTTTGGAGAACTCGCGCATGTAAGGAGACAACTGCCCGCTCAGCGCAGTGGGTGACAGTTGCTTTGCCTCGTATGCGTCGACGAGGTTCTTTGCGTGATCATAAAGCGCCCATGCATAAGCGCGGAGAAACCAGATGTCGTCTGCATTATTTGGATGCTGGGCCCGCGCCATTTCCAGAGCTTCGGCGGAACGCCTTTGCTTGCGGAGTGCAAATATTTCAGTGGAACTCACTGCAGTTCCTCCTTATGCGCTGTCATCAGGCCCTGCACGTCCTCATAGAGGCCGTGGCTGCTACCTGGGCCGCCGACCTCTTGGGCAGCGGTCCAAGAGGGAGTACCGTCGTAAGTGAAGTCGATGTCGCCCTTGCGGTACGCATCGGTAAAGCTCACTCGCAGACGATAGGGCATGGGCTTGCAACCCGTTCGCTGAACGGGCGAATCTCCAAGTGCTGCATCCAGACGATCAAGAAATTCCTGAATGAACGGGTCTGTTTTCAGCGCGCCTTGTTTCCCAGACAGGGCGTTGAGGGAGGTCAGCGCGTCGTCTGCCAGTTGACTGTCGAAAAGCGCACTCGGAAGAATCCCTGTCCGGCCGACGCGATGTTTCCTGTCGTAGTAGTACTGCACCGTAGCGCGCTTACCGTCGCGGCCGAGCGTGTAACGCTCGCAATACTGCAGATGCTGCAATTGCTCGATGCAAATGCCCTGAGCCTCCCAGACCAGCCTTAATTGCTGGTGGGTTGGCATCAGGGGGGCGGTCGCAGCCGAGAACGACAGGCGATGCCAGTCAGGATCGATGGTGAAATCCTGATCGCCCTCCTGGCGGGGAGCGACGTGTGAGTCTGCAGGTTGCGCCCACGCGATTGTGGTCAAGGCGGTAAAGCTTGGTGGGTTGACCACGATCAGCTTTTTCGCGGCACGGGTGATTGCCGTGTAGGCCCAACGAAAGAACAATGCATTGCGTGCCCCCCTACTGGAGTCGAAATCCACAATGACCGTGTTCCATTCGCCACCCTGAGCCTTGTGGCAGGTCATGGCATAACCGTACTTGACCTGAAGTGCGTTGAAGTATGGATCTTCGCGGATAGCGCGTCGGAACTCAGCTGACTTTGGATGCAAATCCGGGTGCCGCTTGCGAAAGTCCACCAGCAATGCCCGCTGCTCTAGTGGAGTAAGCTCTCGGTGAGGCGAATCGAGCAGATTCTCCAGTACTAAGCAGGCTGTCTGGATGATGCTGCCATCGCCATCTCGGAAGGCTGCGGTGACCTCACGGAACGAAAGCTCAACGTAGTGCCCCCCTTTCAGATTTACAGGAACTTTCTTCGCATCTGAGCCTACCTGTATGACCTTGACCAAGTCGCCGTTGCTGAGCACGTGCTTGGTCGAGTTCCTATTAACCAGCAGCGTTTCCCCCACCTGAATAGGGAGGCTCGGGTCGCCCCAGCGACGCGCTCGGATGTTGCGGTTGTACTCCAGCGCCGTAGCATTTGAGTGTGCGACAGCAACACTGGAGTCTTTGGCCTGCAAGCCCTGAACGATGAGATCGACTGCAATTCCTGCATCAACCTGCTCAATGTCTTGGCCGTTGGGCTGCAGTGAAAAAGTATTGTAGCGACCGGCCAGCATGGCATCTCGCAGTTCCGTGGCGCGGTCGAGAATGGCGCTTCCCTGCGCTTGGCGCATCACGGAATTCAGATCGAATGAGCCAACCTGAAGATTGAACTCCTGCCTCAGATAGTCCTCGGACAGGGCAGGCGAAGATTTCTCGCCAACCGGGGGGAGTTGTGCTGGATCGCCAACAAACAGTAGCTTCGTGAGATGGTCGTTCATGCGACCTGGCCTTCTCATTCGAGCATATGTAACGATGTCCTTGAGCAGCCGGCCAGAGCCGAACTGCATGACATCGCCGTGGTTTTCCTTATCACCGACCATCGATGACTCGTCGATCACGAACAAGGAAACAGTCGCTTCTTCTTCCTTTAACGGAAAGAGCATCCGCACGCCTGGATCGTTTGCTGTCTCGGCTTCTTCATTCACCTCTAACTGGGTAAGTGTGTAAATCGTCCGATGGATAGTCGATCCCTCGTGTTCAGGCTTGCCTGTGATCTGCTTGATCTTGTTGCCGAGGATGCGTGCTGCCCGACCTGTCGGGGCCAGAAGTTCGCATGAGAGGTTCATCTCCTCCAGCGTTTCGACCAATTTGGCAATGAGCGTGGTTTTTCCAGTGCCTGCACTTCCACGCAAGATGAAGGCATCTTGTGTGTCATCACACAGGAAGGATCTGACTGCGCAAAGGGCTGCGGATTGTTCGGAGGTTAGTATCATTGGCACGCTGCTCATACCTTTTCGTCATTCATGACGAATCTTAATCGCTCAGCTGTGGTTGATTCGCTTGAACCGGCTTCCTACCGTGATGATTTCCCCATCGGCCACCACGGCATAGCTATCCAGGTGCTCGCTGAGCTTGCTGATGAGGCCGCCTGCGTAGCTTTCGATACGCTTTCTGGAGCGGCGGTCGAAGTAAACGATCTCGGCGCCACGGTGATCATGCTTGCGGTGGCCAAACTGGAGAAGAAGGTCGACCACAAGAGGGGGGACGCCACGCTGCTGGCAGCGAACGGTTGCGTGAGCAGTCGCTTTCATTTGTCCTTCTCCTCAGATGCGCGAAGAAGTACTCGTCTGAAGTAAGCGTTGAACGAGAGTCCTGCTTTCTTGGCCTCTCGCTCGAGGGCTTCCACAATTTCCGGAGTGAGTTCAAGATCGAATTCCGGTGGACGCTGCGCGACGCGCCCTTCGCATTCCTTCGTTGGGACAAAACCTTTGCGACCAGCCAGCCAGCGACGGGCCTCTTCTGGGCTGACCAGTGAGCGCTTGCCAACCTGTTCCGTCTTCAGCGGATCGGGCAGCTTCGGGTTAGCGGCGTTGCGCACGCTGCGCTCATCCATATTTGCAAGGAGAGCGACCTCGGCAAGCGTCAAGTACCCACAATCGCCTTTACCCATGCCGTATTCGCCAGCTCCAAAATCGGTGTAGCGATCACCGCTATCGAGCACCATGCGCGCCACTGCGCTTTGCACCGCAAACATGGCGAGTCGGGGCGGAGCGTTGTCACTTGCCTCGAGGTAGGTCCTCATGTGTGGCGTATCCAGGCCACAGAAGAACATCTCAACATGGGCATGGGTGCCATTTATCCGGCTTCCAGGGACAAGATCTCCTGTCGGAATGCCTGCTACGCCGTAGTCGTACATCTCACTCACGGCCTCCCACACAGGCGACCGCTCAATGGCTTCCTTTTCTGTCCATGCGTAGTCGCTGACCCCGTAAAGCGCTGCGACCTCTCTTCCAAACAGGTTCAGGAACGTGAGCAGTTGTTCCTGCATTGCGGATTTCGAGAACGGCATACGTAACCTCAATATGATATCGCTGATGACACCTAAACAATATAGCGTGATTCTTTGTGTGTCAAGCGTTACAGCAGGCCTATCATGTTGCGGCTCTGGGCTGCATGGGTCGGGCTAGGCGAGGCTCTCCAATGGGCGGTAGAAGTCTTCCAGACCGGTGGCTTGGAGGCATGCCCGCCACGACTGGACAAAATGAACCATTTTGTCCAACGGCTGGGCACCTCCAGCAACGGCGCGACTTCAAACCCGTGCTTCTCGCCGTACTTTGGACAAAACGGACCGGGGAGTGACCGAATGGCAGCAGCCCAAGTGGAGCCGCCGTTCGAGCGGCAGTTCTGCCTGAGGGCTGAGGGGCCGGTCGTGGCCGAAACAAGCCGCGGACACAATCTCGAAAATCTTCATCACAAACGCAAAATTTCGAGACATGCCCGGGCGATTCGAGGCCGCGGTACCCCATCTTGGCGTTCGTCACCGGCACGGCGCGCCCTGCAACACCCACGCGCTACCCCAGCAGCAGGGCGTCGTCGTCGATCTTCTCGCCGCGCACCTTCTCGAACATGTCGAGCAGGTGATGCACGTCGAGCCCCTCGCGCTCCTTGCCGGAGACATCCAGCACGACCCGACCCTGGTGCAGCATCACCGTGCGCTGGCCGACGTCGAGCGCCTGGCGCATCGAGTGGGTGACCATCATCGTGGTGAGCTTGTGCTCGGCGACGATGCGCACGGTGAGTTCGAGCACGAAGGCTGCGGTGCGCGGGTCGAGCGCGGCGGTGTGCTCGTCGAGGAGCAGCAGGCGCGAGGGCTGCAGCGCCGCCATCAGCAGGCTCACCGCCTGGCGCTGGCCGCCCGAGAGCAGGCCGATGCGGTCGGACAGGCGATTCTCCAGGCCGAGGCCGAGGGTAGATACCTGGGCACGGAACTCCTCGCGCAGCGCCGGCTTGACCGCGAACGAGAAGCCGCGCCGCTCGCCGCGCATCTTGGCGAGCGCCATGTTCTCCTCGATCGTGAGGTCTTCGCAGGTGCCGGCGAGCGGGTCCTGGAACACGCGTGCGACGTGGCGCGCGCGCCCCCACACCGGCTGGCGGGTCATGTCGATGCCGTCGATCTCGATCTTGCCGCTGTCGACGCGCTGCTCGCCCGACACGGCGTTCAAGAAGGTCGACTTGCCGGCGCCGTTGGAGCCGATCACGGTGACGAACTGCCCGGTCGGGATCTCGAGCGACATGCCGCGCAGGGCCTGGGTCTCGATCGGCGTGCCAGGGTTGAAGGTGAGGCGCAGGTCAGTTGCCTTCAGCATGTCAGGCTCCTTTCTTGCCGGACCAGTGCGCGCGCAGGCGCGGCACCACCAGCGCGATCGTCACCAGCACCGCGGTGACCAGATTGAGATCCTGCGCCTGCAGGCCGATGAAGTCCGAATTGAGCGCGAGCGCGATGAAGAAGCGATAGACGATGGCGCCGAGGATCACCGCGATCGTGGCCAGGTAGAGCTTGCGCGAAGGCAGCAGGCTCTCGCCGACGATCACCGCCGCCAGGCCGATGACGATGGTGCCCACGCCCATGGAAATATCCGCCCCGCCCTGGGTCTGCGCGAACAGCGCCCCCGCCAGGCCGACCAGCGCGTTCGACAGCGCCATGCCGGCGAGCACCGCCAGCCCGGTGTTGACGCCCTGCGCGCGCGCCATCCGTGCGTTCGAGCCGGTGGCGCGGATCGCCAGCCCGCTCTGGGTGGCGAAGAAACCGTCGAGCAGCAGCTTCACCGCCAGCACCACGAACACCAGCAGCAGCGGGCGGAACACGTAGTCGGCCATGCCCTCCGGCTGCAGCAGGTTGAAGACCGTGGGTTCGGTGATCAAGGGCACGTTGGGCTTGCCCATGATGCGCAGGTTGATCGAGTACAGCGCGATCATCATCAGGATGCTCGCGAGCAGATCCATGATCTTGAGGCTGACGTTGAGCCAGCCGGTGATCAGGCCGGCCACCGCGCCGGCGATGGTCGCCGCGATGGTCGCGGTGAAGGGATCGTAGCCGGCCGCGATCATGGTCGCGGCGACCGCGCCGCCGAGCGGGAAGCTGCCATCCACGGTGAGGTCGGGAAAGCGCAGCAGGCGGAAGGAGATGTACACGCCGAGGGCGACGAGACTGAAGATCAGGCCGATCTCGAGCGCCCCGAGCAGGGTGTAGAGGGACATGGGAAATACCGTTGGAGAGAAAACGACGCGGGCACTCCGTCGGGAGCGCCCGCCGCAGCCGGCGCTAACCCGCCGCGTAAGAGTCCGGCGGGAGCGTTGTTACTGGACGACCTTGGCAGCGTCCTTGACGAGCGCGTCCGACAGCGTGATGCCCTGCTTCTGGGCCGCACCCGGATTCACATGCAGTTCGAGGGTCTTGCTGGTCTCGGAGGCGATCGCGCCGGGCTTTTCACCCTTGAGGATGCGCACCACCATCTGCCCGGTCTGCACGCCGATCGCCTTGTAGTCCATGCCGTAGGCCGCCACCGCGCCACGCGCCACGCTGTCGGTGTCGGCCGCCACCAGCGGGATCTTGGCGTCCATGCCGACCTTGACCAGGGCCTCGTAGGCCGACACGACGTTGTTGTCGGTGCTGGTGTAGAACACGTCGGCCTTGCCGATCAGGCTGCGCGCAGCCGAGCCCACGTCCACCGAACGCGGCGCGGCGGCATCGACCAGGCTCATGCCATGCTTGGGCAGCATCTCGCGCAGTTGCTCGAGCACCACCACCGAGTTGGCCTCGCCCGGGTTGAACACCATGCCCACGCGCTTGGCGTTGGGGGTGACGCGCTTGATCAGTTCGATCTGCTTGTCGAGCTCGAGCGCGTCGGACACGCCGGTGATGTTGCTGCCCGAGGCCGCCATCGAGGGCACCAGCTTGGCCGCGACCGGATCGGTGACCGCCGAATACACCAGCGGGATGTCCTTGGTCGCCGCCGCCACGGCCTGGGCCGAGGGCGTGGCGATGGCGACGATCACGTCCGACTTGTCACCGATGAACTTGCGCGCGATCTGCGCCGCGGTGCCGGTGTTGCCCTGGGCGCTCTGGTACTGCCACTTGAGGTTCTTGCCTTCCTCGTAGCCTGCCGCGGTCAGAGCCTCCTTGACGCCGTCACGCACTGCGTCGAGCGCCGGGTGTTCGACGATCGCGGTGATGGCAACGGATTTCTGCTGTGCATGGACCGGGGCCGAGATCACAAAAGCCAGCGCCAACGCGCCAAACAGGGCCTTGGGGGACGTGAACAAGGACATGGAGGTCTCCTTTGCGGCCTTGCAGCCGGGAATTTTTGGACAGGGGGCTTGACCGGCAGCACAGCCGGAGCGGTGTTACGAAAGGCGCAAGTTTAACAGCACGTCCCGATTCCGCGATTGCGGTTCCCCCGCACTTCAGCGCACAAGCACGCTCCCCCCAACGCACGGGGATTCTGCAGGCGCGACGAAAGCCGCGAACACCGCGCCCGATCCATCGCGACGCGGATCCCGTGCGCCCGCATTCGCGCCTGCCGGCGCTCCTGCAGGAAGCGCCGCGCATCGGGAGCCCTGTAGGAGCGGCGGAAGCCGCGAACCCTTCCTTGCCTAGATGACTGTATTTTTATACAGTCTTGATGTGCTCCCACCCTATGCCGAACTCCACTGCCTGAGCAACTTCAGCTTCCAGCGCGGCGCCTCCCACCCGGAGGAGCTCGTCACGCAAGCGGCGGCCCTCGGCTATGCGGCGATCGCGCTCACCGACGAATGCTCGCTCGCCGGCGTGGTGCGGGCGCAGCGGGCGCTGCAGGCCCTGCCCGAATCCGGACGTCCGCGCCTGCTCATCGGCAGCGAAGTCCGGCTCGTCGACGGTCCCTGCCTGGTCCTGCTCGCCGCCGATCGCGCCGGCTACGGCCGCCTGTGCCGCCTCATCACGCAGGCGCGGCGCGGCGCGGCCAAGGGCCGCTACCGACTGATGCGGGCGATGATCGAGGCCAGCGCCGAAGATGACACAGCGGTCCACACCATCGCCGGCGCCCTGCCCGGCTGCCTGGCGCTGCTGGTGCCAGCGGCCGACTTCCCGCCCTTGACCGCGGCTGAAGACGCCGTCGCCGCGCTGCGTGCCGACGCCGACTGGCTCGCACGCTGCTTTCCCGGGCGCGCCTGGATGGCCGCGACGACGCGCCTCGACGGCCGCGACCCGGCCCGCCTGCACTGGCTGCAGCGTATCGCGCACGACGCGGGGATCGCCGTGGTCGCCGCGACGGGCGCGCTGATGCACGACGCCGCCCGCCGCCCGCTCGCCGACGTGATGACCGCGCTGCGCCTGCACTGCAGCGTGGCCGAGGCCGGCCTCGCGCTCGCGCCCAACGCCGAACTGCGCCTGCACGATCGCGACGCCCTCGCCCATCGCTATCCGCCCGCCCTGCTCGCCGAAACCCTGGTCGTGGCCGGACGCTGCAGCTTCGGTCTCGACGAACTGCGCTACGAATATCCTGCCGAGCTCGTTCCCGCTGGCGAGACACCGACGAGCTGGCTGCGCCGGCTGGTCGAGGGTGGTCTGGCGTGGCGCTATCGCGGCCAGGACGCCGATTGCAGGGCGCAGACGGCGCGCGCGGCGACGCCTGCGCCGGACGCCGCGCCGCCCACCCCCGCCGCCGACCCCGCGCCGCCCTCGGTGCGCGCGCAGATCGAGCACGAGCTCGCACTGATTGCCGAGCTCGCCTACGCGCCCTACTTCCTCACCGTGCACGACATCGTCCGCTTCGCCCGCGAGGCCGGCATCCTGTGCCAGGGGCGCGGCTCGGCGGCGAATTCGGTGGTGTGCTGGGCGCTCGGCATCACCGAGGTCGATCCGCAGCTCGGCATCATGCTGGTCGAGCGCTTCATCTCGCGCGAGCGCAACGAGCCGCCCGACATCGACGTCGACTTCGAGCACGACCGCCGCGAGGAGGTCATCCAGTACATCTACCGCAAGTACGGCCGCGACCGCGCCGCGCTCGCCGCCACCGTGATCAGCTACCGTTCGCGCAGCGCGCTGCGCGACGTCGGTCGCGCGCTCGGCCTGGGCGAGGCGCAGATCGAACGCCTGACGCGCGAGCACCACTGGTTCGACGGCCGCCGCATCCTGCCCGAGCGCCTGGCGGAGGCCGGACTCGACCCCGCCAGCCCGGTCACGCAAAGGCTGATCGCGCTCACCGAAGAGCTCATCGGCTTTCCGCGCCACCTGTCGCAGCACGTCGGCGGCTTCGTCATCGCGCGCGGCCGGCTCGACGAGCTGGTGCCGGTCGAGAACGCCGCCATGGCCGAGCGCACCGTGATCCAGTGGGACAAGGACGACCTTGACGCGGTCGGGCTGATGAAGATCGACGTGCTCGCGCTCGGCATGCTCTCCGCGCTGCGGCGCGGGCTGGCGCTGGTGTCGGCCTGGCGCGGGCAGGCGCTGACCCTGGCGGCCATCCCGCGCGAGCGGCCGGAGGTGTACGCGATGCTGTCGCACGCCGACTCGGTCGGCGTGTTCCAGGTCGAATCGCGCGCGCAGATGACCATGTTGCCGCGCCTCAGGCCACGCCGCTTCTACGACCTGGTGGTGGAGGTAGCGATTGTGCGCCCCGGCCCGATCCAGGGCGGCATGGTCCATCCCTACCTGCAGGCGCGCGAGCGCGCCGCGCGCGGCGAGGAGCCGATGGCAGGGCTGCGCACCGAGATCCGCGGCGTGCTCGCACGCACGCTCGGGGTGCCGATCTTCCAGGAGCAAGTGATGCAGCTCGCCGTGGTCGCGGCCGACTTCAGCGGCGGCGAGGCCGACCAGCTGCGGCGCGCGATGGGCGCCTGGCGGCGCAAGGGCGAGCTCGAACGCTACCGCCAGAAGCTGCTCGACGGGCTGGCAAAGAACCGCTACGACCCCGACTTCGCCCAGCGCCTGTGCCAGCAGATCGAAGGCTTCGGCAGCTACGGCTTCCCCGAATCCCACGCCGCCAGCTTCGCGCTGCTGGTCTATGCCTCGGCCTGGCTCAAGTGCTTCGAGCCCGCGGCCTTCCTCGCCGCGCTGCTCAACAGCCAGCCGATGGGCTTCTATGCGCCCTCGCAGCTGATCCAGGACGCCCGCCGGCATGGGGTGGAGGTGCGGGCGGCAGACGTCACGGTGAGCGAGTGGGATTGCACGCTGGAGCCCACCGCCCGACATGCGACCGATCCGGCCCCCGCGCACCCAGGCGCCCCCACCGCGCAGGCAGCGCCCTGTCCAGCACTGGCAGCATGCACCGCCCGGCATCCGGCGAGCAGCCCCGGCGCGCCGGACGCGTCGCCTGTGTGCCCGCAGCCCGCAGTGCGCCTCGGCCTGCGCATGATCCGCGGCCTTGCCCACGACGCCGCCGCGCGCACCGTCGCCGCCCGCAGCGCACACGCCTTCAGCGACGCGCAGGACCTCGCCGCGCGCGCCCGGCTCGACGCCGGCGAGCTGCGCACGCTTGCGGCCAGCGGCGCGCTCGCCACGCTCGCCGGCCATCGCCGCCAGGCCCTGTGGCAGGCGAGCGGCGCCGCCCCCCTGCCCGGCCTGCTCGCCGAGGCCCCCGGCGGCGACGTCGCCGCCCTGCTCGATGCGCCCGCCGAGGCCGAAGACCTGCTCGCCGACTACGCCCGCCTCGGCTTCACGCTGGGCCGCCACCCGCTGTCCTTCGTGCGCGAACAGCTCGCCCGCCTGCGCTTTCTCACCGCCGCCGACATCGCCGTCGCCCCCGACCGCATGCTCGCCCGCGGCGCCGGCCTGGTCACCTGCCGCCAACGGCCCGGCACCGCCAAGGGCACGCTGTTCGTCACCCTGGAAGACGAGACCGGGCTCACCAACGTCATCGTCCGCCCCGAGCTTTTCGAGCTGCAGCGCCGCATCCTGCTCGGCGCGCGCTTGATGGGGGTGTTCGGCCAGATCAGCCGCCAGGGGCAGGTCGTGCATCTGGTGGCGAGCCGGGTGGTGGATCACTCACCCCTGCTCGGCAACCTGGCCGCACACAGCCGGGACTTTCATTGAGGGCGGGTCGTCGCCGCGGCCATGGACCAGACCCGGGGCCGGCCAGCCGAGGCTGCCCCACCTCTGCATCGCGATCAGCGGACGGGGCGCCACATCAAGAGCTCGCGGCTTCCGCCGCTCCTACAGTGGCCCCCGGGCTCCCGGGGTATTCCATCGGCGCGGCGGTATTCCGTCGGCGCGGCGGTATTCCATCGGCGCGGCGGTTTTCCGTCGGCGCGGCGACGTTTCATCGGCGTGGCGGTATTCCGTCGGCGTGGCGGTATTCCGTCGGCGCGGCGGTATTCCGTCGGCGCGGCGGTATTCCGTCGGCGCGGCGGTATTCCGTCGGCGCG
>Ga0209573_1005697_pt1 | contig 10969 bp, 5 predicted proteins | sample TNRBio252014_DNA_FD_185870 | JGI IMG/M metagenome (GOLD analysis project Ga0209573, IMG submission 185870) | Wastewater treatment Type I Accumulibacter community from EBPR Bioreactor in Madison, WI, USA - TNR Reactor_6/25/2014_ DNA (SPAdes)... | ecosystem: Engineered > Bioreactor > EBPR >...
AGACCCAGGAAAAGGGTTTCCTCATGATCGGGGAGCGCACCAACGTGGCCGGCTCGCCGAAGTTCGCCACCCTCATCAAAAAGGGACAGCTCGAGGACGCCGTCGCCATCGCCCGCCAGCAGGTCGAGAACGGCGCGCCCGTCATCGACGTCTGCATGGACGAGGGCATGATCGACGGGGTCGAAATGATGACCCGTTTCCTCAATCTCCTCGCCGGAGAGCCCGACGTCGCCGCCGTGCCCATCATGGTCGACTCATCGAAGTGGTCCGTCATCGAGGCCGGCCTCAAGTGCCTCCAGGGCAAGGGCATCGCCAATTCCATCTCGCTCAAGGAGGGCGAGGAGGTCTTCAAGGCCAACGCGCGCACCGTCATGAAATACGGCGCCGCCGTCGTCGTCATGGCCTTCGACGAGCAGGGCCAGGCCGCCACCTACGAGGAGAAAATCCGCATCTGCGAGCGCGCCTACCGCATCCTCGTCGACGAGGTCGGCTTCAATCCCGAGGACATCATCTTCGATCCGAACATCCTCACCGTCGCCACGGGGATGGACGAGCACAACAACTACGCCGTCGACTTCATCAACGCGACCCGCTGGATCAAGCAGAACCTCCCCGGAGCCAAGGTCAGCGGCGGCGTCTCGAACATCTCCTTCTCCTTCCGCGGCAACAACGTCGTGCGCGAGGCCATGCACTCGGCCTTCCTCTACCACGCCGGACAGGCCGGCATGGACATGGGCATCGTCAACGCCGGCATGCTCGAGGTCTACGACGAGATCGAGCCCAAGCTGAAAGAACTCGTCGAGGACGTCCTTCTCAACCGCCACGCGGGCGCGACCGAGGCCCTCATCGACCACGCCGAGGAGCTCAAGGCCGCCGGCGCGGACAAGAAGGAAAAAGGCGCCGTCGCCGAGCTCGCCTGGCGCAGCGGCACCGTGCTCGAGCGCATCACCCACGCCCTCGTCAAGGGCATCACCGATTTCATCGAGGAGGATACCGAGGAGGCCCGCGCCGCCCTCGGCAAACCGCTCCTCGTCATCGAGGGCCCGCTCATGGACGGCATGAAGGTCGTCGGCGAGCTCTTCGGGGCCGGCAAGATGTTCCTCCCCCAGGTCGTCAAGAGCGCCCGGGTCATGAAAAAGGCCGTCGCCTACCTCGAGCCCTACATGCTCGCCGAGAAAAAGGAGGGCGACGAGGACAAGGCCCCCGTCTTTGTCATCGCCACCGTCAAGGGCGACGTCCACGACATCGGCAAAAACATCGTCGGTGTGGTGTTAGGCTGCAATGGCTACAAGGTCGTCGACCTCGGCGTCATGGTCGACTGCGACCGCATCCTCGCCGCCGCCGCGGAACACAAGGCCGACATCATCGGCCTCAGTGGACTCATCACGCCCTCGCTCGATGAGATGATTTACAACGCCAAGGAATTCGAGAAGCGCGGTGTCAAGCAGCCCCTCCTCATCGGCGGAGCCACCACCTCGCGCGCCCACACCGCCATCAAGATCGCCCCGCACTTCAACCAGCCCGTCGTCCACGTCATCGACGCCTCCCTCGTCGTCGGCGTCTGCAATTCCCTCCTCTCCGAGAATCTCCGCGCCCCCTTCCTCGCCGAGCACCAGGCCCGCGAGGTGAAGGAACGCGAACTCTTCGCCGGCAAGGGCTCCAGCGCCGTCTACGTCCCCTACGAGGAGGCGAAACGCCAGAAATTCGCGATCGACTGGGCCACCGCCGACATCGCCACGCCCGAGAGCATCGGCTCTTTCCTCGAGGACCCCGTGCCCCTCGCCGAGGTCGTCGAGGTCTTCGACTGGACCCCTTTCTTCCACGCCTGGGAGCTTCGCGGCGTCTTCCCCAAGATCCTGAAGCACGAGCAACACGGCGCCGAGGCCCAGAAACTCTACGACGACGCCCGCCGCATCCTCGACGACCTCGTCGCCAACCACCGCGTCCACGCCCGCGGGATCTGGGGCGTCTGGCCCGCCGCCTCCACCGGAGAGGACGTCCGCCTCTTCACCGATGAATCACGCGGCGATATCCTCACCACCTTCCACTTCCTGCGCCAGCAGAAGGAAAAGGTCCAGGCCGGCACGCCCTTCCAGAGCCTCGCCGACTTCGTCGCCCCGCTCGACAGTGGCCGCGCCGACTACCTCGGCGCCTTCGCCGTCACCGCCGGGAACGAGGTCGAGGAGTATGCCAAGACCTTCCGCGACAAACACGACGACTACACCGCCATCCTCATCCAGGCCCTGGCGGACCGCTTCGCCGAAGGATTAGCCGAGCTCCTCCACCGCAAGGTGCGCCGGTTCATGGGCTTCGGCATCACCGAGGATCTCGCCGTCGAGGATCTGATCCAGGAGCGCTACCGCGGGATTCGTCCGGCTGCCGGGTATCCGGCCTGTCCCGATCATACGGAGAAGCAGGCGGTCTGGGATTTGCTCGATGTGGAGGCGAAGGTGGGGATGCAGTTGACGAGCAGTTATGCGATGTTCCCGCCGTCTAGTGTGAGCGGGTTGTACTTCTTTAATGAGGCGGCGCGGTACTTCAATGTCGGGAAAATTGGGCGGGATCAGTTGGAGGCGTACGCGGGGCGGAAGGGGATGAGTTTGGAGGTGGCTGAGAAGTGGCTTGCGCCGAACTTGGAAGATTGATTAAGCTGACAACACTCACACTCCCCTCATGAAGCTAATCGCTAAACCGCTTCCTGCTAAACAGCTGAGTGAAGGTTCTGCGGAATCTTTTTACCTAACGGCAGCGGACCTGTTTGCAGGTGCGGGAGGCTTTTCCCGTGGTGCTCTGGATATTGGGATCGATGTCAGGACGGCTGTCGAAATTGACAAACATGCCTGTGCCACATATCGCCACAACCTCGTTATAGGCAGAGCTGTTGCTCCCAAGCTCTTCGAAGCCGACATTCGGGATCTTAACCTTCCTGACCTTCGCAGTTGTTTTCCTAGGGATGTAAAGTGCGATATAGTAATGGGAGGACCCCCATGCCAAGGGTTTTCAGTCCACCGAATAAAAAACGCTGGCGTGTCCGATCCGAGAAATGAATTGATCCACCGCTATTTTGATATTGTTGCTGAACTTAGACCAAAAATCTTCATTTTGGAAAATGTTCCGGGAATCCTCTGGGAACGACATGCAAAATACCTAGAACTTTTTTACAAGTCCGCGAAAACTGCAGGATACCAGATGCTCGCTCCCGCCTTGCTGGATGCCCGCGATTACGGAGTGCCTCAGCGTCGAAAGCGGGTCTTCATCGTAGGTGTGACAAACGAAATCACTGCCACACTCGATTGGCCGCCAAAGCCAACTCATGGTAACCCCGAAAAAATTGAAAAAAATTCCCCACTTCTCCCTTGGGTGCCCTCCCGAATTGCTTTTCGAAAAGCCAAAGAAGGAGACGAAAACAATGTTCATATGCGTCACGCTTCCGAGTTAGTAGAAGCATTCCACAATACCCCAAGTGACGGGGGAAGCCGAAGACAATCTGGAAGACTTCTGAAATGTCATGTGGATCACGACGGTCACAAGGATGTTTACGGCCGAATTGATAGGCGCGTCCCTGCGCCAACAATGACAACAGCTTGCATAAACCCGTCGAAGGGACGTTTTGTACACCCGACCCAACACCATGGGATTACAGCACGACAAGCGGCCAGACTACAGACTTTCCCGGACGAGTTTGTCTTCAAAGGAGGTCTCATCGCCTCGGGAAAGCAAATAGGGAACGCAGTCCCGGTTCTTTTGGCGCGCGCAGTCCTCGCTCACATCGCGACATTCCTCTTAAAACATTCTCGAGCGCATGAATGAATCCGTTAAGTTCCAAACCCGCGCCCGCACAGTCGATCACCTTGGGCGGGAACAGATAGCGGATTGCCCTACCGCGATATCTGAATTATGGAAAAACTCCTTTGATGCGTACTCCCGCGTGGCAGCTCTACACATCTTTGATGGACCGCCATGCACAGCCGCGATTTATGATGACGGCCATGGGATGTCCCGCGAGGAATATATAAACAAATGGCTCGTCTTGGGGACTGAGGCGAAACTAGCAAATCCCCTCACCCCAATTGCAGATCGGAAGGGCCTCCCATTCCGAAAAAGGCAGGGTAAAAAAGGAATTGGCCGCCTCTCCGTGGGATTCTTGGCTAATCTACTCCTCTTGGTTACAAAACGACCCGGGGACCAATTTGTCGCTAGCTTGATCGACTGGCGAATTTTTGAAAACCCTTTTCTCATTCTTGATGACGTTTCGATACCCATAGTAACATATGACGACAAACTTTCGTTGTTTGATCACGTCCAAGGGCTTTATGAAACACTGATGTGTAATATTTGGGGAGATACGGCAGATTCTAAGGCGAAGGAACGAATCGAATCCGCGTGGGACGCATTCGACAAAATGGAGCGAGATCGGGACGGAGGAAAGTTAGAAGGATTCCAAACGACTCGCGAGCAAATCGAACAGTCCTTGGTGGAGATGCCATTTAATTCTCGGCACATTGAACAGTGGCCCATTTGGACTGGTGAGTCCGACTCAGGGACAGCGTTACTCCTTGCAAACTTGACGCCAGATCTCGAAGCGCAACTAGTCGAGAATCCAAAATCTGCTCATGAAACCAAAGCTAAAGAGAACTTTCGGTCAACGCTCTGGAGCTTTAGCGATCCATTCGGTGATTTGGCGCAGATAAATCCAAGTGGATTAACGAATGATTTCGACACGTCTGTCGTGGGCTGGATTGGTGAGCGAAGACTCTCAGTGCTAGAACGTTTTGGTGGGTTTCCCACCGAATGGGTAGAGAAGTTTGAGCACGTAGTGGACGGCCAAATAGACGAACAAGGCGTATTCCGAGGACGGGTGAAGGCGTTTGGAAAATGGCTTGCAGACACAATTGAAATCCGTCCAACCGAGTCACAGCCAAATCGCGCTGACACACGCGTTGGTTCATTTGATCTTTTCATCGCAACAATGGAAATGGTGCCTCGGAATTCGAGTCACCCACCGGAAGAGCACGCTAAGCTGCTATCGTTATTTGATACCTTCTCAGGATTGATGGTGTTTCGCGATGGGTTTCGAGTTATGCCGTATGGCAGGTCGGACGCAGACTTCTTCGATATAGAACAGCGACGAAGCATGAATGCCGGGCGTGAATTTTGGAATCACCGGCGAATGCTTGGGCGGGTCGCAATTAGTAACTTCGATAACTCTAATTTAAAGGACAAAGCTGGCAGGGAAGGAATTATCGACAACAAAGCTTCTAAAGCATTTCGCCAGTTAATTATTAATATTCTCAAAACATCAGCGCGCAGATTTTTTGGGAGTGGCTCAGATATCCGCGCAGAAACAATGCCTGATCTTCAGCGGTCTTTTGATGAAGTAAGAGCTGAGAAAGATCGGAAAAAGCTCTTGGAGCGGACACGACGCAAGTTCAGGAGCAATTTGCAGGCGAAGGATCCGGAACTCGACAAACTTCTCGCAGACCTTGAACGTTTGGGTGAGGACCTGGACCTCCAGGAACCATCGATCGACCTAGTTTTGATGGCACTTTCACGCCTAACTGAGGCTAAAGAGAGGCGTTCGGAGATGGTCTTAGGGAAGGCACCAGCCAGCTTGGCTCCTAAGTTCGAAGTGATGCACGCTTCCTTCAGGCAAAGGTCCAAGCGAGTTGACGAACTAATCGGTTCGTTTCAAGCGTTGCTTAGTGAACGGCTAGATGCGATCAAACCTAAAAATCCAGAAGAGATTCTAAAAGGTGAGATGAATCGCAGCTCTTCGTTTCTCAAAAGAAGGCTCGGAAAGTGGAGTCGTGAATTCATCTCTTTACTCGATCAAGAGAGGGAGATTATGGCCAAGTTTGTCTCCGAACGACAGAGGCTCGTTCACGATCGCCTAGATCCTGTTTTAGCTGACGTAATTGCGGGCCGAATCCATCTCTCAGAGGCCTTAGCAAAAGTGGAGTATGAGACAAGCGTTCTTGATCACGAAAACGAAACCACTCTCCTTCCTGTAATAGGAGCGTTGGAGAACATGAGTGAAAGTATCGACTTAGAGCTTCTTGCCGCATCCTCAAGCGAAGAAATTAGTAGCCTTCGATTGGACGTTGAACGCTTAAACAGCCTTGCACAACTTGGGATAACTGTAGAAATCATTTCTCACGAACTTGAGAGCTACGATTCAACGATTGAATACGGTCTATCCCATTTCCCTAACGAAATTAAGACATCAAAGGCATACCGCCAGGTCAAAACAGGACACGAGGGGCTGGCAAGTAGACTTCGATTTCTGGCACCGCTAAAACTATCCGGCGATCCGGAGAGGCGGTTCATAAAAGGCAAGGAGATAGTCGAGTATTTGGAAGACTTTTTCCGAAATGACATAACCGGCGGCTTATTCAAATTGGAGTCTTCATCGGACTTTTCTTCCTTTAGTGTATTTGACCAGCCGGCCCGGCTCTTCCCAGTGTTCATTAACCTTGTAAACAATTCAAGGTATTGGTTGCAGCATTCAGAATGTCTCGAAAAGATTATTAGAATTAGTATAGTGGATGGATGTATAGTGGTTTCAGATAGTGGACCAGGAATTGATTCAGAAGACCTAAAGCACTTGTTTAGCCTCTTTTTTACAAAAAGAAGCGGCGGTCGTGGTGTTGGTCTTTATCTCTGTCGTGCAAACTTGGCTGCCGCAGGGCACTCAATATCATACGGGACTGAATCGAGGTTTCAGATACTTCAGGGTGCAAACTTTGTCATTAACGTTAGACAATCGAGCTAGACCTTCATGAGCACTTGCGCACTGCCTTACACCGAGCATATAAAAAGAGCATTTATCGACCCCATTCGATCAGTCCTTGCGATCGACGACGAGTATCCCACGATCGACCGGATTCTAGGATACAATGAAGACGAACTGAAGGTTTTGGTTCGCAACGAGAACTGGAGCCGGTTGGAGAAGCTTGTAAAATTTTGCCGAAACCGTCAACAGGAGCTTCTGATCGATGTTCACGACGGCAGTCTTCAAGACCTCGAACATAGCCTTCCGTTAAAGTCGTTGCGGCAATGTGACTGGGTTGTTTTGGATTATCAACTGAATGGGTCCGGAGGAGATGGAGCACGGTCATGTGAAATTCTGACACGACTTGCCGTAAGTGATCATTTTAACCTCGTGACTATTTATACGCAAAAGTCAATTGACGAGGTTTTCAAGGAAGTGTTGATCAAGTTCTTAGAGCCCGCACCTTTGAATGAGATTCCCGTTAAAGATCTCGATGAAATCGGCATTGCTCTTGATAATTGGTCTGATTCGATTCCGGAAATCCAGGCTGAGATCATCAGCACCGTGTCTGCGGATGTCTACTTGCGCCTATTAGAGAGATCCTACTGGACCAGCAATAGTGATTCATGTTCGGATATATTAAGGGATTTTACAGATTTATATAAGAAGCGGCCAGAGGGGGTTTCTGTTCCAAAGAAAGCTCTTTTAGTATGGGCGGCTCGAAAGTTCGAGGAGAACCATGGGATTCTGCCATCTGCTTCTCGTCCCCACTGCCTTGCAAAGGCAGGCTTAGACGATGACTTCAAGTGGATGTTAGTAGGGAACCTGTTTGTGAGCTTCATTCGGAAGGATGTTGAGCCCGAAGATCTATTGGATAAAACGTTGGAATGCTTGGCAGCGTGGAATCCGTCGCCAAACCGCCTCGCTTTAGCAAAACTCCGCGCGGAGTTGGATGCTTCCGGTATTCTCGGGGACAACGACGTAATGAATGACCGGAACTTACAGGCATATTGGCTTTCGAAGTTAATTGTCGTCGAGGAGTGGGAGCGTAGCGAGAAGATTGGCGCGTTGGTTGGCCGGCAGACAGAGCTTCTTTTTGAGAGTCTTCGCACTAAAGTTGTTTCATTCACAAGTGAAGTGCTTTCAAGTATTGAGCGATCCGATCCTGCCGCAACGGTGGCTCACTTCTTTCCAGGTGCTATCGACGCAAGGTTGGGGCTTTTAAGTCACAACACCGCGGTATCAACGAGACCAGTGGGAGGTTGTAATTTGATGCCCGGTCACATATTCGAGTTAGGTAACTCTACAGGGACATCCGATTTATGGATGTGCCTATCTCCCGCCTGTGATTTAATTCCTTACCGTGAAGGAGGTCGAGATCTCAAGAAGCGCTTGACGCGGTGGCTACCATTTACAGCCATCAAGCTTTTTGCTATTTCTGGAAGTGATAGCATTAATAAGGCGACACAGGGGCATGTTGTTTTTGTTCGCCATAACGAGACTCTTAAACAATACTCTCTTTATCCGAGGGGGAGTTCGTCTTCTAATCCAGTGTGGGAAGAGCTTTATGCGAAGGATGAGGGTGTTCTTGAGTTGCCTGCTAACACTTTTACAGTCGCTCAACTGCACACTATTGAAGTTTCCCCGCCATCGCAGGAGGGCCAAGAACGGGGCGCTGTCGAACATGAGACGAACTTTAGAATTAGTCACTGTCCGATCATAGCTCAATTGCGCGGTGAATACGCGGTCAGCTTGACCCAGAAGCTGTCATCTCGCCTTGCGAGGATTGGACTTGAGTTTAGCGAGGAATAACGTCGAACCACTTAATCCGAGTGGATTTAGTTTCAACCGGGGGCGGGAATCACAGTATGAGCGGTAGAACTGAACGCGTTGTCTTCCACGAAGCAAGAGGAAATGAGACCGGGCCGATGCGCTTTGTGCGCGTAGACATTAGGTACACGGATGGGGATCCTTTTTATAGTGGCTGGATTCAAGATTTCGGCGACGGTCGGACGGGGCCAACTTTTTTCTCGCAGAACTATTCGAACTACGGACTTGAATATGAAATTGTTCATCAACGATTGGTGTACTGGGATTTGATGGATTTCGAATCCGAAGATGTAATATTTCGAGACGCCACCGAGGATGACTTAGATGCAATTATAGACCTCAACTTCCAAAACTATTTTGAGGGTGGCTATAATAGGATTTCTGCTTATCAGGGAATAAATTTCAAGATTACTGATACGAACTCGATAATTGTGTGTGAAATTGACGGGTTGATTTTAGGGTTCCTTTATATTGATTGGTCATGGAACTCCGATCTTAGGGAGGCCTATTTTGACAGCCTGTATTGTGCACCTGCCGTGCGAAATAGGGGTCTGGCGCATAAACTAATTGAATTCGGTATTTTGCAGGCGGTAGATAGAGGGATCCAACGAATTTCAGGAAAGATCAATGGGGATCTCGAACACTGTGAAAAGATTTCCCGGATCCTAATGCAACACGGATTTGAAATAGTTGAAGCCATCCAGATGCCGGGTTGGATCGCAGTCGAAACCTTGAAACTTATTCCAAGATAATTCCAAAGGGAACGGGTCAGGGAAGAATGGGAAACGGGGTCAGGAAGCGCGGTCAGGGAAGAATGGCACTGCATTAAGGCCTGTTTTCGAGGAAAACGGGCATGAAAAACCCAGCAGTTATGCTTGTGGTAGGGTGTGAAAACTACAACAAGATTCCTGCCGGGTCTTTCGACGAAACTTCAGGGCCGGGCCCGCCGGCGTCAACTTGAAACTCTGCGATGGCAGCGCGAGAGGGCCCGCGCTGAGTCGATTTCCGATCTCGGGACACTCTTCGATTTCGTGCTGCCTCTCGAGAAACTCGTCTCCGTCTCCCGCACCCTTCGGGATCGTGTTTTCCCGGAGGTAGTTACCTTCTGGAGTTGGCTTTCCCAGATCTTTTCGGGAAACGCATCTTGCGCCCAGGCGCTCGCTCTCGTGCAGCGCTGGCACGACGAGGCGGGTCTGCCGATGCCGGGAGCAGGAACCTCCTCCTATTGCCGCGCTCGGCAGCGTCTCTCCGAAGAGTTCGTGCATGCGGCCGAGGACATGGTGCATGGCCACGCCGAGGCGCGACGTGAGGGTTGGCAACTCTGGCGGGGGCATCGGCTGAAAGCCATCGACGGTACTTCCTTCCAACTCCTGGACACTCCTGAAAACCAGTCGGAATACCCGCAGCCGTCACCCCAGGCTCCGGGATGCGGCTTCCCGATCGTGGGACTCGTCGGTGTGATCGATCTAGGGGATGGACGCATCCTGGAAACGGTCGTGGGCAGGGAACGCCAGCATGACGCGAAGGGACTTTACGAGTTGCGAGACACCTTCGAAAAAGGCGACGTTCTCATCGGTGACCGGGCCTTTTGCTCCTACGAGCTCATCGCTTTGCTCCGTGGGCGGGAGGTGAACAGCGTGATGCGATTGCATCAGAAACGGGAAGGAAAACTGCAATGGCGGGAAGGGCGCAAGGCCTGTCCCGAATCGAGGGTCGTCCTTTGGAGCCGGCCGCCGAAGCCGGGTGCCTGCGGGATCACCCCGGAGGAATGGAGCGCGCTACCCGAAACGATGGAGGTGCGCCTCGTACGCACGCGGGGAACCGATCGCCACGGCAAGCCGCGCACCCTCTATCTCGCCACCACCCTGCTTGACCCGGAAGTGTATCCGGAGGAGGAAATCGCGGCCCTATACGCGGAGAGATGGAGCATCGAAGTGAAGTTCCGCGACATCAAAAGCACGCTCGCGCTGGATCAGTTGCGGGTCAAAACCCCGGAGATGGCCCGCAAAACCCTGCGGATGATCTGTCTTGCCTACAACCTGATCAAGACGCTCCAGATCGAAGCTGCGCAGAGCGGAACCGTCTTGGTCACTGAAATCGGCTTCAAGGGAACGCTCGATGTCATCGGAGAGTTCCGGAGCGGCTTCCACGGACTGCAAAACCGGCCCCGCCTCCTGATCCGTCGCATGCTTCTGGTGAGCCAACGGCTCGTCGAGCGACTCGTCATTCCGCGCCCAGGACGGCGAGAGCCAAGAGCGGTCAAACGCCGACCAAAACCACACCAGTATCTCACCTCCCACCGGAGCGTCTTTCAAGAACTCCTCCACCGCTCACACTACCGCGTCGCCGCTTAATGCAGTGCCATTC
>Ga0209573_1005698_pt1 | contig 10967 bp, 11 predicted proteins | sample TNRBio252014_DNA_FD_185870 | JGI IMG/M metagenome (GOLD analysis project Ga0209573, IMG submission 185870) | Wastewater treatment Type I Accumulibacter community from EBPR Bioreactor in Madison, WI, USA - TNR Reactor_6/25/2014_ DNA (SPAdes)... | ecosystem: Engineered > Bioreactor > EBPR >...
GCCATCGTCGGCGCGGCCAAGAGCAACGAGGTGGCGGTCAAGATCGTGCGCGAGCTGCAGCGGCGCAACATCCTGATCTTCCTCAGCGGCAACGTCAACGGCCGCAGCATCATCCACCAGCTCCAGGAGGAGGGGGTGGAGATGGGCTACGACACGTACATCGTGCCGTTCGGCCTGGACACGCTGAGCGCGATCTACGCACTGGGCTTCGCCACCCGCTCGGCGCTAACCTTCGGCGGCCTCAAGGCCGGCCAGGCGAGGGAGATCCTGCTCTACAACCGCGCCCGCGTCTTCGCCTTCGTGCTGGCGCTGGGCGAGATCGACGACCTGAAATACGCGGCCGCGGCCGGCGCGATCAACTACGGCTTCCCGGTCATCGCCGACACGATCATCCCGCAGATCCTGCCCACCGGCGTCACCCAGCACGAGCACGTGGTCTCGCTGCCCTTCAACACCATCGCCGGCAAAGACGACCTGGAGCGGGCCGAGAAGCTGGTGCAACAGTGCATCGAGACGCGCGGGGTCAAGATCAAGATCACCGAGGTCCCGGTGCCGGTGCCCTACGGCTCGGCCTTCGAGGGCGAGGTGGTGCGCAAGAAGGACATGCGCGTCGAGTTCGGCGGCAAGTACAGCCGGGCCTTCGAGTACCTGCGCATGGTCCCGGCCGAGCAGGTGGAGGACGGCCGCGTCGAGGTGATCGGCCCCAGCTTCGCCGACGTGGAAGAGGGCGGCTACCTGGACCTGGGGATCCTGATCGAGGTGGCCGGTCGCAAGATGCAGAAGGACTTCGAGCCGGTGCTGGAGCGCCAGGTGCACTACTTCATCAACGGCGCCAGCGGCATCCAGCACATCGGCCAGCGCGACATCGCCTGGATCCGCATCAGCAAGGCCGCGGCCGACAAGGGCTTCACCCTGGAGCACTTCGGCAAGATCCTGCACGCCCGCTTCCACGGCGAGTTCGGCGCCATCGTGGACAAGGTGCAGGTCAAGGTGATCACCGACCCGGCCCTGCACGCCGAGTGGCTGCAGCACGCCCGCGACGCCTACAACGAGCGCAACGAGCGCATGGGCTCTCTGGTGGACGAGAGCGTGCCGGAGTTCTACACCTGCACCCTGTGCCAGAGCTTTGCGCCGACCCACGTTTGCATCGTCAGCCCGGAGCGGCTGGGCCTGTGCGGCGCGTACAACTGGCTAGACTGCAAGGCCAGCTTCGAGATCAACCCCACCGGCCCCAACCAGCCCATCCGCCTGGGCGACACCATCGACCCGGTCAAGGGCTACTGGACCGGCACCAACGACGTGGCGGTCAAGAACAGCCAGGGTACCGTCCATGAAGTCGCGATGTACAGCATCATGGAAAATCCGATGACGGCCTGCGGCTGCTTCGAGTGCATCGTCATGCTGGTGCCGGAGGCCAACGGCGTGATGGTGGTCAGCCGCGAGGACACCAGCATGACGCCGGCCGGCATGACCTTCAGCACGCTGGCCGGCATGGCCGGCGGCGGCCTGCAGACGCCGGGCGTGATGGGCGTGGGCAAGTTCTACCTGACCAGCCCCAAGTTCATCTCGGCCGACGGCGGCTTCAAGCGCGTGGTGTGGATGAGCAGCGTGCTCAAAAAGTCCATGGCCGAGGAGTGGAAAGCCGTGGCCGAGCGCGAGGGCGATCCCGACCTGCTGGACAAGATTGCCGACGAGACCATCTGCACCGACGTGGACGGCCTGATGGCCTGGATGGAGGAGCACGAGCATCCGGCGTTGTTTATGGATCCGATTTTCTAATTGAAGCGGTTTAGCGCGAAGGCGCAGCGAAAAGAGCGATTCATCCGAACCACCATCGCTGCGCTTTCGCTTCGATACATCAAGTCGCGCAGAACCAGGAGGCAACAACCATCCATGACGAATGACGAATACCTGGAGTTTCTGGATTTCTTGTTCACAAAGTACGTGCGTCCACGCATCCCGCATGTCCGTCATCGTTTCCACCATCACCTCGAGGACGAGTGGAACTATCATCTGGATCAAGTTCAACGTGCCGCTCAGGTTCTGCGCTATATCGACAGCTATTGCATCGACGACAAAGATGTTTACAGAACATTCACTGAGGAGAAGCTTCTCAGCACTGTGGCTGACGCGCGCTATAGTCTAGAGTTCAGTAACAGAGCTGCAAAGGAGGCCGGTTTCATAGACATTTTCGAGGAGTACTCTCGCGAGATACTCGCTGGCTTGCACCCTAATCACTTGCCAGGAGTCGACAAGGAAGTGCTGACACAGATGGGCAGCCTGAATCCTGATGTCGAGATTCGCATCCTCGTGCAGCGCGCCAAAACATGGCGTGCATCATCCGATCAAGTGTTGCGTAGCGGGACGGTCAGTCATCAACTGCGCTCTGTGGTAGAACAACTTGAAAAGGACCACAAAGTGCTCCAGGAAGCATCCAAGGAAATAGGCCAAGCAGAGACCAATGTCCAACCTAAGAAGTCGCGACGTTGGTTTAAGGGCCTGGGCCAGCTATGTCAAGGCACTGCACTTACCGTTGCGAATATCGCGTTAGCAATTGGCGTGATCCAGTTTCCCGTCACACCAGAAACACAAACGTGGGGCGCAGTGGCTTCTGCGTCAACCGGTATTGCTACGATACTGAATGGCATCGGCGACCTGCGCAATGAATGATCTCAGAGCGAATTAATTGCTTGGCGCTTAGCCACGTCATCTAGGCGCAGGAGATCGGTCAGGATTGCGACGATCTGCGCTTCAGCCCGGAAGGATGCGCGCGTTTTCGGGCGTTGATAGCTCAGGCAGAGGAAAGCATCGAGGCAGCACTAATCCACCAGGAGAAAACCCGTCGGTGTCAGGTTGACGGCCTCTGTGATCGGACTATAATTCTAGTCAATGCCAACTCGTCTTCGTTACGACATCGAGTACACTTCTGACGCTCTTGATCATCTCGAGGCGATCAAGCGCAAATACTACAGTCTGATCGAACGGACAATCAACCAGCAGCTTGCCTCTACGCCCGACAAGGAAACGCGCAATCGCAAGCCGCTGGAACAGCCGGCTCCGTTGGGCGCCACCTGGGAGCTTCGATTTGGGCCAAAGAACCGCTTTCGAGTCTATTACCACATCGATCCCGAGGAGCGGTTAGTGTTCGTGAAGGGCATTGGCGTGAAGGTTGGCAGCCGGTTGTGGGTCGGTGGTGTGGAGATCTTCCGATGAGAATCGCATCTTTGGCTGACGTGAAAGCAAAATTGAGCGCATACGTGGACGAGTGTCAGACCGAAGGGCCAATCGTCATCACTCGCAACGGGAAACCGGTTGCAGTATTGCTCGCCCCGCAGGATAACGATGACCTGGAACGACTGTTACTGGCGCGCAACCCACGCTTCCAGGCGATCATGGCTCAGGCAGAGGAAAGTATCAGGGCCGGCAAGACGCTATCAAGCGACGAATTCTGGAGACAAGCCTATGCGCGGGCGGATACCCGCGCGGCGCGCCAGGCAGCTTCTCCCTCTGCGTCAAGCGCGCCGGCTATAGCCGAGCCGCGTGTCGACTATCGCACGGCTGAGGAATGATGAAGGCCGCACTCGGTACGGTGGCCAAGGCATTATCTGATCACATTGGCAATTTTGCGGAATCTGGCCATGTCTAGCTGCACCGCTAATCAGCATCATCCAGACATCGACAGCCGAGACGAGTACCCTCAAGTCACTCAGGCCGACCTGGATCGAGCCACTTTTCGCGTTGGGCTGCAACTGGCGCCTGACGAGGATGAGATGAACGAAGTGGCGATACCTTACGAGGTAGGCTTGCTGGAAGATCTAGCCGATTCCGAAGAAGCGATAGCTTACTTGGAGGCCGCGTTGGAGGACGGCGATCAGGCAATCATTCAGTTGGCGCTGCGGCATGTCATCGAGGCGCAGAAGGCCGGTGACGATGCAATCGGCATTGCTGTTATGGATGAAGAACAGCTTCAATTAAGCACCAGCGACCAATTCTGGAGGTTGATCTCCGAGCGCCGCAAGCAGCCGACCATCAGCCGCGCCGAGTTGGAGCGTCGGCTCGAAGCACGCGATGCAATGCTGCAGACGCTGAAATCCACCATGACACCTGCCATTGCCGAGCCAAAGGCCGACTACACGACCAACGACGAGTGACGTCTAACTCATGCCCACCACCCTCGTCCGTGACCTGATGCGCGTCGGCGTGCCCACCTGCCGGGAGGACACGCCCCTGAAGGACGCCGCCCGCCTGCTGGTGGAGCGCAACGTCAGCGCGCTGATCGTCCTGGACGAGGACGCGAACATGGTGGGCTGGCTGGGCGAGCAGCACCTGGCGCGGGCCATCGACCGCGACCACGCCCGGCTGACCGCGGCCGAGGTGATGCGCGAGCACGTGCCGGAGATCCTGCCCGACATCCCGGCCGCGGCCGCCGCGCACCTGATGCTCGACCGCGGCCTGCAGCAGCTTTTCGTCACCCACCACGCCGGCGGCATCAAATACCCGGCGGCGGTGATAACCCTGCAAGACGTGTGCCGCATCATCGCCGGCATGGAGCGCGCCCCCGGCGTCGGCGTCGGCGCCGAGCGGCCCACGGCGGTGGATCTGTTCAAACATCGGTATGGAATGACGTGACCGGAGACTTCACAACGGATGGGAACAACGGATGTCGGAAGAGCATCCAAATCCCCATCCGCTGTCTTAATCCGCTGTGATGTTCCCCTGTTCTCCCAAAGGAGCGAGACCCCCACATGCCTGTTACCATCCCAAAAAACAAGTATGCTGGCAAAGTGCGCGAGGTGACCATCGGCGCCACCAAGGCCGAGGGCGGCACGCGCAGCAAAACCGTGACGGTTGGCGGCGAGTCGACGCTGCCCTTCCTCTTCCACGAGGGCGCCATGCCCCACCCGCCCGTAGTGGCCGTGGAGATCGCCGACCAGTGGCCGGTGGACTGGTCGCCCCTGCTGAAAGAAGCGTGGGGTGACGTAGTGCATGACCCGGCGGCCTGGGCCAAGGCGGCCGAGGCCAGCGGCGCGGACCTCGTCCTGCTGCGGCTGACCGGCCCGGTGCAGCGCGGCCCCAGCGGCGCCAAACCGACCGCAGCCGAGGCGCGCAAGACGGTGCGCGCCGTACTCAACGCCACCGGCCTGCCGCTAATGGTCTTCGGCCCCGGCATCGCCGACATCGACAACGAGCTGCTGGTGTCGGTGGCCGAGGAGGCGGCCGGCGAGCGGCTGGTGCTGGGCGTCTGCGAGGACAAGAACTACCGCACCATCGTCGCGGCGGCCATGGCCCACGGCCACCTGGTCGACAGCCGCACGCCCATGGACGTCAACCTGGCCAAGCAGCTCATCATCCTGACGCGCGACGTGGGCCTGCCCATGGAGCGCATCCTGATGGATCCCAGCACTGGCGCGCTGGGCTACGGCATCGAGTACGGCTACAGCGTCATGGAGCGGCTGCGCGTGGCCGCGCTGGCTGGCGACTCTATGACCCAGCAGCCCATGCTGGTCACCCCTGGCGAGGAAGGCTGGAAGCTGAAGGAGGCGAAGGTCGGCGAGGGCGTCCCGGAGAGCTGGGGAGACTGGGCCGAGCGGGCCGTCACCTGGGAAGTGCTGACCGCCACCACCCTGCTGCAAGCCGGCGCCGACATCGTCGTGCTGCGCCATCCGGCCAGCGTGGCGGAAGTGAAGGCGGTGATCGACAGGTTGATGGCGCCGGGAAGGAATGGGAACTGAGAGGAACTTGGAGGAACTCAGACGTAGCGAAGCTGGTTGATCATATCGTCGGCTGTCACTTCGTTGAGGAGAGTCAACAGCTTGACGACAACGGCGGTATCGCTGGGACGTCGTTTGGCGATGATGATCCCGTGGTGCTCCCGACCTTCGGAGAAGTAGCGTTGGTGAAGCCGCTCGAAGTCCAAGCGATTGTGCGTGACAATGGCCCGGCCCTCATCTGCGGCAAACGCCAGTTGCGAGGCATCGTCGAGCCGCAGACGACCAACGTCACGAGCACTCGTTACGTCGAAACTGCGCTGGCGCAGGTTGTCCACGATAGACGCCGAGACATCCTCGTCAAAGTACAGCCGGACGTACAGCACCAGGAGATCCTGGTCAGCCCCGTCAGTCATCGAACAGCACCCGATTGCGTGCAATCGCCTGCTCGATCTCGTCTCGATGGTCGTCGTAATAGCTCAGGGCGTCGAAGACCTGGGCCAGGCGCAGATGTGGCAGCTTACGCACAATCGTTTCCGGCGAGTCGCCGAACTTCCAGTGTTCGACCACAGCACGCACCGGCGTGCGGGTGCCGACGATGATCGGCTCACCGGACAGGATGCCGTCAACTCGGGTGATGTATCGATGGCTGGTTGGAGCTTCACTGGCACTGGATGGTCCTAGCTGTGCAGACACCAGATCACGCAACTGATGAAGCTGCCCTTCCAGAAAGGTTAGCTTACTAACCACCGTCTGCATATCCGCTACTGTCTGAGTCATCGCATACTCCTATGACAAAACTGTCTTCGATCAGGATGCCTGATTCTAGCACAACCGCCGATCCAAAGCAAGGAGATACGGCACTGGAACTCCGAGGAATCCTGTAGCGGCCCATGCGAGTTCCTCCAGTTCCTCCGAGTTCCCAGGAGTGTTTCTATGAACGATCAACCCACCACCCAGCCCGACTTCACCATCGAAGAGCTCATCGCAGCCATCAGCCACCAGATCGAGGTGTCCCACGGCGGCTGGGTGGAGTTCGTCGGCTACGACGGCAAGACCTTGCAGGTGCGCCTGCAAGGCGCCTGCGTTGGCTGTCCCATGTCCCAGCAGACGCTGGCCATGGGCATCGGCCAGACGTGCAAGCAGTATTTCCCGGAGCTGGAGTACATTCAGGCGCTGGCGTAGAACGATGAATGCAGAATGATGAATGATGAGTCCGGAACCGGACTCGACGTCTGCATCCGTGCCGCTGCCACCAATCTACCAGTCCTCCAATCTACCAATTTACCGAAAGGAACGACCCAATGGCCCTTTCCGGTCTCGAGATCTACAAGTTGCTCCCCGGCGGCCAGAAGCCGCCGCACCCGAAGGCCAACTGCAAAGAGTGCAGCTATCCGACTTGCCTGGCCTTTGCCATGAAGCTGGCGGCCAAGCAGGCTGAGCTGTCGGCCTGCCAGTACGTCAGCGCCGAAGCGGCCGCCAGGCTGTCCGACGCAGCCGCGCCGCCCATCCGCCTCGTTACCCTCAGCGCCAACGGTCACAAGCTGGAGGTGGGCAACGAGACGGTGCTCTTCCGCCACGAGAAGACCTTCTACCACAAGCCGGGCCTCTTCGTGCAGGTCAACGACGGCGACGGGCTGGACGCAATGCTGCAAACCGTGAGGGCCGTCGACGCGTATCACGTGGACTACGTCGGCATGCCGCTGAGCATTGACGGCTTCGCCGTGGCCTGCACGTCAGGCGACGCGGAGAACTACGGCTCGACAGTAAAGGCCATCTGCGACGCCAGCCAGAAGCTGCTGATCCTCCTGGCCGAGGATCCGGCCGCGCTCAAGGCTGGCCTGGCCGCGGCTGCTGGCCGCACGCCGTTGGTCTACGCGGCCGACGCGGAGAACTGGCGGCGGGTGGCGCTGGCGGCCAAGACCGCCAAGGTCCCGCTGGCCGTGCGCGTGGCTGATGGCAACCTCGAGGCGCTGGCCAACCTGACCCAGGAGATTGCCAAGTTCGGCGTCGAGGACCTGGTGCTGGACCCCGGCGTGCGCGGCTTCAACGAGTCGCTGGCCGCTCTGACGGCCGTGCGCCGGCTGGCGTTGAAGGAGAACTTCCGCCCACTGGGCTATCCGGTCATCACCTTCCCTGGCCAAGGCGCGGCCAGCCCGCTGGACGAGGTGGTGCTGGCCGGCCAGCAGATCGCCAAGTACGCCGGCATCGTAGTGCTCAGCCACTTCACCCCGGCCAGCGCCTACGCCCTGCTGGTGCTGCGCGAGAACGTCTACACCGACCCGCAGAAGCCGATCCAGGTCGAGCCGGGCGTCTACCCGATCAACAACCCCGGCCCCGGCGACCCGCTGATGGTAACCACGAATTTCAGCATCACCTACTTCAGCGTGGCCAACGAGGTCGAGAGCAGCGGCCTGCCCGGCTGGCTGTTGGTGGCCGACGCGGAGGGCATGAGCGTGTTGACCGCCTGGGCGGCCGGCAAGTTCGATGCCGAGCGCATCGCCAAGGCCGTCAAGGAATCGGGCGCGGCCGACAAGATCAACCACCAGAGCGTCATCATCCCCGGCCACACGGCTGTGCTGATGGGCGAGCTGGAGGAAGAGCTGCCCGGCTGGACCATCAAAGTCGGCCCGCGCGAGGCCGTCGATCTGCCGGGATTCCTGAAGATGCAATGAGGTGAGCCATGTCTGCACCTGCCACGGCTGAAAGAACCCATGCCATGCTCGATCAACTGGCCAACTTTCGGCGCGTCGCTAACCTGCCCGACGGCACGCGGGTCTTGCTGCGTCCCATGCAGCCGGCTGACCGACAAGGCGTGGCAGACCTGTTCGCCCAGGCGCCGCGCGAGGACTTGCGTTTCCTGCGGCAGAAGGTAACCGATCCCGGTGTGATTGAGCGCTGGTTTGCGAGCCATGATCTGCGCAGCGTTTTTCCGCTGCTGGCAATCGTCACCGACCACGTGGTCGGCGACGCGACCTTGCATGTGGGCGAGGGTCCGCATCGCCACCTGGCCTGGATGCGCATCTACGTTTCGCCGGAGTTCCGCCAGCGCGGCGTGGCGCGCCTGCTGATGGAAAGCCTGACCGACATCGCCCGCAAGATGGGCTTACAGCAGATCCTGGGCGAGGTCACCACCAACCAGGTCAAGGTGATCAAGATGCTGGAGTCGCTGGGCTTCGTCAGCATGTTCAAGTACCCCGACCACTTTATGACCGAGGACGGCGAGGCTTTTGACGTGGACGTGCTGATGCTGCCATTGGTGCGCAAGGTCGAGTACTACTGAGGCTGCCAGCCACGAATCACGCGAATTTCACGAAGGCGAATGATCAAAATTCGTCCCATTCGTGAAATTCGTGGCCTGCCTTGAATGGGCTGCGTTCGTATCTAAACCATGCAGCTCCTGCGTGCTTAGCAACACCGCATGGATCTGCGAGGGCATGCATCGATGCCGAAAGTTCAGTTTGCCCCGGCCGGCCTTGAGATCGAGGCCGCCGAGGGCTGGACGATCCTGGAGGCCGCGCAGGCTTGCGGGGTCGAGATCAACATCCCCTGCGGCGGGCAAGGCCGCTGCGGCCGCTGCGCGGTCGTCGTCGCGGACGGCGACGGCCGCGTGCGGCGGCGCTCGACCATGCGCCTGTCTGCGGCCGACATTGCGGCCGGCTACGCGCTGGCCTGCCAGTCGGTGGTGCTGGGCGACCTGTCCATCACGGTGCCGCCTCAGGAGGAGATCGCGCGCCACCTGGTCAGCGAGAAGACGGCCGTCGCCATTCAGCCGCCGGCCGGCTACAGCGTCGCCGACCAGCCGCTGCAAGCCCTCTTTCTACCCCTGGACCCGCCAGACCTGGGCGACCAGACCGACGACTGGTCGAGGGTGCAGGCTGCGTTGAGCCGCGACTACGGCATGGAGGGCCTGACCGCCGACCTGTCGCTGCTGCGCGAGATGGGCGCGACCCTGCGCGCGGCTGATTGGGAGGTGACCGCGATTGTCGAGACTGACGCCTGGGACCGGCCCACCGGCCCGCCGCGGCTGGTGGATTTATTACCTGGCCGGCAGACCGATGCGCTATACGCCGTGGCTATCGACATCGGCACAACCACCGTCAGCCTGTACTTGGTGGACTTGCTGACCGGCCAGGTGGCGGCCCGCTCGGCCGACTACAACGCGCAGATCAGCCGCGGCGAGGACGTGATCAGCCGCATCATCTATGCTTCCCAGCGGCCCAGAGCAGCCCGCAACGGCCAGGGCGACGATGGCCAGCCGGCCGGCGTTCTGCCCAATCTGGCCGAAATGCAACGGCTGGTGGCCGGTACTATCAACAAGCTGATCCAACAGGTCTGCCGCCGCGCTGGCATCGAGCCGCAGCAGATCTACAAGGCGCTGGTGGCCGGCAACCCGACCATGATGCACTTGTTCCTGGGCATCCCTGCGGAGCAAATTCGTTTGGCGCCGTACATTCCGACCGTCAACCACACGCCCAGCCTGCCCGGCGGCGCGGCCAGCCTGGGCCTTGAGATCAACCCGCGGGCGACGGTGGACTGCCTGCCGGGCGTGGCCAGCTACGTCGGCGCGGACATCACGGCCGGCGTGCTGAGCAGCGGCCTGCACGAGGCCGAGGCGCTGCGCCTGTTCATCGACGTGGGCACCAACGGCGAGATGGTGCTGGGCAACGCCGACTGGCTGATCACCTGCGCCTGCTCGGCCGGCCCGGCCTTCGAGGGGGCGGGTGTGCAGCATGGCATGCGCGCTACGGCCGGTGCGATCGAGGAGGTGTGGATCAACACCGAGACCCACGAGCCGGCCTATCGCACCATCGGCAACCTGCCGCCCAAGGGCCTCTGCGGCTCCGGCCTGATCTCGCTGCTGGCGGAGATGTTCGTGGCGGGCGTGGTGGATAAGAGCGGGAATCTGGTGGTTCGGCCGGCTTTCACCCCTCACCCCGGCCCCCTCCCCTCGGAGGGGAGAGGGGGCGCAGAAGGGAGAGGGGGCGCAGAGGGGAGAGGGAGAGTGCGCCGGGGCGAGCACGGCGATGAGTACGTGGTGGCCTGGGCTGAAGAGACGGCGACCGGGCAGGACATCGTCATCAGCAAGGTGGACATCGACAACCTGCTGCGTACCAAGGCCGCGATCTACGCCGGCTTCAGCAGCCTGGCCGAGGCCGTGGGCGTGGAGCTGGCCATGGTGGACGAATTGCTGATCGGCGGCTCCTTCGGCCAGCACATCAACGTGGAGCAGGCCGTCGAGATCGGCCTGCTGCCCGA
>Ga0209573_1005699_pt1 | contig 10963 bp, 8 predicted proteins | sample TNRBio252014_DNA_FD_185870 | JGI IMG/M metagenome (GOLD analysis project Ga0209573, IMG submission 185870) | Wastewater treatment Type I Accumulibacter community from EBPR Bioreactor in Madison, WI, USA - TNR Reactor_6/25/2014_ DNA (SPAdes)... | ecosystem: Engineered > Bioreactor > EBPR >...
GGAACCACTCGACGACGACGGGAGGAACCGGAGGAATGAGCCGAGCCGTGAACGACGCCGGGCAGGTCGCAGTCTGGTTGGAGTTTACGGACGGAACCAAGGGCATGTTTGTCGGGCCGTGAGACTGGAGCTTCCAATGGGCGGGCGGGGTGGCGCGGCGATGGTTGACGCGCTTCCTGTCAACCGGGCGGAGTTTGCTCTTGCCAATCCCTACTCAAAAACGCAGGCGGAAGTGGGTGCCGACGACGGACTCACTCTGCCAGTCGGTCGTCCCGTGGTGGGAAAGGACCATGTAGAAGAGCTCCAGATCGGTGGCTGCTGATGTCTTGAGGGAGATGCCGAGCGGCACGAGGCGGTTTTCGCCCAAAACGCCCCGATGCAGGTCCATCAAGCACTCATTGCTGATGAAGAATCGCGTCACGGGGCCGATTGATTCCGACAGGGTGTAGGAAAGTTGAAGGCGGTGCCGGGTGCGGTGCGTGGTGAATGCTTCGCCCTCGTTCTGCCGCATCTCCAGGCGGTTGCGCCATTCGAGACGCAGGTTGGGGGAGAGATCGAACTTGGGGTTGAGTTCCAACTCGGGACGCAGTTGCAGGTAGCGGACATCGGTGGCGGTGTTTTCAATGCTCAGTGCGGACAGGCCAAGCCCCAAGTCCAGCCAAGGTAAGATCTGCCGTTTCAGTCGTGGACTGGCGATTTGGACATAGGCACCGTCGTCAAAATCGAAACGATTGCCGATAAACAAGGCGGCGCTCCAGGGGGGCTCCTTCCAGAGGTCCAGCGTGCTCCACGCCCACCATTCATCGGCCCCCATCGCCGCTGGCACGACCAAGGCGAAAATCACCCATCTAGTCAAAGAACGAATCATCGAAGTTGGGGTGGCTGCCCGGTAGATTCGAGAACGGAGTGCCACAGTTCGTGAGTTGGATCCACCTTGCGGCGCCCGTGAATGACGAGCTCTAGCGGCAGATTCACAAAGGCACCATGCCAGCGCCCCACCAACATCCCGGTTTTCCCAGCCATCGCAGCGTGCACGGCGGATTGGGCCAGGCGGGAGCAATAGACGTTATCTGCAGCATTCGCTGGCACGCTACGGACGATGTAGCTGGGGTCGATGTACTTGAGGTTCACCTCCATGCGGCGCGTTTTGAAAAAGGCGTTGATTTGATCCTTCAAGAAGAGGCCGATGTCTCCGTAGCGCTGGTTGCCGCTGGCGTCGGTTTCATTGCTGGCCTCCAGGAGGTGCTGCCCCGCCCCCTCGGCTACGACGATGACGGTGCTGTGCCGCCGTGCTAGGCAGTGGCGCACGGATTCCAAAAGGCCGCCAGCTCCTTCAAGTTCAAAGGGCACCTCCGGTATCAGCACGAAGTCCACATTGCTGCCCGCGAGCGCGGCAAAGCAGGCGATAAAGCCTGAATCCCGACCCATCAGCTTGACCAAGCCCACTCCATTGACGGCCCCGGTGGCCTCAATGTAGGCACATTTGACGGCTTGGACTGCGGCGGCAAAGGCGGTCTCGAACCCGAAGCTCTTGTCCAGAAACATGATGTCATTGTCGATGGTCTTGGGGATGCCCACGATCGACTTTTTGAGCCCGCGCCGAGCGATCTCCTTGGCGATCTCTGCCCCGCCTCGCAGGGTGCCATCCCCGCCGATCACAAAGAGCACATCCACATTCATCTCTTCCAGCGTGTCCACCATCTCCCCCACGTCTTGCATGCCGCGAGAGCTGCCCAACAGTGTGCCACCAAAGTTGTGGGCCTGCTCCACCGACGCAGGCTTCAGGATCAATGGCAGATGGCCATAGCTTTGCACCAGTCCTTCGTATCCGTAGCGGAACCCGTACACGCGGGTGATGCCATATTGATTGTGGCAATGGTTCACGATGCCACGGATGATGTCATTGAGCCCAGGGCACAAGCCACCACAGGTCACGATGCCAACGGTCGTGCGGGCCGGATCAAAGTAGATCATCCGGCGGGGGCCAGCCTCTTCAAAGCCGATCTCTGGCGGGTTTTCCGTGTCGTCAGAGGTTCGGTTGCTGACCTTGATGCGCATTTCATCCGTCTTAAACGGCGCCTCAATGCCGCCGATCCGGCTCAGGGGGGAGCGGATCAGGCAGGGGCCGAGGGATGGGATCTGTGTTTCTACCGGAGAGCGGATCATGAGTAAGCGGTCTGTTGCCTGCTACATAGCAGTTGCAGTGCCATTTGCATCGCGGCATCTCCAGGCCGGGACTGAGTCTGTCCGATTCGCGTTTGCTTTCAAGTCCCAGGCTGGAGCGTTTTGTTCAGGGCTTGACTGAGTCAAGCGAATTGCTTGTGATCACTTGAGGAGTGTTGTACCTTTCCCTGAATGCAAACACTCACGCGCCCAATGGCTGCGGCCATTTTGGTTGCGGCTCCGTTTCTTGTCAGTTGCCAAGCCGTCAAACCTGCAGGCACGCTTGGCTATCTCATCAATGGCAATCCGCGCAATGCGCCAGTGCCCACCAACTATCAGCACGTGCCGCCGCCACCACCTGCGGCCGGCCCGTTTCGGATGCAGATGGAGTTTTGATGTGTTCAGGCCTTCGCTTCAAGTGCGGCGAGCTTTTCCTCCAGTAACCGCACGCGGTCGATGAGTTCGGGGACACGGGCTGGGTAGGTTAGCATCTTGCGTCCCTCCATCAGCGGTCGCGCCGGGTAGCCAGTGTAGGCCCCGGGTTCCTTGAGGCTCTTGGTCACACCACTTTTGGCAAAGAGGAGGACTCGGCTGCCGATCTCAAGGTGGCCCGCCACTCCAACCTGCCCCCCCATGGTGACGAAATCGCCGATGCGTGTGCTGCCGGAAATGCCGGTTTGGGAGACGATGATGCAGTGTCTGCCAATGATGCAATTGTGCCCGATCTGAACCAGGTTGTCGATCTTGGTGCCCTCGCCAATCCAGGTGCGGCCAAAACGCGCACGGTCAATCGTCGTGCAGGAGCCAATCTCCACATCGTTGTCGATTTGCACGATGCCGACTTGCTCGATCTTTTGGTGCTGCCCCTGCGTGAATTCGTATCCAAATCCATCCGTGCCAATGACGGTGCCGCTGTGGATGATGACTCTGTCTCCCAGCAGGACTCTGTCCTTCAGCGTGACATTGGAATGAATCACGCAGTTTACGCCCAATCTTGCTTTCATACCAATCACCGCGCCTGGGTGGATGGTGGTGCCGTCCCCGATGGAGACGCCGTCTTCGATGACGACCCCTGCGCCGATGGATACCTTCAGGGGGTTGAACTCGGCAGATCCTGCTACGGTGGCGCTCGGGTGAACGCCGGGCGTAAACGGAGGCGGTGGGGGGGCGAATTCCCGAATGACGGCAGAAAAGGCTAGGGTGGGGTTTGCGACTTCGATGAGGCCAGCACCGGTTGGGGCGTCGTCGGGCTTGAATCCTGTTGGGACGAGGATGCAGGTGGCGCGGGTGGTCTTTACGCTCGGGAGGTAGCGTGGATTCCCGAGAAAGGTGACTTCTCCCGAGCTGGCTTCGGTGACTGAGTTGAGACCTGCAATGAGGGTATCGGGCGCGCCTTGGACGAGTTTTCCACCGACGATCTCAGCGATTTTTTGTTGGGTGATCTTGACGCTCATGGGTTCGGGTTTTGCGGTTATAGGGTCTGCTATCGTGAGCGGCGGCAGACCGTTTAATGGGGGCGGAGGAGGCTCCGGTGCCCTAAACTGGCAATAGAAACGGCTCTTTTGCAACCCTACTTTTTTGTCAACTGCGTGCGCTGGATTGTTGCCCAGAGCCAAAAAAAACGCGCCGGAGTGGATCCGGCGCGTTCGGGTAGAGACGAAAGTGTGAGTCTGAAGACTATTTGGCGTCTTCCTTCTTCTTTCCTTCTTCTGCTGCGGGTTTTGCAGGAGCGTCTTTGTTCAGTTCAACGACGACTTGGTCGGTGAAGTCAACGGCGTCCTTGTAGTAGAGGAGGACTGGGACAGTGGAGAGACTCATGCCGGATTTGTCGAAGACGAAGTCGTATCCGTCCTTCTTGGCCTTATCTTTAACGACGACGAGGATTTCATCATAAAGGCCTTTGCGGATCTGTAGGTCTTCCTGGCGGAGTTGGTTGGTGCGACGGTTCTGGAAGTCGCCAATCTCTTGCTCGAGGGCGCGCAATTCTTTGACTTTTTCTTGGAACTCTGCGGCTTTTTTCGCGCGCTCTTCGGGGGTCAGAATTGGGTCTTGAGCCGCCTTCTGGAGCTTCTGGAGGTCCCCGGTCATGTTCTTGTAAACGGACCAGCGCTCATTGGCCTCCTGGCCGGCCTTGTCCATGAGTTCTTTGAATTTGCCCTGGGCTTCCGTGGTCTTGTGGAAGTCGGAAAAGGCTTTCTGCATGTCCACGACGCCAAATTTAAGATCGGCGGCGAAGGTGGATGCGGTGAGGAGCGAAAAGGCAAGAAGGGCGATGTGTCTCATAGGGTAAGCGGTGAGTATGGACTCTGGAGTGGGGTGGCTCAAACGAAAACTCCGCCTTTTGCGGGGCAAAAGGCGGAGTGGTTGAAGGTTTGCGTCTGGATTGAGTTTAGAACTTGTAACCCAGGTTGAACTGGAAGCGGCCGCCCGAATCGTTGAATTCGTCAGACTGGACCGGTACACCGAAGTCCACGCGGATCGGACCGACGGGGAGGAAGAGGCGGAGGCCGACACCGACGTTGGAATTCACATCACCGCCGCCGACGTCATAGGCATCGCCGCTGACTGCGCCGACGTCATAGAAGACGGCACCGCGCACTTTTTCGATGATCGGGAAGGTGTATTCCACGGTGAAGTAAGCAGACGTGCGGCCACCGATAGGCTCGCCGGTTTCGTCTTTTGGCCCCACTTCGCGATAGTCAAAGCCGCGGAGGTTGTTCGCACCCCCGAGGAAGAGCCGCTCAAAGATCGGCACTGTGTCGCCGCTGGTGGCGTCAATGGTGCGGATCGCACCTTCGAGGGAGAGGATGGTATCGCCAGGAAGCGTGATGTATTGAGCCCCAGCAAAGTTCAACCCAAAGACATCAACGTCACCGCCAAGGCCTGAGTAGGTTCCACCGAGCTCAATCTTGTGACCGCTGCGGGTGATGAAGATGCTGTCGCGGGTGTCGTGAACCCAGGAAACATCAATCTTGGTCTGGAAGAAGTCGCCAGCTTCATCTTGGATGATCTGGGATGCGTTCTCGTCGATGCCGTCGATGGTGATGTTCTGTGCGGTGAGGGTGCCTTCAAGGTAGGAGTGCTCGCCCATTGGCTTGCGGAGTCCGACAGAGCCGCCGACTTCGCTCTGGTCGAAACGATCAGACAGGAAGTAGAGGTCGCGGTAGAAGAGCTCCGTCGTGAAGGCGAGGCGCTGTCCCATGAAGAATGGCTCGGTGAAGGACATGCGGAAGTCGCGGCGCTTCAGACCGTAGCGGAGGTTCATGTTGAAGCGCTGACCTGCGCCACGGAAGTGTGGCCAGTCTCCGATGTCGAAGTTCGTCTGCGTCAGGTCAATGAATCCGACGAGGGAGTCGATGGAACTGAAGCCTGCGCCGAAGTTCACGGAACCAGTGGGCTGCTCCGTAACATTGATGTCGATATCTTTGTAGCCTTCCATCCCTGTTGGATTTGGGCGGATATCGACTTGGCTGAAGTAGTTCAGGTTTTGGAGACGATCCCGGCCTGCATCCACCTTGACGGTGTTGAGCTCGTCGCCTGGTGCGAAGGGCAGTTCGCGACGGATGACGCGGTCCTGGGTAACGCTGTTCCCAGCGATGTTGACCTTGCGAACAAAGGACTTGGAGCCTTCCGTGATGCGATAGACGATCTTCACCAGACCAGGACCTGCATCGAGGATGCTGGTATCGACCCGAGCATCTGCATAGCCACGGGAGCCATAGTACTGCTGGATCATTCTTTCATCGTCGGTGACATCCGCGCCGGAGTAGGGGAAGCCTGCCTCTGCCTTGATGCCGTTGGTCAGTTCTTCCTGGGTGAAGACGCTGAGTCCCTCCATGGACACCTCGGCTACATCGTATTTTTCACCCTGATTGATGACGAAGACGAGATCGACTTTGTCGGCTCCAACGGGTTCGCGGCGGACTTCGAGGACCTTGGCGTAAACATAACCTTCGTTGTGGAAGGCACCCTCAACCGTCTTGATGTCTTCCTGGAGGGCCTCGTTATCGAGCTTCCAGCTCTTGCCCCAGAGGCTCCAGAACTTGCGCTCTTTGCTCTTCAGTTTGCTGCGGAGCTTGGACTCTTTGACGACGGTATTGCCTTCAAATCGGATGTCGTGAATGACGCCACGGGCACCCTCGTCAATTTTGAAGGTGACGGCGGTGAATCCTGCCTTTTGTGCTGCGCCCGTCTCATAGGAAACGAGGACGTCCCCATACCCACGCTTTTGGTAAAGGTCGCGAATCTTCTGCTGGGCAGCGCTGAGACGTGCGTCATCGACAGAATCGCCGATTTTGATTTCGGACTCCTTGAGGAGCTTATCGTTATCAAAGGAAGTGTTGCCGAGGAAGGCGATCTCCCCGATGGCACCACGGCCAGTGATGATCACCGTGACACTGACGCCACCTGCGACGTCCGAGGCCGAGAACTGAACGTCCTCAATGGTGCCTGTGGCGTAGAGGTTACGGATGTCTTGCTCCACACGCTCATTGGTGTAGGGCTCGCCTTCCCGGACCGACATCTGGCTGCGGACGCGCGCCTCGTCGATGGTTTGGGTGCCGTTGAAGACAATGTTGATACCTTTGACAATCTTTTGGGCCGCTGGAGCCAATGCCGCTTCGGTCGCGACGCTGGCTTCTTGAGCTCTAATGGATGGGGCTGGCACGCTAGTGACAGCCAAGGCGAGGAGCGGGCACATGGCGAGCCGCGTTAGACGATGAACTCCGTTCATAGGCAGGGGGGAGAGATGAGGGTGATGGGGTGACGACGACAGAAGTGACGATCAGACGCCAGTACTGCTGACTGGCTGCCCTACGTCAAGGCAAAAGACTGTCTGAATTTTGCCGGACTTGGCAGATAGAAGGGGGAAATCCGGGGTTGGGCACTACTCAAAGTGCATCTTGCCGATGTCTGTCCGACGCTGCAACCCGTCGAATTGGACGTGCGCTGCCGCTGCGTAGGCGGCATCGCGGGCGGCGATGCGGCTACTGCCCTGGGCGACGACGGCTAGGACGCGCCCTCCATTGGTTTCGAATTCGCCCAAGTCATTGCGGCGGGTCCCGCAGTGGAAAACACGGGCGGCGGTGACTTTTTCGAGCCCAGTGATGACGTCGCCATTGCGGGAACTGGCCGGATACCCGGCAGAGGCAGAGATCAGGCAAATGCTCCAGCCGTCTGCGAACTGGATGAGCTCTGGGCGCAGGGTCCCCCGGGCGGCCTCTGCAACGTATTGGGCAAAGTCTCCCTGAACCATCGGCAGCACGGCCTCGGCCTCTGGATCGCCAAAGCGGCAGTTGTACTCAAGCACCTGGGGCCCGGTGGGGGTGAGCATGATGCCAAAGTAGAGGAAGCCGCGATACTTCAGCCAGTCCTTTTCCAGTCCGGTGACGGTGGGTTGGATGATCTCGCGTTCGATCTGGGCCAGGAGTTCAGGGCTGGCGAGTTCACGGGAGGCGACTGCGCCCATGCCACCCGTGTTGGGGCCTTCGTCGTTATCGCGAATGCGCTTGTAGTCACGGGCGGGCATCAGGATCTGGTACTGATCTTCGCAGACGGAGGCGAAGATGGAAATCTCCGGCCCGGTGAGGCACTGCTCGATCAGGAGGTCGCCCGCGCCAAACAGTCGCCGCTCCAGTACGTCGTCAATGAAGGCCTCTGCCTCGGAACGATCTGGGCAGACGGCGACTCCTTTGCCAGCGGCAAGACCGTCGAATTTGAGGACGATGGGGAAAGTATCCAGGGCAGCCTTTGCGTCCGCAGCGTTGGTGGCGATGGAAAAACCAGCCGTGGGGATGCGGTGGCGCTGGAGGAACCGCTTCGCGAAAATTTTGGACGCCTCAAGCTGGGCCGCCTCTTTAAAAGGGCCCCAGCAGGGGATGCCCGCCTCCGCGCAGAGATTGGCCAAGCCGCGATCCTTTACCAGCCAGGCCTCTTCACCTGCGACGCAGATATCAATGGCCTCTGCCTTCATGAAGTTGATCAACGCAGGCAGGTCGGGCACATCCACGCGCTTGGCGATGGCACCGATGGCGTCGCTGCCTGGGTAGGCGTACAGATCAGGAGCGGAGGGGGACTCGCTCAATGCAGTGAGGATGGCGTGCTCTCGCCCGCCCTTGCCGGTGACCAAAATCTTCATGGGTCGGGATCGTTAGCGGGTTCTGCCAGGGATGCAACGCCGGGAAATGGATAATCGGTCAAGAGGCCGGAGTTCCCGCGCAAAATTACCCTGAATAACCGGGCTCGCCGACGTTCGCCGATCAAAGAAGTCCGACAAACGGAACACACCCATCAAAAATCAGCCGCCTAACTAACTCGTCCTGCTCCCATCTCCTTCTCGGGGAATTGGCAACTCTTTAATTTGGTCGTCGTCTTTTGCCCGCAAGCCACCTACCGCACGGGGCAGAATCCGTTTGTTGAGCTACGGCTGGGCCGGACGGAGGTCCAGGGCGGAGATTTCTTTGATCCGCAAAAACAGGAATTCATCCCGCCCAGGTTGCGACAGCCAAAATCCATCTTTGTCGGTATTCCATGACGCCACACCGGGACTTTGCAAAGCCGCTTCTTCCGGTTTGAGTCGTCCGCTCAGACGCGCCCCCGACTTGGTCCCCTCGAGTTCGACATCCCACGTCGGTGAGCTGCCAGAGATGCCCAGTCCTTTGACACGCTCAAGCTCAACGTCCGTGGTTCCCTCTGGCGTGACAACGGTGATTTTGTCGTAGCGTCGCCAAAACCAAGCTCCGAGTTCGCCATTGTAATAGGTGCCATTAAAAATCTCGTCTGGATAACGGACGAACTCTACCTTCGAACATGGCAGGGTCATTTGCGTCCCGTCGCGGAAAGTCGCAGTCACCGAGCGGGCCCCAGCAGGCGCCACGGCGGAACCTGCGGGCTCCAGCGAAGCAATCGTCTTGAAAACCACCTCAAACTCTCCATACGACGTGGCCAGACCCACGATCTTGTCGAGATCCGCAGCTACCACCGGATAGGTTTTGGAAAACGCACGCACCTCCACCTTCTGCCCTGCGATGGTGAGTGCCAGATCTTCCTTCCGGGTCAGCAGCAATCCATGGGCCACCGGAATCTCGACCAAATGCAGCACTCCCGGAGCTGTGCTCATCGAAAAGGGGCTCATTTCCAGTAGCGTTGCGTCCCAGGCATCTCCTGACTGGAACTGCACATGGTGGGAAAGAGGCTTCTTCGCAGCGAGAGGCACTGCGGTCGGGTTCCGAGTGATGCAGGAAAAGGCGCGATTTGAGAATGGAATTTCGATAGTGCCAAAGCTCCACTCCGCTTCCAACAGGTCCGCTGCCACCAGACGCTCCTTGCCATCGCCGAACACACAGGTCGCAGCACCGACCTCAACCGCGCGGATCTCCGATACACTGTTCCAGAAGATCTCACGCGCTTCTCGCCCATCGATCTTGCGTGGATGCGCCTCTTGATACTTCCAATCAAAATCCGAGAAGGTGTCCTTGATGCTCGCAATCTCCAGCTTCGTCCCATCGGCGAGCACACACGTGTGCTCGCCCGCAAACGGCTGGGGACCTGCATCTATCGGCTGCGTTTCGGCAACACTCCTCCAATCAAACGCAATCTCCCCGACATCTGTCTGGCAGGTCTGACCACGTTTCCCCCGGCCCAAAACGCTGCCATCGCCCCCATCCCCGGGTCCGGGCGGAGTCAATGTCATTGTCACAGGGTCGCTGGCTCCGGCGGAAGCCTTGACCGTTGACGACGCCCAATCGAAGACCAAGTGGGTCATGCTCGGATACAGACTCACCTTGAATTGACGAAAACTGCCCGGCAAATGCAGATCCCCTTTCGCCGCATGCACGACCATACCATTACCACCTCGGAACGTAATCTTGATCTGGTGATTGTGGTGGTCTTTGCTGAAGCTGCTGACCTCGCGCTGTTTGTTTTCATTCCTGATCGTGCTCAACTTGGTGACGCGGGCCCAGTCCAGCTTCATGGTGCCAAAGTCGCCCGCATACTGGATCTCGCCGGCCAGCCTCTTGATCTTCAGTGCCAAACCGTTGTTGTACGACAGCGTCCAGCCGCCGTTGGGGTTTGGCGCAATTTGGTCGATCAAACTCAATTCCGATTCGATCGTAAACTCCCCGCAGTCAAAGACTCCCCTACTGAAGGGGTTTTCCAGACGCAATTCCTTTCCATCCGCAAGAACCACCGCAACGACGTGCCTAGCTTCCTCTGCGATGGAAGGCAGTGCGATGCAGCCTAACCACAGCGCCGCTACTACCAACCGCAGCGCAGAGGGTGACCTCAGCGCCAATCCACCTAGCGCGACTCTCACCCTTTCGGCTTGGGCGTATCGCATGGGCGGATTCATAGATTTCACTTCCAGCGGGCGGCCCTTCCGCGAATGGCTCGGCTGGCCGGTAGAGGGAGATTCGGAATTCATGGTGTTGTATTACCGTGTGTTCGGGAGACAAGGCAAGCCGGAAGTGCTGGTTGCGGAGGGTGCGCTACCGGACTTCCTCCCCCCCCGGTGATCAAAACAACGGATGAGGGGCGGCAAAATGACTCAACACCCTTATCTCTTTTCTGTCGTCTACCCAATCCGCATCAATCCACCCGATGATGTTCAGTGCCAACCCGCAGCGGACGGAAGGGCAGTGTCACTGCCACCACGACGAGTCCAGTTACCAACGGTTCCAAAGATGAGGGTTTCAAAGGCGTGCGTAGAGGACTGCGAGGGCCACAGAGGCGCGTTGTAGCGAGACGGTTTTCCAGAGGTGCACAGCTACCCAGCGGATAAACTTCACGCTGGTCTGCGTGC
>Ga0209573_1005700_pt1 | contig 10960 bp, 9 predicted proteins | sample TNRBio252014_DNA_FD_185870 | JGI IMG/M metagenome (GOLD analysis project Ga0209573, IMG submission 185870) | Wastewater treatment Type I Accumulibacter community from EBPR Bioreactor in Madison, WI, USA - TNR Reactor_6/25/2014_ DNA (SPAdes)... | ecosystem: Engineered > Bioreactor > EBPR >...
TGCAGCTCGTACCTCGCACGCTGTTCGTCGGTGGCGTCTCGGATCTTCTCCTGCGCCTTCTCCATCGCCTTCCGAAGCAAATCCTCCTCCTTGGCGGCCTCCTTCATGGCGCGCTCGTACTCGCGGCGGGCCTTCTCTTCCTCCCGGATCTGCTCCTTGATGCGACGCTGTTCTTCGCGTTCGTCCAGTCGAATCTGCTGGGCAACGGTTGCCCACTTCAGTTCCTCAAGCCGGGCCGACAGGTATTCGTCGGTGATCCGCGCATTTCGAAAGGCACGGCCATTCAGGTTCACCACACTGAAGGCGTCTCGAACTTCTTGGGTCAGCGTGCCGACGTTGTCGGACTTAACACGTGAAAGGATTGAATCAGTCTTCCCGTTGAAAGCGTCGAGGACGAAGGCGATAGCCGTTGTGCGCCGGTTGTCTTCGACGTATTCGCAGGTGGCGGCGGTGCCATTCCGAACCATGAGGCGGGAGCGTTCACGGGCTTTCGCGAGCTGATCGCCGGCCTCCGAGTAGCCCACTTCGATCGCGAGTGCATCCAGAAGACTGTGGGCTGGAATGACGTATGCCGTTCCGTATCCCTCGATGATGTTCTTCATCGCGCGGGCGGCCTTCTCGTAGAGTGCGGCGTCCTTCATGGCCGTGTAGGCGTCTCCGGCGATCTCCTCTGCCCGTTTCGTCGCGTTCTCGATGATCGTGGCTGCCTGCTTCGTCGAGCTGTCGAGGGTCAGGGCCGCCTTCGCACGGCTTTCGTTGGCCTCCCCTCGAGCGGCCGAGAGAATGCGAGCGCCTTCCTGTCTTGCGGCGGCAAGATCGGACTCTGCCGCGAGTCGGCTCGACTCTCTTCGTGCGGCGGCCTCGGCCGTTGCCTGTTCCATGAACTCCATCGCATCCTTAGCGATCTCAGCGGCCTTAGCGTCCGCGTCGGCGACCCCCCGCCACCTCTCGAGGTATGCGATGTCGGAGCGCAGCGACAGTTCCAAGGCAGCCGCAGCTTGCGCTGCCGCCTGAGCGGTAGCTCTCGTCCGGGTGACCTCACGCTCGTGCGCCGCCTTCTCCTCGAGCGCGGTCTTCTCAAGGGCCCTCTTCGCTGCGCTCACCGTAAGTGCGAATGCGGTGAGACCAACGACGAGAATGACCAGTAGAACGAGAGCCAGTGGCGTCAATGCGTTGGCCATGACATCTCCTGTCTTCGGTTCAGCGGAAAGGCCGGCGTATGGGGAGCGGGACGATGCACCCCCTCGATTCTCCTATGAATAGAGGCACGACAAGGACAGATAGCGTCCGAGCGCACCTCAACCAGCGCAGAAGCGCCAGCGGACCGACGGCCCTCTGGCGGTGAATCACATCCGGTGCGGCCGCCTCGACCGGCACGCTCGGCCGAGGGCGAAGTGGCGCCGACAAGGCGACTCTCGCGGGCGGCTCGTACGGTGCTGCTCCCCGCCCCTGGTGCGCCGCATCTCCCTCTGTTCTTGAGGCACGGCCTCTTACTTCTGGCTCAGCGGCGAAAAGGGCGAAGCGGACTGCGCAACCAGTCAGGGGTCGTTTGCCGTAATGGCCGGGTCTTCCCCGTCTAGATCGGCGCGCAGGGACATGTACCGCTGGCTCAGCGAATCAAAGTCCGAAAGCTGAGCGGGATCCCGTCCCTCCTGCGCTTCTCCAAGGAGCACTGAATGAACCGAGGAGATCAGGGGCACCGGCAGATAGAAGAGAGAGGCCACGACAGCCTCCAAATCGAGGCTGAACCCCGCCCTGTCGAACGTCTCGCCGGACCATGAGTACGATTGAACTTGGAGGCGGGAAGCTGTGAGGTGAGCACCCATGGCCGACATGAGCCCCACGAGCCTCTCGAGGCCAGGCTTCTCCTCCTTCAGGCTGGCCTTGCACTCATCGTACGCAAAGCGGCGAAGGCGACGGCTGGTGAACTCGTGAACGAACCCCTCATACTCTTTTCGATCAGCGACGACGGAGAGGATGACGGCTGCCTCGACCGCCGGTCGCAGACACGCGAACGACTCCGCGAGGTTGCCCCACAGGGCGATTCGGGCGGCCACGATGCAGCCGGATAGGACCTCGCAGCCGAGCACCCTGAAGGTCGTCTGTTTCGGCACTGGAAAAGACATGCACTGCAACAAGTGACCGAGCAGGGCCACGGCGTCGTCGGCAACGGTGATGAGGCGTCGGGCATCCTCGTTGTCGGCGAGACTGGATTCTGCAGCCTGGTCCTGGAGGCGGAAGTACGTCGGAAGGTCAAGGCGTGGCGTCATAGAGGTATCAGTGTCAGCGAGGCCGAACGTCCTGCATCAGCGACGAGCGCAGCGAGTCCGCTGCATGCCGGGTTAGACCAGGTCGGCGGTAGCGCTCCAACGAATACAGCCCTGTGGCAGCTGCGAGGTGCTGTCGAGAAGGCCGTCGAGAAGCGCTTTGACGCGAGACCGAGCGGTGGCGTCCGTCCGTATGCGGACGAGGGCGGAATAGGGCTTCTCATCGCGGACCTCTTGGCCGAAGAGCGCGACCTCGAAGTTCGGCTTGCAAGCTACCAGGTGAACGCGACCCGCAGCGTTCGGCCACGAGAGGATGTCGGCAATGCCTGAGTTCATCGACCAGGCAGGATTAGTACCGCCGGATGCAGTTTTGGGCCCGTCGGTATCGTGCAGAATCGAGAACGAGGTTGAGAACTGGAGGAGAACTCGAGCGACCGAGGGGATCACGCCCTTCCCTCTAGCGCGAATGACCTGCAGATCTGAGTACTCATCCGGATAGACCTCGCGGAGCATCGAGAACGCGGTGTACTCGGTGTCTCCTTCCACAATGACTTGCCGTCCACCGAAGAAGAACTCGTGAAGGTACGGGTCGCAGATGTTTAGGAGCTTCATGTTCCGCTTATCGTCATCGCTGAGTTTCGCGCGGCGCGGACGATACAGCGTAGTGGCTTGAACCGCAGCAGCGTCCCCTCGGAAGACTCGGACGACCGTAGTGTTGTCGCGGGACAGGTCGATGAAGATGGGCGAGTGCGATGTGAGCATGACCTGCCAACGACCGGTTGTTGGTAGGTCATAGAGGACGGTGCGTGCTTCGCGTATCGCCGAGGGGTGAAGACAAATCTCCGGTTCATCGAGGAGGAGCACGTGAGGTCGAGAGCCGACGGCGTCCTCCGACTCCTTAAGATACCGTAGTGCGGCCCATAGGAGCGTGCGGCGCGCGCCCGAGCCTTGGTGCGCGATCGAGGAGAAGTACCCTCCGTCTGTTCCCATCAGTACTTCTGGGCTAGACTTGAATGGCGAGAACGTCCTTTCGACGTCCGTTTCCGGCTTGGGATCGACTTTCACTTTGTGACCGGGGAACACCCGTGTGAGATACGCCGAAATCTCCCTTTCGATCTTCCGGACCTCGTCTTCTGTCGCGGACACCACATTGGTCTGGAGGTCGCGAATCTTCTCTATGACAAGTGCATAGTCGGACTTTTCAGCGCCTGGGTCCGACTTGAATGCCGCCACCTTTCCACGGAGCAGGTCTGCGATTAGGCTAGCGATCGCAGAGGCTTGGACATCTGGCGAAGCGAAGGCATCAATACGATGAGGAAGAGGTCGTCGTGCATTCGCGACATTTGGCGCGCCCCACGGAACCTGCTCGTCCCAGGAACTCTTCTCGACATCGTAGCCACGGCGCACGGGTGCCTTGTTCGGGCTATCCCAGGTCCACTTCTCGCGAATGAGCAGTTCGCCTTCGGAAGTCGTTTCAATCCAGCGATCACCGGGCGCACGATTAGAGACGATGGTCTGAAGTTCAACCTCTGGGAGCCTGGTGGGGTCGACGACTCCGCAGGGGAAATCATCGGCGATGAGATGGCACTCCTTTGACCCATGCTTCATGACCACTTCGTAGGCACGCAGGATGCTGCTCTTGCCGGCGTTGTTCGGGCCGACGAGAACTACGATGTCGTCGAGTTCGATCTCGACGGGGTTGACGCCTATCGATCGGAAGTTCCTTACCACGAGCTTGTGAAGCCTCGGGCGTCCTGCGGCGTCGAGGGGCACCTCGGCGGGGTCCGGGTCTGTCTTCTTCTTTGTGGCCATGTGGTCCTTCGTTAGGGGTCTAACCTATATTAGACGGCCACGGGCAAGCCGGTACACGGCGCTCCGCGGCTTCAACGCCCCGCAGGTCCCGCCCGCCTCACCAGACCTGGCGGCGATGAAAACTCGCGATGACCATGGCAGGACTCCGGTGATGGCCTCCACCTCGCGGCGGAGCTTGGAGTAGAAGACCGGGGCGCTGCCCTCGCCGGCCGGTCGCTCGGAGAACTTCAGTTCACCGGAAGGTCCCCCGTCTCCTTCGCCGCCTCCGCCTCCCTCAGGGCCTTTAGCCGGTCCCTTTCCCGCGTCGGTTCCGATATCAAGTCCGAGAGCAGTCTGCCCTTCCAGTACACCCGCTTTCTTTGCGGCTGCTGCTGCGGCTCGGCCTGCTTTGGCGGCTGCTCGGTGGGTGAAGGGCTCTGTCTCTTCTCAGGCTCATCGGGAATAACCTCGGCGAGTGCGACCTTCAAGAGACTCTGGTATGTCCGGGGTTTCCCGCCGCTGGACGGATCAGAGGTGTCGGCGTTTGACGCGGCGACGATTCGGTCCACAACGTCCATGCCGCTTAGGACCTCTCCGAATGCGGTGTACTGGCCATCGAGGAACGGCGAGTCCTTCACGACTATGAAGAACTGGGAGGAAGCGGAATCGGGATCGCTCGCTCGGGCCATCGACAGAATTCCGCGGGTGTGGCTGACGTGATTGAACTCCGCCTCAATGTACAGGGGCATGCCGGTCCCGTCGGTGTTGCCGCCGGTGCCGTAGAGCGCGCTCTTGGCGGGGTCCCTCGTGAAGGGATCCCCACTCTGGACCATGAAATCGGGGATGACGCGATGGAAGAGAGTTCCGTCGTAGAAGCCCGCCTCCGCGAGGTGGATGAAGTTGCGCACATGCCGTGGGGCCTTCTCAGGAAAGAACCTAATGAGGACTACGCCCTGAGATGTCTCCAGAGTCGCGCCCGGGTTCTGAATGCTTGGCACGGTCTTCCTACCTCCAACAAATGACAGAGTTCGGCGGCTACGGCGCCGGACCGCGATGGCGCGGGATCGGCAGAGTGGCGAGCGCAGCGAGTCCGCTGCATGCCGGGGGGAAGGCGCGCCGTCCTACAGTGACAAGGCGTTCCCTGCGGTGCGGACGGCGCGCTTGAACCGAAGGACGTGGTTGAACGAGCGACTTGAGAGGGCTCCGTCGGTTGCAAGCATGTCGGGGTCCCAACCGGCAGCCGCAAGCCGAGGGTTCTTCGGGGATACGGTCCCGTCACCATGAACGATGCTGTTCCGAACCTCGGCGAGGAGAACGATGTCGCGGCGGCACCAGTCTGGGAGAGTGCCCGGTCGTTTCCCGAGCAAGGTCTCTGTGGCTGGCGCTTCGGCATCCGGGGCGCATCCACACGCCAGCGCCAACCGCACGTGAGAAAAGGCAGCGAGATGAACGAGCAGTAGGTCCGCGACAAAGGACGGCAGCTCCTTGCGACGAGGACGAATCTGACTCCGGCGAAGACCGGCACGGGTGATGGGGCGGCCGTCGGTGCAGAGGGACTGAAGGCGCTCCCGGACGCCTGCAGCGGTGGCGTCCGGCGGTTCCTGCACCACGAGCGCGCAGCCGGAACCGAGGAGGTAAGAGAGTTCCGTGACCCTTTGTAGCTCGGTACGGAAATTGCGTCTAACGATCATGAAGTGCGTTCAGCTACCTAACCTCCGGCGTCAGCGGCGAGCAACGCGAGTCCGCTGGATGCCGGGTTGGAGAGAACCGTCGATTGAAAGATAGGGCTTCAGCATCTCGAGAAGGTTGACGGTAGCGTTCGTGCGGGCGGCGACCAGATTGATGAAGAAGATGCCGGTGTACTGAACGAAGCACAGATCAAGGGAGGGGCGTTCGTCGCCAACAGCAAGAACTCGATGGTGCAGCAGATCCTGGCGATCGCCGTCGAGCTGAAGAAGGCGCTCCTTATCGAAGCGATAGCCATCTTCCTGGCATTCAGCCCGAAAACCGCAGATATTGAAGAGGAAAGCCACCTTCTTCTCGAGCGACTCCCGAGAGAGGTCGGAGATGTGCGCGTTCACCACGCGCGCCTCAATTTCGGCTGGGGTGTCGGACCGAAGGTCGCCGAGTGGGATCTTCTTCCCGGCCAGCTGAGCGGCAATCGACGAGACGAGATTCTCGCCGAGGATCCGAAGGAGGTCGTGAAGGAGCCTCTCCAGAATGGCGTGGGCGAAGACCACCGTCGCGGCGTGAATCGCGAACTCGGTGTCGGCGCGCTTTCGAGCCCTGAACGCGGACCGCATAGTCTCCGCCAGCGCAGCGAGGTCGGGAACCTTCCCTGTGTAGGCCGCGAGGATCTCGTTCAAAGGGTCGCGAAGGCGAGCCTCTATCGCAGGCAAGCCGGCCTCGATTCCGGCGTCCGCGACGACATGAAATGCCTCGAGCCGTGTGAAGTTCTCGCTGAAGGCCAGATAGGCCGTTCCGAGGGCCTTCTCGGCTAGCGTGGCGGTGGGGTCTATGGACGTCCGCATTGTCTGTTCCGCCTATCGTCTGGCATCAGCGGCGAGCGCAGCGATGCCGCTTGAGCGCCGGCTAGGTCAGCCTACGTCCGCTTAGAGAGCCAAAGGAGAAGGTAGGTGCAGAGGAGGCAAGACGAGGAGTAGACCGCACAGATGGCGAGCGGGTGTTCGGACGGAGCAGCCACGGCGAGAGCAGCGAGGATTCCCCAGGTGGCTCCTGGCAACAATGCGACCACGACTCCGGAGACCTTCTCTGCCCATTCCCATCGCGAACCCTTACCGATGGCGGTGTGGAGGCTCTGGTACGACAGGAGTGCTATGACGAGATATAGAAGCGAAATCGTGATGCCAGCAAGCGCAGACACGGCGGGGTGCGCGAGGCGGGAGACGGCCATCGCGTCAGCGACAGACTGGAGGGCTTCGAGAGCCTCGCGCCGAAAGACGCCCTTATGGGCGCCGAATGCGACGAGGTACACCCGATCAATGCCAGGAGCGGAGTGTGACTCAGCAACGCCGCGTAGGATCGCGGCCAAGGAATCCGGAAAGGCGAGGAAGTACGGCGAGTCGCCCCCGGTGTGGGATGTGGCTCCGAGGAATGGGAATGCCACTGAATGAACGCGAACTTTGGTCGAAAGTGATATCTCAGAGAGTAGCCGCCGAACGCCAGCGCGCAGGTTACGTCCAAGAGCAAGGCGAACAGTAGAGGCCGGGAGGTCTTCGGTGACGCTTGACGGATCGAAGAGCGGAAGCGCCCCGAAGTACTTGAGGTGCTGCTCTCCTGCGAGGGAGGACTCCTGGTAGACGGGCCAAACAAATGGCACGAGTTTGTCGCCATCACACGTGTCCTCGTCGCGCATGTGAAGGAAGCACGTGACAGAGTCTCTGCTCGCGGAGAGCGCCGCCGAGACGTTGTCCAGGAGGTACTCGAGTTCCTTAGGAGAGCGGATGGAGGCACGGACAGCGTTTCCGAGAACGGGATTGAGCGGTAGAACAGCCTGCCTGTCGATGAAAACCGGGTCAAAGTACAGGCTCAAGACGGCGAGGTCAAAACCGATATCCCGTCGGATGTCGCGGGGCCGCAGAATATCGCCGACGGCTAGGTGGACCTCGACTTCTGAACCCGATCGCGTGATGAGTGACCCAGCGACTACATGCCGAGACGTCTCCAGGGTGTTGATGCTCGGACGGCAGGACAGAACATAGAGCCAAGGGGCGCCAGCGATGACCGCCGTGAGGCCCAGAATTGCCAGCCATTTTCCGATGCGCATGTCAGCCCTCCGGGGTGCGACGGGGCGAGGACGGGGGGCAACGCATCATAGACGGCGCGGAGGGAGCTATCTCGACCAAGAGCAAGGACGTACCCGTCTTACGGGGACCTCGGCGGCAGAGTGCATTCGGCGCAGTCTAGTATGGCTCTTCCAAGCCGAGTCCACTAGAGACACCGCGAAGAGCGCGGTCTAAGACGCTCCGGCGACGCAGGGGAAAGACAGCGTGGAGAGGACTCCATCCCCGCGCCAGCGGGCGTTCGTCCCACTCGTCGCGCGGGGGCGCCCGCCTGTCACGACAGTTCCGCAGGGCGGCGAGCGAGGCGGCGACAACAAGGTCGTCGTGCCCCGTCCAGGGGCCGAGTCCGGACGCGGACCTGCCGCAGCCTGGCGGGAGGGCACTGTTCAGAACCGAAAAATAGTGCGGGCGCGTATGGGGACCCCTCTTTCAGGCCCCCCCGTGCCCCTCGGTAGCCCCCCCTGACCGCCGTCGCCTCCCTTCCTGGGGGGGTCCCCCTCGAGCCTGCCTTGCTTCCGGCTGGCGGTAGGAGGGGTTGCCCGGGGCGTGCCGGGCTTCCGCGTTGGAGGGGGACAGGTGGGCACCGCGAGCTTCTGCGTCGGGTTGAGGTCGGCGCCCGTCGCGGCCAGGTCCGGGGCGGTGGGGGCCGGGCAGGCCGAGCTCCATCGGGCGTCAGAACCCGTTTTGCGTCCATCCCCGTGTCACCCCATGAGCGGCGCTATCGTCGGGCCGGGCATCTGCCGAGACTCAAGCGACCGGAGGGATCTGATGCTGCTCCTCGTCGTTGCGCTCCCGTTCCTAGCGAGCAGTTCGTCAGCGGTCGCGACAGCGGTCGTGGCGCCTCTATCGACATGAATGGCGACTTCGGCTATCTATGGCGGGGACGCATCCTCATCTACTGAAGATCACGATGAGTGGCACTTTGGGGACCAGGGCGAGTGCGGTGCCATAGACTTCGTGGGGCGAACTCAGCGCCGACAGTCGGAGAAGGAGGAGCCGGTCCGCTTCGCCGCGGATTGACGGCCCGCTCCTCGACGAGGAAGGTTCGCGATGGGCGGCCATGGTTCGGAGGAGTAAAGGGATGGTCACGCCCGAATCACCAGGGGCCCCTGATGAGTTCCTCCGTCAGGCAGTCGAGGAAGCCATGACGCAGCCGGAGTCGGACATAGCCGAGGGCGCTGACTCCGCGGCGTCGAGAACGGACGCCGGCGGGAGCCGGTTGTCAGACGAACTGAAGGAGGCTCTGGAGAGCCTCTCGAAGCAGATCGGGATGATGGAGCGGCGCCCCCCGCCGATGGACGGCTGGACCTGGTACCTCGTTACTCAGGCGATGAGAGAGGACATTTCTCCGGAACTGAGAGACGTGGCGATGCAATGGCTGAAGACCTACGACTGGTAGGAGCGCCGCAGTCTGCATCGGCCTCCAAGGGCTCCGCGGTGTTCGCGGCCATATCCAGGAGTTCCCTTCGAAGGGCCGTGGCTTGCGCGGTAGCCCTCCCCACCCCCCCACCTCGGCTCGCCCCCGGGGAGCGTCAGCTCTTGGCGCGGCGAAGGATGCTCGAGACGGTCTGCTGGTTCCACGCCTTGCCCGTCCGCGTGGCGACGGCATCGACGTTCAGCTCAGCCGCGATCGCTCGGAGGGAAGCCCCTTCGGCATGTCGGGCCAGGATCCGCTCGAGGACCGGTGCCTCGGCCTCCACGGCCTCGAGGCGGCCGTCCGGGCCGATCCGATACCCGAATGGGGCCGGGCCGGCTGGAAGGCCCTTGGCGCGCCTCTGGGCGTTCCATGCGGCCATCCTCTGCGACGTGCGGATCCGCTCGAGCTCGGCGAGCATTCGATCTACGGCCTTGCGGATCGGGTCGTCTTTCACCTCGGCGATCGAATCGACCTTCCCGCCCGCCCGCTTCACCTCGACCCGGATGTGACCGCCCTCGTCGGTGTCCCGCGCGAGGCGGTCGATGTGCGTCACGACGATGACGTCGGCGCGTCCGGACCGGATGGCGTCCAGCGCCTCGCGGAGCCCGGGTCGGGCGTCTTCGCCCTTGCCACCCGAGATTCCGGCGTCTTCGCCCATCCCGACCAGGTCATACCCGGAGAGAACGCAATGGCGCGCTATCGACTCGCGCTGCGCCTCGAGCGACCCGCCTTCCTCGACTTGCTTCGCCGTTGAGACGCGGATGTACCCGTAGGCTCGGGGACGCTTGGGGGAAGAGAGCTTGTTCGCCACACGGAGAATGTGAGCTCTGATCGCCCGTCTGTCAATAGTCGGTCCCGACTCTTGACAATGTCGTTCCATGACCCATCATCCGCTTCCCGCCGGCAAAGGAGCTGCGGGGAAGAACGAGGCCGACAGCTGCCTCGTACCCGGGACCCCTCCTCCCCGTCAATCTTCACCGGCCCGCGTGTCTCGGCTGCTCCCGTTCGAGCTACGGCCGTATGGTGTCCTGCCGGGGGCGGGGCGTTGAGACTACAAGAGAAATCTTTAGATTTCGCGTTACACGAGTCGATGCTTGTCGGGGTACGGAGTGACGGGCCCTCAGGAGCCAGATTCCAAGAAAGGGTTTCTCCTTACAGTTGCCACTCGTTCTAGCCTCGTGGCCGTCGTATCGCTACTCGGTCTTCGGTGGAAGCGCGGGGCCGCTGCTGCTGTACCGGTCTCCGAACGTAGCGGCAGCTAGACGAGCCCATGCTTCGGTCTCGAGCTTCTCGGCCGGGAGGAGAACGACCCCCGTGTTTTGCTCGATGCACGCCTGGATCGGTGTGGGGACCTTGCCCTCGGTGCGCTCTAGGAGAATCGCCAGCGTACGTGGATCGCCCTCCTTGGCGGACTCGATCATGGCCGACGCGATCTCCCACGCGGGCGTGTATCCGGTCCCTCGAGGCATAGCCCCGCCTGCAACCAGTATCTGAAGTGCCTCCGAGATCGACGCACCGCCCTGCGGGCGACCCCCAGGATTGGCGGAGGGTTGGCCGGCCTTGAAACGGGAGTGGACGGGCGGGACGATACCGCCCCTTCCGGGGCGGAGACTGGGCGACGCCGGATCCTGGGGCGTTTGAGGCTTCTCGTCTTTCATCACGCGCCTTCTCCGTTCTCCCCT
>Ga0209573_1005701_pt1 | contig 10958 bp, 11 predicted proteins | sample TNRBio252014_DNA_FD_185870 | JGI IMG/M metagenome (GOLD analysis project Ga0209573, IMG submission 185870) | Wastewater treatment Type I Accumulibacter community from EBPR Bioreactor in Madison, WI, USA - TNR Reactor_6/25/2014_ DNA (SPAdes)... | ecosystem: Engineered > Bioreactor > EBPR >...
AGCCTGGAGCTGCCGCCCTACCGACCGCCGCGCGTCCTGCAGACCATCTACACCTCGGTCATCGACCGCACGGCCAAGGTGCTGTGGCGGGCGGTCGTCTTTGCCCTGCCGGCCGGCGCGGTCATCTGGCTGATCTCCAACCTGCAAATCGGCGGCGTCAGCATTGCCGAATACCTGGTGAACTTCCTCAACCCAGTAGGCATCTTGCTGGGCCTGAACGGCGTGATCCTGGTAGCCTACATCGTGGCCATCCCCGCCAACGAGATCGTCATCCCTACGATCCTGATGCTGACCGTGCTGACCAGCGGGGTGGCCGGTCTGGGCGCAGGCGCGGGCGTCATGTTCGAGACCGACAACAGCGCTGACCTGATGACCCTCTTCACGGCTGGCGGCTGGACGCTGTTGACGGCCATCAACCTGATGCTGTTCAGCCTGATCCACAACCCGTGCAGCACGACCATCTTCACCATCTTCAAGGAAACCGGCAGCCGCAAATGGACGGCCGTGGCCGCGCTGACGCCGCTCATCATGGGCTTCATCGTCACCTTCTTCGTGGCGCAGATTTGGCGGTTGGTGGCGGGGGCGCTATGATCGGACTACCCTTTGCTCGGGCTGGTCTCCTGACCGTGCCCATCTGTGACGCCATGACGCCTTTCAGTTGACTTAGTCCTATACTTAGTCTACAATTACAGGTGGAGGTGCTAACATGACTACTACTGTTAACGTTCATGAGGCCAAGACACATTTCTCCAAACTACTGCAACGCGTGCTTGGCGGAGAAGAGGTGATCATTGCCAAAGCTGGCGAACCAATTGCCGTATTAACGCCATTGCCTGTGCTCAAGGCACGCCGCGTTCCAGGTAATGACGCCGGCAAGGTGATCATCATGCCTGACTTTGATGAACCGCTGCCGGAGTTTGAGGATCTATGAAAGTCCTCCTGGATACGCACGCGTTTCTCTGGTGGAACACCGATGACCACAAGCTTTCCTATGTTGCGCGCAATGTGATCGCCGACGACCGCAACGAGTTGTATCTTAGCGTGGCCAGTGCCTGGGAAATCGCCATTAAAGCAGCGCGCGGCTCGCTGGTATTGCCCGATCCGCCCGAGCAGTATGTTCCCAGTCGCTTGCGACTTCACCGCATACAGGCTCTGGCGATCCAACTCAGGCATGCGCTGCGTGTCTATGAACTGCCCATGATCCACCGAGACCCTTTTGATCGACTGTTGATCGCGCAAAGCCAGCTCGAGACCCTCCCCATACTCACGGCTGATCCCGAAATCGCCCGCTACAACGTGGACATCATTTGGTGATTGGCTTGCAGTGATGCAGGGAGCTTGAGAGGAACGAACTTGAACCTGCGAACCTTCATCGACACAGTGCGCGCGACCGGCGACCTGGTCACGATCCAAAAGCCGGTCAATCCCACCCTGGAGATGGCGCCGGTGATCGCCGCGTTGGATAGCCGGCCGGTGCTGTTCGAACACGTGGCCGGCAGCGCCTTCCGGGTGCTGTCGGGCCAGTGCTCCGACCGGCGCTACTTCGCGCTGGCGCTGGGCTGCCCCGCGGACCAGGTGGTGTTCCGCCTGACCGACGCCTATCGCTCCCCCCAGCCGCCACCGAAGATGGACCGCGCCGACGCGCCCTGCCAGCAGGTGGTCATGGACCCGGCCGACCTGCTGCGCCTGCCCTTCCTGACCCACTACCAAGGCGACGCCGGCCCCTACGCCACGGCTGCCATCGCCATCGTCAACGACCCCGACAGCGGCCCCAACGTCAGCTTCCATCGCTGCCTGCGCCTGGACAGCACACGGCTGGCCGCGCGCATCGTCGAGCGGCGCGGCACCGACACGGCGCTGAAAAAAGCAACCGACGACCTGCCGGTGGCCATCTGCATCGGCCTGCCGCTGCACGTGCTGCTGGCCGCCAGCATGGCCCCCGACCCCGGCATCGACGAGCTGGCCATCGCCCAAGCGCTGGCGCCGACGCCGGTAGCGAAGTGCCTGACCAACGATCTGTATGTGCCGGCCGAGGCCGAGTTCGTGTTGGAGGGACGAATCACCCATCGCACGGTGGCCGAAGGGCCATTCGTGGACCTGACAGAGACCTGGGACAGCGTGCGCCAGCAGCCGGTGATCGAGATCGACTGCATCACCCACCGCCGCGACGCGATCTACCACGCCTTGCTGCCGGGTCTGCGAGAGCACAAGATGCTGATGGGCATGCCCAAGGAGCCCAGCATCTTCGCGGCCGTCAACGAAGTCGTAGGTTGCGTCAACGTCAGCGTCACCCCGGGCGGCACGTCCTGGCTGCACGCCGTGGTGCAGATCGACAAACAGCACGCCGACGACGGTCGCAAAGCCGCCGAGGCCGCGTTCCGCGGCCATCCCTCGCTCAAGCACGTGGTGGTGGTAGACAGCGACATCGACTTGTACGATCCGCACGACGTGGAGTGGGCCATCGCCACCCGCTTACAGGCCGACCGCGACCTGCTGGTGTGGCAGAACCAGCCCTCGTCGTCGCTGGACCCGTCGGCGACCCACGTCCCCGGCCAAAAGTCGCGCAGCGCCAAGATGGGGCTGGACGCGACGATCCCCTGGGACGAGCCAGAGCGCTGCACGCGGCTGCATGAGTTTCAGCGCGTCGCGCTGCCGAAGGCCGACCTCGCCGAGTATCTGTAAGCACTGGTTTGTGCCCTCGTTCCTTGCTCTGCGGCGATCCGACGCGTATAATAACTGCGAAGCAATCCCCACCGCGAAAGGGCTGTTGACATGACCAGACAGGTAACACTTGAACTACCAGATACAGTCTATGAGCACATAAAGGAGGTGGCTTCGGCCGACAACCGGCCGTTGGCAGAGATTCTTGCTGATGCGATCGTCCAAGCTAAGCCGACGCTGTACGTCCATCCCGACCGAGCAGCCATGCAGAATGAGAAGGCGGCTTTCCTGGCAATGCATGCGCGTCTAGCAGACGAGTATGAAGGTCAGTATGTGGCGATATATCAAGGCCAACTGATCGATCATGATCAGGATGTGCTTGCTCTGGCCGGACGCATCGAGCGCGCTTACTCTAGGGATGTGGTGCTCATCACGAAGGTTGTTGATCAGGCTGATCGGGTCCTCCATTTCCGGTCTCCTCGCCTCTAGCAAACACGATGAAGGTCCACACACACGCCTACAGCGGGCTCTACGACCCACCGGCTCCGGTGATCGAAGTCGGCGTCCGTGGCCCTGGACAAGACAGTCGCGAGGTTCGAGTCACAGCGCTGGTCGATTCAGGCGCCGACGCTACCATGCTGCCAATTCAGGTGCTTCGCTCAGTCGGAGCCCGGTATGTCCAAACTCGCTATGTGCGAGGCGTGACCGAAACACGACAAGTGGCTGACACCTTCTTGGCCGTCATTAAGATTGGGCCACACACAATTCCAATACCGGAAGCCGTCGCTGTGGTGCGCGGGGAAGAAGCCATTTTGGGTCGCGACGTGCTCAACCAAATGGTCATCACTCTCGATGGTCCAGCCCTGGCATTGGAGATTGGTGACTGACCCCGGATGCAACCTCGAAGGCCAAACAGTTCCTAAACAAGGCTGTGGCTAGTCAATCTGATGGGTGGGGTCAGGTTTCGTCAGGCAACCTGACCCCACGTCGTTGTAAATCACACGCTCCCCATCCGTGGCTTGAGCAATCCATTGGCCATAAAGCGTCCCACGCTCTCCACAGCCATGCGGCGGGGCAGCAGGCGCGTCTGGGTGAACATGAAGGCTTTGTTGACCAGGCCGGGAATCAGCACCGGGCCACCGCGCCCCAGCGTGTCCAACGCCTGCGCGGCCACCGGGTCGGGGTCCATGATCATCCACTGCGGATAGCCGGCCAGCGCGGCGCCCTGGGTGTCCATCAGGCCGGGCGCAGCCACCAGCACGTCGACGCCGCTGCCTTGCAGCTCGTACCACAGCGCCTCGCCCAGCGCCCGCTGAAAAGCCTTGTTGGCCGAGTAGGCCCCGGTGTAGGGCGCAGTCTGCAGGCCCGCGCCAGAGGTGACGACGACGATGCCGCCCTGCGCTCGCTCGACCATCGGTTGGCCATAGGCATGGATCAGCGCGGTGTAGGCGCGGGCGTTGATGTTCAGCATGGCCATGTGGGTGGCCAGGTCCATCTCCATGATGGTCGGTGTGTCTTTGGGCGTCCACATATGGTTGCAGACCAGCATGCCCACGGCGATGTCGGCTGTCTGCGGCAGCAGTTCCTCCAGAAAGTCGTCACGTCCCAGGTCCAGCGCAATCGGACGTACCTTGACCAGGTACTTGGCGCGCAGTTCATGGGCGCGCGCGGCCAGCTCTTCCCCGGCGATGTCCACCAGCGCCAGGTTGAAGCCGCGGCCGGCCAGGTGGCAGGCAAAGCTGTAGCCCAGCCCTTCGGCCCGCGCGGCGCCGGTTACCAGCGCCCAGGGGCCGTACTGGCGCAGGAAGACGTTGCCGGGATCGGTCTGCTCCTCGGCCTGGCGCTGCCCGCGCACCTGACGCCACATCAGCCCGGTTGCCGCAGCGGCCAACGCGCCGCCAGCCAGCAATGGTTTGGTTATCGTATGCATGGTCGGTCTCCTCGAAAAAGCTTCAGGCGCCGGGCACTTGGCCGTTGTTTTAGGCGGGCGCACCAAACCAAGTGCCCGGCGCCAGACCAGTTGAATTAGTTGTGGCTGAACGCTGCCACGGCAGACGCTACGCCGGCCTCGACTGTCTGCTGAGCGGCCTGGGCCAGCAGCTCGCTCTGCGGCTTGCGCCGGTAGCGCACGACGGCGCGGTCGGGCCGGCTGGCGCCCAGCCCGCGCTGCACCTGCGGATGCCTGGTCACCAACTCAAGGTCGAACTGCTGGAACAGCAGCGCGCTGATGACAGTCATTTCCATGTTGGCGAAGTTCATGCCGGTGCATTTGTGCGTGCCGCCGCCAAAGCCGATCAGCGCGAAGCGGTCCTGCTTGTCCTCGACCCGGCCCGGCGCATAGCGCAGCGGGTCGAAGGCCTCTGGGTCATCGAACAGCGCGGGCAGGTTGTGGGCCACGTCCTGCGCCACCTGGGCCAGCCAACCCTGGGGGATGACGTAGTCGCCGATCTCTACGTCCTCCTTCACCGTGCGCATCAGCATGTCCACCGAGGGCCGCATGCGCTCCACCTCGCGCACCGCCCAACCGATGTGGTCGAGCTGCGTCATGCGCCGCGGGTCGATGTGCAACCCGTAGGGCGCGACCTGCTGAATCTCCTGCTGCACCAGGCTCAGGTAGTGCGGGTTCTGCAGCAGCAGGATGATGGTCCAGGCTGCCTGGCCGGCCGTGGTCTCGTGGCCGGCAAACATCAGGGCCAGCAGGATGTTGACGATCAGCTCCTGCTCGGCCAGCCGGCCGTCAGGATAGCGCTTGTTGACCAGGTCCTGTAAGAAGTCGTCGTAGCGTTCGGGATGCTGGCGGCGCTCGGCGATCACTGGCTGCAAGATGGCGTGCATCTTGGCCTTGGCGCGGTCGCGGCGAATAAATTTGGGCAGCGGCAGGTTGGGCGGCAGCAGCGGATCCAACGCCTTGGACAGATCGATGTATAGGTCCCAAAACTCGCGGCCCAGTTGCTGATGCACCTCGCGGCCCAGGAAGCAGTTGCCGGCGACCTCCTGCACCAGGTGGGTGATCTCGCTGACCAGCTCGATCTCGCCGGAGTCGCCCAGCCCGCTCAGCCAGGCCTGCACCACCTCCTGCATCACGTCGGCGTAGTGGAGCATCTTCTCGCGGCGGAAGGCTTCAAGCACCACCGGCCGCTGTTCCAGGTAGACCTCGTGCGGCGCCAGGAAGAGCACCTCGCCGAACGTGGTGCGCAAGAAACTGTAGGGCTCCTGAATGCTCAACGCCTTGTCGGTCTCAGAGAAGAAGACCTTGTGGTTTTCCGGGCCGACCAGAATGGCTACGTTTTGGTTGGCCAGCTTGAGGGCGAAGATGTTGCCGTGCTCCGCGAAGCCGCGCCGCATCAAAGCTGTGCGGTCGGAGCGAAACTCCAGCACGTGCCCCAAACCGGGCAGCGCGCCGGAAACCAGGGGAGGTGTCGGTTTTGGCATGGCTATATCTCCTGTCGATTCTTAGTTGTTGTGATACACTGTATATCATAAGTCATGATACGTCTGTTCGCCCTGTTGCGCAAGTAACGAACGACACAATTCGAGGAGCGATGGCAAACGACCGTCGGGTTCAACGCACGCAAGACCGCCTGCGCGAGGCGATGGCTGAGTTGATCGTGCAGCGCAGCTACGAGTCGATCTCGATTCGCGATCTGACGGCCGCGGCCGGTGTGGGCTACGCGACCTTTTTTCGCCACTACCCCACCAAGGACGCGCTGCTGCTAGACCTGCTGCAGCGCTCGATTCAGGATCTGGCGCAGTTGATACCGCCGGGAGTCGACACGGATTCCACCGAGGAGGGCCGACTGATTTTCAGCCACGCGCAGCAACATGACAAGTTGTACCGCATCCTCCTGCGTGGCGAGGGAACGCTGGCCCTGCTGGAGCAGGTTCAGGCGGCTGCAGCGGCCGAGGTGATGAGTCGTTTTGCCGGCCAGCGCCAGCCAGCCATCCCTCTGGAGATCCTGGCCCATCACCTGGTGGCGTCCAGCATCGCGCTGATCGGCTGGTGGCTCCAGCGCGGCCAGCCCTATCCGCCAGAGCGCATGGGCCAGATCTATGCCGAAATGATCATCCGGCCCTTCACAGCCCTGGCTGGCCAGGAGCTCTGATGGTCCCGCTAACCTTGTCGCTAGTCGATTTCCTGCTGTCGCCAGTCGCACAGGCCGCGCTGGACGAGTTGGCGGGCCAGGATGTGGGCGAGCAGGCCAGCCTGGAGCTGCTGACGCGCCTGCGTCGCGTCTGGCCGCCTGAGCAGGCGGCCGCGCTGCTGGACCAAGCCCGCCTGCGCCGCAAGGCTAGCGACAAGTTTCCCCACCCCGAGCGCCTGCTTTTCACCGACGACGCTTTGCAGCAAGCCAGCCCCCGCGCCGTAGCCACCTACCGCGCCCAGCAGTTCGCCGTCGCCCTCCACCGCTCACCGTTTACCGATCACCGTTCACCGTTCACCGTTCACCGTTCACTGGTCGCCGACCTGGGCTGCGGTCTGGGCGCCGACACCATCGCGTTGGCCGAGGCTGGGCTACGCGTGCTGGCTGTGGAGCGCGATCCGGTGCGGGCGCGCATCGCCGCCGCTAATGTGGCTGCATTGGGGTTCGCGGAGCGGGTGAGGGTTGTTTGTGGGGACTGGCTCACCCTCACCCCAACCCTCTCCCAGAGGGAGAGGGAGCCAGAAAGCGCACTCCCTCTCCCCCTGGGAGAGGGCCGGGGTGAGGGTGGGCCCCCTCTCCCCCTGGGAGAGGGCCGGGGTGAGGGGCTGCTCCCTCTCCCCCTGGGAGAGGGCCGGGGTGAGGGTGGGCCCCCTCTCCCCCTGGGAGAGGGCCGGGGTGAGGGTGGGCCCCCTCTCCCCCTGGGAGAGGGCCGGGGTGAGGGTGGGCCCCCTCTCCCCCTGGGAGAGGGCCGGGGTGAGGGTGGGCCCCCTCTCCCCCTGGGAGAGGGCCGGGGTGAGGGTGGGCCCCCTCTCCCCCTGGGAGAGGGCCGGGGTGAGGGGCTGCTCCCTCTCCCCCTGGGAGAGGGCCGGGGTGAGGGGCTGCTCCCTCTCCCCCTGGGAGAGGGCCGGGGTGAGGGAAGAATCGCCGCCTTTATCGATCCCAGCCGCCGCGCCGGCGAGCAGCGCATTTTCCGGCTGGACGCGATGGAGCCGCCCCTCTCGGCCGTGCTGGCGCTGCTAGACGTCATCCCCACGCTGGCGGTCAAGACCCTGCCCGGCATCGCCGACGAGGACATCCCCCCCGACGCCGAGGTGGAGTTCATCTCGGAGCGCGGACAGATGAAGGAGGCGCTGCTACGCTTCGGCGACCTGCGCACGGGCGCGGCGCGGCGGGCGACGCTGCTACCCGGCCCGCATCACCTAGACAGCAATGCGCCGCTGGATCACTCGGCGGCCAGCGAACCGCTGGCTTACCTCTACGAGCCAGACTCGGCTGTGATTCGGGCGACGCTGGTGCAGCACCTGGCGACGCGACTCGGCGCAGCCCAACTCGACCCCACCATCGCCTACCTGACCAGCCAGCAGCCAGTCGACACGCCCTTTGCGCGCCGCTGGGCGGTGCTGCGCCACGGGCCGTTCCACCTCAAGACGCTCAACCGCTGGCTGAGGGAACTCGGCGCGGGCGCGGTGGTGGTCAAGAAGCGCGGCTCGGCCATCGATCCCGACGAATTCCGCCGCCGGCTGAAGACCACGCCGGGCGGGCCGGCCGTCACCGTCTTCCTGACGCGCGCCCAGGGTCGGCCGTGGATGGTCGTCGGCAGGGAAGGAGAGGCCACGGATGAACACGGATAGCACGGAGCGGAGTGGGACGGGTCAGGCTGGGGGTACACAGCTACCTGTTCACGGAGTTTTGGTCGGACGCGGCGCTGGATATTCCTGACACAGAGCGCGGGCTGGGGGCGCAGTTCGTGGAGGTTGGCGCGGGGGATGACGTGCAGTTCAAGCTCGCCGGCGAGTCAGCGCGCGGCTAGCGCCCCACCAAGAGTCGATCTAACAGCCGCCCTGCGCCTCCCCAGAGCACGTCGAACAGCACGAATGACAGCAAATACGACAGGGAGCGGGACCAACCTGGCGGCAGCAGCGCCTGAAACAGCAAGTAGGGAAGCGCGTAGATCGCGCAGAGCAACGCCACCATCAGTACCGTCTTGATAAACGCATTGCGCACAGCACGCGCGGGGAAGAAGATATGACCATAGACGGCCAATGTGGAGCGAAAGACCCAAAGACCGGCTCCCCCCAACAACAGGATCAGCAGCAGCGTTTCCCAATGCGCTGCAAACCATGAAAGCAGTGGGCTATCCGGCATGGTCAGACGTCAGCGGCGCACGGTTGCGCGCAGATCGGCGGCGAAGTCGCCCAGGCCCGGATAGAGACGTCGTTTGAAGGATTTGTTCATGAAAGTCAACTCTGCTCTCCATCCTCCGCCGGCCGCACCGCCTCCAGGATGCGCCACAGGTAGTCGTAGTTGACGCGCTGTTCGTTGATGGCCCGCTGCTCGTCGGGGGCGGAGAAGATAAACTCGCCCAGAGTCTCCAGGCCGGCCACCATGCCGGCCAGGCCGGGCGAGCGGGTGTAGAACTTGTTGCGCGGCACGAAGTAGAGCGACACCGCGCCCTCCTCCCACAGGGCGATGATATTGGCCGAGGCCGCCTCGCCGGCGCGCCGGTCCCAGCCCACGGCCAGATCGACCGCCGCTTCGATGGCCTCGGCCTTAGGGCCGCGCACCTGGTAGGCTGTCAACGGGTAGTCGGGTACCTGCACGACCTGTGCGGGATCGCCGGCGCTGGCGTGGCCGAAGAGCGATTGGCGGGCCAGCCGCGCGGCCGCCTGGATCGGAAAGCTGCCGTGGCCGTCGGTGATCTCGAAGAAGTGGAAGTGCAGGTGCTTCTCGATGCTGGCCCCCGCGCCCGCGCCGTTGTAGAAGCCGACGAAGGTGGGAAGCTGCTCGCTGATGCCGTAGAGGTCCTCGACAATGCGACGGATGCGGGCCTGGGTTTGCTCGGCGCTGCCAGTCACGTGGAAGGTCTGCGGCAGATGCTCGCCGGCCGCCATGGTCAGGTGGGTGCGGGTAAAGGGGAAGGGATTGCACAGCGCGTTGTAGACCCGCTCGTTGACGCAGTATTGGTAATAGCCTTGCACGCCGCGATGCTGCCAGCGGATGTTGTCGATGCACAAATAGCAGGACGTGTCGGCCACGTCCTGCACCTGCGCGCCGCGCGGCAGAGCGGTGCGGCCGGCGCCCTTGACGCGTTCGGCGCGGCGCGGGTTGAACTGGACGATGAAGAAATGCTGGCTATGATTGCCCGGCGCGCGGTAGCGGAAATAGCTCACCTGGCTCAGATCGTCCTGGATGAAGCCAATGTCCACCTGCTGATCGTAGAGCGCACGGAGCGCTGCAGCCAATCCCTGCTCGGCGGCCAATTGGTCCAGCTTAGCTTGCAGGATGGCTTGCTGCAAAGCGTAGACGCGGTCGTTGTGCTGGCCCATGGCCGGCCGCTGCGCGGGAGCGCTGTAGGCAGGCAAGGAAACGGACTGATAAGTCTTCAGAAGCTCAGGGAGTTGCATGGATATCCTTTGGGGCGCCGGCGGCATCGGCCAGAAAGCGGCGCACCACAGCCAGGTGCGCTGCCGGGAAGTCCGGCATGAAGTCGGTCAATGAGCGTTCGGCCAGGTCCAGCAGGCGGGCGGCGGCGGTGGGGGCCGGCAGCAAGACAATCGCGTCCAACTCAGCGCCGAGTTCAGGGTAAACTTGCTCGAAGCGCCGGCTGGGGGCCAGGTTGTCCAGCAGAGCGCGCTGTGGGGATGGCAGGTAGCGGCCCAGCAGGCGCAGCAGATGATCCTGCGCGTAGACCTTGACGTAGGTGTGGCCGCTCAGCCGCTCGCCGCGGTAATAGCGTCCCACGCCCACCAGCAGGTTGACCAGGAACTGGCCGAGATCGATGGCGTCGTCGCCAGCGTGCTGCTGCCGCTCGGCCGTGCGCGCGGCGGCCGCGGCCACGCGCCGGGTCACGTCGCCGCGGTCGATCAACACCCGGTAGCGGTTGGCGTAGGCCTGCCCGATTTCGGCCTCGTCGAAGACCACCAGCTCCAGCACGTGCCCGGTGTCGTAGACCACCTTGAGCGCGTGGATGTTCTCGCGAAACCAGAAGGCGATGCGCTGATGGTCGGGCAGCCAGGAAAGATCGGCGCGCAACGCCTCCTGTGCGCCTGGCTTGGTGATGACGAAGAAGTCATGGTCGGACCAGCGATCGGGCACGTAATCCTGCTCAGCCATCGAACCCAGCGCAATCAAGCCCACCACGCGCGGGTCGGCCGC
>Ga0209573_1005702_pt1 | contig 10957 bp, 10 predicted proteins | sample TNRBio252014_DNA_FD_185870 | JGI IMG/M metagenome (GOLD analysis project Ga0209573, IMG submission 185870) | Wastewater treatment Type I Accumulibacter community from EBPR Bioreactor in Madison, WI, USA - TNR Reactor_6/25/2014_ DNA (SPAdes)... | ecosystem: Engineered > Bioreactor > EBPR >...
GATCATCGCCGCCCGCTCCGAGACCTTCGAGCGGCCGTTCGAGCAATACAGCGTGCCCGAGGCGGTGCTCAAGTTCCGCCAGGGCTTTGGCCGCCTGATCCGCACGCAGAGCGACCGGGGAATCGTCGCCGTCTTCGACCGGCGCATCCTGACCAAGGCTTACGGCCGGACCTTCCTGGAATCGCTCCCGGCCTGCACCGTCAAGCGCGCGCCCCTGGCTCAACTCGCGGGCGAGGCCCGGGCCTGGCTCGATCGGCCGCGTTGAGGCGCGGAGCGTAGTGCGGCCCTCCGCTCCACGCTCCAGGCTCCACGCGTTTGACTTCGGGCAGACAGGGCGGCTATAATGAAGCGTTACAGCGGCGCAGGCGTCCCCTGCGCCGTTTGTTGCGCGTATTCGAATTTGTAGTTGAAGGAAGAGCACGAGCATGATCGATGTCAACGACCTCCGCAAAGGCGTGACCTTTACGATGGATGGCGCCCTGTTCCGGGTGCTGGAATACAGCCACCACAAGCCAGGCCGCGGCAACGCCACAATCCGCACCAAGCTCTACAACCTGCGCACCGGCGCCAATATCGACAAAACGTTTACGTCGGGCGACCGCGTGCAAGACATCCGGCTCGAGACCCGATCGGCCCAGTACCTGTATAACGACGGCGACCTGTATTACTTCATGGACAACACGTCGTTCGAACAGACCCCGATCAGCAAGACCCAACTCGGGGATCATGTCGATTATCTGCGTGAAAACCAGGACGTCAAACTGACCTTCTTCGAAGAGCAGCCGCTCGACGTCGAGCTGCCGCCGAACGTCGACCTCAAGGTCGTCGAGAGCGAGCCCGGCGTGCGCGGCGATACCGCCACCGGCGCCAACAAACAGGCCACGGTCGAGACCGGCCTGAAGGTGCTCGTCCCGCTCTTCATCAACGTCGGCGACACGATCCGTGTCAACACCGAGACCGGCGCGTACGTCACCCGCGCCTGAGGCCGACTTCTGGCGACCACTCCGGGCGCGGCGGACAACGCCGCGCCCTTTTTGTAACCCGGCGCTCTGAGGGGGCTCTCATGGTCGCCGCGTTACAATTCGCCTATGCGAACTCCTGCCGGCTTTGAATGCCAGCATTTTCACGGCGACTACTTCCGTGGGCGCCACGTCGAGGAGTGCCGCCTGATCGCGCGGCATCCTCGGAGCGCGGCCTGGACGCCCGGGCTCTGTCGAGATTGCCCGGTGCCCAAAATCGAGCGCGCCAACGCCTGCCCGCACCTGATCGTCGAGGCGCGCGTCGCCAAGACCTGGCTCGGGCTCGGCCGCAAGATCGAGGCGGCGGCCGTGTGTCGCAAGAGCGGCGGCCCGGTCGAGAACCCGCACATCGGCTGTGGCCAGTGCCATGACCTGAAGATCTTTGAGGATGCGCTGGAGTAGTGGTGGATTGCGGATTGCGGATTGTGGATTGCTGATTTCTGATCGCTGATTGGGTCACAGCCGATCAACGCTAAGGGAACAGTAATGAAGAGTCACACATGATCAAGACTTTGCTATTCGACCTCGACGACACCTTGCTCGGTAACAGCATGGACACGTTCCTGCCGCCGTATTTCGGAAGGCTGGCGCGCCAGTACCCTGAGCTCGAGGCCGGTCAAGTGGCGAAGGCCACCCAGCAGGCCGCGGCGCTGGCCCAGGCCAATCAAGACCCAACCATCACATTGGATCGCGTGTTTGCCGATAGCTTCACACCGACCTTAGGCCGTCCGGAGTCGGAATGGCGCGAGCGCTACGCCACGTTTTATGCCGACGGGTTCAATGCCCTGCAGTCGTACACGGTACACCGCCCCGAGGCGCGGGATGTGCTCGAACAGGCGCTGGCAGCCGGATACCGGGTGGTGATCGCCACCAACGCCCTGTTCCCACGGGCCGCGGTCGAGGCCCGGCTGCGCTGGGCCGGAATCGCCGACCTGGCGCTGGCCCGCGTGACCGTGCTCGAGGACTGGCACTTCGCCAAGCCCAACCCCGCCTACTTCGCCGAGATTCTGGCCGACCTCGGGCTGCGCCCGCAGGATGTGCTGATGGTCGGCAACGACCCGGTCGAGGATATCGCGGCTGCCTCGACGCTCGGCATCCCCTGCTGGTGGGTGACCGACGACGCACTCACGCCGGCCCCGGTCGGTTCGATCCTGGTCGGTCGCGGACCGTTACGCGCTTTTGCGACCTGGGCCCGCGATTGCCTGCCGACCCACCATGCGGCGCCCGGGCCCGCCAGCGCCCTGCCCGATCTGTTGAGCGGCAGCCTGGCCCGGCTCTGGGCCGAGCTCGTGCGGCTGAGGGACGCTGACGACGCCTGGACGCGCGCTCCAGCCCCCGGCGCCTGGTCTGCCAATGAGATCGCCCTGCACCTGCGCGACGTCGAGGCCGAGGTCAACGGGCCGCGCATCGATGCCGTGCTGACACAGGAGAATCCCTTCATCGCCGGCGTCGACACCGATCAATGGGCGACTCAGCGCAGCTACCACACGACCGACGGCCGCCCTGCGCTGGATGCTTTTGCGCAGACACGGCGCACGGTTATCGCCCGGTTGCGCACGCTCGCGCCCGACGCCTATCAGCGTACGGCGCGCCACGCCCTCCTCGGGCGCACCACGCTGAGCGAGCTGCTGCAAGTGATCCTGGATCACGACCAGGTGCATCTGCGCCAGCTGCGCGCCCTGGCCGGCTGAACGACGCATCAGGACCTGCCCCCATGCAAACCCGGATCGGGCGCTACGAACTGCTGGGCGAGCTCGGTCGGGGCGGCATGGCCGCGGTCTTTCGCGCGCGCGACCCGAACTTCAATCGCGAAGTCGCGGTCAAGATCCTGCCGCGCGAACTGCTCCACGACCCGACCTTCAAGGCGCGCTTCCTGCGCGAGGCACAGACGATCGCGACCCTCGAACACCCCGCGATCGTGCCCGTCTATGACTTCGGCGAACAGGACGGCCAGCCGTATTTGGTGATGCGCTTGATGCCGGGCGGCAGCCTGGCCGATCGGCTGCGCCGCGGACCTGTGTCGTTCAGCGAGACGCTGCGGATCGTCGGCCAGCTCGCGCCCGCGCTCGACCGCGCCCACCTGGCCGGGATCGTCCACCGCGACCTCAAGCCGGCCAACATCCTCTTCGATCGCGAGGAGAACGCCTACATCGCCGACTTCGGCCTGGCCAAGATCGCGCATGCCGACGTCGACCTGAGCGCCACGGCCGTCTACGGCACGCCGGCCTACATGAGCCCCGAGCAAGCGAAAGGCCTGCGTGAGATCGACGGCCGCGCCGACCTGTATGCACTGGGCGTGATCGCCTACCACATGCTCGCCGGCCGCGCCCCGTATCAGGCCGACACCCCCGTCGCACTGGCACTTAAGCACGTCATGGAGCCTGCGCCGCGTCTGCGCGAAGCCCGGCCCGACCTGCCCGAGCAGGCCGACCAGGTGCTCCAGCGCGCGATGGCCAAAGATCCGCGCGACAGGTTCGCCACGGCCAGCCACCTGCACGCAGCCCTGGCCGCCTCGGTCGCCACCGAGCCGGCGGAGCCGCGAAGGCCCGAGCCGGCGGAGCCGCGAAGGCCCGAGCCGGGTGCTCCCGGTTGGCCGGATCCACTCGCACCGACCCGGCCCGAGCCGCCCAGCGGGCCTGACGCCCCGACCCGCGCGACTCCCGGGCAGCCGGCCCAGCCAGCGGGCGGCTCGTCGCCGGCCCTGCTCATCGGGTGCATGGCGCTTGCCGGCGTAGGCTTGCTCGGCGCCGCGGCCCTGGCGCTGGGCGGCGGGCTGCTCTTCACGCGCGGGCTGGCCTCGGCGCCGACGGCCACGCAGCGCACTGCCACAGCCACGATCACCGCACGCCCGCCGACGGCCACAACCCGGCCAGGGCCGACGCGCACACCCCGCCCGCAGGCGACCGCGGCGCCGACCGAGCTCACCGGCGCTGCGGGGCTCGAGGATCTGCTCCTGACCGGCGAGGTCCTTTTCGCGCCGGGGCCTGCCGACCCGCGTGTGCTCTACGTCGTCTCCTACGCGATGTCGAGCAGCCAGGCCGTGATCGCGGCCGTCGACCCGCAGGCCGGCGTCGCGAACTGGCTGGTCCCGCTCAGCAAAACCGACGCCCGCCCCGAACTGGCCTTCGCCGGCGACGCGCTGGCTATTCTCAACGAAGACGTGGTGCAGGTCGTCGACCGCGCCACCGGTCAGGATCGGTGGCGAGCGACGCTCAGCGACGTCGCGCCGTTTTGTCGGCGCTCAGCGTGTCTGGCGATCGTCGACGACGTGGTCGTGGCGGAGACGGCCGACGGGATCGTGCACGGCCTCGACCTACAGAGCGGCGACTCGCTCTGGCGGGTCGAGCTGAACACAGACCCGATCGGCTTCGATGTGATCGACGGGCAGATCGTGCTCATTGATGAAGACGCCGACGGCGATGGCGCCCTGATCATCGTCGACCCGTCCGATGGCGCGACCGGCATCTCGGCCCCGAAGTGTCAGGCCGGCGGGCTACCTGACACGATGACTTCGAACGCGACCTTTGTGCCGGCGCCGGCCGAACGGCGGATGCTGGCAGTCTTTGGATTCTTCGGGACGTGTCTGGCGCAGATCGATCTCGACGACCCGGCGGCCAGCGGAGACGGGATCGCGGTCGCCGGCACGGGCGGGCTCGACGTCCTGCCTGTCGTTGCCAACACAGCCGGCGCTTACATCACGCTCGATGGTGCGATCTACGCCGTTGAGCCAGGGGCCCGCGCGGGCCGGGTGCTGATCGAAAGCGACGATCTGGCTTATCGCGCCGTGGCCGCGCTGGAGACGGGCGTGCTCGTGCTTCAGACCGAGAGCCGCGGCACGCCTTCGAGCGCGCTCGTCTTGCTCGACCCGGCAACGGGCACGCCGCACTGGTCGGTCGAGCTGGGCGCCGGGCAACCCTACCCGCTCGGTGGCGGCACGATCCTGGACGACGACGCAACCTACCTGACCGTCGAGATCGGTCCGGCCGAACAGGTCATGGTCTTTCGTCAGCTCACCGCGACCGAGATGGGCGGGCAGCTGGAGCTCGACGTCCTCGGGGTCGACCTGAGCAATGGCGAGACGCGGCCGCTGGCGAACTATCGGCTGGTACAGGAGAGCGCCATCGCCTCACCCCCGGAGCTGCTCGTCTTCTTCCCAGGCGGCGCCTGGGTTGGGATCGATGGCGGGCTGTTCCGGCTCGAGTGGGATGGGAACCGCATGACAACCGTGTTCGAGCCATAGATCGGACACAGGGAACAAAAAGAAGGACGGTGGCGATGACCACCGTCCTTCTTTTTATGTCCGTTTCAACGATCCAGATCAGCTTTTCATGAAGTCATCCAGTACCGATTTGGAGATGCGGTACTGGCTGCCGATCTGCTTGGCCTTGATCTGTCCGGCCGTGATCATCTGCATGATGTCGGCCTCGGTCACCTGGAGGTAGCCGGCGGCCTGGGCGGGCGACATCACATCGGGCACGGCAGCGGCCGCACCGGCTGCGGCGCCGGCTGCGGCACCTGTCGCGACCGCCGGGGCGGCCCCGGCTGTGTTCATCATGCCCTGTTGGAGGGCGCCGCCGAGCACCTGGCCGATGCCCATGCCCGCGCCGATGCCGGCGGTCAGGCCGGCGCCACCCGACGGGTTCTTGGCGGCCTCGCGCATCGCGTCGGCGGCCTGGAGCTGCGTGTAGGTGGCCATGTCGAGCATGCCCATCGCGCGCAGCTGCTCCGCGCCGCGCTCATCAGGCGTGATGCTCTGGGCGTAGACCTGCTTGAGGGTCACGCCAACGGCCTTGAAGTCCTCCTGGGCCTTGGCGAGCAGGCCGGCGCTGATCTCGTCGGTGAGCGCGATCAGCTCGGGCACCGACTTGCCGCCCTTTGTGGCGAGCTCGGCGATCAGGTCTTGCAGCTTCGAAAGCAGGATCGAGCGGAAGCGGGTCTGGATTTGCTCGGTCTTGAACGCGCCGGCCGCGCCAACCACCTGCGACACGAACTGCTGCGGATTGCTGATCTGGAACGCGTACGTGCCGTGCGCCTTGAGCAGCGCGACGCCCAGCCCCATGCCGGGGTTGCGGACCAGGATCGGCTGGCTTGTGCCCCAGCCCATATCCGGGAACTCGCGCGTGTTGACAAACACGACGTCGGCCGCGAACGGCGAGCGGTCGTTGAACAGCTTACCGATCATGTCGATCAGGAACGGCACGTTGGCTGTCGTGATCGTGTGCTGGCCGGGGCCGAAGGTGTCGAGGGCTTTACCGTCGCGGAAGAACACCGCGGCCTGGCCCTCATAGACACGCACCTGCGAGCCGATGCGGAAGTTGCCGTTGCCGCCCTCGGGCAGGCGACGGACGACTTCGTTTTGACCCATGCTTGGGTAATCGATGATGTCGAAGATGCGGCCGGAAGGGTTTTTGAACATGGCGATCGTCCTGTGAACTCGTCGATGTCGATTGAACGCGGGCCGCTTAGCTCAGCAGCACTTCTTTGCGGCGCTCGTAGGTGTCGTTGCACTCGGCCACGATTTTGACCAGGCTGCGGATCGCGGCCGGGAGGCCGGCTGTCTCGCTCAGGCCGGCTTCGATCGTGTCGACGGCAGCCGCGACCCGGCTGACGTTGTCGAGCAGCGTGTAGTCAAAGGCGTAGAGCTGCTCGAGCTGCTTCTCGCCCACCTTGACGGCATCGAACAACCCGCCGTAGCCCATGGCCGCTGTCTTGACCATGTCGATGAAGCGGGTCAGGCGTTGGGCCGCGTCTTGCAGGTCGTCGACGAACTCGATCCCGCCGCCGGTCAACAGTTGGGTTTGTAGATCGCGCACACGGCTCAGTTGTTCGCCGTAGCGGTTGGCGATCGTGTTGCGCAGCAACCGATCGGATTCACGTCGCGCTTCTTTCTCGATATAGCCAGAGAATCCCGGGATCTTGGAGACCAGGTTTTCGAGAAGGCCGCGCGAATCTGTGATCTTTTTGAACAGGTCGGTCATTGCAAGGCTCCTCATGAATGGGCCAGATGTCTGTATTCTACATCCGAGCGCGCAAGTGCGCCCATGTTCGAGCAAGGCGGCATCACAGGAGTAATACGCAGAACATCCGCGCTGGTTGCGGGTCGACGCCGGGGGGCGGGCGATGCCCCGCCCCCCGGCGTCGACGGACTATGAAATCGGGTATAACCGACCCATGCCGGCTTCAGACCAGGGCGTGAGCGTCTCGCGCCATCGCTACAAAATCATCCCACGCGTGCTGTGCTTCGTCCGCCACGGCGACGACCTGCTCCTGATCAAGGGCGCGCCGACGAAGCGGATCTGGGCGAACAAGTACAACGGGCTCGGCGGCCATGTCGAGCCCGGCGAGAGCCCGACCGCGGCCGCCCGCCGCGAGCTGCGCGAGGAGGCCGGCCTCGAGGTCGGCGATCTGCGCCTGCGCGGTGTGGTCCTGATCCAGGCCGACGATCCGGTCGGTATCGGCCTGTACGTCTATACCGCCTGGGCCGCGACGCGCGCCGTGATCGCCTCGATCGAAGGCCAGCTCGAGTGGGTGCCTGTTGACGCGCTTGCGAACCGCGACCTGGTCGAGGACCTGACCACGCTCATCCCCCGGGTGCTTGCCCTGGCCGACGACACCCCGCCCTTCTCGGCCCTGTACACCTACGACGCCGCCGGAAGCCTGATCATCCGCTTCGATGAATGACCGTCCGGCGTGCCGTGTCACACAAGGGCGCCGGGCGGTGTTATCTTCATAGACGATGGCGATCGACATCGACCAACCCGGCCTGGCCGGCGACGGCAACTCAGACGACGGCTTCGCCCGGCTGTTCGAGGCGCATTGGCCGCAGATCCACGCGACCCTGACCCGGCTTGTCGGCGACCCCGACGAGGCTGAAGACCTGGCGCTCGAGACGTTCTGGCGGCTGTATCGGCGTCCGCCCCGCGACCGCGGGGCCGGCCCAGGCGGCTGGCTGCACCGTGTGGCCATGAACCTGGGGTTCAACGCCCTGCGTTCCCGGCGTCGGCGCCAGGGGTATGAGCAGACCGGAGGCGCCGCATGGCTCGAAACGACGGCGGCGCCCAGCCCTGAGGAGGCGGCCGACCGGCGTGAGACCCAGGCTCGGGTCCGCCTGACCCTGTTGGAACTGCCCGAGCGCGAGGCTCAGCTCTTGATCCTGCGCCATTCGGGGTTTTCGTATCCGGAGATCGCTGGGGCGCTCAAGGTTGCGCCCGGCTCAGTGGGTACGCTGTTGGCGCGCGCCGAAGCGGCCTTTGAGACACGCTGGCGCGCTGTGGGTGAAGATCAGGGGGAGCGACGATGAACCATCTCGACGAGGGCGCGCTGCGCGCCCATATCGACGGGCAGCTCGATGCCGACGGCGCCCGCCACCTCGCGCAGTGCGCGGCCTGTCGGGCCCGCCTGGCCGAGGTCGCGCGATTAAGCACAGTCGTGCAGCAGCAGCTGGGCGTCCTTTCGGCGCCCGCGACGCCGCGATCGGCTGGGGCCGCGTGGCGCCGCTTTCAACGCGAATACCAGTTCAAGGAGCACAACATGATGACGTCTTTTTGGCACCGTTTCCGCCCGCTGGCCCTGGCCGGCGTCGGGGTCGCCGTGATCGCGATCGCCTTCACCTTTACGCCCGTCCAGCAGGCCTTCAGCCAGTTCCTGGCGCTCTTCCGAGTGCAACAGGTCGCCACCCTGCCGATCGACTTCTCGCGTTTCGACAGCGTGACCTCTGACGACAACGCCGCAGCCATGCGCCGGGCCTCGCAGGCCTTTGCCGACACCGTCGAGATCCGGAGCGAGAGCGATCTGATCGAGACCGTGACCGATGCGGCCGAAGCCTCGGCGCTGGCGGGCTTCCCGGTACGCGTGGCCGAGGGTGGCGCCGTGCAGCACGTGGTGCGCGGCGGCAGCGAGTTCGTAATGATGCTCGACGCTGAGAAGACCCAGGCGATCCTCACGGAACTTGGCCGCGACGATCTGGTCTTCCCGGTCGAAGCCGATGGCGCCGCGTTGACCGTGGTCATCCCGACCGCCGTGACCTCGGCCTATGGCGAATGCCCGCAACTGGCGACGATGCGCGACGAGGGTCGGCGCGGCCCCGTCGAGCCCGGCGACTGTCTCGTCGTGCAGCAGCTGCCCAGCCCGACCGTGACCAGCGACAAGCCTTTCAACCCGGCTGATCTGGCGGCGCTGGCGCTGCAGGTTGCGGGTATGGATGCCGACGAAGCTCAGCGCATCGCCGGGCAGTTCGACTGGGCCACGACCCTTGTCGTGCCGATGCCGCGCGATGCCGCCGTCTCGACCGACGTCAGCGTCGACGGCGTGACCGGCAAGCTGATCACGTCGACGGCCTCCGGCCCGGCCGACGGAACCTACAGCCTGATCTGGGCCAAGGACGGCTTCCTCTACGCCGTCGTCGGCACTGGCGACCCGGCCCAGGGCCTGGCGCTGGCCGAGAGCCTGGAGTAAGCAGACGAGAAGGACGAAGGACGAAGGGCGTATCCGTCGCCCTTCGTCCTTCGTCGTTCGTCTCCATCCAGGTATCATCCCCTGTATGACCGATCTCGCCATCAAAACCGAGGCGCTGCGCAAGGAGTTTGGCCAGCAGGTTGCCGTGCGCGGGCTGAGTCTCGAGGTGCGCCGCGCCGAGGTGTTTGGCTTCCTTGGCCCGAACGGCGCCGGCAAGACCACGTCGATCAAGATGCTGCTCGGGCTTGTCGCGCCGACGGCGGGCGGCGGCCAGTTGCTTGGCGCGCCGCTCGGCCACCGCGCCACACGGGGTCGCGTTGGATTCCTTCCCGAGCACTTTCGTTTCCACGACTGGTTGACCGCGCAGGAGTTCCTGACCCTGCATGGCCGGCTGCATGGCCTTCAGCCCGCCCCACTCCGAAAACGGATCGACGATCTGCTCGAGCGGGTTGGCCTGATCCCGTTTCGCAACAAGCAGCTTCGAACGTATTCGAAGGGCATGCTGCAGCGCGTCGGGCTGGCGCAGGCGTTGATCAACGCGCCGGAGTTGGTCTTTCTCGACGAGCCGACGTCGGGGCTCGACCCGGTCGGGCGCCGGCTTGTGCGCGACCTGATCCGCGAGGTGCGCGACGCCGGAACGACCGTCTTCCTCAACAGCCATCTTCTGGGCGAGATCGAAGTGACCTGCGATCGGGTGGCCTTCATCCAACACGGCGAGGTCGTGCGCTCGGAGTCGCTGCGCACGCTGGCCGCGGGCGAGGTGCAGGTGACCGCGCGCGGGGCCGGGCTGACACCCGCCGTGCTCAGCGGGCTAGAGCATTGGGCCACGGCGATCCGCGCCGATCTCGATCAAGTGACCTTCGTGCTGCCCGCTGGCGAGGCCGCACTGCCCGAGATCGTGCGCTATCTCACGGCCCAGGGCGTCGACCTGTACGCGCTCGTCCCGCAGCGCCTGTCGCTCGAGGAGATCTTCATCCGAACGGTCGGCACCGAGGGCGTGCTTTGAGGCCACGGACCACGCTATGTTGAACTCGATCCTCACCATCGCCGGATTGACGTTCCGTGAAGCAGTGCGCCGTCGGATCGCGCTGGCCGCGTTCGTGCTTGGCCTCGCTTTCGTGGCGCTCTTCAACGCCGGCCTGTACTTCATCCTCGTGGAGTGGGCGCAAGACTATCCGGATGGCGGCGCGCAGCAGGCCCTGATCCTGCGCGGCGTGATGAACGCCCTGGGCGTGGCCGGGATGTACGCGATCAACTTCCTGGCGCTGGCATTGGGCGCGTTGCTGGCCGCCGACACGCTGGCCGGCGAGATCGGGTCGGGCGCGATCCAATCGATCGTCACAAAACCAATCGCGCGCTGGCACGTCGTCGTCGGCAAGTGGCTGGGTTTTGCGCTCATGCTGGCGATCTATCTGGCGCTGACGACGACCGGCGTGGTCGTTGGGCTACAGGTTCAGGCGGATTATCTGGTCCCCGGGCTCGAG
>Ga0209573_1005703_pt1 | contig 10956 bp, 11 predicted proteins | sample TNRBio252014_DNA_FD_185870 | JGI IMG/M metagenome (GOLD analysis project Ga0209573, IMG submission 185870) | Wastewater treatment Type I Accumulibacter community from EBPR Bioreactor in Madison, WI, USA - TNR Reactor_6/25/2014_ DNA (SPAdes)... | ecosystem: Engineered > Bioreactor > EBPR >...
TTTTCGCGGAAGGCGTGCCCTCGTCGTCGATGGAGATCGAGCCGCGGCGGTCGGGGATCGTTCCGTCATCAAGGACAGTCACGCCTTTCGACGCGATCTGTTTCCCCATCAGCCCGGCGAAAGCCGAGGTTTCCTTGCGGTTGAAGTCGCCCTCAAGTCCATGACCGATCGCCTCGTGCAGAAGGATGCCGGGCCAGCCGGGGCCGAGGACGACGTCCATCACCCCTGCCGGGGCCTCGACCGCGCCAAGGTTGACCTGGGCGATGCGCAGGGCTTCGGCGATCATCGGCTTCCAGGTTTCGGGGGACATGAGGGGGGCAAGCCCGTGCCGCCCGCCTTGACCCATGCCGCCCTGTTCGCGGCGGCCATTCTCCTCGACGATCACCGACACATTCATCCGCGCCATCGGCCGCACATCGCGCACAAGCTGGCCATCGCCGCGCAGAATCTCGACATGCTGCCATGAGGCGGCGAGCGATGCCGTCACTTGCCGTACGCGCGGGTCTTTGGCGCGCACCCAGGCGTCGATTTCCTGCAAAAGCTTGGCCTTGTCGGCAAAGCCCGGCGCTTCGATAGGGTTGTCATCGCGGTAAAGGTGTTTGTTGGTCCGCGCCGGAGCACCCGCGAGCGTGCCGGAATAGCCGTCCTTGACGGCTGACACCGCGTCGGCGGCGCGCAGCAGAGCGCCTTCAGAAAGTTCGCTCGAATGGGCGAATCCGGTTGCTTCGCCCGCCACTGTGCGCAGGCCGAACCCTTCCGAGGTTGAAAAATTCGCGGTCTTCAGCCGTCCGTTGTCGAAGACCAGCGCCTCGCCTTCGGCTTGTTCAAGGAATAATTCGCCGTCATCCGCGCCATGGATGGCGCTGGCGACAATCTCCTTGATGCGCGAATCGGAAACGTCAAAGCGGGAAAGCAGGGAGGAGGGCATGAGACTCTTTCGCTGTGAATGCTTGAATTTAGGTGTACACTGGTCAGCATTCCAGACGGAACCGCAAAAGAGGCCGATATGCGATTGCCGCTTGCGTCTTTCGCCTTTTTCCTGCTGGTCCTGCCCGCCGGCGCGCAGAGCGGTATCAGCGCGAAGATGTGCCAGGCCAAACCCACTCCGGTGTGCGCGCTGGAACTGGCGGTGGAAGCCACGCGCGACGCCGATGCGGCGGGCCAGGATAATTTGCCGTGGGATCGTCTGGTCGAGACTGCAGCGCGTGGTGGTCATGTCGATATTGCCATGCAACTGGCGGACAAGCTCGACGGCGCGAGCGGGCTCGGGTTTTCCAGTTTGGTTGTATCGCTTGCGCTGGCTGGCCGCCTGCCTGAAATCGGTGCGCTTCTGACGAAGTGGGGCAAAAAGCCGGGCCAGTTCTCATATTTGATTTCGCCGGCGCTTGTTGAAGCCCAGCGCGACGCCGAACTGGCCGAATATGCCAAAACCGTCGAACCTGCCGATTCGCGGTTAGCTGTCGAATTGTGGCGCGTCATCGGCGATCTGCGCGCCAATCGCTCTACCGCTGCCCTTGAGCGCATTGCCCGGCTTCCGGAGGCAGAACGGCCTGAGGTGGTGTCGCTCGCCGCCGAGGAACTCTACGGTGGCGGGCATTTCGAACAGGCGCGCGCCATCATGCCACTGTTATCGCAGGACAGGTACATCCTGGTGTGCCAGATGGCGACGGCGCTGCGTGATCGCGCCTACGCTGATGCCTGCGAGAGCGCGGTCAAGACTGCAACCGGCGACAACGACGCCGACTTCATCAGGAGTTTGGCCGCAACAGCGCTCGCCGCGACGGATCAATGGAAAAAGGCGATCGAATTTGCCGATATGTTCGATGGCGCCAAAAGAGGAACAATCTACGCCAACATCGCAATCTATTCCCGCGAGCCGGAAGTACTGCGGCTCATTGACCGCAAGATGAAAGAAGATCCGGCCGATTTTGTCCCGGCTGTCATCAACAGGCTTTTGGTCAAGGCGCTTGTGTTCTGCGGGTACGAGACGGTTGCCGAAGAGCTGCTTGCAGACCAGCCGGCAGGTCCTGAACATGATCAGATCGCGACGTCTTTCGCCGCTGCGCTGGCGCAGAACGGAAATCCGCAGGCCGCATTGGGCGTCGTCCTTGCCATCGACAATCCGGCCCGCAAGGCGTGGGCGCTCTGGGAAGTCGCGTCAAATATCAAAGACTGACGACGGTGTTGTCCTGACGCTTAAGGCAGCGCGTCAAAGCCTTCGCCGAAACCGGTCAGGTCAACGGGAATGCCAACGCCTTCTTCCGGGGTCTGGAAGACGATGAAGGTCGCAGCCTTACCCGAACGAAACGTATCCAGCAGCGGCTTTTCCAGAACCACTTCGGCATAGCAGCCGTCCTGGAAGCAGCGGATAAATTCGGCCCGGCCGATATCCTTTCCGTCGACATTGAGGCCAAGCCGATTCGGCAAGAGAACGCCGAGCGGCGCCAAAACGCGCAGAATTTCGGCCTTGTTATCGGCGGTGCGCAGCACCACGACCGACAAGCCGATCTCCGGGCGGTCTTCTGCTACGACATTCTGCATCATGGCGCATTGTTCGCTGCTGGCGCCGGCTGGCGTGTCGCACACGATAGACCATGCCCCGTGTTTCGACTTGACTGTACCCTGTGGCGTTTGCGCCGAAGCGGCGGATGCGCCGACCAGGGCGACAGCGCCTGCAGCAAGGATAGTGCGGCTGAAAATGCCGGTTTTCATGGCGGCTCCCGTGCGAATCACGATGTCTATTGGCCTCATGCGGTGAATTAAAGAGGATCGGCGCGGCGTCAACCAGCGCCTTTGCCGAACCAGCGCGATAAATCCGCCAATCTTGCCCGAATTTAGACCCGGCCTGTGTTTTCGCTCTTGAGCCGCTCACAGTTGCGGCATCGCGTTCCTTGCGGCAATCTGGTGCAAAAATGCCGCATGGGTCATTGGCGTGCTTCCTTGCAGAGACGAAAAGAGTATGGTTTGACCGGCAACGAGGGAGATCGGGGTTTCCGTGGCGGATTCTCCGTGTTTGGATGTCGCCGGCGATATTTGCGGGCGGATATGGAGACGAGAGGGCGATGAACAAGCTTTTGGCCAGCATTTCGGCCGGCGTGGCGCTGTTTTCGGCGACTGCGGCCATGGCGGACCAGCCGCGTCCATGGCAATGGCGCTTTCAGGAGCCGGCAACGGCCATCATGGAGCAAATCGAGTGGTTTGAACGCTATACGCTGTGGTTCATTGTTCCGATCACACTGTTTGTCATGGTGCTGCTTGGCTTCTGTATCTTCAGATTCCGCGCCAGCGTGCATCCGGTTCCCTCGCGCACCAGCCACAATACGGCGATTGAAGTGGTGTGGACGGTTGCGCCAATCATTGTGCTTCTTTTCATAGCAATCCCGTCGTTCCAGCTTTTGACTGCGCAATACACGCCGGGCGAAGAGCCTGGTCTGACGATCAAGGCGACCGGCAACCAGTGGAACTGGGATTACGAATATCAGGTCGAGGATGCGCTCTCCTTCAATGCCGCTTTGCTGCAGGACGGTGACCGCGCCGCCGCCGGCAAGGAAGACAGGGCCAAATATCCGCGTCTGTTGGCTGTCGACAATGAAGTGGTTGTGCCGGTCGGCGTCACGACCCGTGTTCTGGTGACCGGCGCAGACGTCATTCATGCTTTTGCGATGCCAGCCTTTGGCATCAAGACCGACGCTGTTCCAGGTCGCATCAACGAGGTTTGGTTCAAGCCGACCAAGGAAGGCCTCTATTACGGCCAGTGCTCGGAATTGTGCGGCAAGGATCACGCATTCATGCCGATCGCCATTCGCGTTGTCACCCAGCCGCAATACGACACCTGGCTGGCGGCGGCCAAAGGCAATTTGAACGACGCCAATAAGGCGCTGATGGCCGAAATCGACGGCGTTAACAAGATTGCGTCCGCTGGCAACTGAGCTGGCCGGATTGTAAGAATAGGGAACGGAGCGGACCCCAATGGCAGGCCCCAAAGCGCACGACGACCACGCCCATGACGCGCATGATAACAAAGAACACGGCGCAAAGGCGCATGGCTACGGTCATGATGATCATGGCGATCACAAGCCAAAGGGCTGGGTGCGCTGGGTCTATTCGACAAACCACAAGGATATTGGCACGCTCTATCTGATCTTCGCGATTATTGCGGGCTGCATCGGCGGTTTCCTGTCTGTCATGATGCGGTGGGAACTGGCGCATCCTGGCATCCAGATTTTCACCGGCCTCGCCCAGATGGTCTATGGCGTCAACGGCGACGCCGCCATCGACGCTGGCAAGCAGATGTTTAACGTCTTCACGACGGCGCACGCGCTGATCATGATCTTCTTTATGGTTATGCCGGCGCTGATCGGCGGCTTCGCCAACTGGATGGTGCCAATCATGATCGGCGCCCCGGATATGGCGTTCCCGCGCATGAACAACATTTCCTTCTGGCTGCTGCCGCCGGCATTCATCCTGCTTCTGACTTCGATATTCATGCCTGGCCCGACTGGCGCCTGGGGCGTTGGCGGCGGCTGGACGCTTTATCCGCCGCTGTCGACACAATCGCCTGGCCCGGCAGTCGATCTCGCCATTCTGGCGATCCACATCGCTGGCGCATCGTCGATCCTGGGCGCGATCAACTTCATCACAACCATTTTCAACATGCGCGCGCCGGGCATGACCCTGCACAAGATGCCGCTGTTTGCGTGGTCCGTGCTGATCACCGCCTTCCTGCTGCTCTTGTCTCTGCCGGTTCTGGCGGGCGCCATCACCATGCTTTTGACTGACCGGAATTTTGGCACGGCGTTCTTCCATCCAGAAGGCGGCGGCGACCCGATCCTGTTCCAGCACCTGTTCTGGTTCTTCGGTCATCCTGAAGTCTACATTCTGATCCTGCCGGGCTTCGGCATTGTCAGCCACATCGTCTCGACCTTCTCGCGCAAACCGGTCTTTGGCTATCTCGGCATGGCCTACGCCATGGTTGCGATTGGCGTGGTCGGTTTCGTTGTGTGGGCGCATCACATGTATACTTCGGGTATGTCGCTCAACTCGCAGCGCTATTTTGTCTTCGCCACGATGGTCATCGCGGTGCCGACGGGCGTGAAGATCTTCTCGTGGATCGCAACGATGTGGGGTGGATCGATCTCGATGCGCACACCGATGTTGTGGGCGGTTGGCTTCATCTTCCTGTTCACCATTGGTGGCGTCACGGGCGTTCAACTGGCCAATGCCGGCCTCGACCGCTCGCTGCATGACACCTATTTCGTGGTGGCGCACTTCCACTACGTCCTGTCACTTGGCGCGGTGTTCGCCATCTTTGCGGGCTGGTATTACTGGTTCCCCAAAATGACCGGCTATATGTACTCGCCACTGATCGCGCGCACTCACTTCTGGGTGACCTTTATCGGCGTTAACCTGGTCTTCTTCCCACAGCATTTCCTGGGTCTGGCCGGTATGCCGCGCCGCTACATTGACTATCCGGATGCGTTCGCCGGCTGGAACCTCGTGTCGTCATACGGTTCCTATATTTCGGCGATTGGCGTACTCATCTTCCTCTATGGCGTTTTTGACGCCTTCTCGAAGAAGCGCGTAGCAGGCGCCAATCCATGGGGTGCAGGTGCAACGACGCTGGAATGGCAGCTGCCTTCGCCACCGCCGTACCACCAGTGGGAACAACTGCCGCGGATCAAGTAAGCTCTGCTGCAGGAATGCGGCTGCCGGAATGCTGGCGGCCGCCTGAACGGAACCAAGTGAAGTTTATGGCGCTTATCGAACAAGATCGGATGGAAAGTGCCGTTGGCTTATCGGAGGCCATGGCATCCGACTATCTGGAGCTGTTGAAGCCCCGGGTAATGTCGCTTGTCGTCTTCACGGCGTTTGTCGGCATGATTGCGGCGCCCGTCGCGCTGAGTCCCATTGAAGCGGTCGCCGCAATCCTGTGCATTGCAGTCGGCGCAGGCGCGTCCGGCGCGCTCAATATGTGGTATGACGCAGACATTGATGCAGTCATGACCCGCACCGCCAAGCGCCCGATCCCGGCTGGCCGCGTTGCCCCCGGCGAAGCGCTGGTCTTTGGTCTGGTGCTGTCAGTTTTGTCGGTGATGACGCTGGGCGTTTTCGTCAACTGGGCAGCGGGCGCACTGCTCGCGTTCACCATTTTTTTCTACGCTGTTGTCTACACGATGTGGCTCAAGCGCTGGACGCCGCAAAACATCGTAATCGGCGGCGCAGCCGGCTCTTTCCCTCCGGTCATCGGCTGGGCCGCCGCAACAGGCGCGATCAGCCTCGAAAGCATCGTTCTGTTCCTGATCATCTTCTTGTGGACCCCGCCGCATTTCTGGGCGCTGGCTTTGTTCAAGTCAGGAGACTATCAACGCGCAGGTATTCCCATGATGCCCAATGTCGCCGGTGAAGCTTCCACAAAGCGCCAGATTTTTGCGTATGCACTGGCTGTCGCACTGGTTGGCGTCGCGCCTTGGGCGCTCGGCTACACAGGGACGTTCTACGGGGTTTCGTCCGCCGTGCTTGGGGCAGGGTTCGTCTGGTATTCCTGGGCTGTCCTGCGCATGCCCGAGGAGGATCGCGTCATGCGCCCGGCCAAGGCGCTGTTTGGCTATTCGCTGCTTTACCTGTTCGCCATCTTCGCCCTCTATCTCGGCGACAGCGTCGCCTCCCAGATTGCGGCGGGGGGGATGGTGTGAGAACTATGGACCTGGAAACCGTAAAGCCCACCGCAACGCAGACAAAAGCCCGCCGTAGCCGCAATATCGCGATCGGCGTAGCGCTCGCCGCTTTTGTCGTGCTGGTCTATGTCCTGTCCATCGTGAAACTCGGCTCCGCCGTGTTCAACAGGCAGTTCTGACGCCATGACTGAACCGCGCCCGACACCGCCTGAACTTGACGCTCGCACGCGCCGGTCGAACTATACGCTTGCAGTGGTCTGCCTGGCTTTTACAGCTGGAATGGTCGGCGCCGCCTATGCCGCGGTGCCGCTTTACTCACTTTTTTGTCAGGTGACCGGATATGGCGGCACGACGCAGCGCGTCGAACAATATTCCGATGTTATCCTGGATCGAAAGATGGCGATCCGCTTTGACGCCAACACCAACGGCGTGCCCTGGGATTTCAAACCGGTAAAGCGCGAGATCCAGTTGCGCATTGGCGAAACAACGCAGGCGCATTACGCTGCTACCAACATTGCGTCCTATCCGGTGACAGGCAAGGCGACGTTCAACGTCACACCGGAACTGGCCGGAGCCTATTTCAACAAGGTCGAGTGTTTCTGTTTCACGGAGACCACGCTTCAGCCGGGCGAAACGCTCGATATGCCAGTGGTTTTCTATATCGACCCGGCAATCGTCGACGTGCCTGAATTGAAGAATGTTCACACCGTGACGCTTTCCTACACATTTTTCCCGATTGACGCGGCAAAGCCTGTTGCAGCCGCGCCGCTAAAGGGACAGAACGAAACTAACGCACCAGCCGAACTCGGGGGTTGAGACATGGCCGACGCACACGCCAAGCCACAACACGACTATCACATCATCGATCCAAGCCCCTGGCCCTTTATCGGTTCGGTCGGCGCGCTGCTCACGGCGTTCGGGGCGGTCGGCTATTTCCAGTATCTGAAAGGCAACGAGTTCCACCTGCTGGGAATCAACCTTGCCGGTCCCTGGCTGCTGTTGATCGGCATCCTGGTTATCCTCTACACCATGTTCGCCTGGTGGTCTGACACCATCAAGGAAGCGCATGAGGGCTATCACACCCGCGTCGTGTCGCTGCATCTGCGCTACGGCATGATCATGTTCATCGCCTCGGAGGTGATGTTTTTCGTGGCCTGGTTCTGGGCCTTCTTCGACGCTTCGCTCTATCCATCGGATGTCGAGCAGTATTCGCGGCTGGCTTTTACCGGCGGCGTCTGGCCGCCAAAGGGCATTGAAGTTCTCGATCCTTTCCACTTGCCGCTTTACAACACGATCATCCTGCTGCTCTCGGGCACCACTGTGACCTGGGCGCATCACGCTCTGCTCCACAACGACCGCAAGGGCCTGGTCTGGGGTCTGGCGATCACGGTGGCGCTTGGTCTGCTGTTTTCCTATGTCCAGTTCTATGAATACGCCCATGCGCCGTTCAATTTTAAGGATTCGATCTATGGCGCGACCTTCTTCATGGCGACCGGGTTTCATGGTTTCCACGTGATCGTCGGCACGATCTTCCTCACCGTGTGCCTGATACGCGCGATGAAGGGCGACTTCACGCCCAAGCAGCATTTCGGCTTTGAAGCGGCTGCCTGGTACTGGCATTTCGTTGATGTGGTCTGGCTGTTCCTGTTTGCCGCCATCTATGTATGGGGTTCTGCCGGCGGAACCATCGCTCACGGTCACTGATCAAGCCGCGAGGTCACTGAGATCGCATTGTTTTGTGACTATCGGGCGGCCGTGATTTGCGGCCGCTTTTTTTTTCGTTTCAGGAGCCGATCAGAAATGACGGTGTGGGGCAGGGGATATGAGCGACCGCAACCAGGTGCAGCCGTCCTGTGTCTGCTGCTTGGTCTCGTCACATCCGCGCATGCGACCGATGCGGCGCTGACGCCTGACCCGGGCCTGGCAGCCCGCAAGGCTGTGAACAGCCTGATTGACGAAAAGGTCACAGTCGTTCGCGTCGACAAATCGGAACGGCGTATGTATCTGATGCACCGCGACCGGATAGTTCGCACTTTCCGCATTTCGCTGGGCGGCAATCCGCTGGGGCCAAAGCGCGCCGAAGGCGACCAGAGGACCCCCGAAGGCAATTACACGATCGACTGGCGCAACCCCACCAGCGTAGCATACCGATCGATGCATATTTCCTATCCCAACCGCGAAGATCGCAATCGGGCGCGTCAAGCCGGAGTCTCGCCCGGCGGCGACATCATGATCCACGGCCAGCACAATGGCATTGGCTGGCTCTGGTGGGCGGCGCAGTTTTTTGATTGGACAAATGGCTGCATTGGGGTGGCCAATCACGATATGGATGAGATCATCGCGCTGGTGAAGCCCGGTACGCCGATCATCATTGCACCCTGAAAGAACCGTTTTTCGAGATGACCAACGACAACTCTCCCGACAAGGCGCACTGGCCGCCAGTTGACCCTGTCTCGGCCGGGTTGAGAGGCCGCTGCCCGCGTTGCGGCGAGGGTCGCATGTTCGCCGGGATGTTTTCGGTGGCGAAGCAATGCGGTGTCTGCGGGCTGGACTATACGTTCGCCGACGCCGGTGACGGGCCAGCTGTTTTTGTCATCCTGATAATCGGGTTTGTCGTGGTCGGTTCGGCGCTTGGGGTGGAAATGAACTACGGCCCGCCTTTGTGGCTCCACTTCCTTTTGTGGGTGCCGTTGGCGCTTGTCCTCAGTCTTGGCGCGCTTCGCCTCATGAAGGGCGTTTTGATCGCGCTTCAATATGCCAACAAGGCAGCAGAAGGCCGCATTGATCGCTCATGACCATCACCGAGACAGTCCGTGCGCCCGTCAGCCGCGGCGCGAAGGTTGCCGCACTCCTGGCGGGCGCATTGGCTCTGGCGGTGCTGCTGGCGCTTGGGGTCTGGCAGGTGCAGCGCCTTGCCTGGAAGGAAGCGCTCATCGCGACGATCCAGACACGGCTGGCTTCGCCTCCTGTGCCTCTGGCCGAAGTGCTAAGCTCCAACGATTCCTTTGCCGATCAGGAATACCGCCCGGTAACAGCCAGTGGCGTTTTCCAGCATCAGGCCGAACGCCATTTCTTCGCAACGCATGACGGCGTATCCGGTTTTTATGTCTACACCCCGCTGCTGCTCGACAGCGGCGACTATCTTTTCGTCAATCGCGGCTTCGTGCCCTATGAGCGTAAGGAACCGTCGACCCGCCCGGAAGGACAGGTGACGGGCCGGGTGAACCTGACCGGCCTTGTGCGCCCGATGTTGCTGGAAAAGCCGTCGTCGATCGTTCCCGACAACGACCCTGCCAAGAACATCTTCTACTGGAAAGATATCCGCGCCATGGCCGAAACCAGCGGCCTGCCATTGGAGCGTTTCCAGGGCCTGTTTGTTGACGCCAATGACGCGCCCAATCCCGGCGGCTTGCCGATTGGCGGCGTGACGATCATCGAGCTGCCAAACAATCACCTGCAATACGCCATGACCTGGTTCGGGCTTGCGGCTGCACTTGTTGGGGTGCTGGGAATGTGGTTTTGGCGCAACAGGGCGAAGGCGGCCTGATTTGCGCGGCTGGCGCGCGACGCCCTTGACACCCGGCCCCCGCCACCTCCATGTCGCGCCTGACCATGGATAGCAATTTTTCGAATCCGAAACCGCCGTTGACCATCCGCCTGTGCGGCCCGCGCGGCTTTTGCGCTGGCGTTGACCGGGCTATCCAGATCGTGGTCCTGGCGCTGAAAAAGTATGGCGCGCCGGTCTATGTGCGCCACGAGATCGTGCATAATCGTTATGTCGTTGAGGGACTTCAGAATCTTGGCGCCGTGTTCATAGAGGAATTGCACGAAATACCGGTCGCGCACCGCGACGCGCCGGTGGTGTTTTCCGCCCACGGCGTGCCGAAATCGGTGCCTGCCGACGCTATTGCGCGCAATCTGTTTTATCTCGACGCGACATGTCCGCTGGTTTCCAAGGTTCACAAGCAGGCAATGCGCCACCAGCGGCTCGGTCGCCATGTGCTGCTGATAGGCCACGCAGGCCACCCAGAAGTGATTGGCACCATGGGACAACTGCCTGAGGGTGCGGTGACGCTGATCGAGACCGAACAGGATGTCGCTGATTTCGCGCCGGAAGACGAAAATGCGCTCGGTTTTGTCAGCCAGACAACGTTGTCAGTGGAAGACACGGCCGGGCTGATCAAAGCCTTGGAGACGCGCTTTCCCGGTCTGCACGCGCCCGCAGCTGAGTCGATCTGCTACGCGACGACCAACCGGCAAGACGCCGTCAAGGCGGCGGCTC
>Ga0209573_1005704_pt1 | contig 10956 bp, 6 predicted proteins | sample TNRBio252014_DNA_FD_185870 | JGI IMG/M metagenome (GOLD analysis project Ga0209573, IMG submission 185870) | Wastewater treatment Type I Accumulibacter community from EBPR Bioreactor in Madison, WI, USA - TNR Reactor_6/25/2014_ DNA (SPAdes)... | ecosystem: Engineered > Bioreactor > EBPR >...
TTTGCAATACAGCGCTCATCCATGGCCTGGACCATCTATTCGGCGAAAACCGGCTCAATGATGCTGTAATTACACGGAGTTTCTATATCCGGGGATATTTTCCACCCCAGTTTGGCGATCAGCTCAGTACGTTAAAATTTTCTTAAGGAATCATCATCGGCGCCATGATGCGCAAACTCGTTCATGTCACCTTCGGCGTCCTCAAGTCGGGACAACCTTTCAATCCATCCATGTTGAGTGAGCTTGAACCCGCCCTGGGTCAGGTTCATCTGATTCTGGAAGCGACCGGGGTCTATCACGAGCCGGTGGCGCTCTGGTTTTTTGAGGCGGGCGCTTCGGTCTCTGTGGTCAATCCTGCCCAAACCAAGGCGTTCGGCCAAGGCTTGGCCGTCCGCACGAAAACCGATGCCCGCGATCGCCACGTCCTGGCCCGTTATGGGGCCTGGGTCCAACCCGCGCTTTGGCACCCCCCCCACTCCAGAGATTCGCGAGCTGCACGCCCTGATCGCTCGACTGGACGCGGTCGAGGCCGACCTGCGCCGGGAACAGAACCGGCAAGAACAAGCCGAGGTCGTCCCGAGGCCCACCCCGGTCGCCGAGTCGCTCCAGCCGCACATCGACTTTCTGAAAGCGGAAGCGACCCGCTTGCAAACCGCCCTCCAGGACCACATCGATCGGCATCCCGGCCTGCGCCAGGACCGTGACCGGTTGCTCTCGATCCCCGCCGTGGGCGAGAAAACCGCCCAACGCTGGGTAGCGGTCTTGCGGAGCCGGCCGTTCCCGTCCGCCGATCAAGCCACGGCCTTCCTGGGCCTGGTTCCCATCGAATGCCCATCCGGCAGCAGCCTCCACCGCCGACCCCGGCTCTCCAAAGCCGGGGCGCCCCGCATCCGCGCCGCCCTGTACAGGGCCGCCGTCGTCGCCACCCGCTACAACCCCCCTATTCGCACGTGGTATGAGCGTCTGCTGGCCCGAGGCAAAGCCAAGAGGGCAGCCCTGGGCGCCGCCATGCGCAAATTGGTGCAATTGGCGTTCGGGGTTCTTAAGCATCAGAAGCCTTATCAAGCGGATTGGACGCCTGCTCATTGACATTCAAGACGGTATCTACAGGGCTAACCCGCCATACCGTGGTAATCCTGTCCGATCATATTAGCCAAATCTCGATTGGATGCGCCTAATGCAAGCAAAGAGCGAATCAGGAGATCAAGCGAAATGGATGAATCGCCAGCTTCCATTTTTGCCACTCGTGATTGGCTGGATTTGACCAGCTTTGCGAGTTCAACCTGAGTCAGATTTTTACGTTGTCGTTGCGTTTTCAGGCTGTCGCTTAACTTGAGCCGCAACTCGACGTAAGCGGCTTCATCAGGAGAAAGCTGGAGAAATTCTTCGACGCCGCCGACTTTCCAGCCCCTCTCAATCAGACGCTTCTTCTTCGCTTCATTCATCATATTCTTGAAACCGTTTTTTGCAGATGTCGATGATTTTTTGGGTGTTTTCGTGGTCTTTTTGCTGAAGACCTCGCCGATAATGACCGCATCGGCATCCAGCCGATAAATAATTCGCCAAGTCGCGTCGATGTCGTGGACTCGCAGTTCGTGGCAACGTGGACCCATACTCAGCATCGGCCTTGAGTGCGGCAGGGGTATGAGCTGGCCTTGCTGGAGCCGCCGAAGCAACACCCCTGCTTCGATGCGGGCGAGTGGCGAGAAAGGTGGTGTCTTGATCTCACCATGCAACCATATCAATGGCTTGTCTTCGATGTTCATGAAGCAGCAATATATGTCTAATTTGACATAATCACAAGCCTTTTTAAGGCGGGTTAGGGCGCCAGCCCGTCACCTGCCTTGGGGCGAAATTCCATCGGTATGTGGCGGCGGGGACGTACCCGGCGGATTGGGGCGGTGGAGACGCCGCGACCGCCACGGAAACCGATTTCGGCGAATCAGGGTAGGGCGGGCATGGCCCGCCATATCAATCACGTCGCCAATGAGTAGGGCGGGCATGGTCCGCCAGGTCGGGGGCGTCGGATGATAGAAAAGGTGGGCGGTGCCCACCCTACCCGGCTCGGAATCGGCGGGTTACGCTTCGCTAACCCGCCTACGCGCTACGCATATCAATAGTGATACCGACAGGCGAGAATGCGAATTTTCTCAGACGTGACTTGATAGATCAGCCGATGTTCCTGATCAATCCGTCTTGACCAACAGCCAGTCAGTTCGTGTTGCAACGGTTCCGGTTTACCGATCCCACGAAAAGGATCGCGTTGCACATCCTTAATCAATTTGATGATTTTCAGTGCCTTGTCGCGATCCTGTTCAATCCACCAAGCCAGATCTTCAAAGGCCGATGTGTCAAATTCCAAGCTTTTCACATGCTTCCTCAAAAGAAATGCCGTCTTGGCGGTTTTTAGCGTCGAGTAAGCGACGTTTCATGGTTTCGCTTCTTAGCAAGTAAGCCGTTTCCCGTTCCATCTCGATTTCCCGCCAGAGTTCAATGGGTACGATGACGCTAATCGTATGGCCGGTCCCATCAGATACATATTGAATGTCGGTAGCGCTCATCCTGTCCGTCTCCAAAATATCGAGTAAAAGAGGTCAACCCGCATGGATGTTGTTGAGCCTGTTAAAAAGTTTGCCACATCTGCCACCCGAACGGAAAGCAAACCGTAGTACGGATTAGGGAGTTAGCCCGTAACCCGCCTTGGGAGAGTCCTACGGTAATCGACGGGTTACGCTGCGCGAACCCGCCCTACGCGCTATTTTCGCCGATCCGCTTCATGCCTCATTGTTGGGCAATTATTGTCGTCCTTTCACATCGGAGGTTGACCCGCCGTTCACTGGCGCCCTAAACCCCCTACAACTTCAGCTTCCCACCCCCGCCCCAAACAGCGCGATGCATTGTTCCCGCAGCCATTGATTCGCCGGGGCGTGATCCACGTTGGCGTGCCAGTACAGATACACATCCAGCGGCTGGGTCGGCAGGGGAAACAGAACGATCCGGTTGCCGAACTGGGCGTTGGCGATCTGTGCTGCTCCGGCATGGTCAGTAAGGAGTAGGTCGGGCAAAAGCGCAGCGTTGCCCGACATCATTCCCCGAAGCCCGCCGCATCGGCCAAGTCGGGACAACCCTTCAATCCATCTCTTCATGGTGCTTGACCGCGATAACAGTATCTATGCCCACCCGGCTGATTTGATGTTGTCTCAACTTATGTTACAGTTTCGAGATGATCAGAAGTTTCAGGCATAAAGGGCTTGCGGAGTTGTTCGAGCAGGGTCGTAGCCGTCGGGTCCGCCAGGATTTGCAAGCGCGATGTCTGGAGCGGCTCGACGCGCTGGATCAAGCGCGGACGTTGCAAGATGTTAACCGTCCAGGTTTTAACTTCCACAGCTTACAAGGTTTACCCAAGCGCTATACCCTCCACGTCAACGGACCTTGGTGCATCACCTTCGAGTGGGAGGACCCTGATGCGCTGCGGGTCGACCTGGAACAGTATCATTGAGGAATGAAAATGATTGAGTACTCCGTGAAGCGTCCTTTGCGGCGTCCACCGACGCATCCGGGCGCAATTCTGCGGCAGGATGTGCTGCCGGCTTTAGGATTATCCGTAACCGAAGCGGCGCGCCGTCTGGGCGTTTCGCGTCAGCAGTTGCACCGGGTGTTGGCTGAAACTCATCCGCTCAGCACCGAGATGGCATTACGTATCGCACGGCTCGAAGGCAATACGCCCGACCTGTGGCTGCGCATGCAGCAAGCTTATGACCTGTGGCAGGTCGAGCAACGATTGAAGGACGAATTGGCTAAAATCGAACCGGCGGCATCAGCGAATTCCAACGCCTGACCGGACGGCGGTAGCGCATCGGCAAATCTCAGGGTAGGTCGGGCAAAAGCGGAGCGTTGCCCGACAGGTTCATGGGGTTGCAGGGTGCATGTCGGGCACGTCCTGTGCCCACCCTACCTGGCTGCGCGAACCCGCCGTACCGCGCTCATGGAGGGACAGATGATGCCGAATGATCGCAGGTCACAAACGCCGGGGGGCCGTTATTTTTTCACCGTGATCACCTATCGCCGCCACCCCTTGCTGACCGATCCGGAGAGTCGGCGAATTTTGCGAGAGGCGATCATCGGCGTGCGCCGTGAATGCCCATTCCAGATCGAGGCATGGGTGTGTTATTGCCGGAACATCTCCATTGCGTGTGGGCATGACCGCCCGACGACTGGGATTATTCAAAGCTGTAGGGATTGATCAAGGCCGAATTTTCCAAACGGGCGCGGACGTTATTCCATCGAGAGGAATGGATGAATCCGCCCAAGGAAAAACACCGGGAAAGCACGATTGGGCAGCGGCGGTTTTTGGAACATCAAATCCGCGACCAAAACGATTTCAACCGCCATGTTGATTACATCCATTGGAATCCGGTGAAGCACGGTCACGTCACGCGAGTGGGCGATGGGCCGTATTCCACGTTCCATCGGTAGGTGGCGGCGGGGACGTACCCGGCGGATTGGGGCGGTGGAGTCGTCGCGACCGCCACGGAAACCGATTTCGGCGAATCGGGGTAGGGCGGGCATGGCCCGCCCTACCCGGCCTACGCGCTTAGATCAATTTGTAATTCGCCCACAGAGCACACCTGGAGGACACTGAATCGGCTCTGCATCACAGGACTTGGATAACCCATTTGGCGCCGGTGGGGGTTCATCAGACTCACAATAAGGCGGAACACTACCACCGTTCCATCTGCCTTGCCGTTTTAATGTATTGATCACTTCGCAGATACTTTGCCTTGTCATCTCCTCTGTTTCCTTATCTTTTTCTGCATAAATCTTATTATTCCTATCTTCTATCCAACGGTTAATTTGCTCACCTATCATCCATCCCATATTGGCACTAATATATGCCACTGAAACTCCTATTAAAGGAGTTGCAGGTTGTTGTATGAGGCCGAGTAGACCGAGTAGATGACCTATAAAACTATTGGCATCAAAATCTTGTCCCCGCAAGTCGATTAAATTTAAAGGATCATTCACCACATACCCATACAAATTCGCATCCCCGCCCCCAAACAAAATCGGATCTTTCGCCGTCCACCGTCCCGTCTCTGCGTCGTAATCCCGTGCTCCGAATCGCACCAGCCGGGTATCCCGGTCGTACAACCCGCCGGCAAACCCGAACGGCTGGAAGCCCGGATTAGAATCTTGGGTGACATTGCCGAACTCGTCGTAATCCATCTGCTGGAGCACGTTGCCGGTGCTGGTGTCCACCACCAGCCGGGGACTGCCGAGGTGGTCTTTGACGATCCGATAAGTCGCGCCGCCTCTGACCATATAGTCGGGCACGTTGACGCCGGTGGCGTAGACGAAGCGGCTGATGATTTGCCCGTTGCCGTCCAGTTCGGCGACCGGTTTCAGGCCGTCCTGATACAGGAAGCTCTGCACCAGCGTACCGTTCACTTTCTTGCCGATACGCCGGTTGGCGCCGTCGATGAGATACTCGATCTCGGTACCGCCGGGCAGGGTGACGCGCCGCAGGTTGCCCAGCACATCGTACTGGTAGGCGGTGGTCTGCGCGCCCGCCGTCTTGCTCGCCAGTTCGCCGTTGGCGGTGTAGGCGTAGGCCGTGCCGCCGTATTGGGTCAGGCGATCCTGGGCGTCGTAGGCCCCGTTCACCGTGCTGCCGCCAGCCGTCTTGCTCAGGCGGTTGCCGTTGGCGTCATAGACGTAGCTGGATGCGGTCGCGCCGTTCTTGCTGACCTGCACCAGCCGGCCCGCCGTGTCGTAGCCGTAGGCATAAGTATCCGCGATGCCTTGGACGGTTTCCTGCTTCTGGGTGATGCGCCCGAGCGCGTCGCGGGTGTATTGGGTAGCAAAGAGCGCCACGCCGCTGTGGGTGGCGCTGTAATTGGCGACTTCGCCGAAGCCGTTGTAGCTCAGGCTGTCGCTGACGCCGCCCAAGCTCGTGCCGGTGAGCAGGCCGTTTTGCGGGTCGCGGCTCAGGGTCAGGTCGCCCGCCCGGGTCAACAGGCTGTCGGGATCGTACTGATAGGCGACGGGGTTGCCGCCGTTGACGCTGACCGAAGTCAGCCGGAAGTCGTTGTCGTAGGCGAAGCCGACAGTACCCGCCACCGCGCCAGTCCAGGCGGTTTGCGTCAACAGAGCACCGTTGTAGCTGTAGGCCAAGCTACCGTCCGGGGCGGCGATGCCGGCGAGCTTGCCCGCCGCGTTGTAGCCGTAATCGTAGGCGCCGGTGGGCGTGGTCAGCGCGCTCAAGCGGCCCGCGCCGTCGTAGGCGAAGCTCACCGTCTGGCCGTCGGGCCGGTCAATCCGGGTCAGTTGCTTGTCGGCGTTGTAGGCGTACACCGTGCTGGGGTTGCCGGCGTCCACGGCGGGCGGAGTGTACTGCTGGGTCAAATCCACCGGGGTGTAGGCGAAGACGTGGGCGGAGCGGCCCGGCGGGGTGAGCGAGGTCAGGTTGCCGCCGGCGTCGTAGCCGTAGGCAATCACCCGACCATCGGGCAAGGTCTGCCGGGTGACGCGCCCGACCGGGTCGCGCTCGTAGCTGACGGTGCGGCCCAGCGGATCGGTGACGATCTGGAGGTAGCCCTGCGGGTCGTAGGCGAAGGACAGCGTGCGGGTCTCGCCGCCGCTGCTCTGGCTGACGCTGCTCGGGCGTCCGCGCCCATCGTAGCTGGCGTTGACGGTCGCCAGTCCGGGCACCTGCGCCTGGGTGATCCGGCCTTGAGTGTCGATCACCGCCGTACTCTGCCGGCCCGCCGGGGAGGTGGCCATCGTGGTGCGGGTGGCCGCCGTGTAGACGCTGCTGGCGGTACGGCCGTTGAGGGTGACGGTGTCGGTCAACGTCGTCAGGCTGAGGAGGTTCTTCGGATCGGCTAGCGCGGCGGTTCGCTCGGCGGTGAACGTGGACGTCAACCCGCCCGTGGTGGTGGTCAGGCTCTTGCCGAAAGGCGCCTGCATCCCGAAGCGCGGGTCGGGGCCTTGCAGGAGGTCGCTGATCGTGCCGTCGGCCAAGGTGGTCTTTTGGCTGCCGTCGGTGCCGCTGAGCACTTCCGAGCGCGTGCCGTCGGGCCAGGTATTGATCTGATGCTGGCCGCCCGTCGCCAGAGAATCGACCCGATGGGTGGTCACCCGATTCAACGCCGTGGTGCGGCTGACCTCATAGCCGTCGGCGAACTCCGTGCGCGCCAAAGCGTGGCTGCCGCCAGCGGCGTTGCTGTCTCGCTGCAATCGTCCGAGGGCGTCGTAGGTCATCGTCGAGGCGTTGCCCTTGGGATCGACGAATCGGGTCAACAAACCGTCGCCGGTGTAGTCCAGACTGTGGGTTTCCCCCGCCGGATTGGTGATGCTGGCGAGGTAGCCGCCGCCGTTCACGGTCAAAACGGTGCGCTGGCCGAACGGAGAAACGATGGCGGTGGGCTGGCCGCCGGCATCGTGCTCGACGGTGGTGATGTTGCCGTCGCCGTCCGTGACAGTCGCCAGACGGCCCGCGCCGTCATAGCCGAATTGGTAGACGGTCGCGCCGGTCAAAGCGTTGAGGGTGCTCAGATGCCGGCCGGTGAAATCGAAGCGGTACAGTTGCCCGCCGCTTTCCGAAGCGATCACGATGTCGTCCACGCCGGTGCCCGGCAACGGCAAGCTCACCGAGCGGACTCGGTAGGTGCCTCTATCGGCAACATAAACCTTGCCGTCCGCTCCCACGGCCACGCCATTCGGGGCTTGAAGTAGGCCGGCGGTGGCGGGACCCTTGTCGCCGCACGCCGCAGTTGAATCCGTGCAGTACGCGCCCGTTCCCGCCAGAGTCGAAATAATGCCATCGGATCGAATGCGGCGGATGCGATTGCTATTGCCATCTGCAATGAGGATATCCCCCGCGCCGCCGACGGCGAGACCAAACGGGGTGCTGATCCTGGCGGCAATCGCCGGACCGCCATCCCCGCAAACATTCGTGGTGGGGAAGCAAGAACTGCCATTGCCGGCGACGGTCGTGATAACTCCCTCTGGTCCTACCCGCCGAATTCGGTAATTGACCGTGTCCGAAATATAGAGACTGCCGTCCGCTCCTAGCGCGATGTTCTCGGGATATTGCAATTGCGCGGCTGTGGCCGGACCGCCGTCGCCGCCGAAGCCGCCCGTACCGTTACCGGCCACGGTGGTGATCAACCCATCCGGACCCACGCGGCGAATGCGATGGTATCCCGTTTCCGCGATATATACCGTCCCATCGGGAGCGACGGCCACATCCCTAGGATCATAAAGCGGTGATTGAACCGCCGGAATTCCCTCTCCGCCCAGATCGATCCTTTGATTCCCCGCTATTTTCGTGAGCGATCGATCCGCTTCGATCCGATACACCTCGTCATTGCTCGCCGACGCGAAATAGACGCGATTGTCCGGGCCGACATCAAGGCCGTCCGGCACCACGACCGGAGAGATCGTTTCGATGGTTCCATCCGGTTTGATGCGGCGCACCCGACTGCCTTCCGAAGCATACACGCTGCCGTCGCCGCCCACCGCGACATCCTTGACGCTCGCCAACCGAGCCTCCGTGGCCGGCCCGCCGTCACCGCTGAACCCGTTGACGCCAGTGCCAGCGACGTTCGCGATAATCGCGTCCAGCAGCTTGTCCGCGTTCCGTCGCCCGCCGTTGCCGAGATAGAGGATTTTGCCCACCGGATCGTAGGTGTGATGAACGCCCATTGCCCAGCCGCCCAGACCCTGCTGCTGGGCGTTCCACGGGCCGATCTGGTTTTTCTGCTCCTGCCAAAGAATCACTTCCTGGCGGGCCGGGATGTTGCCGGGCACCGGTACGCCGCTGGAAAGGCCAAAGCTTCTGCCGAGCGCTCGCGGCAACGCATAAAAACCGTTATAGACATAGCCAATACGGATCGTCGCCGGCTGCTGTCCCAGCAGGCCGCGCCCGTAGGCGTCCTTGCCGTCCCAAGCGAAGGTGAAAGTCCGGTCCGGCGCGGCCGGGAAGCTCTGCTTGAACGTTCGCCCCGCCACGTCGATTTCCAGCTCGATCCGTTTGAGCACGGACGGAATGCTGGAGCCGCTCAACGGAATATCGAGCGTGTTGGTGGTCAGCCGGCCCAATACCCGGTCGCTGGCGTAATTCAGGCTGTACGGCGTGCCGGTAATGCCGACGGACTCAATCAGGGTCTGGCTTTCACACTGGATTATTGAACCACACTCTTCGTGCGGATCAGGGGGCTGATCTTGATCCTCGTTCTTGGGCTCATCCGGCTGCGGGGGTGCGCTCCCTTCTTCACCCGTTACGCCGTAGTTGCAGTCGTAGGTAGACAGATGCGCCAGCGGCACGCGCCACAGGGTCTTGCCAGCGGCGTACAGGCTGGCCAACTGCTGGCGTTCCGCGTCCGTCACGCCCAAGGCCGCGCCGTTGTCGGCCGCGTTGTCGCCGTCGGTGTCAAGCTCCGCCAACCCGCCGGCGACGTTGAGGATTTTGATGACCCGCCCATCGTCCGACGGTATCCAGGCGCCCTTGTCCTTGTCGTAGTAGGCCACCGGCACTTGCACGCCGACCGGCATGTTCAGGAAGTTGTCCAAATAGAACGGCACGGGCTGACTGAACAGCACATCCTTGCCGTCTTTCTTGACGGTCGCCTCTTCCGCGCTCAGCTCCACCGCGTAGGTGTAGCCCACGGCGGGCGGCAAAGGCCCCGGCATCGCCGCCGGGCCGTTCTCGCCCACCGTGTACTCGGTGGCGCGTAAGGTCAACGCGGTCACCGGCCGGGTGCTGCCATCCGGGTTATAGACTTGCGCCGTGGTCCCCGGCGGGACCAGCAAGGTCGCCTGCCGTTGGCCGCTGGCGTCGCTCACCACGCTCCCTCGCGCAACCTGAATCGCGCTGGCCGTCAAATCCACCGTCGTGACCTGCGGATCGGCGGCGATCAGCACCACGTCTTCCGCCACAACATAATCCTGCCACGGCACGCTGACCGGGCGCTGCGCCGGCAGGTAGCCGTTTCGCTGATAGTTGATCGTGAGATACCCGCCGCCGTTGACGGCCATGTCGAACCCGCCGTCGGCCCGGCTCAAGGTCTGGCCGAACTCGGGATGGTTCAGGACGGTGACGATCACCGCCGGCAGCGGATTGTTCTGCTTGTCCAGCACCCGGCCGCGCAACACGGCGGCGCGTTTCGGCTCGATGGTGCCGGGCGCGACGCCGGTTTGAATCGGGTTGCCGCCGCTGTAGAGGAACTGGGTCGCGGCATAAGTGGTGGTGGCGACGGTGGCATCGACTTGGGGCGCAACCGTGCCGGGGTCCGGCGGCAGCGGCGGCAAGTCTTCGGCATTGACGGTGACGGTCACGGTCGCGGAGCCGGTCAGGGCGCCGTCGCTGGCGGTCAGGCGCAGCGCGTAGGTCCCGGCCGCCGAGAAGGTCGCGGTGGTGTCTTCCTTGCCGGCATCGCCGAACGTCACCGTGCCGGGGCCGCCGTCTTTGGTCCACGCAAGGGTGACCTTGGCCGGCGGATCGGGCAACCCATCGTCGGTGACCGTGCCGTCGAGAGCCACGCTGTTCGTCGGCAGAGTGACGGCGGCGGGATTGGCGCTGGTGGTGACTTGGGGGGCCTGGTTGGCGGTCGCCGCCGCGACGGTGACGGTGAAGCTCTGCTCCGCGAACAGGCCGCCCCGATCCGTGACCCGCACCGCAACGTTGGCGCCGCCGGCTGCGGTGGGCGTCCACTCGATCAGGCCGGTCTCTGCACCGATGGTCATCCCATCGGGCTTGGTGGGGAGCGAGTAGGTCAGAGCGTCGCCGACATCCGGGTCGGTGGCCTCCACGTCGTAGCGGTAAAGCTGGCCGACGGTGGCCTGTTCGATTGCCGTCGAAGTGATCGTCGGCGCGCGATTGGTCGGCGTCGGCTCGGTGACGGTGATGGTCGCCGTATCGGGATCGCTGGCCAACAGCCCATCATTGACGAT
>Ga0209573_1005705_pt1 | contig 10955 bp, 8 predicted proteins | sample TNRBio252014_DNA_FD_185870 | JGI IMG/M metagenome (GOLD analysis project Ga0209573, IMG submission 185870) | Wastewater treatment Type I Accumulibacter community from EBPR Bioreactor in Madison, WI, USA - TNR Reactor_6/25/2014_ DNA (SPAdes)... | ecosystem: Engineered > Bioreactor > EBPR >...
GATTACCGGTAAAAAAATCCATGGCATTTCAGCTTCACCGGGCGGTGTTCACAAACACATCAGCGCCAAGGAAGTTTCCTATTTTCTAGATGGCAAAGACATTCCCGATGTCAACACCATGGTTGAATGGTCCATGGAAATCATTCAATTTATAAAAGCCTATCACGAAAACAACAAAGTTTTTTTAGATTCTTTTGCCGCTTATCCTTCCGGACATTTGGGATTGGTCCATAAGAAAAACGGTTTCCTCGAACTCTACGATGGCCTTTTAAGAGCTACCGATGCTGATGGTAATATCACACTCAATGACATTCCAAATGAAGACTACGCCGATTACTTCTTTGAAAGTGTCGAAAGATGGTCCTATCTTAAATTCCCTTATTTAAAACATCTAGGTAGAGAAAAAGGTTGGAACAGAGTTGGTCCATTGGCACGTATTAACATTTGTGATGGTATTGAAACCCCATTGGCAGAAAAAGAACGCCAAGATTTTAAAGCCGCGACTGGTGGAAAAATCAACAACATGACCATGTACACACATTGGGCAAGGTTGATCGAGATACTGTATTGCGCCGAAATGATACGCAATTTACTTCACGATCACGATTTATTGAGTAATGACCTTATTCGCAAAGGAACTCGACGCAACAGAGGTGTGGGAATTATTGAAGCGCCTCGAGGTACCTTAATTCACGAATATGAAGTGGATGATAAAGACCGTATTACCCGATGTAATCTCATCGTGTCAACCACGCACAATAATGAACCCATGAACCAAGCTGTACGATGGGTCGCCAACAATGTCATCGATGGTAGACCCGAGATTACGGAAGGTATGCTCAATCAAGTGGAAGTAGCCATCAGAGCCTATGACCCATGTTTGAGTTGTGCTACCCATGCCATGGGTCAAATGCCTTTGGAAATTACGCTTTATGATGCAGATGGCGCTGTATTGGATTGTAAGAGTAAGAATTGATAATGTGTTAATGTGCTAATGTGCTAATGTGCTAATGTGCTAATGTGCAAATTAGCAAATATTGAGTTGATATTCAACTTATTGGTTATTAAGACTACATCCATTAAAGTAATAGTTTTTAGATGACGTATTAGATATGATGGATGTGGGATTTTGAAAACTCAAACTTGAAACTTTAAACCTTAAACTTTAAACTTTAAACTTGAACAAGCTACCCAAAACTCTAATCATAGGCATTGGCAATTCCGGTCGTCAAGATGACGACTTGGGTTGGGCGTTTTTGGATGCCATCGAGCCCAATGTTAAGGATACTTGCGATTTGGAATATCGCTACCAATTGCAAGTAGAAGATGCCGAATTGATTGCACATTATGAAAAAGTAATATTTGTGGATGCTGATATGGTGCAACATCCCAACGGATTTTCTTTCAAAATATTAGAAGCTAAAGATGTCAACTCCTATTCTTCTCACGAATTGAATCCGGAAAGTATTCTGACTTTAACGCAAAAAATATACAACGCTTTTCCAAACTGTTATACTTTGGGAATTTCAGGCTGTGATTTTCATCTAGCTATAGGTTTATCGCCAACCGCACAAAACAATCTGGAAAAATCCCTTCATTACTTTACTTCAAATTTTGTTGAAAATGTAGCAACTTTTTAAAGAAACATAACATTTATCACCAAACTTTATTTTTTTCTCATTACTTTTGGGTTTTAAATTATAGTGGAGAATGCCTTTGAAATATCATTTCTAAGTGATTTCCCTGCGAAAGCATGGACTAATTTCAAACTTCCACTTCTAATTTCTAATCACCCTGAGCACAGTCGAAGGGCTAATTTCTAACTTCTAATTTCTAACTTCATTATGTGTGGAACCTGTGGCTGCGGAACCGGAAATTCCGTCTCAATCAACAAACCCGGAGAACATCATCACGATCATAACGACCTTCATGCTCATGGACATGAACATACGCATCAACATCCGCATTCCCATGATGGCGTAGAACACACCCATGATCATACGCATGAACATATGCATGATTTTGAGCACTCACATGAAAATGGAACCGTTCATGCACATGATTTTCACGATCATGAACATCCACATACGCATACACATGGTGATTTTGTGCATCTACATCATCATGATCACGGACTCACGCATTCACATGGACACAATCACACCATTGAAGTCGAAAAAAATATATTACAATTTAATGACGTTGGAGCCGCTAGAAACAGAGGCTATTTTGAAGCCAAAGGCATTTATACAATCAATTTGGTGAGTTCGCCCGGTTCAGGAAAAACTACTTTTTTGGAAAGAACTTTGACAGATATGAAAACCCAATTGGATTTTTATGTCATTGAAGGCGACCAACAAACTTTAAATGATGCCAATCGAATCGATGCTATTCAAATTCCGGTTATTCAAATCAATACTGGCACCGGATGTCACTTGGAAAGTGATATGGTCTATGATGCTGTCAAAAAATTAGAGGTACAAAACAATGCGGTATTAATCATTGAAAACGTAGGGAATCTAGTATGTCCGGCCTTATTTGATTTGGGGGAAAACAAAAGAATTGTCGTCATCAGCACCACCGAAGGCGATGATAAACCGTTGAAATATCCCGACATGTTTGCCGGATCTCAAGTCTGTATCATCAACAAAATAGACTTGTTGCCTTATGTCAATTTCAACGTGGAAAAAGCCAAAGCATACGCCAAAATGGCCAATCCTAATCTTCAATTTTTTGAGGTTTCGGCTACTAAAGGTGATGGTATGCAACATTGGTATGAATTTCTCAAGAATGAAATTAGCACATTAGCACATTAGCATATTAGCATATTAGTTAAATATATAATTCAATAAACCAAATGATTTCTCTTCACGAATTTTCCAACCTCAATATCCCAATTATCATGGGGATTTTTGCTTCCATGCTACATGTATGGACAGGTCCCGATCATTTGGCTGCCGTAACGCCATTGGTTTTTGACAGTAAAAAAAATCACTGGCAAATCGGGGGAGCTTGGGGTTTAGGTCACTTGTTGGGGATGTTGCTGATTGGGGGTTTATATTATATGTTTAAAGCCTATATTCCCGTAGATCGCATTTCGGAGTACAGCGAGCAAATAGTCGGAATTATTTTAATAGGATTAGGATTATGGGCTTTTTACAGGATGAAAAAAGTTCATGAACATCATCATATTCATCCGCATATTCACAGTGATGGCTTTCAAGATTTTGTTCATGTACATGAACACAACGTCGATACGCATCTACACACTCATCCAATAGAAAAATCAAAAAATCAAAACCTCGTCACTGCTACCGGTGTTGGAATTGTACACGGATTTGCGGGAATTTCGCATTTCTTATTAATGTTGCCTGCCTTAGCATTTCATAGCCAATGGCAATCTGCGCAGTATTTGATAGGTTTTGCCATTGGAACCGTTTCAGCCATGATCATCTTTTCATATATTATTGGTAAATTTCACAAACTCAATCCCAATCAACACCAACATAACGTATTTAAAAACTTGAGATTTTGGGGTGGAATTGTTGCAATTGTTGTAGGTATTTTTTGGCTTATCAAGAATTTCATTTGAGGGCTAATCATTGGAATTAACTATTCTTTCTTACCTTGCATTACTATTCATAACAATTAGTTTTTTTTCTAATGAGTATATTACAATTGGATGAACTCGTTTCCAAATTAGTTTCAGGAAATATGCCTGCCTTGAGCAAAGCCATTACTTTGGTAGAAAGCCATTTGCCCAAACACCAAGAACAAGCGGTCCAATTAATCAAACAATGTTTGCCATATGCTGGAAAAAGTATTAGAATTGGCATTACAGGTGTCCCAGGAGTAGGAAAAAGCACCTTCATAGAAGCATTTGGCAACTTAGCAACTCAGCAAGGAAAAAAAGTAGCCGTTTTAGCCGTAGATCCTAGTAGTAGTATCAACAGAGGAAGTATTCTAGGCGATAAAACCCGAATGGAAACGCTGGTTCAAAACGCAAATGTGTACATTCGTCCCTCGGCTTCAGGAGATCATTTAGGCGGTGTTGCCAAAAAAACGAGAGAAAGTATAGTGCTATGTGAAGCCGCCGGCTTTGAAGTCATTTTAATTGAAACCGTAGGTGTGGGTCAAAGTGAAACGGCAGTACATTCTATGGTTGATTTTTTCTTGCTTCTACAACTGGCAGGAGCTGGAGATGAATTACAAGGAATCAAAAGAGGTATTATGGAAATGTGTGATGCAATCATCATCAATAAAGCTGATGGAGAAAATGTAAAATGGGCACAAATAGCCAAACAAAACTATGAAAATGCGCTACATCTCTATACCGAAAAAAACAACAATTGGCAACCCAAAGTGCTCACTTGTAGTGCCATTGAAAATACCGGTATTACAGATATTTGGAATATGATTCAAGATTATGTTTCTATTACAAAGTCCAACCTTTCTTTTGATGATAAACGCAACAACCAAGAGGAATATTGGCTGTACGAAACGCTAAATCAAGCTTTGAAAGATCAGTTTTATCAAAATGAATACGTCCAGAAAGAGCTCAAAATACAACTTGATCGCATGAGACAAAAAAAAACCACTCCTTACGAAGTGGCTTCTCTATTATTTTCTAAAATGCTTGATTCACAGAAATAACATTTTAATTTCTGAATGCAAAGCATCAAATCCATAAATTACTTTTTATCAACCAATTCGATTTCAAAAATCAAATTAGTATTCGGTGGAATAATTGAGCCGGCTCCAGCTTCTCCATATGCCAAATGAGCCGGAATGTAAATGATTGCTTTTTCCCCATAATTCAGGTTCAACATTCCTTCTCTGAAGCCTGGAATCAACTCAGCTTCATTATTACAGATGATAGGAAAAGGACTATATCCATTGGCATGAGCTCTATTAGGGTCAAATTGAGCGTATTGTTTGGCAACATCTTCCCAATTGGAATCAAATAAATTTCCATTTTCAAAATAGCCGGCATAGCTGATAAACACCTGCGAATTGGGTAATGGTTTTACTCCATTTCCTTTTTTAACCACCAACATTTTGAGTCCTGAAGGCAAAGTTTTCGCTTGAGCTTTGTTGGCAGCAAAATAAGCGGCTTTTTCAGCACTGGTTTTTTGAACCTCAGCCATTGCTTTAACTTTCTCTTCTTCCAGTTTTTGCATTTTATCATTAAAGCTTTTAATGTGTTGTTCAAATACTGCAGCTGCATCAAACTTTTGTGCCTCAGCACCAATTCTGATGATTTCCACTTTGGTCATAACATCTCCTTGGGTAATTTTATTCACAACATCTTGGCCTTCAATAACTCTCCCAAATACACTATGACGACCATCTAAATGTGGAGTCGCATTATGGGTGATAAAAAACTGGCTTCCATTGGTGTCTTTTCCTGAATTAGCCATAGATAAAATACCGGCTCCGTTGTGCGTCAAAGCCAATTTACCTGTTTCGTCTTTAGGAAATTCATCTTCAAATCTGTAACCAGGTCCACCACTTCCATTTCCTTGTGGATCACCACCTTGAATAACAAAATTGGGAACTACTCGATGGAAAGTCAAACCGTCATAAAACCTTTTACCTTTGAATTTTAAATCCACATTGCGATTGGTTCCATCTGCCAATGAAACAAAGTTGGCTACCGTATGAGGTGCTTTTTTGTATTCCAAAAGAATCAGGATATTTCCTTTGCTTGTTTGAATTTCTGCATAAATTCCGTCTTCCAAATTTGGATACTTGGCACTTTTACAAGATTGGAATGCCATGACGGCCATAATGACTAATAAAACGCGAATAATCTTCATAATAGACTGATTTATATTAATTTAATTTTTGGATGTTTAATAATTCAACCGTAACAACAATAGGCGTATTGGGTCCTATTTTATGCTCATCACCATGATAGGCGTAAGCTTTATGAGAAGGCAACAAAAATATAATTTTTTCTCCAACATGCATCCATTTGACCCCTTCTTGAAGGCCTTTGATAATTTCTTCTTGATCAACTCTATATTCTACAATCCCAATTTCAGCTTTTGAGTAGATTTCATTTCCGTTGAAATCCCAAATATCGTATTGCATCGAAATGCGATTACCCTTTACCGGTTTCACTTCATCATTGTTTACTTTGTTGATATAAGAATACCAAAAACCATGTTGAGAATCAATGTATTGATGCAAACTGTCATTTTTAATAAATTTTTGAATCATGGTCGATTCACTTTCATATAACCTTTTATTAAAAGCAATAGAAGAGGATTGATCCATCCCGGTAGTGTGATTGATAGGTTTGCGAGGCTTGGGTTCTGAACAAGCTATCGTGGTCACAAAAACTATTATAAGTACAGAAAAAATGACCAATTTGATTCCTTTTGCAAGTTGCTTGATTTGATACAAGCAAGAAACAATGTTTTGAAATCCTGTTTTATAAAAACTATGAAATGGTAACATAAGACTTGTTTAATATTTCTTTGTATTCGGGTAATAAACTTTTAAATCTCTTGAGGGTCTGTTCCATATTGTCTCGCGATCTACCGCCAGCGGCATTGTCGTGTCCGCCTCCTTCAAAATGGCTACGAGAAAACTGATTGACCGAGAAACTACCTTTTGATCTAAAAGAAATTTTTATCATTTCCTGTTCTTCGTCTTCTATAAAAATAACCCCAAAAATAATCCCCTTAATAGAAAGGGCATAATTGACAATTCCCTCCGTATCACCTTTCTGAAAATCAAACCTAAATTTCTCCTCTTTACTAATGGTTATATAAGCTGTGTGAAATGCATCTAAAACAACTAAATTTTGAAGCGCTTGTCCCAATAACTGCATGCGACCATACGTATTTTGATCAAAAACACTATCGTAAATTCTGGCATTATCAGCTCCTTTTTCAATTAATTCCGCAACAATTCTATGGGTTGTCGGGGTTGTATTGGGAAACCGAAAAGAACCGGTGTCGGTTAGAATTCCGGTGTACATACAAGTTGCCATATCGGAAGTAATGACATCTAAATCACCCATTTGTTCCAAAAAATGATAAAACATCTGCGCTGTAGCACAAATGGAAGTATCTGAATACAAATATTTCGCAACATCCGATGGTTGTTGATGATGATCAATCATTACATAGGTAACGTCCAGGGTAGCCATCGTATTTTGCATATCTTCTCCTACCCTACCCATTTCGTTAAAATCCATGAGAAAAATAAGTTCCGCTTGATTGAGCACTCTTTTGGACTGTTTGTTTTGTAAATCAAATCTCAAAACATCCTGAGATCCGGGAAGCCACTTTAAAAATTCCGGATAATCATTGGGACTGACTACACGAGCATGGTGTCCCTTATTTTTGAGATAATGGTAACATGCCAAAACCGAACCCATCGCATCTCCATCCGCATTTTTATGCGGAATTACGGCTATATTTCTGGGGGTTGCCAGAAATTCCTTCAAATCACTAAAGTCCTTTTTTGTCATAAGGAGCAAATCTACATATTTTTTTGAAATGCAATTTATTCAAGAGATTTAAAAAATTAATTTACATACGATGTTGAATGTTCTTATACTTTGACAACTTGGTTTTTCAAAAAAACACCATACAATTTGTATATATTTACAACGTTTAAACTGAAATACTTTTTTTTGAAATTATATTATCAAATATTAATTTTCTTTTTGCTTCAGGTTCAAATGGTTTGGGCTCAAAAACCCATTCCATGGCACATACAACTTGATAGTGAACAAACCCATCCTAAAATTGAAAAACTCATTCAAAAACTTCAAAATGATAGTATTTTATCAAATAATGATTCCTTATTTCAACACAAATGTGCATTACTCCAATCGCAATTGAACGAAATGGGTTATCTGGAAGCAGAATTTACCCATCAAATGGATTCAACTGAAATGAGTACGCTTATCAAATTGAACTCCAAAACAGATTCAATAATCATTCAACATATTGATATCCAAAACTATAATATATCTTCATTTGTAAAATACTATGATGTTGACAAAGTCATACTTCCAATTGAACAAACGCAAACCTTCATGAATTCGATATCCGAATATTTACAAAATTCCGGATTTCCATTTGCCCAAATCAAATTGACCCATTTGACCAAAATTGAAAAGAAGGTTACAGCTCAATTGCAGATAGAAACAGGAAATTTGTATCAAATTAATAAAATCATTGTAAAAGGTTATGAACAATTTCCCCAAAAGTTCCTGAAACACAAATTACAACTTCTAGAAAATCAAACGTTTAACAAATCCAAAATTCAAAATCTATCCAACTTGATCAACAATTTGAATTTTGTTTCCGAAATCAAAAAACCTGAAGTTTTATTTACCAGAGATACGACCTATTTATACCTCTATTTACAAAAAGAAAAAAGTAATTCAATCGATGGAATCATAGGGTTTTCCAATGCTGAAACCGGTAAAGGTATTCGTCTCAACGGGCATTTGGACTTGGTATTACACAATGCCTTCAACAAAGGAGAAAATTTGGAATTGAATTGGATTTCCGACGGACAAAAATCCCAATCCTTACAAACTAAAATGGACTTCCCATTTATCTTGAATACTCCTTTCATTTTGAGTTATGCGATGGAAATGTACAAAAGAGATTCGACATTTTTTAATTTTAATAATCAGTTCAATTTGGGATATTTAATCAAGCAAAACCACAGGTTGGGCTTTGAATGGAATCACAAAACATCTCGTAATATAACAGCAATAGAATCGGATGCAATCTCTGATTTTAAAGCGACTTTTTATGGGGTAACATACAACTATTTAACGCATCAAAATTCAAAATATTTCCCCATTAAAACTGAAATCAACAATCGGTTTTTAAGTGGCAATAGACAAAAAGAACAACGTTATATCATTGATTTGAAATGGGTACACAATTTTGCGCTCAATGAAAGAAGTTTTTTGAGTTTGGAGAATCAATCTGCAATGATGATTGCAGACCAACTTCTTGACAATGAATTGTTTCTCATAGGTGGTATGCAATCCATTAGAGGATTCAAAGAAAAGAGTTTGAGTTCTCAAAAATACAGTTTTATGAAAACAGGTTATCATTATACCACATCCGAAAATTCCTATCTGTCCTTACTATCAGATTGGGGTTTGTTTAAAAAAGAATCAACCAACTTCATCTACAGTTTAGGAATAGGATATAAAATGGGTACTTCAAACGGTAATTTTCACATTCAATATTTTATAAGCAAACAACCCGATTCCCCTATTTCCCTCAATCATTCTTTTCTTTATTTGAATTTTTCTCAGAATTTTTGAAAATAAACGCAACCTAATTTGATAAAATTCATCATTAATAGAAACCTTAAAGAATTGTTAACAAATCTGATGTTATTAAATAATAAAATTTGGTTGTTTAACATAAATTTAAGATATTTGCAAACATTATAATCAAATAATTAAAAAATGAAAACAAAGTTTAATGGAATTTTAACGCTATTGATTGCGTTGTCGGTGCAATTTATTTTTGCCCAAAAAACGGTTTCAGGAACTGTTTCAGATGAAAATGGAGCTTTACCAGGTGTCAATGTTGTCATCAAGGGTACTCAAACTGGAACAGAAACTGATTTTGATGGAAAATACTCTATTGTAGCTAAAAAAGGAGATGTATTACAGTTTAGCTATGTAGGTATGGAAACTGCTCTTGTTACAGTAGGAGATGCAACTAATTACGATGTTAAATTAGAGGCTGCTGCTAGCAATATTTTAGATGAAATCGTACTAATCGGATATGGTACTCAAAAGAGAAGTGAAGTAACTTCTTCAATTTCTAAAATTAATGCAAATGAAACTGCTAATATTGTAGCTCCAAGTTTTGAGACTCAAATCGCCGGTAAAGCAACTGGTGTACAAATTACCAATTCAACAGGTGTAATTGGTGAAGTTCCTAGATTTAGAATTAGAGGTATTTCTTCCATTAACTCGGGTACTTACCCATTAATTATCATCGATGGTATGCCTGTTTATTCTGGTGATCTAGGTGGATATGCCAATACCAATGCACTTGCCGATTTAAATCCTGCAGACATCGAATCTTTTGAAATTTTAAAAGATGGTGCGGCTACAGCTATTTATGGATCTAGAGCAGCAAATGGGGTATTGTTAGTTACTACCAAAAAAGGTAAAAAAGGAACTATGAAAATTAGTTTCAATAACTCAATTGGATTTGCTAATCCTATTAAAACATTTGATTTATTGGAAACTCCAGATTTTTTAACCATTTCAAATGAAAAGAGAACCAATAGAGGTCAAGCTCCTTGGGCAATAGGAAGTGACTTCAACACAGACTGGCAAGCTGCAGTTTTAAATAATAATGCTATTCAGTTAGATCATAACTTATCCTTGAATGGTGGAGGTGATAAAACAACTTATTTTTTGTCACTTGGCTATACGGATCAAGATGGAACTGCAAAAGCCAACGATATGAATAGATTGAGTATGAGAACAAATTTGGAACATTCTATTTTTTCTTGGTTGAAAGTAGGGGGTGGTTTATCTATAACCAGAACCCAATATAACGGTTTAAATACAGGTAGAAATTCACTTTCTGGAAATATGTTCAACGCCATTCGTCAATTACCCAATACACCTATTTACAATCCCGCTCATCCAACCGGATATAATATCTCAGGTGCCAATGTAGGACAATGGGACAATACGGATCCTGTAGGTGATAATATTACGAATATTGCATATGTTTTAGAAAACAACCGTTATTACTCAAAGGTGAATAGAACTTTGGCTAATGCTTTTGTTTCAGCTGATTTGTTAAAAGGTTTAAATTTTAGATTTCAAGCAAGTGCTGACAATCCTTTATCAAATGGCTTCTTGTATTGGAGCCCTATTCATGGGGATGGAAGTGGTTCTAATGGTAGACTTCAAAATGATAACAACGATT
>Ga0209573_1005706_pt1 | contig 10955 bp, 7 predicted proteins | sample TNRBio252014_DNA_FD_185870 | JGI IMG/M metagenome (GOLD analysis project Ga0209573, IMG submission 185870) | Wastewater treatment Type I Accumulibacter community from EBPR Bioreactor in Madison, WI, USA - TNR Reactor_6/25/2014_ DNA (SPAdes)... | ecosystem: Engineered > Bioreactor > EBPR >...
AAGAACATTTTGGCCTATTCTTGAAGGAGTGCGAATGGCGATTCAACAACAGTGAACCAAGAGAACAATTAAAACAACTAAAACAATGGGCTAAAAAATACCTTAACTAGTTAGCTGGTACAGCCCCATTAGTAAAGAGGAGTCCAAATTTTTTGTTGAGTCAGGGTATGACATTTAGCGAACAATTCTCTCCCCTATATTTTCCGGTTGGCGCAGTTTCCGCAGATGAAGTTGTAATTCTGGGTAATAATGGTCATCTTTTTCTTTATAAAGGGAGCAATAACCTTATTGAACTATATGCAATGGATGAAAGCAAAGCCCGAAGCCTAGCCGACCAATGGATAGCACTGAATGCACAACGAGCGAAAAAATGTCAGGATTTTGACATTCCTTTCATGACTTTTGTAATACCGGAAAAAAGCACTGTATTACCTGAATACTTCCCAGTGAGAACCGACAAAATTATCCCTATCTACAAAATACTGGAATCAACCGCCTCCCCAAATTATCTCCAGAGCTTAACCGCCTTGTTGAATCATCCACTTCGTGCGCAAACCTATCCAAAGACTGATTCCCATTTGTCAATGATAGGTACATACACCATTTTCAGGAATTATATTTCTGCCGTCTTTCCAGAATGTTCTCAGTTATTCGACAATATTACTTATGAAGCCTTGTTGGCAAAGGAAGGAAAAATGCGTGCTGGGCCGCTGAGTGAAAAGTTATATGGTATACCAGCATTTGAGGAGTTTGCTCTGCTGGCCCCCGGACTTTTTGAGTCATCTCAAACCGCAGAAGAGATAGAAAAAATTGAAGCCCCTAACAATGGCTTTGTGGGAACTAAAATTATTTGGAAAAACTCTTCTGCTCCAATCAATAAGAAGATAGTAGCCTTTGGAAATTCGTTCTTCGAACGTGGCGCTTCTCCCCAAGGATTTTCCTGGTGGTTCAAAACATTCTTCTCTGAGTTTCATTTTATTTGGCGTCCTGAAATGGACTTTGACTATATCGAGAAAGTCCAACCTTCAGCGGTGGTTTTTCAAACCATTGAACGCTTTCTCCGCGTTGTACCTCAGCAATGAGGTTACTTCACATTCAGGCGCACGAGGCTGGAGAGAATATTCACCAGATTTTTCTCATACTCAGAGAGTATGATATTCTGACGTTTTTCGGTCTTCAACCCTGGTGAGGTGATGGTCAGTTGATGGTCGGCGGCTAAGTGTACGTTGATTTTCCCTAGCATCACGGCGAAACGCCCTCTCAGTATCTCCACTTCTTCCGGCTCCACAACGAAGGTCGCCTTCTTCTGCTGGTCGGCATAAATCAGCGCGTCGCTGATGAAGGTAGAATATTTCTCCTGAGTGAAGCTTTGATTGAAATGGCGACAAAGCTCCAGCTCATACATATCGAGCGAACGGTTGATCTGCTGATTGGAAAAATCGTCGAATTTCGCTGCCGGATCGCAGGAAAGAATATTCTGTGTAAAGTGCGTAAATATCTGCTTCTTCAGCACATCGTAGTTCAACACGAGCATCTGATCTTTACCGACCACGGCGTGCATTTTCTCAATCACCTCAAGAAATGGCGAGGTATATTCTTTCTCGATATAAAACCGGAACGACTGCTTGTAGAGGTGACGTTTTACGATCTGCGAATATACCGATACCGCGTGATCGGCAATGGAGCGGACGTAATAAACCAGCTTTAGCTCGAAACCTTGAGATGCAATAAGCTCCGCCAGCCACTTCATTTTATCGACATCGAAATACGCGATGAACTCGGAGGATAATACGATCGATGTATAGTTCTTGAATTCGGGGTTGGAAAAAAAGGCGGTGATTTCCTCTTTTGTCGGACGAGGGCGCTGGGGCATCAATTCATGATTTAGAAACAGCGATAACGGAACGGCATTGCCAGATGTAATCTTCCCCTCCGCAGCGGCTTTATTGTCTCCCGATTCAGGATACAATACGCCCATAGACTTAAACGTCTCAAAATTCTTGGCAAAACAACTCTGTAAATAGGACGTTCCGGTTTTTCCCGCTCCGATATGAAGAATAAACTTCGGCTTCATTCTTACCCCACATAATAGCTCTCATCGAACGCATAGCCTTCGTCCTTCATCAGGTCGCCGCAGATGGCGAGGAAGATAGCCTTCTCACCGTCGCTCATACCGCAGGTTGCGAAGTTGAGAGGGTCGGCCTCGGCCGTCTTCTCCACGTCGTTTTCCTTCAGGTATGCGTTCACCGCCGCCTCCTCCTGCTCGTCCAATTCTAAGAAGGCGGCGATGCGTGCCACCTCTTGTTCTTGTTTCGTCTGAAGCAGGAATTGTTCGACTTCCAGAAACTTAGATATACGACCCCGCGCCTTTTTCCAAGCATAAATGCAGTCCACCCATTCCTCGCAGGCCTCCTCGAAGCTGATATATCCGAAGCGGCGACGCTTGGAAAGCACCACCTCGATGCCGCGGCGCTGCATGTAAATCACGCGGGCGCCAGGGAAAACCTCGTTAATCCAGTGTGCGCATTGCAGCGCGGCGGGAGTCGGGGTTTTGTCGATGAAGCTCTCACCGAAATGCTGGTGGTACAATTTCCGGTAGAGTTCGATGACTTCCGCCTTCATGCCATCGCCGCCGATGGCATTGGCGAAGTTGCCGGGGACGGAAACGGCGCGAGAATTCGTGAAATCCCACACCACGCGCATCATCGGCAGCATCGTTTCAAAGACGTGGCCCTCGCCGTAACCGCCATGCGGCAGGTTGGTCAGCAGCGCCAGATGCAGCGCCGAGGTGCCGGAGCGCGAAGAGCCGAGGATGAATATGGGGTCTTTGGTACTCATGGGATGCTTCTTTCTTACCGTCACCCCGTCTTCATGACGGGGTCTGGCGTTACCGGATGCCGTCATAAAGACGGCATGACAATCTTTTCCTTATCACGATGCCTTTTTCTTGCGCAGGACAGAAGCGGAGTGGGACTCAAAAATCTCCCGGTGCAGATGCCAGAACTCATCGCGGCCGATCGGGGGAACGATACCGGGAAAGCCCTTGCCCTTGGTGACGTAGTCCTCCATGTATTCCCGCATCCGGTCCGCCAGATCCTGCGCATCGTTCGGGCGGAACTTCAGGCCGTTCTCGCCGTCGTTGATGCGTTCTGACAGGCCGCCGATATCCGCCGCAATCACTGGCTTACCGAACATCCATGCCTCGGAGACCACCAGGCCGAATACCTCGAACCAGGTGGAGGGGGTCACCACGCAATCCACCGAGCGCATGATGCCCGGCAGTTGCTCATGTGTATATTCACCGTGGAAAACCAGCGCCTCGCGCAGGCGGTCGTCACAGGAAGCAAGCAGCTTTTCAAGCTTCTCACGGTACTCCTGAGAGGCAAACTGCATATTGCCGCCATAGAAATAAATCTTGAAAGGCAGGCGGCGCTTTTCTTTCTTCGTCGCTTCTTCAGTGTCCTTGCCCTTGGAGCGTGCAGCCTGCTTTTCCTCTTCCTCGCGGTCGAATGCCTCGGCCAGCAGCAGCGCCGCCTCCACCAGCAAATGCGCGCCTTTATTGTCGATCATCTGGCCGAAGAAGGCAAAACGCGTTTCCTTATCCGCTTTGGGCTTGGAGGCCAGCGTCACCGGCTCCTTGTTGATGTTCTCCTGCCCGTTGGCGATCACCGTGATGCGCTCGGGCGCGATGCCCCATTCAATGAAGCGTCCGCGCGTAAATTCCGACGGAGTAATGAAATGATCCACCAGTTCAAATTTCGATTGGAATAACTGGTTGCGCAGGAAGAAATAATCCACGCTCAGCTCCGGGAAGCATTTGAAGCAGGCTTGCGGCGAGGGGTCGTAGCACATCGACTTGTTGTATTTCTTCTTGAGCTGACCGTCGGCAAGGCAGATCGGCAGATATTCATGCAGCGTGTAGAAGATTTTGGCCTGCGGCTGCATTTGCTTGACGATGTCCAGCATGTCCAGCCCTACGAACAGGCTGTGATGGAAATGTATCCAGTCGAAGCTGTTATCCTCGAAATACTCTTTCAGCTTTTCGATAACGAACCAACTCGTTTGCAGGTGATTGCGCACGTCGAACCCGTAGGAGACCAGCAGGTTCTCGTTCTTCTCGCCGTCCAGACCGGTAAAGACCGCGCCAGGAGGGGTGTTGGCGTTAGGTAATGCCGGGTCAATTCCTGCCAGTAAATGTGCTGAAATTTCCGGGTCTTCCTGTGCGCCTTTGAAAACTTCATAGGCGATCTGCTGGCCGCCGCCGCGCACCAGCTTGGGGTGCAATAGGGAGATGGAAAGATATTTCTTCATGCCGCTTTCTCCTCTTCGGCGTAGAGTTCCTCATGCGTGCGCGTGAACGTGCAGCGATTGAACAGGCTGGAACCGCCCGCCGCCAACGCGTCGTGCCCCTTGGAGCCTTTGCCTTCCAGATGCACGAAGCTGAGCGTGGAGTCGCACAGGATGTTACCGCCTGCCGCCCGCGCACGCAGGCACATATCCGCATCCTCGTAATGTCCGAAGACATAGCGGGTGGACAAGCCGTCAATCGACTCGAAGAACTTGCGCTTGAACATCACGAACCCGCCGGTCACCGCGTCGACCTCGAAGCGCGGGTGATCAAAACCAAAAGCATCGAGCAGTTGCCCTTTATAAGGATGATCGACGCGCAGCAGATAATCGTATTGCCGCTCGGGCGCATCGTTGCCCAGGTAAAAAATGGGATCCCTGAAGATCGACATGCCGCAATGCATCACCGATTCGTCGCTGTAATGCAGTAGCGGTGCGACCATCTCTTTGTCGCCCAATTCGTCGACCGCCGCCATAAAGCGTTCCCAGTCCGTCAGGCGGAAGGCAAAAATATCCGGGTTCACCAGTGCGATATTCTCACTGCGCGCGTATTGCACCGCAACGTTATTGGCTTCCGAGAAACCTGCATTATCCTCCAGCAAAACGACAGTGATGTCCATCTCGTAGAGCTTGGAGGCATAGTAGCTGATGTCTAAAACTTTTTTGTGAATCTCAGGGCTGTTGGAAGCAATGATGATCTGTCCGCCCAGCTCGGCAGCATGCTTGAAGAACAGTGTGTACTGGAGTTGCAGCAACTCCGTGCTGCCATAGAGAACCGTCACGAAGGAGAAGGCGGCCTTGCGCTTACCGTCACCAAACTCGCGCACCTGATGACGGCGGGCATGAGCGGCGTGACGTTGCCAGCAGGAGATTACATCCTCACCTTGCGCATCGTATGCCTGCAGGCAGGACGCATGACCCAGCGGGCCTTCCAGCAGATGCCGGAACATCGAGAAATAACGCGAAAGAATCTGCGTGTCGCCGCAGATGGTCGGGTTGCATTCCAGCTTCAGGCAGGGGACTCCCGGCGCAGCTTCCAGCGTCAGATGCAGCTTATTGGAGACAGGTATGTCATCATCCAGTTTAAAAAAGCACACGAACCCAAACGCATAATTGCCATGCACTTTGAACGTTTCGTTGATGTCGGCGCGTTGAAAACGCACCAGACGCTCGGAAGGGATTTGTGCCTCGTGAAAACTGGTTCTGATACTCAAACCGTAGGATGGCGCGCTACCGTCAGCCTTATGGCGGTACGGGTCGAGCAGCCAGCCGTTGAGCAGCACATATCCCGAAGGAGTAATGAATGCCGTATCGATATAACCTTTGAGGTCATCCACCAGATGACGGCCTTCCAGCGTGCCGTTATCGCGAAAATGAGCGCTCAGATCGAACGATGCGTTTTCTTTCTTGGCATCCTCTAGGTCAGGAAAAGCGGCGGCATAGTCTTTTTCTAAAAAACTCGACGACATAGTTTCTCTCACGTGTAAAAAGCGCTGGACACGGCCTATGTAGCCCTATAGTCAACCTACGTCAACGTATAAACTTTAATGCGCTTTAACTTTTTCTGGTTGTTGTTCCATGCCAGTTTTATGCGACCCGGATAAACGATAGAAATTTCGTGCCGCATGCTTTGGAACTCGAAGTTTCCTCTTATCCAGAAAGCCCGAATCGCTCACTGTAATCTTTCCGACGTCCTCGCCAAGACTCAACGCGGCGCCTTTCGTGGCAATATCCAGGAAATCCAGTGTGATGTTTCTTCCGCGATTGACATTAATTCCTCCGCCATCGCCGCTGGGAATCACGCCTTGAATGCCAATGGCATAAGGGGAATCCGTGGGAGTGTCGCCGTCGATTTTCACGGCATCGTAGCCTGCGTAGCTGCTGTTGGCGTCCAGATGCGCGATGTCGATATTGGCGGTGCGGTTGCCGATATAAAGCAGATCGTAGGGCAGGGGAGTGGAAGGCTTCTGCACGCCGTGCAGCATCAACCCGTCGAAAAACAGGCTGCCGGTGCGCTTGATTGGGTTGGCATTGACAATCTCCAGCCCGCGCCCGTAGGGAAACACGATAGCCAGATGCCGGAACCAGAGCAGATTCGTGGAGTCTCCGCCTCCCGCGCTGGTGATGCGCATGGCGGGATAGTCCTGGCCGTCACCGCAATTGCGGATATGGATATCCTCGAAGCTTGACTCCCGGGCGTACGCCTGCGGCATACGGTCGGTTGTGCCGATGGAAAGCGCCGTGCCCTTCAGATAATAGAACCGCACATCGCGCAAAATAAAATGGTCGTTACGGTCGTAAAACATCACCCCGTTTTGATGGTTGGGGGTAGAGCGGTTGCCGATCAGTGAGAACCCCTCCAGCCTCAGCCCGGTTTTCTGCTCGCCGACGATGGTGTCGCCGTCGCTGGGAAACGCATTGCCCATCCAAAGCTCTGAGAATTGCAGCACATCGCCGGAGAGCATCTTGTCCACCAAAATACGGCTTTGCAACGCGCCATCGCCGCGAATGGCGATGGGTACGGTAATCTGCCTGAAGCCCGACGTGACACGGTACTGGCCGGAAGGCAGATAGACCGCGCCACGTATTTTTGCTGCCGCATCCAGCGCCGCCTGAAGCGCTGCCGTATCATCGGCAACACCGTCGCCCTTGGCGCCGTAACTCCTGACGTTAAAACCGCCCTCCGGCACGGCGAAACCATACGCCGCCGGTGAGACAACCAGCAGGCAGAGAAGTACCAGCGCCGGAAATATTCTCATCCGCCTAGAAGATAAAATCGCTGTTTGCGAGTTGGCTGACGCCCTGCGTGAAGTCGCCGCTCATGTGAAAATCCAGCGTACTGTATACGAGACGCGTCACACCGCCTACCAGGGAAATGGTGAAATCACTCACATCGTCCAGCCCGGCAATCGAGGAAACGTCGATGAGGTCTACGCCTTTGACGAAATCCGCGATGATGTCGCGTGCCGCCGCCGTGGAATCGCCAAGCAACTGGAATACGAAGACGTCGTTGCCCACGCTTCCCCAGAGCGAATCCGCCCCTGCACCGCCAATCATTGTATCGTCACCGTCCTCGCCGTGGATGCCGTCATTGCCATCCGAGCCATCCAGACTGTCGTTTTGCCCACCGGCCCAGAGTTGATCGTTACCGCTGCCGCCAATAAGCGTATCCAGCCCCACACCGCCATTGATCGTATCGTGTCCGGCTTCCCCGTTCAGGTAATCGTTGCCGTCCACACCGAGAAGCTTATCGTTGTCCGCCCCGCCCAGTAGGGAGTCATTACCCGCATCTCCCCACAGCGTATCCTCTCCCGCACCGCCAATCATGGTGTCGTTGCCGTTCACGCCGTGCAGGCCGTCATTACCCGATTCTCCGTTCAGATAGTCGTTATCGTCCATGCCCCAGAGTTGGTCATTGCCGTCACCGCCCCAGAGCGTGTCATTACCCGTAGCGCCATTGAGCGTATCGTTACCGTCGTCACCGGAGAGATAGTCGTTACCTTCCTGGCCAATCAAATTATCGTTATCTCCGTCTCCCCATATCCAGTCATCGCCCGCTTCGCCCCAGAGCGTATCATTGCCCGCACCTCCGTGCAGCGTATCGCGCCCGCCGCCACCGTGCAAGCCGTCATTGCCCGCTTCCCCGTTCAGGTAGTCGTTGTCGCCGATGCCCCAAAGCTGGTCGTTACCATCACCGCCCCAAAGCGTATCGAACCCTACGCCCCCGTTGACCACATCGTTGCCATCGTCACCGGAGAGGTAATCATTGCCGTCCGCACCAAGCATCGTGTCGTTATCCGCGCCACCCCAAAGCGTATCGTTACCGGCGTCACCCCATATCTGGTCGTTGCCATCACCGCCATCCATCATGTCATTGCCACCATCGCCGTGCAGGTCGTCATTGCCACCTTCCCCTAACAACGTATCGTTGCCTGCCGCGCCCCAGATAAAATCCCTGTCGTTGCCACCCAGCAGCGAATCGTTTTCCGTACCGCCGTTAATGGTATCGCTGCCATCGCCACCGTAAAGCGTGTCATTACCCGCCGCGCCGACCAGAACATCGTTGCCGCCAAGGCCGAAAGCCTGATCGTTACCTGCGTTGCCGTAAATCACATCCCGCACCGAAACGCCGCGAATGACGTCATCTGTGCCGAATCCGTTCTGGGTAAGGATAAAATTCACTGCGTCCCACGACCAGGAGGCTACCTGTGTGCCCTGCGACCCCGCACCGCCGTAAACATGCTGCACGGCGTCGATGTCGAGGCTGCCCAGCACCGTGGAAGCGCCGTTATAGCTCATGATGGTGTTGCTTGCGTTATCCAGTGCGGCGGGTAAGGTCTGGTCATGCACTGTGGTTGGTGACCACACGCTTTCCCACGGATGCTTGAAGCCCAATGCGTGACCAACCTCGTGCAGCAGCGTTCCATAATTCGGCACACCGCCCGGCGCATAGTCGCTGTTCATAAACACATCGCCGGAATTGGGCCAGTCGGTCGTGAAATAAGGAAAGGTCGCACCGTTCCAGTCACCGAACGGATAATAGGCGAATCCCCCTGAACCGTCCGCCCAGGTGCCGGAAAAATCGTACATCGAGAAATTGATCTGGCCATCTCCCGGTGCAACTTCAAGGAATTTGATGCCGCTGACGCTCGACCAGGCGTCCAGCGCATCGCGAGCGGCGTCCTGCGCTGTGGCGTTGAAGCTCTGGAAGGTGGAAAACGCCGCGCCGCCGACGATGCTCTCCTGATCCGCCGGAGCGCTCGTGGGGAAAGAATAGGTCACAAACACCGGTTTGCCGGTCACTTCGATACCGTTCCAGTAAGAGCCGGATAAAATAGCGGTGTAGTCGGTCACTTCGGTCATGGCGAGCCTCGCAGTTGCGCATTAATTTTGATTAATGCGCATCATAGCGAGGCATCTCGAAGTTGCAAGCGCGCTTATACCACGAAATCTCCGCCGACGAGAGTTAACAGCCCGGCGAGTTGAATCTGGCAATCGGCGGTCGTGTCGGCATTGGCGTCCACCTCGACGATGGTCACGCCGCCCGACTGAAAGTAGCGAATCTCCGCCCCGCCGCCGGTGAAGGCTCCTGCGCCCACAAAGCTCGCGCCGGGCGCGTAGGCAACCAAATCAATGAGATCGCCATCGCCTTGCGAGAAATCCGCAATGATGTCGCGGTTGCCTGTGCCGGTTCCGCTTGCGCCTGTACCGAAGACAAAGCGGTCGGCATTTGCGCCGCCCCAGAGCGAGTCCACCCCAGCACCGCCGGTGAGCGTATCGTTGCCGTCATCCCCGTGCAGCCCATCACTGCCGTCTTCACCAAGGATGCTGTCATTGTCGGCGCCCCCCCAGATGAAGTCGCCTTCCGTGCCTCCTTGCAACGTGTCGTTGCCCGCGCCGCCGTTGATCGTATCACTGCCCGCAAAGCCGCGCAGCACGTTGTTGCCGCTATTGCCCAGCATGAGGTTGTTCAGCGCATTGCCGCCGCCATTACGATCCAGTGAACCAAGAAGCTGCAATTCCTCCACTTCGCCCGGCAATACAAGACTCCCATACGTCGTCTGGATACGGTCTATTCCCTCGCCCGACAACTCAACGACGGTATCCAGATTATCGTCCACAACATAGAGATCGTTTCCGATGCCACCTACCAGGCTGTCCGCGCCGCCGCCGCCGGTGAGCGTATCATTGCCGTCCCCGCCGTTTAAGGTATCGTCACCGGCTTCGCCGGTCAGAAGGTCGTTACCGGCGTCGCCCGACAGGGAATCATTCTCCGTGCCGCCGAAAAGTGAATCATTGCCATCGCCGCCAGTGAGCGTATCGTTGCCTGCGAAGCCGCGCAGCACGTTATTGCCGCTATTGCCTAGCATCAGGTTGTTGGATGCATTGCCGCCGCCGTTGCGATCGAGGGAGCCGAGCATTTCCAGTTCTTCTACTTCGGTGGGAAGCACGAGGCTCCCATAGGTCGTCTGGATGCGGTCGATACCGCCGAGGCTCAGTTCCATAACGGTATCGAGACCGTCATTTAGCACATAGAGGTCATCGCCCGCGCCGCCCGCCAGCGTATTGGCGCCGACGCCTCCCGTCAGCGTATCGTTGTACGCAGAGCCGAGCGCCGACTCGAAGCCGGAGATAACGTCCCCATTGGCATCCACGCCGCTGACGGCTCCCGTGCCGAGATTGACGTTCACGCCGCCGGAGGATGAAGCATAGCTCAGCGTATCCGCGCCCGCGCCGCCGGCAAGCGTATCCGCGCCCGCGCCGCCTTCGATGGTTTCATTCGCGTCGCCTCCCGTGATGCTGTCGTCCCCCCCGCCGCCTAGCACTACTTCGAACCCGCTGATCGTATCGATGTCGAATTCCGTGCTGATTGCCGAGCCTGCCGCCAGATCGATGGTCACGCCGGCAATGGCGGCGGAGAAGTCCAGCGTGTCCGTGCCTGTGCCACCCTCATAAGTATCGTTTCCGGTACTGCTACCGATGACGGTATCGTTGCCGTCTCCCCCCAAAACCGAGTCGTTGCCATCGCCCGCATTCAACAGGTCGTTACCGGTGCCGCCTTCGAGATAATCGTTGTCTGTGCCGCCGAACATCGAGTCGTCGCCGTC
>Ga0209573_1005707_pt1 | contig 10954 bp, 8 predicted proteins | sample TNRBio252014_DNA_FD_185870 | JGI IMG/M metagenome (GOLD analysis project Ga0209573, IMG submission 185870) | Wastewater treatment Type I Accumulibacter community from EBPR Bioreactor in Madison, WI, USA - TNR Reactor_6/25/2014_ DNA (SPAdes)... | ecosystem: Engineered > Bioreactor > EBPR >...
TCGTTCAGCATTTTTTTAAACAGCGGAATCAATATGCCCCCAAAGCGCTCGCGCTGTACCAGAGTGGTCGTTCCGTTGCCGTTATCGCTCAATTCGAAAATGTGCTCGCCATCGAATAGCCCCGGAATGAACAAATGGCCCAACCAGCGGAATTCCTTGTTTGGCGTTGCGGCCAAAATTTTGGGTTTAAACGTCATGCCTTTTGCCCCCGGAGGTTCAATATAGGCAACAATCCGGGCGCCTTTTTCTGCCTTTCCGGCAATTGTTTTGATGAAGGGATTCCAGGTTGAATAGTTTTCAAAATCCATCAAAATGCGCCAAACTTGTTCCGGCGTAGCTTTGATGATAATGGAGGTGCGAATTTCTGTTGCTTTTTTTGCTTGATTTGCCATGATGAGCAGTGGTTATTAGTTACTTGTTATTGGTTACTGGTAGCGTTTGGAATGGATGGTGGTTTCGTTTTCCTGACCATCCATCGTATACACCTACCGCTTTACCCCACAAATCTCGGCACTTGCAAATCACGCCCACTTGACAAAAATCAAGAAATTGTTTTTGCCCGAATTCTACTCAAAGTTTCGGGCGTCATACCCATCATGGAAGCTAAATATTGCAGTGGAACTAAGTTGAACAACTCCGGGCTTTGCTCCATCAAACGCTGGTAGCGCGCCTCTGCGCTGAGGTGCAGGTGCGTAAATACCCGTTCTTCGAGCATAATGAAACAGCGGGCAATGAACAGTTTATCCAATTCAGCCCATTTGGGAATGGAAGCGCCTAAGTTTTGGTAGGCTTTGCGGTCAATGCTGAACAATTCACAATCGGTCAGCGCCTGTATATTCCAGCGCCCCGGCGTTTCGAAGACAAAACTGGCTAAGTCGGTCACAAAATATCCGGAGGAAGAAATCCACTGGGTCACTTCTTTGCCATCGGCATAGCGGTAAATGCGCATCAAACCCGAGCGGATAAAGGCCAGCCGGTTGCAATACTGGTCTTCTTTTAGAAAAAATTCATCTTTTTTCAGCGCCAGCGGCTTGAATTGGCGGGCAATTTCTTCCAGGTCATTGGGCGGAACCGGGAAGTAAGTTTTGATGTAATTGTTCAATTCCTGCATAAGCTTACGCATAATTTTAGTCCATAATGCGGGGGAGTAAAGCAAAGATATTTTACTTGTTTTTTTACAAAAAATTAGTTACTATTGTAATGTTAAGCAGTCTTACGCTATAACACAATACACTCATATCTATTCACCAACACTTTCCGCATGAAAAAGCTACGCTACCTGTTTGTTTTAGCCATTTTACTTACTTCTGCACACCTTTCCTTCGCCCAATACTCCGGCGCAAAAGACGGCCTTGGTGTGCGCGTTGTTTTACCCAACTACCAATACCCGATTACAAAAGATTTTCTTGAAGCCGATTTCACTTCGGGCATCGAAATTGAATACGTCCGCTCGCTGAACAGCTTCCTGAACTTAGCCGTACCTTTCCGCATCAACAGCGCTGACCTGCCGACCAATGAAAATGGCGGCATCAAAAATGTACCGTCTTTCGGATTGGACGCCTTGCTGCAACTCAAGTATTTCAAACCGCGCCAGTTTATTAATCCTTACCTCTATGCGGGGATAAGCGGGATGTCTGAAAATATAGACGGCGTTCGCTTGGCGGTTCCGTTTGGCGCGGGTTTAGATTTCCGCATTGCACGGCACACTTATTTGTCCGCCAAAGCTGAATACCGCCTCGGTTTTGAAGACCTGCGCGACCACATTCAGTTGGGCGCCGGACTCTTCATCCTGCTCGGCGAAGGCGAAGCAGAAATACCTCCTATAACCGACCGCGACGGCGACGGCATCCAGGACGCTCAGGATCTTTGTCCGGATGTGCCCGGCTTGGCTGCTTTCAACGGTTGCCCGGATACCGACAGCGATGGCATTACGGACGGGGAAGATCAATGCCCGACCGTTGCCGGCCTGAAAGAATTTATGGGTTGCCCCGATGGCGATGGCGACGGCGTCCCGGATAAAGACGACGATTGTCCAACGGAAAAAGGCTTGGCCTCTAACAAAGGTTGCCCCATCCGCGATGCAGACGGCGACGGCATTGATGACAAAGACGACGATTGTCCGACCGAAAAAGGCGCACGTGAAACCCGGGGCTGCCCGGATACCGACCGCGACGGCATTGCCGACCGCGAAGACGACTGCCCGACAGCAGCAGGTCCGCGTCAGTACAAAGGTTGCCCGGATGGCGATGGCGATGGTGTGATAGACAAAGACGACCGTTGCCCGACTGTAGTTGGCCCGGCCTCCAACAAAGGCTGTCCGGAAATCAAAAAGGAAGACCGGGAAACGCTGACCTTTGCCATGAAAGCCGTGCAGTTTGAAACGGCTAAAGCCACGCTGAAAAAAGAATCCAATACCATCTTAGATCAGATTGTGGACATCATGAAGCGTTATCCGGCACACAAACTGCGCATCAACGGCCACACCGACAGCATCGGCGAAGCACCTGCCAATCAAACCCTTTCGGAAAAACGCGCCAAAGCCTGCTATGATTATTTAGTGGCCAAAGGCATCGCCGCCAACCGCATGTCTCATGCCGGCTACGGCGAAAGTCAGCCCATCGGCGATAACCGCTACAAGGATGGCCGCGAGAAAAACCGGCGGGTAGAGTTTGATTTGTATATTGAATAGTGGTCACCAGCTTTAGCTGGCAGACCTTGAATGATAAGTGAGCAAAAGGCAAGTGGGCAAACGGGCAAAGTCGCCGGTTTGCCTCTTGCAAATTTGCCCGTTGCTAATTTGAATGGTTCTATTCCGTTTCCGTTCGTTGAGCGGAGTCGAAACGAACGGAAACGGAATAGAACCTTGTCTTTTGAATAAATCTCCAAATCCTCAAATTTTCACATCCTCAAATCCTCAAATCCTCGCATCCTCAAATTCCTTCCCTATATTTGCGCTCATGAATGAAAGAATACTCATCCTCGATTTCGGATCACAATACACCCAACTCATTGCCCGACGGGTGCGGGAACTGAACGTTTACAGTGAAATTGTTCCTTATAACAAAGTGCCCGCTTCTTTTGACGGCATCAAAGGCATTATCTTGTCGGGCAGCCCCTTTTCCGTAACCGATGACAATGCCCTGCACGCCAACCTCGGCAACCTCGTGGGTAAAGTACCGGTACTGGGCGTCTGCTACGGCGCCCAATACGTTTCACAATACTACGGCGGCAAAGTACACCGCTCTACCAAACGCGAATACGGCAAAGCCAACCTCAGCAGCATTCGCCACAGCGACCCGTTGTTGCGCGACGTGCCGGTGGGTTCCCAGGTCTGGATGTCGCATGGCGACACCATCGAAAGCATTCCGGAACAATTTGAGTTGCTGGCCAGTACCGACAGCGTGGAAGTAGCGGCATTTCGCTCCAAATCAGGCGTTTTTGGCGCACCTTTATATTGCATCCAGTTTCACCCGGAGGTCACACACAGCATCCACGGCGAAAAGCTGATCCGCAATTTTGTAAGCGATATTTGCGGCTGCACCGGCGACTGGACGCCGGTTTCTTTCATCGAACACACCGTATCCGAACTGCGCGAAGCCATTGGTACCGAAAAAGTACTCATGGGGCTTTCCGGCGGCGTGGATTCTTCCGTAGCGGCCGTGTTGCTGCACCATGCCATTGGCGACCGACTCTTGTGTTTTTTCGTGGATAATGGGTTGATGCGCAAAAACGAATACGAAGAAGTCATGGCTTCTTACCTCGGTTTGGGGCTGAATGTGGAAGGCATTGACGCCAAAACCAAATTCTGGAGCGCATTAGAAGGGTTGAGCAAACCGGAAGACAAACGCAAAGCCATCGGGCGCGTGTTCATTGAAGTTTTTGAAGAAGAGGCCGAGCGCCACCCCGATATGGCCTGGCTGGGGCAAGGCACCATTTATCCGGATGTCATCGAATCCGTGTCTGTCCACGGCCCTTCCGTCACCATCAAATCGCACCACAATGTGGGGGGCTTGCCCGACCACCTGAAACTGAAGATTGTAGAACCTTTGCGCATGTTGTTCAAAGACGAAGTGCGCAAAGTAGGCGCCGCTTTGGATATCCCGCAAGCCATTTTGGGGCGCCATCCTTTTCCGGGCCCGGGTCTCGGCATTCGTATCCTGGGTGCAGTGACCCCGGAAAAAGTTACCTTGCTTCAGGAAGCTGATGCCATTTATACCAACAATTTGAAAAAATTCGGCTTGTACGATAAAGTATGGCAGGCCGGCGCCATTCTGCTACCAGTCTATTCGGTCGGTGTAATGGGCGACGAACGCACCTACGAACAAGCAATTGCGCTACGCGCCGTAGATTCTATAGATGGTATGACTGCCGAATGGAGCAGGCTGCCGCACGACTTTCTGGCTACCGTTTCCAGCGAAATCATTAACCAAATTAAAGGAATTAACCGCGTCGTTTATGATATCAGCACCAAACCACCTGCAACGATTGAATGGGAATAAAATAGCCTGGGTGCTATGGTTGTTCCTGTTACCGGCTTTCTACTCCTGCGAAGCACTGAAACCAATTCAGGGCAGTCCGGGTACCACCAAAACGGACCCTAAGAAGGACGAAAAAACGGACGTCAAAAAGGATCCCTCACTGGAAGAAATCCAGGGACGTAAACGGTATGACCCGGAGACCAAAAGGTGGGTTTATGTCGAGTATGCCCCGACTGAAAAGATGGATACCATCATCTGGAAGGACATTCCGGCCGGCAGTGTCAACGTCATCACAGGTGAAGATACCGGTGAAAATGCCGATATTTTTGATCCGGGCGAACCCAAAGAAGAAGGGCAGTTTGGCACCCAGTTTTTTTCTTCCTATAATGTAGCCGTAGCATTGCCCTTCCTGACGGATAAATTTGATGCCCGAACCGGCGCCATACACGACCATTCCTATTGGGCCATTCACTTCTACAGTGGCCTGAAAATGGCGCTTGATGATCTGGAGTCAGAAGACATCCGGCTCAATGTCAGCGTCATAGACACTAAAGAATCGAACGAAACGGCCGTTCAATCCATCGTGCGCATTAACCCGGATTTGAAAAAAGCGCACCTCATCATCGGCCCTTACCGCCGCGACAACGTAAAGGTGATGGCCGACTTTGCAAAAACCTCCGACATTACGCTCGTGTCGCCAGCCAGTGCGGCATCCGGGTTGTCTTCCAATAATCCAAATTACATCCAGGTGAATCCCACGCTGGAATCGCACTGCGCTTCCATTGCACGACACGCTTTACAACATTACAGCCCGAATAAAATTGTGCTGGTTAGCCGCGATGAACCGGCAGAATCTTCGCGATTGCAATACTTCCAGGCCGAATATGCAGCACAGCCTAACCGGCGGGACACAACGCGCCTGCGCGAACTGATCATCAGCGATAAGTCGGCAGACTTGGCTCGGGTTAATATGCTTTCCTACGTACGCCAAGATGACACGACCGTTTTTATTGTGCCCTCGTGGTCGGATGAAATGTTTATCTATTCGCTGTTGCGAAAAATTGACCTGGTTCGCAATCCGTATAACCACATTGTCGTTTACGGTATGCCCCAATGGATGCAATACGAACGGGTGGATTATGAGTATTACGAAAAACTCAATGTGCATGTGAGCAGCAGCAGCTACATCAATGCGCTGGAGCCTCAAACGCAGTTATTCCGTCAGCGCTACTACGATCGCTACGGCACGGTGCCTACGGAAGATGCGTTTATCGGCTATGACCTGATGTTGTACTTTGGCCGTATGGTTCACAAGCACGGCACCAAGTTTCAATATTTCATTGATTCAGAAGCTTCAAATGCCCTGCACACGCGCTTTCAGTTTTTGCCCATTGAAGGGACGGCTGCACAGCGCACCCGGATGACCGTCATAGATCGCTTTGAAAACCGCTATGTCAATATTCTGGAGTTCAGGGATTACCAGTTCCAGATTTCTGAGTAAACTTATTCACGATTCATGAAAAAGATCATACTCCTGCTGTTATTGTGTAGTGTAGCCACTGCCGCTCTGTTCGCCAACAATGACAATGAGCGTGGTTATCACATTGAAATCAAATTAGACGGCTATGCAAAAGATACGCTTTTTATAGCCTACCATTTTGGCGACAAGCAATACATCAAGGACACCCTTCTTCGCCAGCCGAGCGGCCTTTTTGTTTTCAAAGGCGAAGAAAAATTAGAGTGCGGGGTCTATTTGGTGGTCATGCGCCCCGACAACAATTATTTCCAGATTCTGGTCTCCGATAATGAACAGCGCTTTTCGCTGGATTGCAATAAAGACAAGCCAACAGAAAGCATCAAATTTAGCAGTGCCCCCGACAATAAGCTGTTCTACGAATACCTGAATTATCTTGGCGCTAAACGACCGCTTGCCGACACCCTGCGCGCGCAGATAGACCGGATGAGCGAGGAAGGCAAAAAGAAAATCCTTCAGGACAAGTTAGACAAGCTCAATAAAGAGGTAGAAAACTACCAGGCCGAAATGGTCACCAAACACGCTGGCACGCTTACCGCTTCGATCATTAAAGCCAACCTGCCTTTTGTTACGCCGGAATTTGATGGTGCAACGGAAGAAGAAAAGCAAATCAAAAAATGGCGCTATACCCGCGACCACTACTTCGATAACTTAGATGTTACCGACCCATGCATGTTGCGCACACCTTTTCTCTTTCAGCGGATTGATTATTTTGTTCAAAAACTGCATGTACAACACCCTGACAGCATTTCGATTGCGGTGGATAAAGTCCTCGAAAAAGTGCGCCCTTCGGAAGAAACATTCAAGTTTTACCTGATCCACTACCTCAATTATTACGCCCGTTCCAACATTGTCGGTATGGACGCCGTCTATGTCCACATTGTAGATAAATACTACTCAACGGGCCAGGCGCCCTGGACGGAAGCGGATCAACTGAAAAAAATCATTGACAACGCCAATACATTGCGCCCGATTTTGGTAGGGAAAATTGCTCCGGACATCAAGCTGCAAAAGCGCGACGGCACGCCATTTTCGCTGCACGAAGTGGATTCTGAATACACCATCCTCTATTTCTGGCGACACGACTGCGGGCATTGCAAAAAATCAACCCCCGTCCTGAAAGAATTCTACGAAAAATTCAAGGATAAAGGCGTAAAAATTGTGGCCGTTTGCGCCAAATTCACGGATGAAGTCCCCAAATGCTGGGAATACGTAGATGAATTTAAATTAGACAACTGGATACAAGCCGTTGACCCCTACCACCGCTCCAGGTTTTCAACGATTTACGATTTGAAATCTACCCCTCAGATTTTCGTGCTGGATCGTAAAAAGGAAATTTTATCCAAAAAAATTGGCGCAGAACAGTTGGAAGAATTGATGAACAAAATCATCGAAATGAAGCAAAAACAAAGCCACAACTGATGCTTAACCTGAAACTCGAAAGAGATATTTGTTTTTTTGATATTGAAGCTACCGGGCTGAACGTCGTGCGCGACCGGATTATTCAGATCGCCATCATAAAATACCCCGCAAAAGGAGGTGATCCCCAGGAATTGTCTATGCTCATCAACCCGGGCATTCCGATTTCGGAGGAAGCATTTCAGGTACATGGCATCCACCCCAAAGATGTTGCCAAAAAGCCTGTTTTTCAGCAGGTTGCGCAAAAGATTTACGACTTCATCGGCAATGCAGACTTAGCCGGCTACAACTCCGGACGCTTCGATATTCCCATGCTGATGGAAGAATTTGCCCGCGTTGGCATCGAATTCGACATGGACCGCCGGCGCACCATAGACGTGCAGCGCATCTTTTATAAAATGGAACCCCGAACCCTCAAAGCGGCGGTGCGGTTTTATTGCGAACGCGATTTTGACGACGCCCACGACGCCCTCGCAGATGTGAAAGCGACCATCGAAGTTTTTGTGGGGCAACTGAATCGGTACAAAAATGTGGATTACCGCGATGAAGATGGCAATGTAGCCGAAGCGCCGGTGCGCAATGACGTGCAGGCGCTGCACGAATTCACAAACGACCTTCGTTTTTTGGATGTAACCCAAAAGCTTAAATACGACGGGAATGGCGTGGTGGTCTTTAATTTTGGAAAATACATGGGCCAACCGGCTGCCCCCATCCTGGTAAAGGACAAACAGTACTACAACTGGATTTTGAACAAGGAATTTACTTCGCAGGTCAAGCAAGCCGTCAAAAAGTTGGTGAAAGATTATGAAAAAGCACAGCAGGAAAAATCTTAACCTTCTGGGGCTAATGCTGTGTTGGATCCTGTTGCTTCCCGCCTGCTATGAACCCAAAGAAGGCTGCCTCGACGCGCAGGCCACGAACTTTGACCTGCAAGCGGATGAAGCTTGTGCCGACTGTTGCGAATATCCAACTTTCCAATTAGCGCTGCAACACCGCATCGTGCTTGTCGGACAAGAAGCAAAGCGTTTTTCAACAGATTCTGTTTACTACGACGGCAGCGGACAACCTTTCCGGTTCGAAGACATTCGGTTCTATTTGTCTAACCTGCGCCTCGTTCGGGCCGACGGTACTGAAGCGCCGGTCAGCAATACCATTGAGCTTGATCTCTACGATCCTTCCGGAGCGCCGCGCAAAGCCACGGTAGAGGATAATTTCCTGTTGGCGAACCCGGTATTTGAGCAAACCTATACCATCGGCGCTTTTCGCGAAAGCGGTAGCAATTTTGAAAAAATCCGCTTTGCCGTTGGCATAGAAGGGATTGCCAACGAGGCCATCCCGGATTCCCTGCCCGATGATTACCCGCTGGGTCAAATCGAACCCGCATTAGACCTGCATTTCAATCAGGATTCCGGCTACGTTTTCAGTCATATCGAATTGTTTCGGGATACGACTGCCGCCGACACCATTCCGGTTGTGCTGCGCATTGGCACAACGCCTTACCTGCGTGTTGTGGAATTGACCCTCCCGTCAGGCGGCTATACGCCCACCGACGGATTCAATACCCTCCTGACCTTGCGCGTTAATTATGTGGAGTGGTTTCAAAGCCTGAACATCCGGCAGGATACCCCCGCGCAAATGATTGAAAAAATTGTCCAGAACCTTGCCAACTCGTTTTCTGTTATTGCAATAGAGAAAAAGTAAAGCCTACTTTGCAACTAATTATTTACCACATAGTTCACAATAGATGTTTTCACATAGTCCACATAGGCACTATGCCCTTTAAAGGCCACATAAGGCTTATGTGACCTATGTGAAAATCCTATGTGCCTATGTGGTAAAAAATACTTTTACCAAAAGAACTTCAGTGGTTAAAGTACAAAATAAACAACGCTAATGATGAAAAAAATCTTCTTTTTAGCCGCAAGCGCAGCATTGCTGCTTGCCGCTACCTGTAGAGAGGACGAAGGCTTTGAGCCGGAAATCGTGGAAATCAATTTTAAAAGTACTTTCGACAACGCCCCTCTTGTGATGTACGAAAGTGCCTACCCTTACGAAGCGGGGATGGCGGTTAAACTCCAACTCTTTCAGTTCTACCTGTCTAATATTGCAGTACAGCGGGAAGATGGCAGTTTTGTCTCTCTGAAAGATATTGCACTGATCAGTTTCAAAGACATTTTAACCCCTGCCGCTGCTGCCGAGGGCATTACATTGGAAACGACAGGGCTTGCTGCCGGGCATTACAAGGGCATCCGCATGGGAATTGGCGTTGCGCCCAATTTAAACAGCACCAACCCGGCGAACTACACGCCGCCGCATCCGCTTGACGACAATTACTGGTCGGCTGCAACCGGCTACGTCTTCATCAAAATCGAAGGGAATGCCGACACCACCGGTAATGGGCAGTTTCCTGCAAAATTGACCTTCCATACTGGCGCTACTCAGCTTTATAAGGAAAAATTCTTCGAAAAGCATTTTGAACTCAAAGCAGGTGAGCCGCTACAGCTTAATTTTAGTGTGGATTTGAAAAAAGTACTGTCCAAAGGCCCTTCCGATTTTCTGGATTTCAGACAAATTACGCAGGACCATAGCAATAACCCGGCAGTGTATACCTTCATCGCAGATAATATGTTCAATGCGCTCGTTCTGGAATAAGATCGGTATTTCAAAAGCATTCAAACTCAATCTGTTTGAGGCTTGCAGCCTGCTTCTTTTATTTTTTTGCGGGGGCTTATTTATGGTCTCTGCAACCTGCAAATCTGATGATCCGGACAAACGGGGAGGGGGTCACTCCTCTCCTACCCCTTATACCTTAAAGCAACCTGCGCATTTTGTAAAAATGTTGCTGCCCACAGATAACCCGCTCACCGAAGAAGGCATTGCGTTGGGCAGGCAGCTATTTTATGACCCCCTGCTTTCCATGAACGGTTCCGTTTCCTGCGCAACCTGCCACCTGCCCCAAAATGCATTCAGCGATGGCCTGGCATTCAGCGTGGGTGTGAACGGCCAGGAAGGGCCCCGGAGTTCAATGTCGTTGGTCAATGTAGGGTACTACTACAAAGGACTCTTTTGGGATGGTCGCTCAAAATCGCTGGAAGATCAGGCATTGATACCCGTGCGTGAACCACACGAAATGAACAGCGACTGGAGTCTGGTGGAATTGAAATTGCGCAACCACCCGAAATACCCGGAGTTGTTCCGCAAAGCATTTTCCATCACCGATCGAAAAGAAATTACCCGCTTTCTCGTGGCCAAAGCCATTGCACAATTCGAGCGAACCCTCATCAGCGCCAACGCCAAGTACGATCAGGTGCTGGAAGGAAAAGCAACCTACACGGAGGCCGAAGAGCGCGGCCGAAAAATCTTTTTTGACGCTTCCGACGAATTACCCAAATCGGAATGCGGCCATTGCCATTTAGATCCCCTGTTCACGAACCTGGATTTTTTTAATAATGGCATCCAGCAAGTCAACAGTTTAGAGGACTTTCCCGACAAGGGCCGCGGGAAAGTCACCAAAATCGTCTAC
>Ga0209573_1005708_pt1 | contig 10953 bp, 8 predicted proteins | sample TNRBio252014_DNA_FD_185870 | JGI IMG/M metagenome (GOLD analysis project Ga0209573, IMG submission 185870) | Wastewater treatment Type I Accumulibacter community from EBPR Bioreactor in Madison, WI, USA - TNR Reactor_6/25/2014_ DNA (SPAdes)... | ecosystem: Engineered > Bioreactor > EBPR >...
GCGATGGTGGCGCGGGTGTCGGCCGGCTCGATCACGTCGGTGATATAGCCGCGCGAGGCCGACATGTACGGCGAGGCAAACTTGGCGCGATATTCATCCGCCAGTTCGGCGGCCTTGGCCTTGCGATCCTCGGCGTTCTTGAGTTCGCTGCGATACAAAATGTTGACCGCCCCTTCCGCCCCCATCACCGCGATTTCGGCGGTCGGCCAGGCATAGACCGCGTCGGCGCCCATCTCCTGCGCGCACATGGCCAGATAGGAACCGCCGTAAGCCTTGCGCAGGATGATGGTGATCTTCGGCACCGTCGCGGAGGCGTAGGTGTAGAGCATCTTGGCGCCGTGGCGGATGATGCCGCCGCGCTCCTGCTCGATGCCGGGCAGGAAGCCGGGCACGTCCACCAGCGTCACCAGCGGGATGTTGAAGGCGTTGCAGAAGCGGATGAAGCGCGCGCCCTTGTCGGAGGCGTCGATGTCCATCGCCCCGGCCTTGACCAGCGACTGGTTGGCGAGCAGGCCGACCACGATGCCCTGGATGCGGGCGAAGCCGACCACGAGGTTGCCAGCCCAGCCGGCGTGGACTTCCAGAAACTGGCCGTTGTCCACCAGGCGCTTGATGATCGGCTGCACGTCCATCGGTTCCGATGAAGTGTCTGGAATCAGGGCGTTAATCCCCTCGTCCGGCGACAGATCGAGATCGGGGTAAGGCCGGTGCGGCGGATCCTCGGTGTTGTTGGACGGCATGTAACTCAGCAGCGCCTTGGCGATCTGGATCGCGTGGCGGTCGTCCTCGGCGATGAAGTGGACGTTGCCGCTGACCGTGGCGTGCATCTCGGCGCTGCCGACATCCTCCAGACTGGTGGTGCGGCCGGTGACGGCCTTGATCACCTCCGGACCAGTGATGAACATGTAGGCGTTCTGCCGAGTCATGATGATGTAGTCCATCAGCGCCGGCGAGTAGGACGCACCACCCGCGCAGGGACCGGCGATGATGGCGATTTGCGGCACCACGCCCGACAGCAGCACGTTTTGATAAAACACCTCGCCGTAGCCGGATAGCGCGTCCACGGCTTCTTGAATGCGGGCGCCGGCGGAGTCTTTGAACGCCACCACCGGCACGCCGATCTTCAGGGCCATCTGCATGGACTGCACGATCTTCTTGGCGTGCATTTTACCGAGCGTGCCGCCCATGACGGTGAAGTCCTGACTGAACGCCGCCACCGGCCGGCCATCGACAAAGCCGGTGCCGACGATCACGCCGTCCGAGGGTAGCTCCTTGTCGGCCAGGCCGAAATGCTTGCCGGCGTGCTTGGCGTGGGTGCCTATCTCTTGGAACGTATCCGACTGGAACAGCGCCAGCAACCGTTCGCGAGCGCCCAGCAGACCCTTGGCGTGCCGTTCCTGAAGCTTGTCCTCGCCGCCGCCGGCCAGAACCTTGGCGCGACGCTCCCGCAGGATTTCGAGCTGTTTTTCAGAGAGCATGAACCTTACCTCGTGATGGTCGTATCGGTTGGCAAATTAACGGTCAAACCTTTCCCGCCGGCCCGCGCCCGAACAACGTGGGGCTGATCGTTAGTGTTATGTACGGGGGGAAAGGCTCGGGTGGCGGAATGGCCGGCCTACGGGGTTAAACAGCCGTCCATCCCGCGATGATTTAGTTTTTGCTGAACGCTTGCGCTTAAGGGTAGCCGAAATCCGGGCAAACGCGATAGCCGACAATTTTTCCTGCAAAATGTCATGGACGAAGCCACGAACCGTATTCCACCGATACCGGAATCCCGACTGGTGGTTCTGGATCAGGCGCGGAGAGAAGCTGGGGCCGATGGGTCGGCGAGTTCCGCCGCATCGACCGCGTGCGACGAAGATGCCGTGGATTCGTCTTCCGGGGCAATCCGGATCAGATCACAACGACGGTGGGAACGCTTCAACGCCTCCTGACTGAGGAAACGGCGGATGCGTTGGGCGGGCAAGGCGGCGCGATGTCTCATGACCACTGCGCCTCCGCCATTTCCCGCAGGGTCTGGCTGTTGATGGCGGCGTGGTAGTGGGCGGTGAAGTCTGAACCGCGCAGCGCTTTCTTGATCATGCTTTCCAGATTGGGGCGCTTGTCCTCGGGCGCCGCGCCGCTACCCAGGCCGCCGCCAAATTCGACGATGGTATTGACGCCGTCGCGGAAAGCGGTTTCCAGATTGTCGATCCAGTTAACCGGATGAAACAGTTGGAAGAACAGCCGAGTCTTGATCGCGGTGGGATCGGGATCGTGATAAGCGCCGCTACAGTTGGACAGGACGCGGACGGTGGGAGCGCTCATCGTGGCGGCATCCAGCACCGGGCGAAAATGCAGGGCGGCGGTAATCATGTAAAAGGTGTGAAAGGCGCCCTCGGTCTTGAGTCGGGTGGGCCGCTTGCGCGGGAAATGCACGTGGGCTTCCTCGGTCAGCCGGTCGAGGTCCTCGCCGAGACCGCCGATCACGGTTTGATCGGGCAAGTTGCGGGCGGCGACGACGCAGTAGTGCTTTTCCGCCAGCGGCTGGATGTTGTCAAGATGCAGCGGGAAAGCCAGCATTTCGCCGGCGCCGTAGGCGCCCATGCAGTCGCCGCGTTTTTGCACCAGCCGCAGCGCGGTTTCGAAATCCAGCGCCCCGGCGGCGACCAGGGCGCAGTATTCACCGAGACTGTGGCCGCCGGTCAGGACCGGTTTTACCCGGTCGTCGGTCAGTTCGCGGAAGATTGCCAGGCAGGCCAGCGAGTGAACGAGCAAGGCGGGTTGGGTGTGGCGGGTAAGCCTCAGATCTTCTTCCGGCCCCTCCAGGCAGAGCTTGACGAGATCATAACCCACGATGTCGTTGGCCTGTTCGTAGAGCCGCTGGGCGACCGGAAAGTCCCGACGCAAGTCGCTGCCCATACCGACGTATTGGGAACCCTGTCCCGGAAACACGAACATGATCTGCTGGTCCTGACTCGACACGGCCAATGCCCTCCTGTTGGGGGGTGATCTAAGGAAGCGCGCAAAGATACGGCCAAGCCTCTGATAAGGCAAGGTGGGCGAAGGGCCGGCTATAGTAGAATCGTCGGCGAATTTCAGCGATTACGAGGAAACCCATGGCCACCGCCACCATCATCGACGGTAAACAGTTCGCCGCCCGGCTGCGCGCCGGCATCGCCACGCACGTCGCCCAGCTTAAGGCGGAACACGACATCACGCCCGGTCTGGCGGTGGTGTTGGTGGGCGACGACCCCGCCAGCCAGATTTACGTCCGCAACAAGGGTCTGCAAGCGCGGGAGACCGGCATGAATTCGTTCGAGCGCCGCCTGCCCGCGACCGCGACCCAAGCCGAACTGCTGGCGCGCATCGCCGAGTTGAACCGGGACCCGACAGTCAACGGTATTTTGGTGCAACTGCCTTTACCGAAGCAGATCGACCCAGAGAGGGTGATCGAGGCGATTGCGGTCAACAAGGACGTGGACGGCTTTCACCCGCTCAATGTCGGCTTGCTGGCGGTGGGCGGGACCGGCATGGCGCCCTGCACACCGCTGGGCTGCTTGATGTTGCTCAAGGAGCGGATCGGCAATCTGGCTAGCCAGCGGGCGGTGGTGCTGGGACGTTCCAACATCGTCGGCAAGCCGATGGCGGCGTTGCTGCTGCGCGAGCATTGCACCGTGACCATCGCCCATTCCCGCACCCGCGACTTGGCGGAGGAATGCCGGCGGGCGGATATTCTGGTGGCGGCGGTCGGCAAGGCGCAAATGGTCCAGGGCGACTGGATCAAGCCGGGCGCGACAGTGCTTGATGTCGGCATTAACCGCATTCCCACCCCGGACGGCAAGGGTCGGCTGGTGGGCGACGTGGATTTTGCATCGGCGGTCGAAGTGGCGGGCGCCATTACCCCGGTGCCGGGCGGGGTCGGGCCGATGACGATTGCGTGTCTGCTGTTGAACACCCTGACCGCAACCTGCCGGCAACATGGCGTTCCGACGCCCGAGGTTCGGCCGGCCGCCTGATTTCGCCGCAGCCGCAGGGCTTGAAAAATCCATCCCTCCCCGCCCCTCGCCCCACGTCAGCGCGACGAGGGGCGCTTGCCGGGACGAGTTTTCAATCGACCCGCTGCCACTTCTGCTCCTTGCTAAAGAACATCCATTTGCCGGTGACATCCAGGGTTTTGCCGCCGTTGGTCAGCTTGGCCTTGCTCGTGTAGGTGCCACCGTCGGCCGGGTTGAAAATCTTGCCGCCCGTCCACTCGTCGCCTTCCTTCTTCAAATCCCAAAGAATGCGCATTCCCACCAGCGGCTTGTCCTTCAAATCGCCCTCGCACTTGCTACAGGTTTTCTCGCTGGCGCCTTCCAGCAGTTCCACGATCTTGCCGGTCAGCGCGCCGTTGCTTTCGGTGATCTGCACGATGCTCTTGGGCTTGCCGGATTTGTCGTCGATGGTTTTCCACTTGCCGACCGGCGAGTTGGGATCGGCGGCATGGGCGGCGGCCAGCAACAGCAAGCCGCTGGCGATACCGAGGCCAGCGCCCAAAGGTGACATTTTCATGTGATTCTCCTTACGATTGTTGCGATGAGGGGCTTCGTCCCCACCGGGACGGGGCATTCGACTGACGTGCAGCGGGTACGCCCCATTTTAGCGCGTCCGGCGTATGCTTGAGAGGACTCTCCAGGAATTCCGCCATGGTGTCCGTCGAATTGCAATTACTGCTGCTGATTTTGATCGCCAATGGCGCTCCGATTATCGCTGCCGTGGTGTGTGGCGACTGGGGCGCCCGCCCGGTGGATGGCGGTCGGCGGTGGGCCGATGGCCGGCGCCTGTTGGGAGATGCCAAAACGTGGCGCGGCGTGGCGCTGGCGCCGCTGGCGACCGGCCTTGGAGCCGTGCTGTTGGATTGGCCCGCTATGCTCGGGGTGGTGATCGGCGGCGGCGCCATGCTGGGCGATCTGCTGTCAAGTTTTGTCAAGCGGCGGCTAGGCGTGCCCACCAGTGGCATGAGCCTAGGCCTGGACCAGATTCCCGAGGCGTTGTTGCCGCTGCTGGCGGTGGCGGATGCGTTCGCGCTGAGCTGGCCGGATATCGTGGCGACGGTGGCTGGCTTCATCGTGTTGGAACTGGCGCTGTCGCGGGTGTTGTACCGGTTCGGCATCCGCGACCGGCCCTACTGAGCCAGCGGGATGCGCAGGTGGTGCAGGGTGATTTCCGGCGGGCAGTTAAAGCGCACCCCGACCACCGAGGAGCCCGATCCGACCGAGGTGTAGCCCCGCATGGCGTGGTAGCGCCAAGCGCCCTTGCAGAAGCGGCGCGGGCAGGCGGCATTGGTCATCAGCGCGATTCCGCCCGGCAGGCAAACCTGGCCGCCATGGGTGTGGCCGCTCAGAAGCAGATCGAACCCGGCGTGCGCCGCGCGCTGGTAGGTTTCCGGCGAATGCGACAACAGGATGGCGGCGGCATCGGGCGGAATGTGTTGGGCGGCCTTGTCGAAGTTGTCCACCTGGAAATAGTGCGGGTCGTCGATGCCGGCCAGGTGAATCGTCGATCCACGGCGTTCCAGGCGAACCGATTCGTTGAGCAGCAAGGTGATCCCCAGCGCCTCGATGCCGGGCGCCATGCGGATGGAATCGTGGTTGCCGAGGATGGCGTAAATGGGGCCGTTCAGGTGGGGGCGCACTTGGGCCAGAGCGGCGATGGCGGCATCGTGGGGACCGTGGGTCTTGGCCCGGAAATCGCCAGTCATCACGCATAGGTCGTAATTCACCTGCCGCAGGCGCTCGATCAGCGCGGCGGGATAGGCGGGATCGGCGTCCAAATGCAGATCGCTGAGGTGCAGCAGGGTGAAGCCATCAAAAGCGGCGGGCAGCCGGGGAATGACCACGTCGTTGTGGCGGATTTGAATGGCGGTGGCATTGCGCAAGCCCCGGCGGTACAGGCCCAGACCGCGCAGGGTCAGGCGGATCAGGGCATGAATCGAATACCAGTTTTCAAGGTGAAAAAAGGTTCGGCCCCGCCCGAACACCTGGGTCGCATGGTCAGCCTCGATGCCCAGCCGCTGCTGCAAATGAACCCGGCCAATTCGTTTTTCCAGTCGCTTGAGTTCGACCGTCGCCCGATCCACGACCACGCCGGACGAAGAGGGTAAATGACCTTTTGGGGTTTTCATGGAGGTTAAAGCCGCTGCCGCAGCACTTCGGCGATTTCGGCGTCGCTCAATATCAATGGATTCGTCTTCATGCTGCCGCCGCGCGAGTGGGCGACAACGCGGGCGAAATCGCCTTCTCGAATCCCGTAGGCGCCGAGCCGGGGCAGAGCCAGCCGCTCGGTCCAGTCGTCCAGCAGCGCCAGCAGCGCGGCGTGCGACTCCTCGGGACCGGGGTAATGCCGCCCGTGCAGGAGGTCGCCGGCCCGGGCGTATTTGCGCCAGGAGGGATGGTCGGGCTCGCGCTCTCGCAGCGCGGCCAGGTTGACGCGCGTGGCGGCGCCGACCAACGTACCGCAAACTACGCCGTGTGGGATCGGGAAGAACGCGCCCAGCGGCGAAGCCAGCCCATGCACCGATCCCAGGCCGGTCTGGGCCAGACAGATCCCCGACAGCAGCGCGGCGTAGGCCATGCGCGAACGGCCCACGGCAGCTTGTTCCCCGCCGTCGTACCAAGCGAACAGTCCCTCCCGCACCGCTTTCAAACCGCTTTCCGCCAGCGCGTCGGTGAAGGGATTGGCCTTGCTGGAGACATAGGACTCCAGCAGTTGCGTGAGCGCATCCATCGCATTGGCGGCAATCTGTGGCTTGGGGCAATTCGCCAGCAAATCGGGATCGAGCAGGGCGTACTCCGGAACGAGCAGATCGTGGCGGAAGGATTTCTTGAAACCCTCGGGGCCACGGACGCTGAGCACGGCGTTCTTGGTCGCTTCGCTACCGGTCCCAGCGGTGGTGGGCACGGCAATGAACGGCGTGGCGGGACCGTGGTAGGGCTTCTCCGGCCCAACCCCCTCCAGATGGTCCATCACGGAATTGCCGCCGGGCAGCAGGCCGGCAATCGCCTTGGCGGCGTCCAGCACACTGCCGCCGCCGATGCCAGCGACGACCTGGATGCCGGCGCCATGGAACTGTCGAACTGCCTCGTCCACCCCTTGCGGCGAGGGTTCGCCGCCGACCCGCGTTTGTTCCCAGCCGATGCCGGCTTGGTCCAACGCCGCCCGCAGCGCCGGCCAGTATGGCGAGTCGGTAAACGAACGCTGACCGGTGACCAGCAACACGCGATGGCCGTATTGGGCGATCAGACCGGGCAGCTTGGCGATGAAACCGGCGCCGAATTCGATGCGCGGCAGGCGGGCGATGGAGAAGGGCTGGATCATGAACGGTTGCTCCAGGGGAAGGCAAAGAGGGCGAGCGTAGCATCGTTCGCCTCCCCCCAGCCTTCCCCCAAGGAACGAGAATTAGGCGATTTCAAGAAATGAAGTGGCCCGGCCTGGCTCCCACGCTCCAGCGTGGAAGCCCATCTGTCGCGACGCTCCAGCATCGCGGGCCGCTAGAGCGGCCCAGACGGCGTTCTCACGCTGGAGCGTGGGAACGAGATTCGGGTAAGGTCTTTGCTGGAAATAGCCTTAGAACCCGTACAGCGCCTTGTACTCGGCGTCGCGGCTGGCGATCAGCTTGGCGAGATTAAACACCACCTTGCACTGTTTCCAGGTGGCGTCGTCCTGCATCTTGCCGTCGATCATCACCGCGCCGCTGCCATCGGGCATGGCCTCAATGACCCGCTTGGCCCAGGCCACTTCCTCCTGCTTCGGGCTGAACACCCGCTTGGCGATGGCGATCTGGTTCGGATGCAGCGACCAAGCGCCGACGCAACCCATCAGATAGGCATTGCGGAACTGATCCTCGCAGGCCGTCAGATCGGCGATGTCGCCGAACGGGCCGTAGAAGGGCAAGGCGCCGACGCTGGCGCAGGCGTCCACCATCTTGGCCATGGTGTAGTGCCACAGATCCTGCTGCGCGGTGGGGCGCGGGGCGCCGGGATTGGCGGGATCGGGATCGGTGCGCACCACGTAATCGGGATGGCCGCCGCCGACCCGGGTGGTCTTCATCCGGCGTGAGGCGGCGAGATCGGCGGGGCCCAGGCTCATGCCCTGCATCCGCGGGCTGGCGTTGGCGATCTCGTCCACATTGGCCACGCCGAGTGCGGTTTCCAGAATGGCGTGGATCATCAGCGGCTTTTTCACGCCATACTTGGCTTCCAGTTGCGCCAGCAGTTGATCGGCAAAATAAATGTCCCAAGCCCCCTGAATTTTGGGCAGCATGATCACGTCCAGCTTGTCGCCGATCTCGCCGACCAGTCGGGTCAGGTCATCCAGGAACCACGGGCTGTCGAGGCTGTTGACGCGGGTCCAGAACTGGGTATCGCCGAAATCCACGCTTTTGCCGATCTGCACCAACCCTTCGCGGGCGGCTTCCTTGCGGTCGATCGGCACGGCGTCTTCCAGGTTGCCGAGCATGATGTCCACGGTCTTGGCGATGTCCGGCACCTTGACCGCCATCTTCGGGTTGCTGGGATCGAAGAAGTGGATCATCCGCGAGGGCAATACCGGAATTTCGCGGAGCGGCTCGGGGGCACCGACGACCTTGGGTTTGAAGAAATCACGGGGACTGCGCAGCATGGCTTTATCCTCCCAGGTTAATGGCCTTCGTATTTCTGGATGAGTTTTTGCGCGGCCACGGTCGGGGGCAGGTGACCCTCGATCACGGCGTATTCCACGTCGGCGCGGATGCTTTCGACGCCGGCATGGTTGAAGAAGCTGGTGCGGAGGTGTTCCTCGACCATGGAGTATACCCAATCCAGGGTTTGCCGTTGCCGGCGCATCGCGAACGCGCCGCTGGCCGTGATTTGCTGGCGGAAGTCGCCGATCACCTTCCAGATGGTGTCGATACCCTCGCCGTTGAGGGCGGAACAGGTATAGGCCTTGGTGCGCCAGCCCTTGGTCGCTGGAGCGAGGTAGTGCAGCGCCCGGTTGTAGTCGGCCCTGGCGGCGTTGGCGCGGATTTTGTTGTCGCCGTCGGCCTTGTTGACCAGCAGGGCGTCGGCCAGCTCCATGATGCCCTTCTTGATGCCCTGCAACTCGTCACCGGCTCCGGCGATCATCAGCAGCAGGAAGAAATCGACCATCGAGCGCACCGTGGTTTCGCTCTGGCCCACCCCGACGGTTTCCACCAGGATCACGTCGAAGCCGGCGGCTTCGCAGACCAGGATGGTTTCGCGGCTCTTGCGGGCCACGCCGCCCAGGGTACCGCCGGACGGCGAGGGACGAATGAAGGCGCGGAGGTCGCGCGAGAGCAGTTCCATGCGGGTTTTGTCGCCGAGAATGCTGCCGCGCGTCACCGTGCTGCTGGGGTCCACCGCCAGCACCGCCACCTTGTGGCCCTGCTCGCACAAATGGAGTCCAAGCGCTTCGATGAAGGTGCTTTTGCCGGCGCCGGGCACGCCGGTGATGCCGACCCGGATCGAGTTACCGGTGCTGGGGATCAGTTGCCGCAGCACTTCCTGGCCCATGTCGAAATGCGCCTGGGAATTGCTTTCCACCAGGGTGATGGCTTGGGCCACAACATTGCGGTCGCCGGCCAGTACGCCGGCTACATATTCGTCTACGGTCAAGCGGCGGCGGCGCGGAGTGTGGGGTCGTGCGACCGCCACGCTGGCTTGGCCCAGGATGCCGTCGTGGCCGCCATCCACGCCGGCCATGACCGAGGTGGTGAATTCCGCGCCGGCGTTTTCGGGAACCCAGTCGGGTTTATAGTTTTTTTCGCTCATGCGAAGCGCCTTGGCAAGGCTATTTCAGGGATTGATTGGGTGGGGTAGGGGAATAGATTCAGGCCAGCGATAAATTTATATAGCACTCCTATGCAGGTTGTAGAAATTCCCCTCCTTGGCAAAGGAGAGGTGGCGCACAGCGCCGGGGTGGTTGGAAGCAGCAGATTCCACAGCTTAGATAGGATTGCTATAGTGAAAAGTTCTTTTTTCATTTCAGTTTGTGGGCGCGGAATCATCCGCTTTCTCTAATCCGAGAACCTCTGGGCTATGATCTAAAATCAAGTCTTGTCCAATTTTGTAGAAAGAAGCCATTGCATCCGATGCAATTGTAACCTCAAGATCATCGTGTCGAATAGCGTAATCAGTAAAATCGCTATCAGTATGGTATACACGGAAGAAAAAACCGTTTAGTCCATGAAGCAGGAAGCCACGAATGCCATTAGCTGGTGTGACTTCTGCTATAGCTTTTCCGTAACGGTATAAGGCCATGACGATGATCTGATTGATTAGTTAAAATGAGAGAATCCATAACCCACTGGTTGTGGAGTCGTTCAGTTCCAGCGGGTTACGCTGCGCTAACCCGCTCTATACGCTTTCCTGGCTGTAATACAGGCTTACGGGGCGGAAAAGAAACGATTTCTCGTCCGCTTTGTGCCTGTTTTTCCTGAAAATCTTTACAAATTGCGTTGATGTCGAAGTTAAATTGCCTAGCATATTCTTCACGAACTTTGTGGAGTTCTTCAATAATTTGATCTCGCCACATAATTACACCCTAAGTAGTTCTTGTGGAGTACAGATTATAGGGGGTTCATAGCCCTGTAATCGGCATAACGCTTCAATTTTAGGGCGGAGTTCAGCATTATTAATATGTGTACAGTTCCATGTTAATAAGTAGTCAACACCATGTACTGTGGCTATAGCTATATGTAATGCATCAAGCTGTGCTTTTTCTGGAAGAGGGATATTCTCGATTAGAATTTGGGCGAGTTGGCCAACTTCATCCGTGATGTTCAATTCTGGGATTTCTGCAATTGCAGCTAAGAGCCTATACGAAAAGTATAAATTCAAAGGTACGCATTTATGTGGGGCACTCTTCATTAGTTTGAGGGAACAGCTTTTTTAACATAATCCGGATAGAAGCAACATAAATCATTGCAACACTCGA
>Ga0209573_1005709_pt1 | contig 10946 bp, 3 predicted proteins | sample TNRBio252014_DNA_FD_185870 | JGI IMG/M metagenome (GOLD analysis project Ga0209573, IMG submission 185870) | Wastewater treatment Type I Accumulibacter community from EBPR Bioreactor in Madison, WI, USA - TNR Reactor_6/25/2014_ DNA (SPAdes)... | ecosystem: Engineered > Bioreactor > EBPR >...
TTGCCCAATGTGTGTAATAATCAGTGTAAGGTGAAGTATTGATGCTTACCATTTTCATATTACCATTATCAGCAGGTTTTGGTGGTAGAATAATACCCAACATCTCATCTACACCGGTACTGTACCAAGGTCGTTTGATATAGATTCTCAATCCGCCACCCATTCTACGGTGACGCATGGTATCATCATTTTGCGTTTTGCGCCACTCAAAAGTTGGAATGACATAATCAATCTCTGGTAAAATAGGACGTGCAGCGCTAAGAATATTTATTTTTTCCACCCATTTACTTTCACGGGTTATGGGTAAAGTTGGATTTTTCTTTAAAATCTTGGTAAAATATTCTTCATATCTCGTATTTCCAACTACTTGATAGTCTACCCAACGGTGTTTGGTATCACCAAAATGATGCGTCAACGGATTTCTTCTCAGTTCGATAGTCTTGATAAAATCGTATTTGCTTTCGGCAATATCAAATTTTACAGTATTTACCAAATTCTTAGTTGCCGCATTTTTATCGGCAAGTACTTTTTGATATTGCGTATTTTGTACCTGATAGGATTTGTTGAGTTTGACAGCGCCAGGTTGTGGTTCTTTCTTAAATTCTGCATCTGTTCTCAAGACGTGTTTTTGAACGGGTATGGCTTGAATTCTTTCCATATTTTTCAACTGAATGTGCGCTGGAATCAGGTTTGCTTCTGGGATATTTCCGTATGTCAAGGTTTCATCGTTGTATTGAATATCAACATCGGGAATCATATTTCTACCAGCTTGTGCTTCATTGATTTCTACAGAAATTCCATCATCAATGGGTTCAGTCCATTTGGCTTGAATACTCACTTTTTCGGTGCTTTCACCATGAACTTTAAACTTGGTGTGAATATCTACGAAAGTTTCTCCAAAATCCCTATCAGGAATTAGATTTTTAATTACAGGTTCTTCAACCGGTTGTTGGACAGCATGAACCAATTCAAATTCGCGAGGTGGGCTCATCATCCAATGTTGACCACTTCGAACCAGTTTATCCAATTCAGTTAAATTGCTTGGATTTTTTTCTTTAATCATTTGCCAGATAGCCGATAATTTTTTGAAATCGGCTTCGCGCCAAAAACTACTGTATTTGATGCGAGTACGATATCCTTTGGGTAAGAATACAGTAAAAATGCGTTCAGAAGGATTCCATTTGCTACCGAGTTCACCTTCTTCTAATCGGATTCTGATGTGACGTGCGTGGTACCAATCTTCAGGAATTTCAACCGTATTGGTTTTGTCGGCAGCTAATTCATCTCCACTAAAGAAACTAAACATTTTGGGTGTAAATTCTTGCGTATGTGTGTGTTCGTATCCGTCAGAAACAAATAATGCTACGCCGGCAGCCATTGGATCGGGGAGATAGATGATTTCAACTTCATTGGGTTGATATACTTTTTCGACGGTTTTTTCTGGTCGTTTGTACAATCCCTCGTGGTCGGTGATGAGTTTGTAAATTTGCTGAGCAGCCAATGGATTATTACCCATCGCTTTTTCAAACATACTGTGAGATTCAGCAATCATTTGACTGTTTTTGGGCGGTAATAAATACCTTTGGGAATAATCGGGATAATCTTTTTCGTCCAAATTCAAATTCTCATAATCATTGGCACTTTGATCATAATTACTACGAATTACCATACTTTCCAAAAATTCACCGTCTTTCAATTCATTTCCAACCAGAACGATAGGTGAAGACAAAGGTTCATAGCGCATATAGCGAATATTGGTGCGAACGGTATCGGTAGTGCTTTCCGGTTGAAAATCTAAGGGTACGGAATTACCCGCTAAATCAACGGTACGAACTCTGACCCGATAATCTTTACCAAATCTCAATCTAGGTAAAGTTCCGGGAATACTTTTGGATTGCATATTCATTCTGAATTCCAAATTGGGATCAAATGCATATTTTTTCATTTCCAGATTTCTATCCTTGTGAACAAAATCTTTTTTATTAGGTGATGGATCATCGGCTGCTTCATTGATGGCAAATCCGGGACGTGTGACACTCAAACTCCATCCTTCCCAACGCGCTAAAGTTTCGGAAATAAATACATCATCGGGATCTTCGGGGTTTTCGGTCATTGCCAATTCGATAAATCCTTCGTCGGTATCCGGAATGTCTATGCTATGTGCTTGGTTTTGATTGTCATACCATTTGTATTCGTTTTTTCTTTGATGTAAGGAATACCATTGGTTGGGATTTTCCTCATAAGCAATATCCATTCTATAGCCTTGAATGATATCATCAGAATACAAGGTTTCGGCAGGGTAAATGAGTTTGATGGGAACCATTTGTGTCAATTTCAAACGATCATGTCTCATGGGTGTAAGCGTTTGAGCAACTTTGAGTTTTTGCTTACTCAGTTCCATGTTGGCTTTAGGTGGGACCTGAAGAGCCAAATCAAGATTCAACAATTTGGGTTGCAAGGTTTTGGCAATTTCAAATTTTTTGAAAACGTGTTCCGCCATGCCATTTTTAACAATGGCAATACCGGCACTACGCATGGCAGGTAATCCTTCTTCAACTGGTGGTTGTACTTTTTTCACATCTTTAACTCGATGTTGACCTCTTCCTACAGTTTTTACTTTACGCATATCCATTTTTACCTCAGAACGCACTTTGTAAAATTCTGCTACTTCTTTTGTTTTGGATTCGGTAATTTGTTGCGTTTTGATGGCGGCACCATCGGCATCCATTTGTAAAACAGTAAATTCAGGTGTGTTGATACGCACAAAACCTTGTTTGAATACAGAGTTGGGTTTGTCGGCAGCATAAAAACCTTTGGAAGTGAGTTGGTAGGCAGTTGGTGGTGCAGAAACAACCGTATCACTATTGCTGAATTGCAAATCATTGGTTATAAGAGTTACCACATTGGAAACGGGAATAGTACCATCAAATGGGACTATAAAATCCAGTATAAATCCGAGTCGTCTAGCTATTTGAGGGTAATTGGTTGAAATAGAGAGAATATCGTGAAACTCAAATTCGGGTTTTGGGATGACAATCGGTTTAAGCGGTTTCATTTGATCATCAATTCGATGAAACTGACGCAATTGCGCAAAGTCTGTTTCAGGATTCATTTTTGCCGAAAACTTGACAAATTTATTTTTACGTAAATCGGTTTTGATTTGTTTGTCAACTTTTTGATCTTGAGAAACCAACGTTTTCATTTTCAGCGCTTTTGGAGCGGTATCAGCATTGGCTTTATTGATTTCCTGCTCGTTGAGTTTGATTCGATTGATCGAGCCAAAATGCACGGAATCAATAAATTTGTCGGCGGTTATCAATTTGGTTGGACTTTCAATAGCCAACTTTTGATAATTGTTGAATATGAAATCCTTGATGTGAACAATAGGAACCGAATGTATGTTCTTTTCAGTTAAATTGTCTTGTTTGTAAGATTTTACCCTGATTTGTTTGTGGTAAATATGTCCAAAAAAATCGGGATCCATATCTTTTGTGAGTAATTGGGCTTCCAACTCCACAGTGCCAAATTTGAATTTATAATCGGCTGAAGCTATTAATTCGGGCCAACTTAAAATATCCGGAAACGCTTCCAAAGTTGTGTTTTGAGCCGATGTGAGTCTTACAGAGCAAAAAACCGAAAGTTTTAAAAAATCTTTACCATCCAAGTTGATTCGTTGGTTGGGTAATGTGGTGAAAATGAGTTCTTGTGACATAACCGTTAAATTATTTACGATTTTAGATTTTAGATTTTAGATTTCCGATTGACAAATTTTAGATTGGTATTCCAATTAGCGTTAGATTTGATTTCATCAGGTTTAAATGGAATTGTTGCTGACTTATTCTAAACTATTATCAATTAGGCAAATGCCAAGCAGTATTCATTCCAATCTTCAGGTAATACCATTTGAGCAAAGGTTGGATCGGCATCAGCACCGGCAAATTCTCTTCTGACACTAACCGATACAGTTTTACTAAAGAATAGAATTTCTATCTTCACTTTCAAAGTGGCGACACCTTCCATCTTGGTTACTTTCAATTCGCTACTGCCATTACCCAATTGTACAGTTTCATAAACTGCATTGAGTGCCAAGTAGAATTCCAACGAAACAGAGATGATGCCTAAAATGGATAATCGGCCATTGATACGGATATAACCAGATAGATTGATGGTTTCTTTTTCAGCCACCATTTCATACTTGAAGTAGAATCCACCCATAATACTGACACCTCCCGAAGCTACGCCCAAATTGATAGAGACTGAGGCTCCAAATTCAAAGGCAGCTTCAATAGATCTCAATCCTTTCAAGGTAGTAATCATCAAGAAGTAACCGCCTCCACCAAATCCTGATACCGTCAATAAAAATGGATTTTCACGGGTACAGAAATTGAATCCCATGGTGAGTTCGTCTCCATTAAAAGGCAAGTTGATATAGGCTCCTAAGGTCATATTGGACAAAGAAAAGACACCTACTTCTACATCTGGAATACTGATGTCGAATCCGGCTTTGACACCTGCCATAGTCAGATTTACATAAGGCCCATCGTCAGAAAAACCGGTGCTTGGAATGAGATCTTGTAGGTTGTTAACAAAGCTCAAGGCACCGACAAATTCAATAGGTTTGGTTTTATTTAAGTCAACTTTGACATCTGTTTTTTTACTGCTGCCACTGATAAACTTCATGGAGTTGAAGTTTACTTTTAAAGCATCTTTTATTTCAATATTGAATTTGGATAATTCTGCTTTTCCATCAAGTGTTGCGGAAGTCAAGCCGTCAAATGGTTTTGAAAAAGTAGTGGTGATTTGCAAAGCTTCTTTGGGCTTATCCACATGAAATTTGAGTAAATCTCCAAATAAATTGATATCACTACTGCTGAATTCCGGAATCCATTTGTATTCGGCAAAGAAAGCTTCGGTTGTAAACCAAGTTTTTAGGTTGGGAACTTTAGGCATTTGGTTATTCAGTGTATTCATTATTTCCACTGCTTTTGCCTTCAATAATGCTTTCTTTTCTTCAATGCTAGAGGTGAGTATTTCGCCGGTTTCCTTGGCTTTTTGTTGCAACATTAAAATTTCATCCTTAATCTTTTCAACCTCTTCTTTGAATTTTTTAATTTGATTGATTAAGGTTTGAAGGGAATTGCCAATATTGGGTTTATCCAACAATAGACTGATGATATCTATTACTCCAAATATTTTAGCCATAGGTAAATCGCCTACTATTTTGAAAAATTCGGTTGGAACAAAGTTGAGGTTCATCATATCTTCGACTTTACCTCCAATAGGACCTTGCAATTTACTCAAACCTGAAATAGACATGTTGGGCATCATAAATCCACCCGATTTATCACTTCCACCACTAAAATCAACTTCGGCACCACTAACTTTTGCAAATACCATTCCTTGATTGTTGTCGTCTTCCAATTGAATAGAAGCAGGTTCTCGTTTACCCGTAAGTTCGTCAACCGCTTTGATGTAAACATCGGCCGATTGCATCATGGGATGGAATTTCAAATCACCTTCACCACTAGCAGGATAATATTGACCTCCAAAACTCAATTTTTTAGTTTCAAATGTCGTGTCCCCATCCACCAAACATTCTGCATAGGCAACTTGTTGACCATTGAAAGGAATATCATTGAGGTTTTTCTGAGGATTGTAATCTGCAGCCATCTTTTCGACCATAGATTTGGTACGACCGGTCAAATTTTCTACAAAAGCCAATGGCATTTGAATGCGATGTTCGTTTCCTTCTTTGTCAGTTGCAGTAATATCAAATAAGTAAGGTTTGCTATTTACTTTAATATAGAAATTATAGGTAGAACTTCGACCGGGTTTTTGAGGACAATTTGCAGATTTTTCTTGTGGCATTGCGGCGTTGACGGCAGCAATATTTTCCGGTTTATTTATATTTGGGGTATAATCATTTTCAATTTTGACTGCTTGAAATGGGAATTTTATAAATTTATTAGCAGGATCGTTGCGTTTATACAAAACTTCTTTTTCTAAAATGACGATATACATGCGCATTTTATTGACAGCGGCTTTGGTACTTGCATCAAATTTTCTTTCAGTAACTTTAACCAAAGCAGCTCTATGTCCAACAGGGAATAAATAACCTTCTCGCACCACTTTTACATAATGATCTCTGCCCAATGTAGCCAAATGTTCCCATTCAATGATATTCAAATGGTTGTCAATAGGTGTAGGAACATCAAAGAAAGCATGCCAGTCTAGATAAGAGCCCAATCCGGTAAGCATCAATTTTTTAACCGGAACCGGAAAAGGAGTAAAACCTTGAATTTCATAATTGGAAGTAGTATGTACCAACTTATGTCGGTCACTGGCATCTAAGGAAGCTTGGAATGGTTCATCAATTAATGCGCAACCTTTGTAATCACTATTGGCATCAAATGCCCACAAGGCTCGAATGGTTTTTAGTTTATCCATGCCGTGGAAAGCCACTCTATTGTTTTTTAACTTGATACCCAAAGAAGTATGCCACAGTTCCGTTATTTGACCTTTGTTGGTGTATATGGGATTTAGCCTTACTTGTAAGGGTTTGACTTGTTTAAGGGTTGTGTTGGTTTTAACGACCGGAATTTCTTCGGTGTCTCTGTATTCTACATCAATTTTGTGTGAAAAATCATTTACTTGATTGGGAGAAATGTACATCAAAGCCGGCGCTTCGATACAGGTATGTGTTTCTGGAATAGGTTCAACTTTTAGAGGTAATTTGAAATAATTCAAATTAAAGGAAGGTTCCAAGGTAGGAGCAATGCTCAAAGGTAAAACCGCATCAACTACAGCTTTGTCATACACAGATAGTTTATCTATTTTATAACGAGATTTTTCTACAATCTGGGTTTGATAAAAGTTGTTTTTAGTATTTAGGTTTTCGGTTTTAATCAGATTGGCCTTAGCTGTTGTAATCGGTTTTCCTACAGGTTTTAAAACAACCGTTGGTAATTTTATATAAGCCCTTGGATGTACTTTGAGTGTAAATTTACTCCAGTCCAACAATTCGTGTATGGTGAGTTCAAAACCTGGTTTTCCAACTTCGTATTCATATACCAAACGACTTTTTTTAGCCCGTATATGACGAGCAGGTAGTTTGATTTCCTGATTACCGGCAGTGTCCATCGGAGTTGTTTCAAAATAAGCTTCTTCTAATGTATGTTGGGTTGGAAAGGAATAAGTAAGCGTTCCGGGTTTGGATTTATCTTCCAATTCCAACATTGGATTACCGGCTCTACTATTGACAAATTTGAAATTTTTAAATTGGACTTCCAACCAAACCAAATCATCTGGTCTGAGAATTCTGATGTTTAAAGGAAGTCTTGGAATAAATTTGATTTTTCTGTCGTTTTCAACTTGTATTTCAGGAACTTTATCTATGATGAGGTCTTTTTGAGTCTCAATTTTTACCTCTTTTGGATTCACTACTTCTTTTTCAACCTTTAGTTCCCTGTTTACTTTTACCTCATTTTTTTGTTCATCTTCTTTCTTTTTTGGGTCGGTTTTTATGGGGAGATTGGTGCGTCCTTTGATGATTGTTTTGTTGCGGGTTGTATCTTGTGGTGGTTCAAAGAAATAACGTGATTTCAATACGTTAAAATCATTTTTTTGATCCGTAATATGTACTACTGGTGCATTTGGAAATACCGATGTAGTGCTCAAGCCACCATTCATTTTGGGATGAAAAGCTTTTAACCTCGGTTTTAAAATTTGATTTTGAACGAGGAGTCCCATTCCAAAAGCTTCGAAATCGGGAGCTAATTCGTTTCTAGATAATTGGAAGGAGCCTATTCCATTTGAAATCCATTGACCTTTGGATTCTAAACGGGCTGATAGGTAGAAATTGGATTCCTCATCTTTTAAATCTTGGAAAAAGAAATAATCTTGAAGATGGATTGGATCCTTGAGCGTGCCTTTTACAGACATTTTATGAAGCATACCATCAATCCAAAGCAATTGTAAATCTTGAGTTTCAGTATTTCCTATAAGTATTTGTAATGTTGGGTTTGTTTCGGTACTGGTAACCATCGATTTTCCTTTGTAAGTATAGCCCGTCATCATTTCCGGCCAAGATGAAAATGTTGACATTTGGACCAAACTACCCTTTACTTGATCCTTGTAAAATGGCAAAGTGCTATCAAATCCCGGTAAAATTTTCAAAGCATGCGTATGCAAAGACTTTCCGTGTAAATATAGATCGATGGCGTTTTCACTTGAAAACTGCATTTGCCATTCGGGAGAAAGAGTAGTCAATACTTTATGGTTGATGGAAATATGGTCACTATTATTGAGTTGAACCACTTTTGAATCAATAATTGCATCTGCACTCAAAGGTTTGATTCCATCCAAAAAGTCGACGAAATCCATTTCGCTATTCCAATTAAATTCGGGAATTTGGATATTTATCAGCCATTGAGAAAGGACTTGAACAAGTGTTCCTTGCAGATTAAAGGTAAATTGAGTTCCTTTGAAATTGAAAGAATTGATTTGAAATTCCCAACCATTTTCAATTTGATGGATCGAAATTTGAGTGTTTGAAGTAAAAAATCGATTGGATATTTCCCAAGCCAATGCCCCATTGCGCCAAACATGGAGTTGGTTTTCTTTGAAATCAACCGAAAAAGGCTCATTGGTAAATTTTTTAACTGCACCCAATGCAGGGTTAACAGCCAATGTACCTATCCCTAACGCTTTTAAAAACTGACGTCGGTTTGATTTTTTTTCAACAAATGAAGGTCTTGAGATTACTAATTCTCTGGCTTCTTTTAAAAGGAATTCTGATTTTTTCATGTGAACACGTGTTTCTTTATGCATCTCAAAGGGAAATGCAATAGCCGTGTACATTTACAATTTTATTTTGGGTACGTAGTTTGTTTTTGGGCACTATGAACAGTACAGGACTATTTCATTAGTATAAAACTACCTTTGAAAACAGCTACAATGTTACAAAAAATATTCCAAATTCCAAACAAAGGAATTGATATATGTCATTTTCCAATGTAATTTTTTTAAATTTTAACATCAAATATTCCATATAAATCATCGTTTTCTTATACCAATCTTAACAACTGCTTACAATACTAAAAATTAATTATTTTTGTAAAAATCAAAGATTACAAATGATAAGACTTATTTCGTACAATGTTAATGGGGTTAGAGCTGCCATAACTAAAAATTTTATTCATTGGCTGAAGGCTGCCAACCCTGATGTGCTTTGTCTGCAAGAAATCAAAGCACAAGAAGATCAATTGGACAAGGAAATATTCAATGAAGCGGGTTACGCCTATCAATATTGGTTTCCTGCCGAGAAAAAGGGATACAGCGGTGTAGCAATTTTATCAAAAATTGAACCTAAGAATGTGGTTATTGGAACCGGAATTGCAAGTATGGATAGAGAAGGAAGAAATTTAAGAGCCGATTTTGAAGGTTTTTCGGTCATGAGTATGTATTTACCTTCGGGGACGAGTGATGAGAGATTGGAATTCAAATTGAATTACATGGATGAATTTTTGGATTATACACAAAATTTGAGAAAAGTGGTCCCCAATTTGATTATATGTGGCGATTACAATATCTGTCACGAGCCTATTGATATTCACGATCCGATACGGTTAAAAACAGTTTCCGGATTTTTGCCTGTGGAAAGAGCTTGGCTTTCCAAATTTATACAAAGTGGATTTGTCGATAGTTTTCGCTATTTAAATCCTGAATTACAACAATATTCATGGTGGAGTTACCGACAAAATGCACGCGCCAACAACAAAGGTTGGCGGTTGGATTATCACATGGTAACGGAAAACCTAAAGGACAAAATTACACGAGCTGTTATATTGCAAGAAGCGAAACACTCCGATCATTGTCCGGTATTATTGGAGCTCAATTTTGATGATCAAGGGACCATATAAAGTTGATCTAAATGATATTTGGGGGACGAGTATAGTTGTCTTATAAATTTATATTTTGGGGACGCAACACAAAGTCGTGCTTGCATGAAAAAAAACTCGGGGTACGACTTCAAGTCGTGCCCCGAGTTTTTTTTAAATGATAAATGAATTACCAATAAAAGTATATGGAAGAGGATTAAATTAGATTTTAAAGGTAATCACCGGTTTTAAAGCGTGATTGACCAGATCTTCACTGATGCTATCGTTAAACATACTAGATAATCCTTTGCGTTGATGCGTATTCAGTGCAATAATATCGGCACTGGCATCTTTGGTGAAATTTAAAATACCTCTCTCAACAGAAGTGTCGTTGTAAATATTTAAGGTGTAATTAGGCATTTCGTAATTGGCAACAAAATCATGCATTCTTTTGCTGGTATCGTGAGTAGATTCAAAATTATGAACTGTATTTACGAAAAGCAAATCTATTTCTGCATTAAATTTAGATGCAAATTTGATAAATCTACCAAAAGAAGGTTTCACTTCTTCTGAAAAATCGGAAGCGAAAACAAATTTCTTACATTCCTGTATATCAACGCCTTTTTTAACGACGAGTACAGGAATATCAGAATTTCTCACTACTTTTTCAGTATTTGAACCGATAAACATTTCTTTCAGACCAGTTGCGCCATGCGAACCCATTACGATTAAATCACAATCCAATTCTTTGCTATAATTGATAATACCGGCAAAAGTTTTATGGAATCTAACTTCCTCAGCAACCTCTATTCCTTGCATATATTCTACATCTTTCAAATCTTCAAATTTTTCATGAATTTTACTGAGATATAACATTTTTGCAGGGCTACTGGCATCTGCAGACGGATCCATATCGGTTTGATCGGATGGTAAATTCAACATGTGTAACAAGAAAATTTTTCCACCTGATTTTCGAGCTATTTGAGCTGCAGTTTTCATAGCGTGTTCCGCTTGTTCGGAAAAATCTATAGGAACTAATATGCGCTTCATAATGAGTGGTTTTAATAT
>Ga0209573_1005716_pt1 | contig 10936 bp, 12 predicted proteins | sample TNRBio252014_DNA_FD_185870 | JGI IMG/M metagenome (GOLD analysis project Ga0209573, IMG submission 185870) | Wastewater treatment Type I Accumulibacter community from EBPR Bioreactor in Madison, WI, USA - TNR Reactor_6/25/2014_ DNA (SPAdes)... | ecosystem: Engineered > Bioreactor > EBPR >...
CATCAATACCTCTAGCTGCAACGTCTGTTGCAACAAGAATCTTGATAGTCTTATTTTTGAAATTTTTCAAGATACGTTCTCTTTGCTTTTGTTCTATATCTCCATGAATAGGTGCTGCATCATATCCTCTCTTATTCAAATGTCCTGCAACGGTGTCGGTATCTACTTTTGTTTTGCAAAATATGATTCCATAAAAATCTTCTTCTACATCGATGATTCTTGATAATGCTTCAAACTTATCTGATTCGCGTACTTGGAAATAGATTTGTTCGACGTTGGCAGTGGTTAATTCATTTTTCTTTACTGAAACAACAACATGATCTTTCATGTGTCTCTTGGCTACTTGCAATATTTCTGATGGCATCGTTGCAGAAAAAAGCAATGTTTGTCTATCAGGATTTGCATAAGTAAATATCTCTTTGATATCATCAATAAATCCCATATTGAGCATTTCGTCTGCTTCATCAAGGACAAAATATCTGATTTTATCAATTTTTAGGGTCTTTTTTTGGAGGTGATCCATTACTCTTCCTGGCGTTCCTACAACAACATCCACCCCATTTCTGAGTGCTCTGAGTTGGAGAGACATAGATTGTCCTCCATAGATAGGAAGCACACGAAGGATACCATTACTCCCTTGGAGAGATTGCATTTCTTCAGCAACTTGTACTGCAAGTTCTCTTGTCGGTGCTAAAATAATAGCTTGTACATGCGGTTCACGTTTGGTAATTGTTTCGATAATAGGCAACGAAAATGCTGCTGTTTTTCCTGTTCCGGTTTGTGCTTGTCCAATGATATCTTTGGTTCCTTGGAGCAACAATGGAATCGTTTGTTCTTGAATAGGAGATGGTTCTTCAAATCATTTTTTCGCCAATGCGATAAGTGTCTTCTCAGATAAACCGAGGGCTTGGAATTTTGGTAACATAGAAAAAAATTACTTATAAAAATTTTCAATTGAGAGATGAAATCAAGTCGTCTTTCAATTGAAATAACTGATGGCAACGAGGCGGGAGTCCGCTCTCATCACAATAATGTGTCTGGTGATGTATGCGGAAAATGATATGCGTTTGTTTTGATCAGTTACTTGTATAATACTGATTTTTTATGAGATTGCTAGAGGAAGTTTGAATAATCTTATATCTCGCCTTGTGTTAATCTAACTGCCCTGGATTTTGTGCCACAACAAGAATGAAAAATTTGGATATAGTGAACATCTCAAGCTCTTTGATCATGTATATTGTTTTATTGATCACTTTTCTGTTATTTTTTTCAAAGTGAAGGTTTCAGTTTTTCTAACTCTTCAGCTATTCTGTCTCTATCTGGGTGTGATTCAGGGATATCTTTCAATATTGTTTTTAATTTACTATAGAGAAGGACTTGGTTTGTTGAATCTTTTTCTTTTAACAAAAGTGTCTGTTTAAAATCTTTGCTTATAGAATCGAATCGTTCCCTTTTATTAGCCTCTGGTAATTTTTCTGCTAATTCATTATATATGGCTTTCTCACTATCAGCTATTATAACTATGCTTTCACCAATATTTCCAATTTCTTTAGAATCTTTTATGCGTGTTTCTAATTTATATGCTCCATTATATGACATATGTGCTTGCATACATCCAGGAATGAATCTATAATTCATTGATTCGAATTTGTTCATTGTTTGTTCATTATATATAAAAATTTATGCTATTATATTAATTATTTTTTTGTAAAAGTCAATATTGTTTTTATGTATAGGTCTTTTATAGTTTTGTGTATTTTTCATTGTTTCCTTTTGCCTTCTCCACGGGATATTTTATGGCTGCTTTTTCTAACTTTGATCATACCTCTTTTTCTATATCTATACCAACAATGTCTGCATATTGGATCATATAGATCATAATATCAGCAAACTCCTCTCTTGCTTCTGATGTCTGTGCAAGTGCATGGGATGCTTCCTGTGATTTCCATAAAAAATGTTCTTGGAGCTCTGCTGCTTCTATAGCGATGGCTGTGGCAAGGTCTTTGGGGTTGTGAAATTGTTTTCGATCTCTCGCATCTCTAAAAGCCAGGATAGTATCAATGGTGGATTGCATGTAGTTAATGATGAATGGTAAATTATTAATGATAAACTATTAATATACAGTCAAAAAACAAGAACTATTATTATATGCCTCATAGTGTATGCATGAGTTGTGTGAGTATGGGATTTGCAAATCATATCTGATCGGTGCGTATATATCCCACATCTATGTAGTGTAATTTTTTGTGATTATCCACTATAATATTACCAAATACAAGATCTTTTCCTACAGCAAGTCTTCCGACATTTTTGATAGCTTCCTCCATGCCGTATATATCAAAATAGAGTTTATATTTTGTCTCCATATACTCTCATGCAGCAAGTAAGGATACCAGATCATATGCTATGTTAGCATCCTCTTTACAATCTGCTGTAGTTAATCTTGTGCCTTGGATATACTTTTGTTTGAAAATATATCATAAGGGAGCTCCTTTCATTGGTAGAATCTCTGTTTTTGGTAAATATTCTCCCAATGTTTCTTGGTGAACAGTAAGTGCGTATTGTATATTTTCCAATGTTTGATGGACGAGCAACGATGTGATTTTGGGTATTTTTATAACAGCATCTTCGTCATACATCCTATGTACACTGTTGAAAAATCAGCTATTGATCTGTGGTCAGAAATCCATGAGTACATTTGCTATGCACATAAATATATTATATATTATATATTTTATATTACTTAAGTCAATCTTTTTGGCTATAAAAAAAATGACCCTTTTGGGGACAATCCTTTCCTGTGTCAATCACTGCCACATCTAGGATGATGGGAGTGATTTTTGCTCTTTGGTTGTAATTGGTAATCATAACGCTTTTTGTAGTTCTTTTGTTATGAGCTCATGGTCATTCTCCAGTAACTTTGGTTCTTTGAATACAATGTGAATAGGATCTCATAGCATTTTCACTCATTGACTGCCTGTATCCAGATGTCCTTGTGCATACATATTGTGTAACAATCCATTTTTGTAGGTAGTTGTTACCGTTGTGTAAGCTAATCCTGGAACTTCAAGATTTTGACTAAAGCGTTCGGTTCTTGTTAGCATAGTATATACTTAGCATATAAAAGTGCGTTATAAAAAAACGCAGGAAGTCATTCTAGCGTTTTGTTAACGTTTTGCAAGAGGATTTATATCATGTTCCTATTCAATGATAATAATGTTATTTTGTATAGATTTATCGATAAACAAATGTATATGTACAGTATTTTTATTATTGTGTCCATCGTGTATGAAAATTTGTTCGCGGAACGTCAATGGCATCAGAGCTGTGATGAATAAATGATTCCAGGCTTGGCTAGAAAAGGAAAATCCAGATATTTTATGTTTACAGGAAACCAAGGCCTTTGAACATCAAATGCCACCAGAATTGAAATATATGATGAGAGACTATCACTATGTCCGACATAGCGGAACGAGACCTGGTTACGCGGGAACGGCTATTTTTTATAAAGATTTTCCTGAGTATACTGAGGTTACCTCTGTTTTTGATGATATTCCAGAGTTTTATGAAGATGGAAGAGTGACACAATTGAGTATTAATGGATTGGTCTTGTTGAACATCTATTTTCCTAATGGCTGAGCTAGGGCCAATGGTGATGATATGCTCTGATATAAGCTTAAGTTTTATGATACATTTATTGCATACTGTGATAGTTTAGTTGCCCAATGAAAAAAAGTCATTGCATGTGGTGATTATAATATCTGTCATAGGGAGATCGATATTGCTCGTCCAAAAGAAAATGCTGATAGCATATGATTTCTCCCTGAAGAAAGAGCAAAGATAGATGAGTTTATCTCCCATGGCTATGTGGATGTGTTTAGACACGTACATGGTGACGTGAAGGATAAATATACTCGACGATCGTATAGAGCTGGTGCAAGGCCCAGAAACGTCTGACGAAGAATTGATTATTTCTTTGTGTCAGAAAATCTTAAAGATACTATTGTTGATTGTATCCAACAAGATGCTATTCAAGGTTCGGATCATTGTCCGGTGAGTTTAACTATCAGTATTTAGATCTATTTATGCAGCAATGTCGATTTTTTTTGTATTAACAAGTATTTTTTCTCTCGTTCTTGTTGCGTTGAGAACAATAAGTGTTGTATATGTTCATTCCTGACTTTTGGAAGACGTTGGACTATGGGTCCTTGTTACAAATATATTTCCACTCATTTCTGCAGATCTATTATTCTTTGTTCTTGCTTATGGTATTTCTTTTGTTCTTCTGTTCTTTTTTCAAAAAAGAGCACTACGAGTAACATTATTTGTTTTTATAGTACTATGGATTCGCTATCTTATCGACATATGTGTTACTTTTTTTACACTCAATAGAGTGACGTTTTTTGAAGGAATGTGATTTGTTTCCACACTTCCCACTCGATTTGATTATCTTATAGGATGATTGTTGTTCTTATTGTTGGTATTTGGATGATATATATATCGTCGTTGTATTACTATATCAGATTTTTTGTTGTCAGATAGAAAAGTATATCTTTTTGTTATTATGTGATGACTTTTGTGTCTTGGTTATGTATTCTCTCAAAGATTGTTGGATAGTCAATACATTATTGCTTCTCAGTTTATTCATTCTCCGGTATTTTTTGATATAAAGTATTATAATAACAAAAGTATGGTATCTTCTGCTACACAATGATACCCCAATAACTATGAAGATCGATATACGCCAACTTCATGATTAAATAAAGATCCAAACATCGTTGTGTTGTTTTTGGAATCATTTTCTGCAGTGGATAGTAAGTATATAAGTTCGATGGACAATCGTATTCCCAAGACTGATATTATACAGTCTGAAGGATTGGCTTTTGGTAATTTTATTTCCAATGGTTGTACATCTGACGCATCGCACATTGCATTACTGTATGGAGTCGAGCCATGGATGCATGGAGACATATGAGCAACGTCTTTGTATGATGCATATATATGATATACTGAACCACTTCCCTTATTTGCCAAAAAGATGTGATATAATACAGCTTTTTATAGTACGGTATCATTGGATTTTCTGTGACAATATAAGTTTATTAATAGATTGTGATTTGATCAAGTCATAGGAGAAGATGCATTTGACACCTATACTTTTGGAGCGGCTGCTGATGAGCATCTGTATAATCGTATGCTTGCTGATATCGATACCAACCCAAACAAAAAAATGTTTATAGGACAAACGATATCCACGCATATACCTTTTTCTTCACCATATGGAGATACTGAGGAAGACGTGTATCGTTATGCTGATGATGCGTTACGAAACTTTTATAGTGGACTGCAGGCAAGAAATTTCTTTGACAATGGTATACTGATTATTGTATGAGATCATAGGAAAATGAGTCCTGTCGGCAAAGATGAAATTATCCAACGATGAAGGAGTGCTCAATGAAGAATTGTGGGTGCTGTTGTATGAAAAGATATAACTCCTGGTATTTTGCCAGCTCTGATACAACACAACGATATTCATTACTCTATCAAACAACTTATTGCTGATAAAGATTTTTTGAGTCCTCCGTTTTGGTCTAGTTTGTGGGATGAAAGTATTCGTAGGGATGTTGCTATTCGTTACTGTGGCTATGTAGAAAGAGACTATGTGATAACGGTAGATGAAAATATAGAAAAAGATAATACACACATTATAAATAAGCTGTATGCTTATATACAGTCATTTGAATGATTTCAACAATGAAATACTTCTGGACCTTCCCATACTGGCGTATCTTTCATTGTCGATCAGCAGCTTTCTGCTACTCCTATTCATCATGGATTGCCTGGCATTACGCTCATTGGTCATGGTGGTATGCCAGCAAGTGATCCCTACAATTCACTAGCAGGATTTGTAAGAGCTATCTACGCATGAGCTGATGCAGTAGAGTTAGATATATCTTTTACACAAGATGGGCATCCTATTGTCGCACATTGACCAGGACTACGATCTCCAGAATGTAGAGACATACCGATAGATACACTTTCATGGAACTATATCCAAAAAAATTGCTTTTTATCCAATGGAGAGTTATTTACAGATCTTCGTGGTGTTTTGAATGAAACGGCTGATGCAATTCCTTTGTATATTGTTGAGTTGAAGTTTGTGCTTTGACAGGATACTGTTGCACTGACCAAAAAACTTATAGAAACCATAAAAGACTCTTCAATGCTTGATAAACTGGTTTTCATCACATACGATGACAAGGCAAGAGAGTATCTAGCAAGTTATACGACGCTAAGGTTGTGATGGGATACGTTTGATCCAACTGATTTGTCTTTATTCGCACAACAATCTGTTCGTGATCGCTACACATATTTTATGTTACCACATGACCGTTGGACCTCGTCTATGATACAACAAACCAATGATTTGTGAATACAGATAATGACATACACACCCAAAACAGAACAGGAACTTATCGATGCCTACAAGATAGGATTAAGATCGTTTATGGTAGATGATATTACATGGGCAAAAGATGTTCTCGAACCTATTGTTGATTAACGTATTGTTGTATATATTCTTTTGCTTGGTTTATATCACTTACTAATACCTGACTAATCCCCGCATCAAGAACTTTTTCCATATCCTCATAAGAACGGACAGTATAGGCGACGATAGGGATGGTAGATTGTTGTATAATGGAAAGGTTCTCTAGTGTGAGTAGATCCAGTCATATAAGATATGCTGTCACGGGCGATTGTAGCAATTTTGGCAAATCAAAGTCATAACTATCTCGGCCGATTGTTGTTCTATCAGATTGTTTTAGTAAGTAATTTGCGAGGGTAGGATCATACGCAATAGGGATAATTTTTTCATGTCGATCAAATTGGGTTATAACATTGATAATATCTTCTCATTGTTTGAGAGCATCATTGCTATTGTATACTTTGATATCAACATAAATGTACTCAAACAATCCATCAAGTTTTTCGAGCATTTCTGAGAGCGTTAAGATAGCTCATCCGTTGCTTAGTGTACAGTTTTTTCTGAGTTCAACAAACGAGTATTGATAGATAAAATTTTTTCTTGGTCATATACATTGGATTGATCCCATATCAGGGCCATGGACAACGACATGGTATCCATCTATGGTCCAAGATACGTCAAATTCTACTCCGACTGCTCCATTCTCTGCTGCTTTTCTCATAGCATCAATACTATTGGCTGGATACTTGTTGGCTGGTGATCATTGATGTGCGATGAGCTGTATTCCTTCCAGATTATCATATGTGGTTTTTGTGCTGGATAGATGGTTGTTATTGTGTCGATTTTCATATGCTCCGATATATGCTTTGGCATCTTGATTGTTGGTGTTGTCGATTACTTCAGTTTGCCCATCTTTTTCGGTAATATAATATCTTGGATCGGCATACTGACAGTATCTAACTGATCGATCTCTTCCTGTATATGAACCAAATGGATCATTGGCTACTGATGGCATCGTGACAGGATCTTGTCCCACAAGGAGTTTGAGTCCATGATAAAAGTCACTATGTTGGATAGGTGTATCATTGAATGTATTGGGCTGTATGTCTGGTCATATAATGGTTGCTACTCCTCTGTTGTATGCACTTCTCCCAAAGTGTTGAAATTCCTCTCTGGTCAATGGTGCAATCTTTCTATGGTCAGAAAATAGTATCAAATAACCATCGTCAAAGTAATTGGATTCTTTGAGTTTAGTGTAGAAATTAGCAAAGGTATCATCACTATAACGCATAGCATCTTGAAAGGTTTTTCCATATGGAGTATTGTATGGATGGTGTCCGGAGACATTTTGTCCGACAAAAAAGAAAGTGCCTGTTGTGTTTTGGATCTGTGTTAGTATGGTGTCGTATAGGTATTTGTCAGGTGCTGCGTCAAAGACATACTTGGGAGCTGCGGTAAATTGTTCTTCTCCTATAATAGTATCAAATCATAGTTTTTCTATATACCTACGCTGGTCCAGAAAGTCCAATGATACTGTACTAAAGAACTGCGTGTTGTATCCATAGCGTTGGAAGTACTCAGGGAGGTATCCTCGATAGTTTTGATATTTTTCATATGCTCATCAATCCTGGGAGCTGTGTCGAGGTTCCGTTCATTGCAAAAAAGCAATATGTGATGCATCTGATGTACAGCCATGAGCAAAGAAATTGGTAAATGTCATACCATCGGCTTGTATTTGATCAAATTGAGGAAAATTATCATACAATCCTCCAGCCCTCAACGAATCAACAGCAGATCGGGACTCAGCAAATAAAACGATGATATTGGGAGCTATTGCTTGAGGTTGTTGGATGATAGCGTAATCACTATACATTTTATCTCATCGGACATTGCTTGATCTTCGTCGTACTTGTGACTGGAGTAGCATAACATTGTTGGCAAATGGTTTGAGCTGCGCTTTGGCTGGAGATCATAGTCATAGTAAGCAAATTACAAGCAAGACTATCCATATATAACTCGGCAAAAGATATGTTTTGGTGTATTTTTTTATTATTTGATATAGTCACCATATTAATACAGTTACTACAACCAATCCTAATAGCAATATTCCTGTGTATGCGATAAATTGTACTATCGTATCTTTGGTAAGGAATGTGAGATATTGGGATGGTGCCAATCTACTCATAAATATGGTGTACAGTCGTACATCAACGACATATAGTATCATATAGAGTATCATTATTCGTCATCGTCTGTGTTTGTTGGATCTGGATGTTCGGAGATAGCCAAATACTGGAAGTAGTCCTATAACGATATCCTGTCACAAAATATAGGCAATATTGCTCATCCATCATCGCGGTGATACAGATGCGATTTGCAATTCTCATCCATAGACAATAGCCGCTACTTTGGTAGCAAGAAGGAGTGTATAGATAATAGTGTATGTTGCTATAGTGGCGTAGTGATACATTGTCTGCTATGAATAAATACATTGTATGACACTATAGTTTTATCGTGTGTTATCAAGAGAGTTTCGGATATAGTGTGCTGGAATTTTATTGTTTACTATAGCAATATTGTCAGCTTGTAGTCTACGAATTTTTTCTTGTATGCCCAAGTTATAGCCACCGAGGGTTCCATCGCTACAGATGACTTTGTAACACGGATAGATATCTTGCTGGGTATTGGATGCGAGTATACGAGCAATAGCTCTGGGATGCGTGGCAAATTTTTGGGCGATATGCTTGTAGGTCGTGATTTTATGCTGAGGAATAGATTGCAGGAATACTAATATCGGATGAGCCATCAAGATGTATTGTATAAAATAATTCTCATTTTTCATACTATACAATATCTGTCTTTTTTCAAAATATTTTTTATTGATTATTGCATTATCTTTACCAATGTGTACATATACTATGTTTATTATTATATTTCTCATGAAACAAACATACGGACTGGCATTAGGATGATGATGAGCAAGAGGATATGCCCATATTGGAGCGATACAGTATTTTCAGGAAAAAAATATAACTATCGATGAAATTGCTGGAGCAAGTATGGGTGCGCTCATCTGAGCGATGTATGCGAGTGGTATATCTCCACAAGTGATGCAGCATATACTTTCCCAAGTCAGTTATGGAAAACTGTTTGATGGGAGTATCGATACAGGGATTTTTGGTGGGAAAAAATTGACTAAATGGTTAGAAAGTATTTTTGGAAAAGCGTTGATAGAAGATTGTCGTATCCCACTCAAGATAGTTGCCTGTGATATACAAACAGGGGAAAAAGTTGTTTTTACACAATGACCTATTGTGGATGCAGTAAGGGCATCTGTTGCCTTTCCTTGACTCCTCTCTCCGCTTGTATTACAGGAAAAATACTTGATGGATGGATGAATTGTGGATAATCTCCCTATAGATCTGCTCAACAATAATCATGTTATCGCAATATCTGTAGTAGATACCATGTATGAAAGTATCGAAAAGAAACAAAGTTTTCGAGGGATACACATTCCGGAACTTACTATAACCAAAGCACAGAGAATATTGAACAACTCGATCAATATCATGCTCCAACGCATCGAAGATCTCACCATCCAAGCAAGTGACAAAAAGTTGACTCTCATTCGTCCAGAGATGAACGATTATAGCATGTTTGATATCGATAAATTGGCAGATATTATCCAAGTCGGCTATGATGAGGCTGCGAAGGTATTGGGAAAGAAATAAATTTTTTGATTATGTTTTAGCCCACCGGGGATTCCGGTGAGCTGGTTAGTAATGTGTTTACGCGAGTTCGACTGCCACAAAACCTGCTCTTTTTAGCTTTTGTTGCATTTTTCTAAGTTTCCATAGTTTTTTATGGATTTTAGCAACAGGTTTCTTGGCTACCGCTATCATTCTTTTTACTAAGGATTTTAATGAGTCAGCTAATATTCTGCTTTCCTCACGTAATACCTTCATAAAATCTTGGTAGCGTGGGGTTTTATCTATCCCCAGTCCACGAATGATTCGGTAGGAAATCATCTTCCAAAACTTTTGGAGATACTCTCTGGTTTTGCCAACCAAATGATCTTCAATTGTTTTATAGTCAGACAGATCGAAGTCGAATCGTGATTTTATTGACTCACCTGGTTCAAATAAGTCGAGTATGTCTGAAGACTTTTCTCCAACATAGATGCGATTTTTGGATGAAATCGTAACCTGCAGCTGCTTACACATGGCTAATGCTTTTTTTGGTTAGTAATTTTGTTTACTTTGTGACTATAATCGGACACACATAAAAATCAACATCTTGTGCTAGAAAATATTATCGGACACAAAATGTCGTATTTGACTTGCTATCGGAATGGGTTTTGATATGATGGGAGAATGTTTATTTTGTGTACTATTGGCTATGTCAGGACAAGCAATTACTGGAAATATAGATAATTTTATTACTGAGCAA